>Ga0067045_1003882_pt1 | contig 26297 bp, 20 predicted proteins | sample TerdegcTABiofilm_FD_59184 | JGI IMG/M metagenome (GOLD analysis project Ga0067045, IMG submission 59184) | Combined Assembly of (Gp0054472, Gp0054536) Wastewater bioreactor microbial communities from Singapore -Terephthalate degrading... | reverse complement strand
GCATCATCTCTATATCTTCGATATAGGTTCCCATAGAGTAAGTATAATTTTCTTCTGTATTAACTTCAATAACCTAGAAATCAAAATGGCAGGCCACGGTATGACCTTCCCCGACCTCTCTCAATTCCGGCTCTCTCTCCTGGCACTCCTTTTCTGCATACCTGCAGCGCAGGTGAAAGCGGCAGCCCCGGGGAAGATGGATAGGATTAGGGACATCCCCCTGCAGAACGATCCTGTTCATCTTCTTTTCCGGATCCGGCAGGGGAATGGCAGAAAGAAGCGCCATGGTGTACGGGTGTCTAGGTTTGTTGAACAGGCCTTCCGTTGGCCCCATTTCCGCAATCCTTCCAAGATACATAACTGCAATTTTCTGACTTATGTGCCGCACAACAAAAAGATTGTGGGCTACAAAGAGATAGGAAAAATTAAATTCCTTTTGGAGATCCTCCAAAAGATTGAGGACCTGGGCTTGGATGGACACATCCAGAGCAGACACCGGTTCATCGGCCACTACGAGTTTAGGGTGAAGAACAAGAGCTCTTGCAATAGCAATCCTCTGCCTCTGTCCTCCGGAAAACTCGTGGGGGAATCTTTTAAGATGTTCTTCCTTAAGGCCTACAGCCTTAAGGATCCTTAAAACCTGAGCCTCCTGTTCCTCCTTTGTACCCCACTTATGAGCAAAAAGGGGTTCCCGGAGAGTTGAACCTATCGTCATTCTGGGATTTAGGGATGAATAGGGATCCTGGAATATGATCTGCATCGACTTTCGAAGAGGCATAAGCTCTCTTCCGGATAGGTTGGTAATATCCACCATACTGCTGTCAAGCTTGATCTGTATCTGTCCGCTGGTGGGTTTATAAAGTCTCAGGACACTCCGACCTACGGTGGTTTTACCGCACCCCGACTCCCCTACCAGTCCAAGGGTCTCCCCTTCCTCTATCCGGAAGGTTACATCATCTACAGCCTTCAGTATGCTTTTCTGACGGCTGAAAATCTTATGCCGGATATTAAAATATTTTTTAAGGTTCTTAACCTCTAGAAGGGGCAGATTGGAACTCATCCTTTTAGTCCTCTTTTGAATTAGCCTTAAGCAGGCAGGCAGCATAATGGTCCTTCGTACAGACATAAAGATCGGGTACCACGGAGCTGCAATCGGAAAAAGCCAAAGGACAGCGGGGATGGAATACGCATCCCTCCACCTTTTCGTACGGGCTTGGAACAACCCCGGAGATTGGAACAAGTCTCTTTTTACCCGACAGATCCCTTGTGGGAAGGGAATTGAGAAGTCCTTGGGTGTAAGGATGCTGGGGATTGTAAAAAAGATCCTTAACCGAGGCCTTTTCCACAATCTTTCCCAGATACATAACAATGATCTCGTCCGCAATATTAGCCACTATACCAAGATCGTGGGTAATAAACATCATGGAGGTTTTATACTGGCTTTTAAGCTCCGCAAGCAGCTCTAGAACCTGGGCCTGGATTGTTACATCCAGTGCAGTGGTGGGTTCATCGGCAATGAGAAGCTTGGGATTGCAGGAAAGGGCCATGGCTATCATCACCCGCTGCCGCATTCCGCCGGAAAGCTCATGGGGATAAGCCTTAAAACGCTGTTCGGGGGCCGGTATACCCACGGACTTAAGCATATCTGTGGCCTTTTCTTTGGCTTGGGATTTGGGGAGCCTCTGATGCAGCATTACTGCTTCAACAATCTGATCCCCTACAGTATAAACAGGATTCAGGGAGGTCATCGGTTCCTGAAAGATCATGGCTATTTCGTTTCCCCGGATAGACCGCATAAGCTCGCCTGTAGGTTTCTGCTTTAAAAGATCAATAATGCCGTTTCTGCTGTTGTAAAGAATTTCCCCCTCAAGAATCCTGCCTGGCGGGCTGCTTATAAGCCCCAAAATGGAAAGAGCAGTTACCGATTTTCCGCAGCCCGATTCTCCCACAACCCCGAGGGTCTTTTCCTCTCCTATATTAAAACTGATTCCATCAACAGCCTTGCCAGTCCCTTCCTCAGTATAAAAATAGGTTTTTAGATTCCTAACCTGAAGTAATGGTTCCACCCCGGCTCCTTTTGTTCCTTTTTGTTTCCCAAAAGAGAGTGCGTGACAATATCTGCCTACACAAATTTCTAAAAAGTAAATATATATATAGAAAAATCTTGCCTAGAGATTAAGCTTGCAGTATCATATCAGGTACTGTTTAATTTGTACAGTAAAAATCTTTTTTACCGGAGGAGCGGATATGAAGAAGCACCATTTTAAAAAAATCCTTATCTTTCTTATTGTATTCCTTAGTATTGCAGGTTTTGCCTTCGGCCAGGTAAAAAACCCTGGTACCTTTGTAAAGGCAACATTAAATGCCCCGGATACTTTGGATCCGCATTTCATGGTAGCCTCCGCAACCATGGAATTTTCTCTTAATGTATACGATTCCCTTTTATCCCACGATCCAAATGATCCCACGGTGCTGGCTCCATCCCTTTCCACCCAGGTGCCAAGCATTGAAAACGGCTTGATCAAGGTTGCCTCCTCCGGTGCTACAAGCATCAGCTTTCCCATCCGGAGCAATGTAAAGTTCCACAGCGGTCATACCCTTTCCGCTCAGGATGTCGCCTACACCTTCAAACGCGGAATTCTGCAGGGCGGAGAAGTAGCGGTCATAAAGATGCTAACCCTTAATCTGATAGGAGCAAACTCCTTCTCCGATCTTGCAAAGGAGATAGGATACGACGCTGCTTTTAAAAAACTGGACGATTCCATTACCGTATCCGGCAATGTGGTTACCTTCCACCTTGTAAAACCCTTTGTACCCTTCCTAGAACTTATGGCTGACAATGGAAGCAGCGCCTCAATATTCAGCAAGGCCTGGTGCATTGAACAGGGGGACTGGCCGGGAACAAAAGAAACCGGACAGGCCTTTATGAGCATGAAAATGGAGGATGACAAGCTTTTCAAAAAGATGAACGGCACAGGACCCTACAAATTTGTTACCTGGGAGCCGGGACAGAGACTGGTTTTTGAGGCCTTCAAGGAACACTGGAAAGGAGCTCCCAAGCTGGACCGCGTGATAGTTAGGTTAATTACCGACCCTCAGACAGGAATCCTCATGCTTAAAAATGGCGATGTTGATTTTGTGGCCGTCAGTGTAAGCGATATTGTTCAGCTCCAGGGTGTAAGCGGAATAACCCTTAAAACTAACATCCCCTCCGCCTGGATGATGAAGATCAACTTTGTTATGGACATTGCCCCCCAGAGCCCTTATATAGGAGATGGTAAGCTTGGCCCCAATGGTATTCCTCCAAATTTCTTTTCCGATATAAATTTACGCAAGGCCTTTGCCTATGCCTTTGACTACGATGCCTTTATAAAGGATGCCATGCAGGGCTATGCTCAGAAACCCTACGGGCCTGTGCTTATCGGATTCCCCACGGCAAATAAAAATAATCCTCAATATTTTTACGATCTTGGAAAGGCTAAGGAATACTTCCAGAAGGCCTGGAACGGGGAGGTATGGAGAAATGGTTTCAAGATCACTTTAGTATATTCTGCTGGATCAAAGCAGAGACAGGTAGCCCTGGAAATACTAAAGGATAATGTGGAATCCCTGAATCCCAAATTCAAAATCGAACTTGCCTCTCTGCCCTGGGCCGGATACCTTGGTGCCATAGGACAGAGGACCATACCCCTTACTCTGCTTGGTATGCTTCCCGATGTCTTTGATCCCTACTTTACCCTCTTTGAGCATATGCATTCCGCCGGAGGCTACGCAGCCCGGGGCGGGTATGTGGATTATGCAAAGGCCAATTTCGATGCCCTGGTAGAAACCGTAGGCTCGGAATACGATCCGAAAAAACGGCAGGAGGCTTCCTACAGGCTCCAGCAGCTGGATTATGAATTCGTTCCGGCAATTCTGCATTACCAGGTAACGGAACATGTGGCATACAGGGATTGGCTTAAGGGTTATGTTCCCAGAATGCAGCCTACAAACGTAGATTATTCTATTCTTTACAAGTAAAATCCTGTCCTGTACAATCATTAAGACGTCCTGCCCCGGCCTCCTGCCGGGGCGGGAATAATAAGAAAAAAGTAAAACTATCTGAAATCAGCAGAGATTAGGAGTGTGAATGTTATTTTATATCCTTAAACGGCTGGCCTTTCTTCCTGTAATCCTACTCCTCCTTTCGGTCCTTATCTTTTCCCTGGTGATGGTCTTAAGCCCGTATGAAAGGCTTGCCGTTTTTATTACAGATCCTGAATCGGCAAGCGCCAATGTCTCCTACGAGGAACTGATCATCCGTTACGGCCTGGACAAACCCTTTTATGTACAGTACTGGAACTGGCTTTCCGGGGTCCTGAAAGGGAACCTTGGGTGGTCCCCCTCGGCAAGAATGCCGGTAACCGAGGCCCTGGCAAGGAATATTCCCGCTACCCTGGAGCTCATGTTCCTGGGGGTTGTGATTATCTTTTTAGGTGGAATAAGTCTTGGAACCTATACCGCCGTAAGGCACAACAGGGTACCGGACCAGGTTGCAAGGGTGGCAACAATCATCGGAGTATCCATGCCGGAGTTTATTTTCGGCCTTTTTCTCCTGGTAATCTTTTACTCCATCCTGGGATGGTTTCCCCCCGGGCGCCTCAGTACCTGGGCCGAGGATATAGTGTATCTTTCCGATTTCCGCAGATACACAGGCATGCACACCCTGGATTCCCTTTTAAACGGCCGCTTTGATATATTCCTCGATTCTTTAAGGCATATCATACTTCCCGCCTTTGCCTACTCCCTGGGGCTGTTATCCACCATCCTGCGGCTTATGCGCTCCTCCCTTCTGGAGACCCTCAGTAAAGAGTATGTAATGACCGCCCGGGCAAAGGGTCTTAAGGAGAGGCTGGTTATAAAAAAACATGCCCGCAGAAACGCCCTTCTGCCTATAGTTACCGTGGCAGGATCGGTGATCGCCCGCATGCTGGGCGGTGCAGTAATAATAGAAACCGTCTTCAACTATCCTGGTATGGGAACCTTTATAGTGAATGCCGCTCAAGGGCTGGACTTTCCGGCAATCCTGGGGTTCTCCCTGGTTATAGGTTGTGTAATAATCCTCACCAACCTGCTTATAGATATCCTTTATGTGATTCTCGATCCCACCATCTCCCTGGAGACCTCAAATGAATAATTTAAAAAGAGTTATAAAAAACCCTCTGGGGCTTTCGGGAATAATAATTATCCTTTTCTGGGGATCTCTTGCCCTTTTTGCTCCCCTTCTGGCTCCCCCCAGGAATCCGGACAATCCCTATGCCATGAAAAGGATAGGTTACTCCTCCATCCCCAGCCCCCCGTCGGAAAAGGCTGTGCTGGGAACCACGGGAGGAGGCTACGATATCTATTACGGCATGGTCTGGGGGAGCAGGAACGCCTTCCGGGTAGGGCTTACGGTTGTTCTATCCACCTTGGTGATAGGAGTCCTTTTAGGAGGACTCGGGGCCTTTGCCGGCGGACTTACAGACCTTATTGTTATGAGAATAACCGACCTTTTTATGAGCTTTCCCTTTCTTATAGCTGTCATTATTGTGAGCATCGTCCTGGGTAAGGGGCAGGACAAGGTGATTCTTGCCCTTATAATCTTCGGCTGGAGACAGTATGCCAGGGTAATGCGGAGCGAGGTTCTCTCCATAAAAAACAAGGATTATGTCACCGCTGCCAGAAGTATAGGCATCAGCAATTTTCGGATCTTCCTGTTTCACGTGCTTCCCAATTCCATTTTTCCTGTGCTTGTTCTAGCCTTTCTGGATATCGGAATTACGGTTCTTATTGCCGCATCCTTAAGTTTTATAGGGGTCGGCGCGGAACCCGGGTTTGCCGACTGGGGGCAGATGGTGAACTTTTCCAGAAACTGGCTTCTAGGGATAGAGGGGGATCCCCTGCATTACTGGTACACCTATACTTATCCCTCTTTGGCGGTATTCACCTTTGTTCTTGGCTGGACCCTTTTAGGGGACACCTTAAGGGATGTTCTTGATCCCAAATTAAAGAAAAAGATTAAGGGGTAATTATGCTTATAGTAGATGCTCACACCCATCTAGGGCTTGCGGAATTTATAGTAAAACCGATTCCTGCGGAAAAACTGGCAAAACCGGCCTTTCAGGACAAAACCACCCAAACAATAGAGGAACTTTTAAGCAGCATGGATCGCAACTCCGTTTCCAGGGCAGTGGTGTTTCCCTTTCCCTTGGCCGAAGCGGATGCAGACCTTGCCAATGGTTATGTGCTTGAGGCGTGGAAAAGATATCCCGACAGGATTATTCCCTTTGCGCTTCTGGATGAAAAACCGGAATACTGGATAGAAAAGGGTTTCCTAGGCTTTAAGCAGCACTTTCTGCTGGAACCGGAAAGGTTCGATCTTTCCAAAGCCTACCCTGCTATAGCTGCCGCAGGCAAACCACTCATGGCCCATTTCCCCACCTATAAAATAGTGGAAAGCGCAGAGGCAATCCTCTCCCAGGCTCCCGATATCAAACTGATAATAGCCCATTTCGGCCGCTGCAAACCCAATACAGGGGCCTGTGTTACCGAAAACCTGGAAGCCCTTAAGAAATATCCCAATGTCTATTTCGAATCCTCCACAGTAATGGATTGGGAGGTTCTTGCTGGAGCCCTGAGTATTGTTGGACCCGAACGGATCTGCTTTGGTTCCGACCTTCCCTTCGGTTCCAAGGAGAGCCCCAACCCCCAGGGGGTGGAGATAGAGGTGATCAAAAAGGCTTTTAAGGGAGAGAAAAACCAGAAACAGATTTTCTCTAAAACAATTCTGAAACTTCTTAGAGAGGAATAGGAGGGGGATAGAGATGAGCGGAATCCTTTTAACGGAAAAGACCTGGAAGGAGGCGGAGGAGATTCTGAAAAAAAACCCCATAATTGTTCTTCCCATAGGCGGAAGCGTTAAGGAGCATGGATATCATCTGCCCCTGGGCACGGACAAATTAGTAGTGGATGACCTGGCAAGAAGAGTCCTTGAGTCCTGCAGCCCGGAGGTGGTTATGCTTCCCCCTCTCAACTACGGCTACTTTCCCGCCTTTGTAGGCTGGCCAGGTACTGTCTCTGTAGGAGCGGATAATTTTAAGAATTTTGTTGCCGACATAATCCGTTCCTACGCAAAACAGGGAATAAAGCGTTTTCTTATCCTGGACGGAGGGATCTCCACCCACTATCCCTTAACAATCCTTTCCTACGACCTTTTTAACGAGCTTGGTATCTCCGTGGCCGTAACCAACATAGCCGGCCTGGCAACGGAAACCCAGGATAAGGTCTGCGAAACCAAGGAAGGCGGGCACGGAGATGAGAGTGAAACCTCCTGCATGCTGGCCATAAGACCGGATCTTGTAAAACTGGACCTTGCTAAAAGGGACGCCGGAAGACCCCTGCCCAACAGCCGGGGGGAGTCCGGAACTCTGCGGATTACCCTAAAAAGCGGCATGAAGACAGAAACCGGAATCGTTGGGGACCCGAGACCTGCAACAGCTCAAAAGGGAGAGGCGATCCTATCCGCCATGGCACAGGCGATAGTAAAATTTCTGGAAACCTTTCCCCTGGATCTGGACTAGGAGAAAGGCATGATCTCCTTCCGATTCGATGCACCGGAATATACCCCCAGGGAGGTGGCAGAAAGGCTCTGCAGTATTACGGAAAGATACCCCTTTTCCGCTGATTCCTATTCCCTAGGCGGGTTTGTAGAGGAACTGGAAAAGGAGGCGGCAGTCCTTCTAGGTAAAGAGAGGGCGGTTTTTATGCCTACCGGCACTTTGGCAAATCATCTTGCCGTCCGGTCTCTAATGGGAAACAAAAAGAGGGTGCTCCTCCAGGAGCAGGGGCATCTTTACAATGACTGCGGGGACTGCCTTTCCGTTCTCTCCGGCTTTACCCCGGTACCCCTCGGAAAAGGAAGGGCTTCCTATACCCTTAAGGAGGCGGAGGAGGCCTTAAATTCGGCAGACTCTGGCAAGGTTGCCTGTGGCGTAGGAGCCCTGGTGATTGAAAATCCGGTAAGACGAAGACATGGGGAGGCCTTTGATTTTGAGGAGATGAGAAGTATCTGTTCCTGGGCAAAGGGAAAAGCTATAGGCCGGCATCTGGACGGAGCAAGGCTTTTCATTGCCTCCGCTTATTCCGGGATCTCCCCAGCAGCCTATGCCTCCCCTTTTGATACAGTCTATGTCTCCCTTTATAAATACCTGAACTCCCCCTCCGGCGCTATTCTTGCCGGGCCGGAAGAACTGATGAAGGATATTTACCACGAAAGGAGGATGTTCGGCGGAGGGCTTAATCAGGCCTGGATCTTTGCTGCCTTTGCCCTGGAAGCCCTGCCGGGTTTTCAGGAATCCTTTGTCGAGGCAGTCAAGAAGGGAGAGGAGTTAAAAAAACAGCTTCTTGCCTCCGGCAGGTTCCTCCTGGAAGAGATACCAAGGGGTACAAACATCTTTATCTTGTCCCTGACAGAAGGGCGGGATCCCGGAGAGTTTATTAAAAACCTGGCAAAGCAGGGTATCCTTCTTCCTGCTCCAGAAAAGGGCCGTTTTTTCCTGCGGATCAATCTGAGCATCCTGGAAAAGGAGCCGGCGGAACTGGCAGAGATATTTCTTAGGTCAGTATAAAAAATCCATATCGGCTTATTTACGGAAAGCATTGCTGCCGGCCGGCTGATCACAGAACAGTAAGCCGAGGAGATTCTAGAATATCCTTTAAGGCAAGCTCTAATGCAATCCGGGGCTGCCGGCTTGATAAGTTTTTGTAGTAGTATGCCAAAAGATTATAAGGTTAATCCCCGTGAGGCTCCAGGTTGGGCAAGGGTTCGCCGTTCTTTACATATCGATCAAGCCAATCTTTTGTAAGACGGTTTCTCTCCTCTAGAAACTCGGAAAGAGCATGATCTGCCCCCTCCAGGAGTACGAGCCGGAAGGGATGCCGGGTTTTAAGTAGCCCTTCAGCAAGCTTAAGGGAGGACTTCGGATTTACCCTCCAGTCCGCCGTACCGTGCATTATCAGTATCGGGGTGGTTTTGCAGAGTTTTTCCGGCCAGTAAACAGCACTGCGAGCCACCAGGGTGCCCTCCGGATCCTCATCAAAGCCCGGAATTAGATCCCTATAGACCTCCACCATATCGGAGCGGTCCTCCTTCCAGTCCGTAAGATCCGAGGCCCCGCAGCGGATTACCGCAGCCTTTAGTCGGTCGGTTTTTGTAAGGGCAAGACAGGTCATCATTCCCCCTCTGCTTCCGCCGTACATTCCTATTCTGGAAGAATCCGCCTGCGGATCCTTATCCAAAAGTTGAAACAGGTTAAGCACATCGTTTATGTCTGCTCCGCCGAACTCCTCCCTGCCCTCCCCGCCGTCGTTTCCGCGGTACTGACTTGCCACCACAATGTAGCCCCAGCTGGCGATTCTGCAGAGGAGACTGGCCACTGTTTTCCCCACAATTGCACCGAACTCCCGGTTCCCGCCGCGGTTGTAGATTACACAAGGGTGCGGCCCCCCCCTCTTCGGCCTGATATAGAAACCCTTAACCTTAAGTCCGTCGCTCAGATAAAAGATCTCCGAGGCTTCTACTTCCTCCAGGTATGAAAAGTCCGAGGCTTGTACATCCTCCGGAAAAATGTAAGGGGTTTTGGATACAATGGTTCCGTTTGTATTGCTGGTGGTCATGGGATCAGATTAAAACTTAAGGGCTGCATCTGTCAACGAGATGCTAGATAGATTCAGATGTTATCGTAGATATCGTCTCCTTCGGTACCTGCGGTATTGTTCTCGAAGGTGTTGAAGCTGTTGTAATTCCCATAGGTCATCAAAGCAGTATCATCACCATAGGTTTTGTTGGATAGAATTACCATTGCTCCGCCCCTCCAATGGGCATAGTTACTACTGAAGTCATTGTTATAAATGGTAGCCTTTTGGCAGCTTCGGATATAGATACCACCACCTGAGGCTTGAGACTGCTGACCGTCCTGGTCGGCTTTATTGCCGGAAATTTCATTCCCTGTAATAAGGGTTGAAGCTCCCTCTCCCATGAGAAAGATACCGCCTCCCACTCTATAAGCAGTATTGTCTCTGATTACATTGTTTTTTATTTCATTGCTTGTATTGTGAGTGCTGAAAGTATAAAGACCGATTGCTCCGCCTCCATAGGCTGCATTGGTCTGGGTGGCGGTATTGTTGGTAATTATATTGTTTTCAATTATGGCTTCCGAGTTATACCCAAGATATATACCCGCGCCGACAGCCCTTACATTGTATCTTATCGTATTTCCTATTATTTCTGCCTTGGAGGGAGTGTCCGAGGCATCGGCATTGCTTGAGCCTGCTATCAGGTGGATACCTCCTGCCGAGTTGTTTTCGATGATATTATCGGTAATTTTTACCTGCGAGCCCTTCCTGACATAGATACCCATTCCTCCGCCTCTGATGGTTAAACCCTTTATCTCTGCTTCTCTCTCCTCTCCGCTGTCCAGGGCGATAACTGAGGTTGCCCCATCACCATTGATTATTGTCTCGGCAATAATATCAAAATCATCCGGATTATCTGGATAGCTGAAATCCATTTCATCCAGCTCCTCCCGGGTGGCACTGCGCAGGGTGATATTTTTCCCATTGAAATTGATACTCTCTCTGTACTCCCCGGGAAGCACGATTACAGTATCTCCATCCGAGGCCAGATCAATGGCAGCCTGGATGCTCGATCTGTATCCGGAACCGACGATCAGCTCCAGATCCTGCTGGCCGCCGAAAAAACCGTCGCAGGCGGACAATAAAAAAAGCACTGCAAAAACCGCGGTACACACCATGCTGGCCGATGGAGATATCTTTTTCTCTTTCATAACCCTCTCCTCTCAATTTCGAGTATATAAATACGGTTTAAATATATCCCGGGACAGAGAGGCGGCGCATCGGACTTAAGTCGTATTTTCTCCCGTCTCTGAACAACGAAGGGTATCAGGAAGGGCTATTAATGATTATTACGTTTCTATCTGCAGGATGGTCGGAGATGTAATGGTATTTCCTTAAAAGGGAAAACAGGCGTATCCGGTTGTCTACATTCAGTTTGGAGAAGATATGGGTGATATGTGTTTTTACCGTTTTTTCCGAAATTGAAAGCCTCTCTGCTATATGGGCATTATTGTGGCCTTGTATGATCTCTTCTATTATCTCTATCTCCCTGGGGCTTAGATTGAACAGGGCCGATAGCTCTCTCCGGCCGCTTAGTTTCTTCCCAACAGCAATGTATCCTACCGGTTGTCGCAACTTTCCGAGGAGCAGGGATATTCTTAAGTCCAGGAGAAAGCCGGAACTCTTATCTCCATTTATCTCAACTATGCTTGATACAGAACCGTACCCGTCCTGCTCCAGTCTCCCGAGCACCCTGGTAAGTTTTTCTCCGGCGGGAAACAGCGTTGAAAAAGGTCTTCCCAGATAATCCTTTGCTTCTGCAGAGAAGAGAATCTCCGCCTCCCGGTTCAATTTATAGATCCTTAAATCGGAATCGAGAAGAAAAACTATGAATCCCGGAAAGCGGGTTAATGCCACCTCTTCCAGAGAAGAAGGCGCCTTAAGAAAATCGTACCGCTCAATAAGAATACCAACACAGAGAAGCCAGCAGAATTTAATAATCATATCTACGCCGCAGGAGGGCCACGAAAAGAACAGGGGCAGTACAACTGCCTCCACAATGGTTATTCCTAGAATTATATATATGGAAAAGCCCAGGATACTGAATTTCTTTTTTTCCTGTATTATTGCCGCTTTCCCGGCTTTTAGAAAGTACAGCAAAGCGGCAGTTAGATAGTATACTGCCCAAAGAACAAGGGATGCGATAAACCTGCCGTTTAAAAAGCGGTGGTTGAATCTCCACATATCCTTTACCCAGACCAAGGTATCCCAGATACCGTTTTCAAACACAATCGTGGCGGCGGCAATAACACAGGGTATGTAGATTATATTTAGAATAAAACGCCGTTTCGGTATATTTCCTGTTATGGTAAAAGAAAAATGGAGAAACGCTGCAAGGTATAGCATCTGGAAAACGTATCCTATTTTAAACCAGAAAATATAATTATCTTTCTCCTCCGAGAGATACATGAAAACAGATACAAAGGCCCAGAAGCTTAAAAATAAGGTCATGGTTGTAAATATCTGTTTCATTTTTGAGGTTTTTTCTTTGCTCAATATGCAGTACCCCAGGAGAAAAGAGAAGAAACAGGTGAGAGACGAAAAGATGATATTTAAAATCATAAGACTCCCGTTCTCCGGTTACTTTATCCTGCAGATCCTGCCTGCACCTACTGCAGGCTTTTATATCCACAAGAAATCATCTACCCCTTGAGCGGTGTATCAGAATTAAAACATCTGCCCAGCCATATACCCCAGCAGCCGGCCCATGCAGTTCACATAGCAGCCGTACTCATTATCATACCATCCTACAATTTTTGCATGGGTTACGGGAACCCTAAGGCCCTTGCTTCCCGGGATTCCCAGATCCTCCATCTCTGCGGGAGAAAAGTCCAGGAATCCGGTTCTGGTATGGGTTTCCGTTCCCTCCACAACCACCGCAGCCTCGTAGCCTGCAAAATCGGAGGAGACATTCTGCGTATCCGTATAAACAAGAAGACCCTTCTGTTCCCCGAGAGAGGCCTTTCTGTAGATATTGTTTAAAAACTCCCGGTTTATCACAGGTTCGCCCGAGGCATCCAGTCCGGTTCTAAAGGTGACATTCAGGGAGATCATGGAAACCGTATTAACAGGGATTCTTACCGAGTCGGCCATAAACCCTATTCTACTGATCTCCGGCAGGACATTTTCCAGGGCGCCGGCTGCTCCGGTAGAGGTAAGGATGATGTTATTAAAAACAGCCCGGGTCTTCCGCAGATCCTTGGCTCCGCTTTTCGGCACTCCGTCCAGGATGCTCTGGGTGTTTGTTGCGGCGTGGACTGTGGACATGGAGGCTGTAAGGATCCCGGAAGTCTCCCGGGTTTCCAGGAGAGGTTTTACCATGTGGGATAATCCTGTGGTGGTGCAGCTGGCGGCGGAAACCACCCTGTGTTTTCCCGGTTTAAACTTTAAATGATTTACACCGTAAACCATCATAAGGCTGTCCTCGGGAAAAGAGGCGGCAGGATCACCCATTTTAAAAGGAGCGCTGGCTACCACCGCTTCCACCCCCTTTCCAAGGTGCCCTCGGAGACTCCCCTTGTCCCAGTCTTCCGGCAGGGCCGGATCGAGGAATTTCCCTGTACAATCTGCAACGAGCCGGACACCTAGACCGCTCCACCCTATTTCTGAAGGATTTCTGCTTTTGGTCAGAAAGCGGATCTGCTTTCCCTCGATCCCGATTATCCTCTCCTCCGCAGAAAGGATCTCAATATCCGCCTTTCTGCCGGAATGGCCGAAAAAGAAATTGTCCAGGTTCCCGTAGGTTGAATCCCGCACCAGGGTCGCAATTATATCCTCCAAGCCCTTTCCCGCTTCTCTTCCAAGATTGACGGCAAAGGAATCGAAGTTTCCGCCAAGAAGCTGATTCCACAACAACAGTTTTCCTATTCTTCCAAAACCATTTATACCCAGTGTTCTCTTTTTCATGATCACCACCGCCCTAAGGCTGCTCCTTTCCTGCATTTGTATTATAGATTACCCCTCCGGGGTTTCAATTATCTCCACGGGATAGTTTCCTGCATAGATCTCTCCCAGCCTGCCGTCTATCGCTATCCTGTCTCCGGTTTTAAAAGTGTACCGATTAAGGAGACACTTCTTCTCCGCTTCGTAAACCAGAAGATCCCGGCAGTTCACCACACACACCTTCCCCAGCTGGGAGGCCGTTACCGCGGCGTGGGAGGTTACCCCGCCGCGGGAAGTAAGAAGACCGCTGCAGGCAAAGATCATGGCAATATCATCCGGTACTGTGTCGGGCCTTATCAGTATAAGCGGTTCCCCGGGATATCTTTCGGGCAGTTCCGACAGGTCCTCCAGGGTAAAAGCCGCCCTGCCGTTCAAGGCCCCCCCGCCGATCCCTGTTCCCCGGCCGGCTAGAAGCATGGTAGAGGGAGGCACGGAAAAGATCTGTATCTTGTCCGGGGTTTGGAGATTCTGGGTTCTTATCTGAAGGATCTGCAGAGACCTTGGATTGGAGGATTCAAAGGTGAACTCTATCTCCTGATGGGGAAAGTGGTGCTTTTCCACAAGGTCCAGGGCAATGTTCCTGATTCTTTCGTAGATGGCGGGAAACCTCTTCTTAAGGCTCTCCCCCGGAAAATTGTCCGTAAACTCTCCTGCTGTTTTTGTGAGGCCTGGGGCGCCCTGCTGTTCCCGCGGGCGGACGGGTATTAAAGGATCGCTAAGACCTGCCATTTTTGCGGGGATAGGGGCGTCTTGCTCAGGTTTGATAGTTTTCTCCTTATCCGGGAGGCCGGAGTCCGCGGGATCCGGAGCGCCCTCCCGGGGTTTGATAGTTTTCTCCTTATCCGGGAGGCCCTGCTCAGGTTGGATTGTTTTCTCATTATCTGGTGCCGGCAGGTTGTGTTCACCCAGGAGATTAAGGACATCACCCCGGGGTTTGATAGTTTTCTCTTTATCCGGGATGGCGGAGGTCGCGGGATACTGAATTGAAATCGGCGACCCCTGGGGTTTGATAGTTTTCTCCTCTTCCGAGGAGCGGGCATCTACGGGATAGGTGTGCACAAGACCGGAGACCACATCCTCCCCCTGGCTTGCGGGGATATAATCCCCATAAAGCTCCACACCCTCCTTCTTTGAACCCGGAGCGCTTGTAAAAACTACACCCGTACCCGAATCTTCCCCCAGGTTGCCGAAAACCATCCGCTGAATAACCACTGCGGTTCCCCAGTCCTCGGCAATCTGAAGATGCTCCCTGTAGGCCTTTGCCCTTTCGGTAGACCAGGAATTCAGCACAAAGAGGATTGCGCTTTTCAGCTGAAGAAAGGGGTCCTCCTGAAACTCGGCACCGCTTTTTGTAAGAAGATCCCGGTACTTAAGGGCAAGTTCCTTCATCTGCGCCGGGGTAAACTCTCTTTTCTTTTCCACCCTGTAAACATTCTTTGTCTCCTGCATTAAAAGATCAAATTTATCCCGGGCAATTCCCTGAGCCATACCCCAGATCTGAAGAAGCCGTCGGTAGCTGTCCCAGGCAGCCCATCGGTATCTCTTTGACCTGCTCAAGGCCTCGGCTATCTCCTGGTTCAAACCTACATTAAGGAAAGTAAACATAGCTCCGGGCATGGAGAAGGCTGTTCCCGAGCGTACCGAGAGGAGAAGAGGCTTTTCCGGATTCCCGAACCTCCTCTGGCACCTCTTTTCCAGCAGGGCAAGTTCCCTCTTAATCCTGTTATCGATCTCCTCCTCCATCTCAGGATGGGAGAGGATCATGTTCCTGTGGCGGAATAACTCCGTGGTCAATATGAATCCGTCCGGCACCGGGTAGCCCAGGGAGATCAGTTTCTTGAGGAAAAAGCCCTTGGCTCCAAGAAAGATTTTGTTGTCCGTTTCCGGGGTTTTTCTGGAAAGAGGGGATATTACAAGGTCGGGATTGTAGGACATGACATGGTGAAGAGCGCTTTGCTTGAAATTCTCCTGCATCCGCAGGAGGGTCAAGTAGATCCTCCCCACAAACTGGTCCAAGGTCTGGATTAAAAAGGAGGATGAAATCAGGTCGCGGTAGAACTCCTCCTTTTTCCTTGCAATCTCCTCCTTTAACTTCTGTTTTTCTATTCCGGGAATATGGGAGAGGATTACGGAAAGGGGTTCATCGTACACGCTGATGAAATACTTGTTGATAATCTCCTGGATGTCCTCGGTAAAAAACTGAAAGATATTGATGTACTGGTCCAGGGAGAAACTCCGGGAGGAGAGGCTGTATTTCAGCATCTGGATATTGGAATCCAGGCTTTCGCTCTTAATTCCCCGCAGTTCAAAGCCTTCAATAAAGTAGCGAAGAACCTGGGTGATCCTTTCCAGCCTTTTGGCCGTGACATAGGAAAGATTGATGGAGGAGATGATTCTTTCCATGATCCGGGAGGCGTACCTTTCAAGCCGGAAGGAGAGCCCCAGGGCTTCGAATTTTCTTTCGTGATACTGGCCGTACATGGAGGGAATGCCTGCGGCAATATGACGTTTATAATAGATGTTTTCCCATCCCTCGGTGGGCTCCCTATCAATAATTATCTCCTTAAGCTTCCGGATAAAGCGGAAAAGATGGGTGATGATTGCATCATCCTCCCCGTTGCTCACGGCAAGACGGAATTTCTGAATTTCCGATTTATTGAAAAGGTTTGAAACCTCCAGGATCTTGGAGATATTAACCGTATCCAGGGAATACTTTTCCTCTAAAAGCTTGTAAAGCCGTAGGATCAATGCTACCCTCTCCCTGTCCGCCTGGGCAAAGTCGGTTAGCTTGTTAAGCCGCTTTACGGCATCCTCCCACGGAAGCGCGAGAACCTGATCCAGGGTTAACCTGTTCTTCCTGCAGAAAGCCTTTAGGATCTCCCCCGGTGTTCTAACCCAGGGGCCGGCCGGATCGATCTCCGCCCTTACATTCTCCGGGATCTTGCCGGAAAGAACCGAAAGATCTCCGGTATGCCAGAAACGGATTATCCTTTCTGTAAGATCGATATGGGTATTGTTGCTCTCCACGTGGATCTGTTTTCTTAAGAAATGGATAAGCTTGTCCTCCCGGCCGGTAAGAGAATCCAGTTTAGTGGTCACCTCCCTTAGCTCCCCCTCTGCCCCTATCTCGTTAAAATAGACGGGGAAAAAGGAGGTCAGATGCTGTATCTGCTTGTACAGGGGAGCGATGTCGGAGTTTAAAAGCCTGCTTACATCCCTTTGAAAAAGGTCTGTATCCATGATAAAAACTCCCCCAAGGTAGAGATTTACCACCAGGGCAGAAAGGAGCTTCTTCATCCGCAGAGGATCCTGTTCTATAAGATCCAGGTACACCCTTATATTTTTAAGATGATTGTTATCCTTCTTAATCTGCCACTCGTCGCTTATCTCCATGGGTCCGGGGAAGACAAAGGGAAGGGTGATTATTTCGTCAACAAAGAGATCCATAAGGCTTGTATCCTTTGTGCTGATCACGCTCTTTCCCAGGGTGGCAAGGGAATCAAGAACAGTGCTCATGTGAGTGGCGGTGAAATCCTTAAACAGATTAACTAGGTTTACCACAAACCGGGAGCGTTCGAAGGCAGGTAGACTTACAAGGCTATCGTCCAGAAGTTTGTTGAGATCCCAAAGGATCCTCTCCTTCAGCATCGCCATGCCGGGAAGACCCAAGAGATAGGTAAGATAGTAAACCTTGTCTAAAGGAGTATCAAAGAGATCTACAGAATCCCGGAAATGCCCGGCAATCTCCCGGAACAGAAGCTTCTCCCTGGATTCGTTATCTGAAAAATCAGTGGAAAGGATTTTTCTAAGTTCCGCAAAATATTCCCCGCCAATTACGCGGGCAATATCGCTATAGTTCTTGGAAAAGAGATGCCTCCTTCCCTCCATCCAGACCTCTAACTTCGGCTGCCTTTCCCAGTAGGCAAGGGTCTCCTTCGCCAGATTCCTAAGGAGAGTACAAAACCGGCCGGCGGAACCGTTGTCCTGCCCGGAAAGTCTTACAAGACCGGCATTAAGATACCCGGCGTGGAAGAGGAAGGATTCATCCCCCAGGGAGGACAAGCCTTCCACCACGGAAGCGGCAAGATCGCAGAAAAAGGGATCCACTTCCGGCTCCCCCGTAATCGTGTCGAGAAACTGCCCGAAGGCCCGGATCAGATCCTCCCAGATCTTAGGCTGAATATTCCTGGAAAAGAGTTCTGCAAAAAGGGCTGTAATAATTACCTCCGCCTCCTCCCGCTCCGCAAGCTCGCTGTAAAGCCAACGGTCCCCCACCGCAATCCTTTTAAGTTCCTCGACTATGTGGGCGTAATCGGGATAGGGATGATGGTACTCCTCGAAAAAGGCCTTGGTCCTTTCATTTACCCCCCAGAAATTCCTGGAAAGCCCGCAGAACCACTCGTGTTCCGGAGGAATTTCCCGAGACCCCTTTTTTGTTTCTGCAAGATTCACCTGCAGAGCTTTGGACGATTCCGCCATCTCCTTCCCACCCCTGCCGCTAAATATTTTGATGATTTTAGAGTTTTTTGGGGCATACCCCCATTACAATTGTAACCCACTAAACCGGTAATGTATAGGGGGGGAGGGTTGAATATATTAACAAAAAAAACTTGCTTTTTAGAAGATCCTGATAGAAAATAAAGACATTATGAAAATAGATTATCAAATAATTAATTTTAATTTAGTATTTGAAAAGAGTATTACATTTTCTATTTTCCCGCCTGTTATAATAAGAAGCATACTAGGAAAGGAACTAAGAAACCTCTCCTGCCTATTTAAAAACCGGAACTGCTCAGATTGTGCTTTAAAATATACTTGCGCCTATTCTGTCGTTTTTGAAAGCCATATTGATAAAGAAAATGATTTTATAAGCGGAAGAGACAGGGCAAGTCATCCTTTTATTATAGAAACGGATATTAATACCTATCAGAAAACAGATAAACTTTTATTGAGTATAATTCTTCTAGGCAAGGGGATTGAATACCTACCCTATATCTATTATGCCCTCTTTAAAGCAGGCAAACAGGGGCTTTTTAAAGAAAGGGTCCTCTTTTCCATCACCAATGTAACCAACAAAGGAGAGTCTTTATTATTGGATAAAGAAAGTATCAATGTAAAATCTAAAAAAGAATCCTGGGAATTTAAAGAATTACCTTCCCCGGGAAATAACATTATGAGAATAAAAATTGATTTTCTTACTCCCTTAAGAATAAAGATTCTTGGAAAATATTCAGCCAACTTTGAATATTCCGATTTAATAACCTCCCTTGAAAGGCGGGCTTTTATACTCTCCGGATTATATGGCGACAACAGTTTAGAAAGGCAGGATAAAACAGAGGATATTACAGAAAAGAAAATTATAGAAAAGGAGTTTACCTGGCAGGATATTGATTATTACTCTGCCAGACAAAAGGAGAGACTTCGTCTTGGCGGTGTAACCGGCCATTTGATACTAGAAGGGCTTTTTAGTCAAAAGGAATTATCCCTGCTTGATTTTGGCCAGATTTTTCACACTGGGAAAAATGTCAGTTTCGGGCTTGGAAAAATAAAAAAAGAGTTATTAAAAGATCATGAATATAACAGTAATGACCCTTGGTAATTCCTGGTTAATAGTTCCGGAATTAATTGGTTTTATTGCCCCACAGTTATTTGACTTTTACAGATTTCATCCCCAATCTTCAGAAATAATTGCATTAAAGGAACGGTATAATATAAAAAGACCTGATGAACTTTGGATAATAACAACAAGTACAGAATTAAAAAGCATTGATAATACAATCACCTGGTTGAATTCCCTGAATGCAAAACTAAGAAATCAAGGGTTAAAATATAAAATCATAACAATCAAAGGGATAAAAGACATTTTTACCCAGCAAGAATGTTTGCTTATGCGAGATTCAATTCTTAGAGTTGCTTTTAATGCACGTAATAAAACAGAACTCACAGGACAGCTTTTACTTTCTCTAGTTGGTGGCAGAAAGATGATGAGTTCCGACCTTCAATATGCTGCCTCCTTTTTTGGATGCGATGCTTTAATTCACATAGCAGATAAGATCTATGAATTACAAAATCAGGAAAGATCCCTTTTGGATTCTATCAATCCTAAGGATTTTTTACTACCACCGGGAAAAAATATTTCCAGTGCCTTTATGCCAATAGTAATAGGCCATTATCCCGCTAGCCCCTTACTATCCCTTATTGACAGTCAAGATTATACTTTACCAGAACCGTTAACAAATATCCAACTTATTGAACCAGATACAAAACTTGTAACAACACTAGAAAGCATGGTTAAGGAGGCAGAAAGCATTTCCTATAATCTAAAAGATCCAAACACAGAAAAGGAAAGTGCAAATTATGCTAAAATCATAACCTTAAACCCTTTGATTATTAATAGGATAAGAAATATTCATTTTGGGGTTTTTCCGGAAAAATCCAAACTGGAATTAGGTTTTTTACAGAAGCTGCCAAAGGCAGAACTTCATTGCCATCTAGGTGGAGTTCTATCTCCAAAGGAGATGATAGAGGCCTCTTTCTTGCACGAAAAGGAGATTGAAGAATATAAGAGGAAGTCCAATAGTTTTAAAGATGATTTAGTGGAAATTAAAAAATATATTGATAGGAAAAATATCGACAGACTTAATAATTTTATCAGGAGAAGGTATGGTACCTTAAAAGATATCAGAAGTGCTTATAAAGATGTTCCTGAACCCTTTAGTATCTGCGGATTTTTATACCAGTTCAATGAAGATAATAGCATATTAGAAAAAATTATCTATGACAAATATCTTGATCCTAACCATTTCCGGGCAATCTGCCGTGAAACCAATGGATTCAATCTAACACCCTATGAAAAACTTGGGGACTTACAGGGATCCTCCCTGTTAAGAACTGAAAAGCTTATAAAATATGCTGTAAAAACAATTGCCGAAAAATGTATTAAAGATAATGTTAGATATTTGGAGCTTCGCTGCTCTCCCCTTAAATATGAAAGTGATTACTGTAATGCAAGGGATGTTTTTAACTATATAAAAGAAGAACTTTCTAAATATAAAGATAAATTAGTTTCAAGAATTCTTATTATTACCAGCAGACATAGCAGTATGAGTGAGATCTACAAGAATTTAGAATTTATTAATGATCTAGAAAAAAGCGGTCTCTCTGGAGGGATGATTGCTGGTGTTGATCTTGCAGGAAATGAAATATCTAAAAGTCCAAAGGAACTTAGAGAACCTTTCCTTAGTATAATGAACCAATGTATGGCTATTACAATCCATGCAGGAGAAACTGTTGATGCGGAAAATATTTGGGAGGCGGTTTATCATCTTTCTGCAGAGAGGATAGGCCATGGTCTAACCCTGATAAAAAATAAAAATCTTATGAATAAGTTTTTAAACAGGGGGATAGCCTTAGAAATGTGCCCCTCGAGCAATTTTCAGGTAATCGGTTACCAGGACTATGCTCTTCCAGAAATAATAGAAGATGAATACCCATTAAAAAGTTACTTAGATAATTCCCTTAAAGTAACAATCAATACAGATAATCCAGGTATCTCAAAAACAACCTTAAGCCAAGAATATTTGAAAGCCTCCCGAATGATTAAAGGAGGACTTTCTTTAATGGATCTTCTACAGATAAATAAGAATGGTTTTACAAGCGCCTTCCTTGAACACACACAACGACGTCGTCTTATTCTGAGTGTTGAGGAAGAGATATTAAAATTATTAAAAGAAAAATCACTTGAAACCTTGGAAGGAGGAGTATAGTGGAAAATAAAGGCGAGTATAATAAAATCATTTTAGCTGCCTTTCTCCATGATCTTGGGAAATTTGCCCAAAGGGCAGAGGTGGAGAAATTAAAATCAAAGGACCTTGAAGGACAACTTTGCAAACCAACAAACTATGGTGGCTACAGCCACCAGCATGTTCTTTACACAGAAGGAGCGCTACGGGAAATATTAGATGTATTTCCCGTAGCAGCAAAACCGAAGGAGATTCCACAGCTTGCTGCATCCCATCACAATCCCTCAAGTAATCTTGATTATATAATTACCGAAGCAGATTGGATATCCAGCGGAACCGATAGAATAGATAAAGAACTGGAAGATGAGATAAAGAAAAGATTTTACGAGACCCCGCTTAAAAGTATTATAAGCAACCTTGGAAAAGAAAAAGAAACTACCCCCCTATATCACAAGTTAAGAACCCTAGAACCAGATAATATTTTTCCCTTACAAGATAAGGAGGTAAAGGTTAACAAGGAGGAATACAGGAAACATTGGGAATCCTTTATGGAAGATATAAAGAAACTGGATCCTGAAAAACCTTTTTATAACTATCTCCTTTCCCTGGATACTCTGCTTGAAAGATACTTGTGGTGCATACCCTCCACCACCTTCCAGGAACCAGATATCAGTCTATACGACCATAGCAGAACCACTGCTGCCTTTGCAGCGGTTCTCTATCGTTATCATGAGGAATCCGGTACCCTGGATAAAGAGGAGAGAATTAAGGACTACAAAGAAAAGAAGTTCCTGTTTGTAACAGGCGATTTTTCGGGTATCCAAAACTACCTTTTTAACCTAAAAACCACAGAACTTAATGCAAAATTGCTTAGAGCCCGCTCTTTTGAGATTCAACTGGAGGCTGATTCAATAATAAATTTCATCTTAAAGGAATTCGATTTACCCCACTTTTGTGCATTAATTAATGGAGGAGGAAGATTTCTTTTAGTTCTTCCTAATATTAAAGAGGTTGCTTCCTTAATAGATTCTCTTAGAAAAAGTATTGAAACCTTTTTTATAAAAAACTATTTCGGCGAACTTACCTGTAACCTATCCCAAGGTGTTAAGGCCTCAAAGGAGGATTTACATCAAAAGAATTTTAAAAAGCTATTTTATGAAATATCACACAAGGCAGGATTGGCTAAGCAAAAGAAACTTCAGGCTGGTTTATCTGTTTATGGGCCTTTGTTAATAAACGAATACAATAATTTTCATGGTAATCCTTGTCCAATATGCGAAGATCGGCCGATTAGTCAGGAAAACTATTGTACAACCTGTAATAAACTTATTAAATACGGAACTTCATTACCAAAGTCGGAATATATATCTATTGCTTATACTACTGAAAAGGATTATAAAAGCCCCAAAATTCAATTATCAGGAACAAAGCCTAAGGAGGATTTTGATCTTACCTTTTCCATAAACAGATACAGATCTGGTTTTCCTATTCTTAAATTGCCCTATCATATTCCCATAGACGATAAAAGCGGAGAACCTCTCACTTTTGAAGAATTGGAAAGAATGCATATTCATCAGAAGCATGGGATAGAAAATCTTGCCATGTTAAAAGCAGATGTGGATAATCTTGGCCATCTTTTCAGCCAGGGGTTTGGAGAAAAGGGATCAATATCCAGGTATGCCTCCTTAAGCAGAATCTTACACTACTTCTTTGCAACCTTTCTTAACAGCTTTATAGTGTCCAAGGAAGATTTTAGCAAAACCATCTATGTGGTTTTTTCCGGGGGTGATGATCTTTGTATTATCGGCCCCTGGGATATGGTTATAGAATTCGCCCGGGAGTTTCATAAAGAGTTTAAGAAATTTACCGCTGGAAATAAAGCTGTAACTATATCCGCTGGATTATCCCTTGCCTCTCACAAGATTCCCGTAAGACAGCTTGCGGAGGAAGCAGAGAGTCAGCTTGAAACCTCAAAAAAATCAAAAACACGCGAAAAAAACAAGATAACTGTTTTTGATACTCCTGTATCCTGGAACATTTTTGAAGAACTGATAAACCAAGGAGAGTATTTGATAGGAAAAATGGAAGATGGGTCTGTATCTAGAAGCTTTATCTATAAACTTCTAGGCTACAGAAAGAGAGCGATAGATTTTAAAATAAGCGGGGTAGTTACAGAATACAATGCTCTTTGGAAAAGCCATCTGGTTTATAACCTAGAAAGGAATATCAGGGATGATAAAAATAAAAAGGAGGAAGTGAAGGAATTAAAAGAAAGAATTAAGTCTCTTTGTACAGAACAGGATATAGAGAGCATAAACATTCCGGTAAACTATGCCCTTTATGCCACAAGAGGTTCAAAGAAAAACAGTAAGGAGGAACTTAAATGAGTCAATTTAGCGGTTATTATGAAAAGCAAGGACCAAACCAGTATAGGTCAGAATTCAAGATTCCTGTATTTCCAGATTTTTATAAAGACAAAGAGAAGGAAATAATAAAGGAAGATCTTTTCGATAAGAATGCCCAGGAATGGGCAAAGGCGATTCAAAGGGTATCAAGAACTCAGATGAGAAGGTTTTTCAATGAAGTGAAACGAATCGCAAAAATGGCGGAGACTTATGATTGGGAAAAGGTTTTACCCCATGTAAAGCTTATGAAATCCAAAATGGTCTACACAATCTCAAGAGCAAGAGATAATAAAACTGAAAATTATTACAATGCTCTTAAAACATTTATTGAAAAAGGTATTGAGAAAGTAAATTCCAAAAAGGATTACGAAAACTTTGTTTTATTTCTGGAAGCCATATACGGCTTTTATTATCCCGATGCACCCAAATAAGATATAAAAGGAGTAATAAAGATGGAAACTTTAAAGCTTATCAAAATAAAGAAAATAAAAGGTACAATAAAGGTGGAGACTGGTCTTCACATTGGAGCAGGAAACGACAAGATTGAAATAGGAGGAATGGATAATCCAATAATACGGGACCCTTCAACCGGAGAACCCTACATTCCCGGCTCCTCCCTTAAGGGCAAGATAAGATCCCTTATGGAATGGAAGCATCAAAGGGTTGTAAAGAATAATGGGAGCCCCTGCTCTTGCGGAGAGGAGGAGTGTGTTATCTGCAGGGTCTTTGGAACTTCGGCAGGAAGTAAAAATAAAACTGAAGAAAATGAAAAAGCAAAAAGAAGAGGTCCTACAAGGGTTATTTTTAGGGATGCACGATTAACAGAGGATTGGATAAAAAAGGTAAAAGAAGGGGTAAATATAATTGAAGATAAGAGCGAAAATAGCTTAAACAGAATTACTGCCGAGGCAAATCCAAGGCCTATAGAAAGAATTATACCAGGGGTTGAGTTTGATTTTGAGCTATTATACAAGGTCCTTGATATGGGAGATGGAGGCAAAACCGACGAAAAATATTTTAACTATCTTCTTGAGGGTTTAGGTTTGCTGGAAAATGATTATTTAGGAGGAGGAGGAAGCAGGGGAAGTGGAAAGATAAGCTTTCATAATTTAAGTTATGAAGATGGTGGGGAAGTCACTTTACCAGAGGTAAAATAGTAATGAAAACCTATAAAATTACAATTACTATCAAAGGCCCCCTGGGTACTCCAATCCAGGGAGACACCTTGTGGGGCCATTTATGTTGGGCTATCCAGCTGAGGGAAGGAGAGGATGCCTTAAAGGATTTTCTCGATCAATATAACCATGCAGAACCGCCGGTTATATTTTCCGACGCTTTTCCGGAGGGGTTTCTCCCCAAGCCTATGCTTTTACCTCCTATATCAGAAGAAACAAGTCTTGAAAATTACGCTGACAATAAAGCATTAAAAAAACAGAATCTTGTCCCAGATTATTTATTCAATAATAAAGAGGTCTTTAACCTGGGCACAATAAGAAAAGAAAAAATTGATGAGGAAAATAAAATTACAACAGAAAACCGTATTCATAATACAATCAATAGGCTGAGTGGCACTGTACTTAATGAAACCGGTCTCTATACAACCAAAGAGATGTTCCACAAAAATCCATCTATGGAGATATATGTGCTTACAACATTTCCCAAGGATTATATCACCGACTTATTAATGCTTTTATTTGAAGGAGGGTACGGGGCGGATGTTTCTTCTGGAAAAGGTCATATAGCTTTCAAAGAAATAACAGAAATTGATTTTCCAAGAGAAGGAAACCGATATATGACTCTGGGATCCTTTGTCTGTACAGAGGCACATAAGATTTATGACTTAAGAGCAGATACACTAACCAAGAGGGGTAAAGTTGGAAATATATTTACACATCTCCTGAACCCGCCTTTCAAGGTACCTATAATAATGTATAAAACCGGAAGCACCTTTGAATCGACTGATGATCTATTATATATAGGAGAGATGTTGGCACAAGTACACAGGGATCCTAGAATAAGACACCTTGCCATGGCTCCGGTTATTAAATACAAAGAGGAAGAAGGGATATGAAAAATCTAGGGAAAAAACAATATACTTTATCTCTCACACCCTTAACTGCTCTTCATATCGGTACGGGAGAGGAGGTTTCTCCGCTTGAATATGGAATTATAAATTACCAGAATCATAAAATATATGTCAGATATAATCTTGAAAAAATACTGGAAAAATTAAATGAAAAAGAGATGAAGACCTTTGAATACCTGAGCGATAAAAACGATATACAAGGATTAAGATCCTTTTTCAGAAAGTATATTCAAGGTAATTTAGCAGGTAATATTCTCTATCACTGTTATCCCTCAAAGGATTTTATAAGGGATTATGAAAATAATTTAAGCAATCTTAATACACAATTAATTGTAAACGCTGCTTACAGACCTATAGGAAGCAGAACCCCTTATATTCCTGGAAGTTCCATAAAAGGAGCTATACGAA
>Ga0067045_1003209_pt1 | contig 26311 bp, 14 predicted proteins | sample TerdegcTABiofilm_FD_59184 | JGI IMG/M metagenome (GOLD analysis project Ga0067045, IMG submission 59184) | Combined Assembly of (Gp0054472, Gp0054536) Wastewater bioreactor microbial communities from Singapore -Terephthalate degrading... | reverse complement strand
TTCACCACTTAGGGATGAAATTCCTGCACTTCCACGCCAGGCTTTTCCTGTAGCTGGGCTCACGTGTCGGCCTGGCCCAAGGTTCCCGCCTGGCCGACAATTGAACAATTAATCGACTTGCTCTAAGGCCCGCCGGTATAGATTCTACTGTATCAACCGTTTCTTCACCATAACCAGGGGAATACGTATAGTTAAAACGATAAAAACGACGAGCCAGGCCAGATTAGATAAATTGGACCAGGCTACCTTACCGAGCACCAGGGGCCGGATCACTTCGACCGCGTGATACAGAGGGGTGAACCAGGGAAGGAACCTGATTCCTGCCGGCAGGTTGTCTACCGGAAAGAATACCCCGGCAAACAAAAACATCGGGGAGATAAACAGCGTAAAAAAATACCCGAAAGAATCATAGTTGGGGGCGATGCTGGTCCAGATCAACGACAGGATGGAAAAAGCCATGACCATCAGAGCCAGCGGCACCGGCACCAATAGAGCCCAGGGAGACTTCACCAAACCCGACAACGCCACAACAACAAAAAACACTATACCGTAAAGAACCCCTTTAAATGTCCCGTACAATATTTCTCCCATTACCACATCATCCATACTTACGGGAGTAGCCACCATGCCGTGAAAAACCTTTTGGTGGCCCATACGGGTAAAGCTGCCGTAGGTCATCTCGTAAGTGGTGGCAAACATCGCCGAAGAGGCAATCAGGGCGGGGGCAAGGAAATCAATGTAGGGCAGCCCCCCGACTTGATTTACATACACCCCCAGGCCAAAACCCAGGGCCCACAGGTAAAGCACAGGCTCCACAAAGTTAAACATGATATTGGCCTTCCAGGTTTTCCTGAAGACCTGGAGGTTGCGGTAAAAGACTTTTAATATCAAAGGCCAGGACAGGTCCGGAACAGTGGTTATTTCTTTAAGCAGCTTATTTATACCCGGCACTGCCGGCAACCTCCTCGCACTTTTACTCAATTTTTTTCCAGGGTCTCGCCAGTCAAATGAAGAAAAACATCTTCCAGGTTAGCCGGCCTGAGCCGCCGGTAGTTGATAGACACATCCAGGCTAACCGCCCTTTCGGAGATCCTTTCAGCCAGTTCCCGGCCGCGGTCGGTAAAGAGCACCAGATCGTCTCCCAGCGTCTGCCGGGCCCTGATCAAATCCTCGCACCCCTCCGTGAGAAGGTCGCGGTGCAGGGGATCTACTCCCAGCTCCAGGGCCTCATTGCCGACGTAACCTTCAATCAGCCCCCGTGGTGTGCCTTCTTCCAGAATTTTCCCGTGGTGAATGATAATAAGCCTGTCGCAAAGCTGGCTGGCCTCTTCCAAATAATGAGTGGTCAACAGCATGGTAGTGCCTGATTCCTTCAGCTTCCTCAGGCGCTGCCACACCAGGTGCCGGGCATAAGGGTCCAGGCCGGTGGTGGGCTCATCCAGGATCAAAAGTTCCGGCCGGTTAATCAAAGCTCTCCCTATGGTCAGGCGCCGCTTCAAGCCGCCTGAAAGGTGCTCCACCACTTCACCGGACTTGTCCCTCAGATCCATAAAGGCTAAAATCTCATCAGCTCTTTTTTGGGCCAGGTCCTTTTTCATCCGGAAATAACCGGCATAGACCAGCAGGTTTTCCCGCACGGACAGCTCCGGATCCAGGTTGTCCTCCTGGGAGACCACTCCGATTCTGGCCTTAATATTTCTCGCCCTGGCCATGATGTCTTCCCCGAACACCTCCAGTTTCCCCGAGGTCACCGGGGAAAACCCGTAGATCATTTTAACTATGGACGTTTTACCCGCTCCGTTCGGGCCGAGCAGGCCGAAACACTCTCCCCTGGAAACCGCAAAACTTACCCCTTTTACGGCCTCAAAATCACCGAACCTTTTAACCAGATCCCCGGCCGAAATAATATAATCTCTCATTCTCTGTCCCTCATTCTCTCCGCCAGCTTTTCTCTACTGTTATTTTAAATAAAATAAACAGGCCCTGCAAAGAAAAAAGCGCGCGCAGCGCTGGAAAGTCGACTGGCGGCACGTGCCCGCAGGCACGTTGTCCGCCCGTATCTAACCTGAAAATAAAATTTACCCGGGCAGGGTATTGTCCCTGTTCACTCTAGTGCTCCGCGCCGACAGCACCTAAGCTCGCGTCGGGCGAAATTGGTCCGCCTTCAACTCTCCGTCCTGGCTCGCTGAAGGCTGACGCGAACGTCCTGTCCGCGCCCCCAATTCCGCTTCCTCGCTTCGCCAGGTGCTGTTACCGGCGCTACGCAAGTCGTTCACTCGGGACAACCACCCTTCCCCCAGCTATTTTCATCCTCTGCTGGTGCCGCATAAGCGGCATGGGGGTCTAATTCATTGAAGGTTAAATTTGAACATTCCACGTGATTATTTTGCTGTTCGCCCCTGACGCCGGCAGTTCGTCTTTTTCCGCCGATCCTGTTTCATACAGCCCGCGTTCCATTTCAACTCCGTCATTTTCAGTATCCCCGCCTGAACAACATGGAACTGAGGCAGAGCCGCCCAGTTCTCCGGTATTTTGTTCCTGCACATTTTCCGGCAGCGTGCCGCCCGGCTCCGGGCCGGCATAAATGTTTGACCCGCCACCGGACGGCGGAACGTCAGGAACACAAAGCGGCCTGAGGATATTTGCCTTATCCGGGTTCTCGTCAGGCAAGCAGACGGTGGTGTAATAAAGCAGGTAATGATCGCCTTCCTTCTGTGCCAGTGTCAGCGGCACCACCGGCTCAGAGCCTGTCTGCCATATACGTTGGTGTATCTTTACGGCCATGTTATCTCCCTGACTGGTCCAAAGGTATACGTCGCGCGCACAGGAATCACCATCCAGAGGCAGGAAGAACATCCTTCCATTTTCATGCCAGCACGCTATTATTTTTTCTTCCCTGAGCAGCAAGACCGGAGATGCTTTCGCCTCATTATTTCCCGGCAGGATTACCTGCGGCTGCCAGCCGCCGGAATTTTGCCGGTAGTTGAGCCTGAACTCGCCTGCCCTGGAGGAAGTCCACAAGATGTGCACGTTGTCCTGAGAATCTACGAGCATTGATGGTACGCCGCAGTTAAAGCCTGCCTCAGTAAGATGGGCAGGAGGTGCCCACTGACTGCTACCGGAATTAAAAAAGCTGTAATAAAGCTGAAAATAACGGCCGTCAAAATAGCGGTGGACCAGGTGAAGGTTGCCCCGGGCGTCACTGTCCGCCGCTCCGCATAAAAAAGGAACGTACTTCCCCCTATGCCCTTTTTCCGTGTTGATGTTCAGCTGAATATCCGAAGCGCAGGGCACGTCAAAATACATTTTTTCCGGCTGGCACCGGGGAGGATTGATGCGGTAGTGTATTACAGACCACTCGCCCGTATTTTTTCTGAATCCACAGATGACATGGACAACACCCGACCGGTCAACATGCACTATGGGGAAAAAAGGCTGCCCGCTCCTGCCGTCTAGCGGCAAGATATCAGTTGACCAGTCAGACCCGTTCCACCGCATGTATGTAAGTCTGTCGAACTTCCTGACGGCACAGAGATGAATATTTTCATTTTGATCTGATACCGCGGTAAAAGAGCCGGTGAGTTCACCGGCCAGTTTTAAGGGGGCTGACCATGTCTTCCCATCATCATTAGATATCCCGCACTGTAAACAACCTTCCGGGGTCAAGTAAAAAAACCGTAGCTTACCGGCCGCGTCACGGACCAGGTGATGGTTTAGCAGAAAATTATGCGGTGAGACAATATAACCGGTTGATACATCCATCTATCATTCCCCCTAAACACATTTATTTCCATGTTTCGCAGGCACCGTTAAAGATATTTACACACCTGGCATCTTTATAGACGAAACAAATAACAAACGGGCAGCAGCAATCAATATTTTCGCGCTCCATATTTTTTTTAACCACATCAACCGCTTCTTTAATTATGTCGCTCACGTCAGTAAGATCTTTCGCGATTTCCTGGTCAATCTCACCAAGAATAACCTTTATGCCGCCTTTCTTTCGCCCGTCAGGCGTCTCACCTGTATTTTCTTTGCTTATCCTGTCTACTACCTGTCTCATCACCTCTTTAATCTCACCAACCAGCACCTTCATGCTTTCCTGGTTCAGTTCATCAACCGTATCCTTTACCATCCTCATTATCTCCGTAATCTCATTGAGCATTTAATTTCTCCCTTTCGCAATAATTTGCAGCCAGCCGTTAATAAATCTTTTATAAAAGTATTGTAAAGTTTAACAAAATATGTTTAAAAAAAGGTGGGGCGGCCCAAAAAAAATTGCCGGCAAAGCCGGCAATAGTTAATGTTGAAAGCAATTTTAATCACAGTTGTTTTCAGGGCAATCACCCGGATCCCATGTCTCACAGGCACCGTTAAAGATATTCACGCATTTGGCATCCTTAAAAATGTAAAAAACAAAATTCGGACAGCAGCACCCGGTCTTGAGTTTTGAGCAATCGAGCTCACCCAAAGCTTCCTTCATGGCCTCCATAGTTTCCTTCACCACTCTTTACAGCCCTCCCTCATAAAATTTTGAACAGCTTTCTACATAATATGAAAAGCGGCCGTAAATAGAATCTTTAACAAACCTTATAAACCAATAAAATTTTTAGTAATTTTTACAAAACCATCGAGGAATCACATGCAACGGTTGCACAAAATTTAATCATTGCCAGAGTCATTAACCAGCCTTATAATTACTTAAGGTTTTACTTATGTGGAAAGGAACATATCAATGAAAGCTGGTTGTCGGGTTAAAATTTGCGGCATAACCAATGTTGAAGATGTTAAACTGGCAGCCGCGGAAGGGGTGGACTACATCGGCGTGGTTATCGAGGTCTCATACTCGCCGCGCTCACAAACAGTAGAGAGCGCGGAGCTGATTTTTTCCAGCACCACCATCCCGGCCGTGGCTCTGGTCCATGAGATGCAGCCCGGCCGCCTGATGGAACTGGTGACGCGGCTGAAACCATTCGCCGTCCAGTTCCTCAGCCGGGACGGGGCCGAAATGGCCGGACGGCTCAAGAAAATCTCCCCCGGCATGGAAATCTGGCAGTCCCTTTTCCTGCCGGCAGCCGGGAACGATGCTTCGGCGCTTGACCTGGAGGCCACGCTCCGGCAGGTTGAGCGCTGCAAGGAGGCCGGGGTGGACGCGGTGGTCCTCGACACCGCCGCTGTAATCAACGGCGTAGTCAGGCTTGGCGGCACCGGCACAACCGGCCGGTGGGACCAGGCTGCAAGGATAGTGGCTGGTTCCGCCCTGCCGGCTTTCCTGGCCGGGGGAATCAAGCCGGAGAACGTCAGAGAGGCGGTTGAGGCTGTCCGGCCTTTCGGCATCGACCTCAGCTCGGGCGTGGAATTGTATACCGGCAAAAAAAGCCCGGTCAGGCTGCGGCTGTTAATGGAAGAAGTGCAAAAAGCGGGGGTGGTTGACAGGTGTTGATGAAAGCTGCCGTCGTGCACGGCAAAGGGGACATCCGGCTGGAATCCGTGCCTGTGCCCGTTGCGGGTGAGGGAGAAGTCATTGTCAAAGTCAGGGCCTCGGGCATCTGCGCCACCGACATCAAGATGCTTTTGAAACAAATTTACAGCAAAACCCGGCTGGCCACGCCGGGTTTTATCACCAATTAGTTACATGCAACCCCCTCCAACTTTCCGCCCTACTGCGGCGGCTACCGTCCTGAGTTCCGCCATTAAAGAATCAAAATCTTCAGGGGTCAGGGACTGCGGGCCATCACTCAGCGCTTTATGGGGCTCCGGGTGGACCTCTATCAGCAGGCCGTCCGCACCGGCCGCCACCGCCGCCCTGGCCATAGGCGCCACCAGCCGACGGTCCCCTGTTGCGTGACTGGGGTCCACTATTACCGGGAGGTGGCTCTGGCTTTTAACCACCGGAACGGCGCTCAGGTCCAGGGTATTGCGCGTGGCGCTTTCAAAAGTGCGGATACCCCGCTCACACAGGACTACATCCTGGTTTCCTTCAGACACGATGTATTCGGCTGCCATCAACCATTCTTCGATGGTTGCTGAAAGGCCGCGCTTTAACAAAACCGGCTTGCCCGAGCGCCCCACCGCGCGCAGCAGGCGGAAATTCTGCATGTTCCGCGCCCCTATCTGGATCATGTCAACATATTGCAGGGCAAGCTCCAGGCTGGCTTCATCAACAATTTCCGTTACTGTAATCAAGCCTGTCTCGGCAGAAGCCTCCGCCAGCAACTTCAACCCTTCCTCCTCCAGGCCCTGGAAGCTGTATGGCGATGTCCTGGGTTTAAAAGCGCCTCCACGGAGAATATCCGCCCCCGCCCGGCGCACCATGCGGGCGGCGGTGAGCAACTGTTCCCTGCTTTCAACCGCGCACGGCCCGGCAATAACAACCACATCATCGCCGCCTATGGTCACGTTTTTCACCTTAATTATACTGCTTTCCCCTTTTGATTCCCGGCTGACCAGTTTATACGGCTTCATAATAGGGACTATCTTTTCGACACCAGGCATTGCTTCCAGCCCCAGGGAACTGATCGCCCGGCGGTCCCCCACCGCCCCGATAACCAGGCGGTTAACCCCGCGGATAATATGACCTTCAAATCCGAATTGCTCCAGTCTTTGCTGGACGGCCGTAATTTGTTCCGGCCCGGCCGTCAGGCTCATTACCACAACCATGTTTTATAAACCTCCTTCAATTATATAAATATACATGACTATAAAGTTAGCTCAGTATGACGTGGTGCTTAACCAAAGGGCGATTTTGAGCCTTTATTCAAAGAGCGAGTGAGCCCCCGGAACAGCGAGGGAACTGTTTGAGCGAGTGAAGCGAGCGAGTTTGACCGAGCCCGGGGGCAAATGAGCTCATACAATATTAAGGGCGAACATGAGCCCGTGGGTAAGCACCACGCCATTAAAAATAAAAAAGCCCGCCGCTCCCCTGTTAAGGGACGAAAGCGACAGACTTCCGCGGTACCACCCTGATTGGCCACACAATGGCCCACTTTTCAGGTACGGGAATGCTTATTCATACCCCTAAAATAAAAAACTCTCGCCCGTTAGGGACGAGAAGCTTGCACTTTCCGCGTTACCACCCTGGTTGGCCCATGAAAAAACATGGCGCCCTCTTAGCAAGAGTACGGGAACAACATTCCGATACCCCCTCCCACATAATAACGCCGGGAGACTGCGTCCAAGCCTACTTGCCGCTTACAGCGGTTTCAGCCGGCATCTCCGGAGAGAACTTCAACAGGTCATACCCTGGAAGTGCTTTCAGTCGGCGACACTTCCTCCCTGCAGGACTGTTTCCTGCCTACTTTTCCCCTTCATCAACTTTAAACGTATAAATTTAACAATAGTATAGCATCAGTGATAATGGATTGCAATCACTATTTTAACTAATCCCTCTGATTGCTACTCAATAATGCAAAGTACATCTCCCACCTTAACAACATCTCCTTCGCTGACCAGGATTTCTTTAACCATTCCGGCTACCGGTGAAGGCACGTTAAAAACTGCTTTGCCGGTCTCCATTTCCACCAGATCGTCTCCCTCTTTAACTGTATCGCCCTCTGCCACGTGCCAGTATGTGACAGCACATTCCCCCATGTCTTCAGCCAGCAAGGGCAGCCTAACTTCCACGGAACCACCCCTTTTTTAATTATCAAATTCTGCCCGGCCAAAGCCGCACCTTAATCATATTTATATTCTTCAAAATAAAATAATTGCAGCAATCATTAAGGCAAACAGGGATAAATACAGCGAGCCGCTGTTTACCCCGGACACCGGCAAAAAAGAAGAGGACCTGGGCAAATAACAGACAGGCTGCCGGTTAATTAAAAAGAGGGCTGTGCACCTGCAAGCGCAAGCCCTCTTGCCGGTTTTTACATCTCACTCATTTCCTTTTGCCCCATCTGCAGCTTTATCCAGCAGCCGCTGGAGCATCACCACGGCTTCGGCCCGGGTGGCGTCCCGCTGCGGCTCGAACCGGCCGCCGGAACCCCGGACGATCCCGGCGCCCGCAGCCAGGGCCGCCTGTTCGCGAGCCCAGCCGGCAATCTCCTCCCGGTCAGCAAATGACTCCAGACTGCCCTTTTCCAGCCGGGTGCCGCTCACTTCCAAAGCGCGCGCAATGATCACGGCCGCCTCCTGGCGGGTTATCGCCCGGTCGGGCTCAAACCGGGCTTCGCCGGTGCCCCTGACCAGGCCGGCCCGGCAGGCGGCCTCCACAGCACCGGCGCACCACTTGCCGGCACAGTCGGCAAATGTGCTGCCCGGCTGCTCCTGGATGCCCAGGGCGCGTATTAACAGGGCCGCAAACTCAGACCGGGTCACCGGCCGGTCGGGCCGGAAGGTCTTATCAGGATAGCCGGCGACGATTCCTTTTTCAATCATGGCAAGCACGGCCCTCTCCGCCCAGTGCCCGGCAATGTCCTTAATCTCCACCGGCAGCCGGTTTACCACGAATTTTTGGGGCTCGCTGCGCTTTCCCGCTTCGTCCACGGCAAAAACTTCTACCGTATTGGCACCCGGCTGCAAAGCCAGTTCAAAGCTGAACCTGCCCTGCCCGTCGGCGGCAGCTGTGCTTTTTACCCCGTTTAAGACCACTTCCAGCTTCTGCCCGGGAGCGGCCTGGCCGGCCAGGGTGACGGTGCCGGCCAGGGTTGTTTCCGGAACTCCGGCAATCTCCGGAACTGAAGGCCTGCTTTCCCGCTCAGGTCCGGAACCGCTGCCGCCGTGCCCGCCGCCTGTCGCAGGCGGCGGGGTGGCGAACTGAGCGTCTACCCGCACCTGTCCCTGTTGCACAAGGCTTTCGCCCTGCGCGTCCTCTGCCCGCACCGCATACAGGTAAACGCCGCTGGGCACCAGCTGCCCGCTGATGTCACGCCCGTTCCACCAGACGCAGAACTCGCCGGCAGCGCAGGGCTCCTCGTGAAGCAGTTCAATTACCGCTTTCCCGTCAGCGTCTTTTATTTCAACTGAAACCAGGGCATTTTTAGAAATTTCGCCGCTAATCCGGATCGGCAGGGCGCTCCCCGGTTCCTCCCCGCCGGTCACCGTGTCCGGTTCGCAGGTTACATTTTCCAGCGCAAAGGGTGTATCGCTGGTTGCCATCTGTCCAAGCTCGTCGCTGGTAACCTGAATCACGTCATCCGGTTCCGTAGCGCCGGGATCCCGCACCGTCACCGTGCCTTCCCGGTACACCCGCGAGATTACCAAACCGTCCACGGACTGGCTCTCGATGGCGATAGCGTAAGGCTGGGGTCCCGCCCCGGCCTCGGTAACAGTGCTGTAAACACTGACCTGGTAGTTGCCCGGGAGCGGGTTAATCACCGTAACGGTTTGCGGCTCTGTATCGGGGCCGCTGTAGGCAGCGCCAGGGATTTCAGAAAGCAGGCTGCCGTGCTGGTCGCAGCCCACCCGGCGGCCCAGGGGATCGGTAACCACAATGGTCACCGGCGAGAAGGCTTTCACCACCAGCGACCCCGCCGCCATGTTCTGTTTGGTAATTTTACTGGCCAAAGCGAAATAATCGGCGGAAGAAGCAGCCAAACCGGGCACGGCAGCCCTGGCCTCCGCGGCCAGCTGCGCCGAAAGCTGCCGGTAAACCGCTTCGTATTGGGAACGGTCAGTAAGGCTGGGATAGTTCTTGAAGATGCCCATCATATTGGCCACCGTGCCGTAGAACCGGGACGCGGCAAAAGTTTGCAGCTTCGTTGCCAGCGCCGTGTCGGTAGCCTTGTCAAAGTCGGTTTTGCCCCGCCCCATCAGCAGACAGCCTTGCCCCAAGACGGCGGCAGGTTCACAAAAACCCTCTTCTGCAGCGGCTTCGTAGCTGCCCTGGAAGTTGGCGGTATAGGCCTGCTCCCACCCGGTGTAGCTGGCCAGGAAAAACCCCACGTCCAGGCCGGTGAGCACCGCCGCCACAACCGGGTTGGTGGCCTTGAACGACTCTTTGACGGCGTCTTCAAAGGCCTCCCGCATCTTTTCCACCGTCTTCTTGCGGATGGTTTCGGCGGCCTGCCGCTTGATGACCTCGCAGGCCTCTTCAAAACTAAAGTTCGCCAGGCTGTTAACGGTGCTGCGGAGAGCACTGTCTTCAATCAGGAGCGCGATCCTGTTAAGGCTATCCCGGTAATCGGCCAGGGCAGCCGCCTGCCAGTAAGCCCGGAACACCGCCTCCGCCATGTCCTTAGAAATCTGGGCGCCTTCGTCCACCAGGGAGAGAGCATCCACTACCAAACCGGCCACCTTGGTCCCGCGCGGAGAAAACGCCTCCAGGGCATCCTGCACTTTCTCTACGTCCTTGACCTTGCTCACGGCCCCTACCGCAGTGGAAAAGGTGCTCAAGGCAGCACTCATCTCGCCGGAAAGGAGAGAGGGCGTATCGCCCCCGGCCAGGGCCGAAACGATGAGGGCTTTCTGGACGTTTTCCCGGGAAGGCTTCGGCGGCGGGTTCGGGCACAGCGTACGCAGCAACCCGTAGCCCCAGTTGTCCTTCCAGTCGTTGATCCATTCTACCAGATCCGAATCCACAAGGGATGCTCCCTGGGGATGTTCGCCGTAGCAGGCGCCGCGCATGGCCGCCAGGAGGACCTCCCTGGCCAGGGCGGGATCGGTCACCAGCTCTGCCTGGCCGCCTGCTATCCGGCGCACAGAAACCTGTTTCAGGGCAGCCCCCTGAATCTCAGAGGAGATGGACGCAGGGGAAATATACCTGCCCTTAATAGCCGCCTTTTCGCTCTCGCTCAATTCCCTGTTAAAGCTTAAGTACACCTGGTAGGTGTCATTTCCCCGCTGCACTTCCATCCAGGGCACGGCGGAACCGCTGCCGACTGTAAATACCGTTACGGCGGTAGTGCTGAACCCCAGGCCGTTGACGGCGGTCAGCCTGGCCGTGTGCTCCCCATGGGAAAGGTCCAGGGCGCAGGCAATTTCGACGTCGCCGGCCTTGCTGGAACGGTCATAATCAACTTCCCGCCCGTCCACCTCCAGCGTGACCCCGGCGATGCCGCTGCCGGTATCGTCCGTGACGTAGGCCAGGATCACCACCGGGCTCTCCTCAACCGTTTCTCCGTAGTAAGGCTTCAGATAAGCAGGGCGTGAGCTCCAGTTGTCCCTGCCGGCGTGGATGTAAGGGGCCGGGTAACCGATGGAGGCGTGTTCTCTTACCGCTTCGATGTGCGGTCCAGGGTACTGGCGGAGGGTAACTTCCATTTCCCCGGCCGCGGAAAGCAGAGACCCCGGAACCATGGTCAGGCTGTGGGTGGGGTAATCGGCGCCCCGTGAAAAAGCGGGGTCCTCCTGGTGAGCGAAGTTCTTAAGATAGATGTCTTTTTCAAAGACCTCGCCCGTCTCGGGGTTTCTCACGGTCAGCCCGGCGGTGGCGGAAAAACCTCGGCCGCCGTTTGTCCTGTTGGTGACCAGCGGGTTGACCACCAGCGGGATATCATCCCCCCTGCTCTGCAGGAACACCCTGTCAAACTCGCCGACCTTGAACCACCATTTCCAGGAGCCGGCGTTCCAGCCCCGGCAGTCACTATTCACCGCCATTACCCGACCGCTCACCTTAAACTGCACCTGGACCGTGCTGGTGTCGTTTTGCTCGGGGCGGATCCAGGCGTAGTTGTCGGCGGCGGTGAGGCTTAAAGTATAAGTGCCGGGCTTCAGTTCCACAGGAATCTTGAATTTTCCCTGCTCGTCCAGGACAATGCCGTTCAGGGGTTCGCCGTTTAAGGCTGCCTGCCAGGATTTGAGCCCCTGGCAGGTGTTGTCAAACACGCGGCCTTCAAAATAAGTGCCAAAAGCCACTTCCTGGCCGGCTGCAGGCTGGTAGATCTCAACTGTGGGCGGATCGGCGTAGACAACGAAATCGCGCCCGATTTCCGCTATCTTCCCGGTCCGGTTCACGGCCTTGCCCCGCAGGGTGTAGAAACCAGGAGGCATGGGTTTTTGCGGGACGAATTCAATCCTGCCGGTAACCACACCGTCGGCAGAAGCGCTTCCCTCAACGCGCGCATCAAACGCCACCGCCTGCCCACGCCCGGTCAGATCTTCAACTGTCACCTCCTGGACTTCAATGCCGGTGCCCGAGTAATCTGTATACTGGTACCACAGCGTTGAGATCGGGGTACAGCTCCGGCCCACGTTATAGTGGGAAATGGGGTTGGAAAAATCAAAACCATAGAGATCTATTCTGCAGTTGGGCTTAAAGAGATGGGTGAACTCCGAGCGCTGCCCCGCCCTGTCGGCCACCGAAACCTTCAGCCAGTAAACCTTTTCATATAAAGTGCTTCCTTCTGGTACGCTGCAGTGGGCCAGCCCCCAGTTGGCGTTTCTCTCTTCGTATTCGAACTGGACCGCTATAGGCGGTTCCGACCCGCCAGTTATAACAATGCTCAGGGTTGAGGGTTCTACGCCCAGTCCCTCGTCGCGGATTTCGACATAAAACGAAGGCCTGCCGGTGGGCTCTTTAGAAAGATTGGTGCTGATGCTGGGCGGGGATATGTCGGACGAGCGCACGGTTACATCGACAGACCCCTCAACGCCTTCTACATCCCTGGCCTTTATGCTGAAAGTCTGTTCCGTGCCCGCAATTTCCACCGGCACAGACCAGCGGCCGCCGGTCACCTGCGCCAGCCAGTCCTTGCCCGCGCCCACGGCCCAGACCGCCTCCACGCCCTGGGCATCAGCAACCGTCCCTGTCAGCGTGACCTGCCTCCCCACTATGTTCCAGGTGATCTGGTCGGGGGTAATTTCAGGAGGGAGGTTGGCCGCCGTCCCGGCCTCCGCCACGGCGCTAAAGGCCGATTCGTTGCTCGCGGCGTCGCGGGCCTTGACGCAGTAAAAATAGGTAGTGCCCGGCAGAAGCCCGGAATCCTGGAAGGTGCATGTTGCCCCGTCCACCGTGGCAATTAAGGTAAAAGGCCCGGACTGGCTTGCAGACCGGTATACCAGGTAGGAAACCACGCCCACGTTATCCGCGGCCACCCCCCAGCTAAGGCGCACGCTGTGGATGTCCAAAACCAGCGCCGCCAGGCCGGCCGGCGGTGCAGGCGGGGTGACGTCGAGGGTGGTGGCGCTGGCCTGGGCGGGAGCCGAGCGGTTGCCGGCCGCGTCTACAGCTACAATCTGGTAATAGTAGGCGGCGGCCTCCTCCAGTCCCTCGTCAAGGTAACCGGTGTCCGTCGCGCCAGCCTGGCAAACCACGCTAAACGGCCCGCCCTGGCTCCTGCTCCTGGCTATTTCGTTAGGACACCACCCCGACATCGTCGGTGGAAGAGGCCCAGGTCAGCCTGATGGCATGGGCGCCTTCCGCCGCGGCCCGAAAGCCGGGAGGGGTACCGGGCGGCTCTGTGTCCGAGCCGGTGGTAAAAACAAAGACGCAGTCGCCCGTGAGCGCGCTCCCCTCGGCGTCCGTCACTCCTCTTGCCGGCAGGCGGACCGTGTAGCGGGCGCCGCAGGCGAGCAAGCCCTCGGGGTCAAGGATTAGTTTGGCGCCTTCCACAGTCCTGGCAACAGGCACGTCATTGCCGCCCTCATCCACCAGCGCGATCTGCTCCCAGTCCGGCCCCGGCTGAACCGGCTTGTTAAACGTGACCGTGACGGTCTTGCTCACTAAAACACCCTCGGCACCGTTTACAGGGTCGGTCCCCTTGACAACCAGCGCCGCGCCCTCTTCCCAGATCCCGGCCAGGGAGTACCTGAATACATCCAGAGTGTAGTTGGTGTCGCCCGGCACGAGATTATCCGCCCAGCTCTGGAAGGCCACGTATTTCCCGCCGGCGCTGATGGCGGGGCTTTCCGAGTGACCGTTTCCGGGAGCGTTGCTCCCTGCCGCCACGGACACCATTACCGTCTGCCCGGTTAAGCGGTCGTGAACAAAAACATCGCTTTTCCCGTTGGTATCGCCCGTCACCAGGTTGGAGGCGGCGGAGTAAAAAGCCACGTACCGGCCGTCGGCGCTGAGGGAGGGCGGGCCGTAGCTGCCCCCGTTAGCCTGGGTGCCGTCCGAGGCCACGGACGCCAGCTCTGTTGCGCCGGTTTGCAGGTCGCGCACGAAAATGTCGTCTTTCCCGTTGGTATCTTCCGGAATAATGCTGGCGTTATACAAACCTCTAAAAGCGAAGTATCTACCGTCGCCGCTGAGCACAGGTTCTAAGGCATCCGGCACAAACCCAGCCCTTGCGGGCGTGCTGGGCGTGGCGAGATCGAAGATTACCGTGCCCCACTTGGTTACGCCTCCGACCTGCCCCGTGCCCCGGCAGGCCGCGTACCGGCCGTCGCCGCTAAGGTCAAAATCATAGGTGTCATCGGCCAGCCGGGTAATTTGGCCTGACCCGGCGTCGTAAAGAAAGACGCCCGCCTTCCCTTCAGGGGTGAGGTTGGTGGCAAAGCTCCGAAAGAGAACTCGGCTGCCGTCGGCGCTGATGCGGGGACCTTCGGAATGGTTGTTTGCCGGGGTCCCGTCGGGCGCCGTGGAGATGCACGCCGTGGTAACGGTCTCGCGGTCGTAAAGGAATATGTCGGACTTACCGTTGGTGTCGCCGGGAACCAGGTTGCTGGCATCGCTCGTAAAGACCACGTACCGCCCGTTCCCGCTGATCCTGGCCTCGCCGGACCAGTCGTCGGCATCGCCGCCGCCGTAAGCGTTGGTTATTCTTCCGGTAACCCCGGTCTCGCAGTCGTGGAGGAAGATGTCATACTCCCAGTTTGCGTCAGGGCCGGCCAGGTTGGACGCGTAGCTGGAAAAAACCACGTACCGCCCGTCGTCACTGATGGAAGGGTACCATGAATCAGAATTCGCTTCGGTGCCGTCTGAAGCCACCGACACGCGGATCAGCGGGTTGCCCGTGCCTGTCGTCACCCCCACCGCGCTGCTGGGATCGGACAGGTTGCCCTCCGCATCCCGCGCCCTGACCTGGTAGTAATAGGTGGCAGCCGCCGCAATCTGGGTGTCCTGCCAGGAGCAAACGGCTCCATCAACCACCGCCACCTCCTGGAAGGGCCCCTGGGCAGCCGTTCCTCGCAGGATCACATAAGCCGCCACGCCGCTGTCGTCCGCCGACGGCTCCCAGCTCAGGCTGACCCAGCGGGCGCCGTGGCATACGGCGCTGACGCCCCCAGGCGGGCTGGGCGGCTGGGTGTCCGGCAGAGCAACGGTGAACCTGAGAACATAGTCGCCCTCCGTGGCGTTCCCGGCCGCGTCCTGAAGCGAGCCGGCGGGCAGCGTCAGCGTGTACGCCGCGCCGCACTCCAGGTCCGACAAAGGATCTACGGTGAGCGTAGCGCTGTCCAGCGATACATCGATGTCCACCGCGCCGCCGCCGTCTCTGGCAAGGTTAATATCCTGGTAATTGGGGCCAGGGAAAACTTCCTCGCCAAAGGTAACGGTAACGGTCTTGCCCTTATTCACATCTCCGGCGCCGGCAGGCGGGTCGGTCGCCACAACCGCCGGGCCGCTTTCATCCATGGCGATAACCAGGTTGTCTACAACCGAGGAAATGCTGCCTTCGGCACTATCGTTCCAGAACAGGGTGAACCACTGGATGCCGATCCTGGCTCTGCTCATATCGACGGTGGAAATATCGCCCGTGACGATAGACTCGCCGTACTTGCGCTGCTCGCCGGTTAAATCGCTCTTTTTCACCGTGTATCTATACCATATTGTTCCTCCTATGTCGAACGAGCGCTCGTATTTATTCCGCGGTGCGCCGTACGCATTCAAAGATGCCTCATCGTCGTCATAAATGATGCACCCGGCGGTATTCCCCCACACGTCAGAGATTAAAACCTGCACCTCGTTGGCCCAGCCTCTGCTAATACCCCCGCCGCTAACGTGCTGGCGGGTGCTCGCGATGTCGGTCATGTCCAGCGAAATGCTTTCCAGTTTAGTAAGGTCCATGAAATCCGACCACAGGGTAAGCTGCGTGTACCCGGTCCCGGACGGGGACTGCCACCTGTCTACCTCAGCCCTGCCGCAGACCGCCCTGGTGCCATCGGAATATCTGTCGGTGACGATATCGCAGGAGTAGTAGTTGTGGGTTTGTTCCAAGGCATCGGGGCGAACATCCTTAAACCACCCTGCAAGGTCCTCTTCAAAGGAAAAGTTGTAGCTCTCCGGGTCGGGCGCTTCTGGATTTTCCGGCTCCTGCTCTGGCGGCGCGCCTGACACAAAAAGCAACCGCCAGTCCTGGCCTTCTCCCTGGACCGGCCCCACCGCCGTGCCGCCCGCATCCTTCACCACCGCCCGCACGTTGTAGTACCCGCCGGGCAGGCCGCCGGTGTCCCACTCGTAGACCGCCCGGGCCACTCCCTCTTTCCTGGCTACCTCGGCGGCTTCTCCCAGCGGCAGCCACTCCCAGCCCGTCATTTCGCTCCTGTACTCAAGGCCAAAGACTGCCCCCTCTTCGCAGCGGGCGTACACAGTCAGGACCACCGTGCCCTGGACCGTCTCGTTTTCTCCCGGCAATAAATCCAGAACCTGCGGGGAGACACTCGCCCAGGCCGGCATCCCGCGCGGCAAAGCAACGGTTCCCAAACACGCCAGCAGCGCCAATATGACTATAGCCGGCAGCAAAAAGCGGAAAGGAAACCGGCGCAGTCCATCTCTACCTGTCTTTTTGCATCCAAAAAGCCTTTTATAATACATTCTTTTCCCCTCCGTAAAAAATCTGGGAAATTGCTTTTCAGAATTATTCGACAGGTGTTTGGTTTTTCCTTTCTGAATAGTAATTACTTCAGCCTGGTGGAACCCATCAGGTAGCGGTCACATTCCCGTGCCGCGCCGCGCCCTTCATTGATCGCCCAGATCACCAGGCTTTGACCCCGGCGCATGTCACCTGCGGCAAATACTCCTTTGACATTGGTTGCAAACTTGCCGTATTCAGCCTTCGCGTTGGAACGCCCGTCGCGCTCAACACCGAGCTGGTCGAGCAGGGTGTCTTCCGGACCGGTAAATCCCATAGCCAGCAGCACCAGCTGGGCGGGCCAAACCTTCCCGGTACCGGGAATTTCCCTCGGCGTAACGAGGCCCTGCTCATCCTTTACCCACTCAACTTGAATTGTGTGTACTTCTTTCACATACCCCCGCTCATCTCCGGCAAATTTTTTCGCCGTGATGCAATAATGACGGGGGTCGGCCCCGTAAACAGCAGCCGCCTCCTCCTGCCCGTAATCAATTTTAAATACCCGCGGGAACTGAGGCCAGGGGTTGTCGGCACCGCGCTCGCGGGGCAACTCCGGCATGATCTCAAGCTGGTTGACACTGCTGCATTTTTGGCGCAGGGCGGTGCCGACACAGTCGGTGCCGGTATCGCCGCCTCCGATCACAATAACGTCCTTACCCGACGCAGAGATATATTTTCCATCGGCAAGGCCGGAGCTCAGCAGACTCCGAGTATTTGCGGCTAAAAATTCCACCGCGAAGTGAATTCCCTTCAGATTCCGGCCTTCAACCGGCAGATCGCGCGGTTTTGTCGCCCCGCCGCAAAGAACTGCCGCGTCGAATTCCTGCAAGAGCCTTTCTACAGGATAGTCCCTGCCCACTTCCGTGCCGGTGACAAAAGCAACTCCCTCCGCTGCCATCAAATCAACGCGCCGCTGAACAATCCCTTTATCAAGCTTCATATTGGGGATGCCGTACATTAAAAGCCCGCCGACCCGGTCGGCACGCTCAAAAACAGTAACCCAGTGGCCGGCCTTGTTAAGCTGGTCCGCGCAGGCCAGGCCGGCAGGACCGGAGCCGATCACGGCAACCTTTTTACCAGTCCTGACAGAAGGCGGGCGGGGAACCATCCACCCATTTTGATAGGCACGCTCAATAATAGCGTTCTCTATGTTTTTTATAGTGACAGGGGCGCTGTAAAGCCCGGCCGGCACACGCCCCTTCACAAAGGGCCGGACAAACCCTGCTGGTAAACTCCGGAAAATTATTGGTCTTCAGGAGCCGCATCAAGGCCTCTTTCCACAGTCCCCGGAACACCAAGTCATTCCACTCAGGGATCAGGTTATGGTTGGGACAGCCTGCGATCACGCCGTTAATTACAGCGCCGCTATGGCAGAAGGGTGTGCCGCAATCCATACAGCGCGCCGCNTGAACTCTCAACCTTTCCTCCGGAAAACCGCAGCGAAATTCACCCCAGTCATTGATGCGCTCCAGGGGAGCGCGCTCCGCCGGAAGCTCTCTTTGATATTCCATAAATCCTGTCGGCTTACCCATGGCACTTCCTCCTCACCGGTTAGTTCCCGCTGACCCGCGACACGTCTTTCAGATTTTCCTCAAAAGCCACCATAATGGCTTCATCACCGCTCAGGCCCGCTTTATGCGCCCGGTCAATGGCTTCGAGCATGCGCCGGTAATCTTTCGGAATGACCCTCACAAATTTCGGGGCCATTTCGTCCCAACTGTCCAGCACCACCCGGGCCTTTTCACTTTGGGTATATTTAAAATGCCTTTGAATCATCTCTTTGACCACGGCAATCTCATCAGCATTTGCCAGAGCTTCCACCGTGACCATTTCGTAGTTGCAGCGGCCCGGGAACTTCCCATCTTCGTCAAGCACATAGGCAATCCCGCCTGACATGCCGGCCGCAAAGTTCCTGCCGGTTACCCCGAGCACAACCACACGGCCGCCGGTCATATATTCACACCCGTGGTCGCCCACCCCTTCCACGACAGCATGCACGCCGCTGTTGCGGACACAGAATCTTTCACCGGCCACCCCCCGGATGTAAGCTTCCCCTGAGGTCGCGCCGTAAAAGGCCACATTGCCGATAATGATGTTTTCCTCCGGCACGAAAGCCGCCCCGGCCGGCGGGAATACAATCAGCTTTCCGCCGGAAAGGCCCTTGCCGAAGTAATCGTTGGCGTCTCCTTCCAGGGTGAGAGTGATTCCCCTGGGAACAAAAGCGCCGAAACTCTGCCCGGCGGAACCTTCAAAATAGAGGCAAATTGTATCTTCCGGCAGGCCTTTCCCTCCGTAGCGCTTTGTCACCTCATGGCCCAAAATGGTGCCAACCACGCGGTTGGTGTTGCAGATGGGCAGGCGGGCTTCCACCGGTTCCCCGCGCTCCAGGGCCGGCTCGCATATCTTCAACAGCACCTGCCTGTCCAGAGACTTCTCCAGCCCGTGATACTGCCCGGTCCGGCAGTACCTCCCGATACTCTCAGGAACTTCGGGCTGCCAGAGCAGGGCTGACAGGTCCAGCCCTTTTGCCTTCCAGTGCGCAATATCTTTCCTCGGCTCCAGCACATCGGTCCGGCCGACCATCTCGTTGACCGTCCGGAAGCCGAGCTGCGCCATGAGCTCCCGCACTTCCCGGGCAATAAACCTCATAAAGTTGACCACATGCTGGGGGTCGCTCTTAAAATTTTTGCGCAGCTCCGGGTTCTGGGTCGCTATGCCCACCGGGCAGGTATCCAGGTTGCAAACCCGCATCATGATGCAGCCCATAGCAACCAGCGGGGCCGTGGCGAACCCGAATTCTTCAGCGCCGAGAAGCGCGGCAATCACCACATCACGCCCGGTCATCAGCTTGCCGTCCGTTTCGACAACAATCCTGTCGCGCAAATTGTTCAGCACCAGCGTCTGGTGGGTTTCAGCCACCCCCAGTTCCCAGGGCAGGCCGGCATGGCTGATGCTCGTCCGGGGCGAGGCTCCCGTGCCACCCTCGCAGCCGCTGATCAAAACAACATCGGCCCGTCCTTTCGATACCCCTGCAGCTATGGTGCCCACGCCGACCTCTGACACNAGCTTAACNTTGATCCTGGCGTNTGGATTNGCGTTNTTCAAGTCNTGNATCAANTCNGCCAGGTCNTCAATNGAATAAATATCATGGTGCGGCGGGGGTGAAATCAGNCCNACCCCGGCCGTAGTCCCCCTGACCNTGGCAATCCAGGGATATACCTTGCGCCCCGGNAGCTGACCGCCCTCACCGGGCTTTGCCCCCTGGGCCATCTTGATCTGGATTTCATCTGCATTGACCAGGTATTCGCTGGTCACGCCGAACCTGCCCGAGGCCACCTGTTTGATGGCGCTGCGCAGGGAGTCACCGTTTGCCAGGGGCTTGTAGCGGGCCGGGTCTTCCCCTCCCTCGCCCGTATTGCTCTTGCCCCCAATACGGTTCATGGCGATAGCCAGACATTCATGCGCTTCTTTACTGATCGAGCCGAACGACATCGCCCCGGTTTTGAAGCGCCGGCAGATGGATTCCACCGGTTCGACTTCCTCCAGCGGCACAGGTACCCGGTCTGTTTTAAAGTCCAAAAACTTGCGCAGCGCGTTTTTTTGGCCGTCGACCAGGGCCGAGTACCGCTTAAATAATTGATAGTCGTTGTTGCGGCAGGCCTGCTGCAGCAAGGCAATCGTTTCCGGGTTGAACATATGTTTCTCGCCGTCATGCCGCCACTGGTAAGTGGAACCGCTATCCAGCGCGCCGTCACAGCCGGGCGAGAAGGCCCTGCGGTGGCGGAGTTCTACCTCTTCAGCAATTTCAGCCAGCCCGACACCGCCCACACGTGAAGCAGTCCACGTAAAATACCTGTCAATCACAGACTGGTGAATCCCGACAGCCTCAAAAATCTGGGCCCCGCAGTAGCTCTGAATTGTGGATATGCCCATCTTGGACGCAATCTTGACCACACCTTTGATAGCCGCCTTGACGTAATTTTTCAGGGCCTCTTTGAGCGTTATACCGTCCAGCATCCCCCGGCGGGACATGTCTTCCAGTGTCTCAAAAGCCAGGTAAGGGTTGACGGCGTTCGCGCCGTAGCCCAGCAGAACCGCCAGGTGATGCGTTTCGCGCGGCTCCCCCGATTCCAGCAGAAGGCTGACCCTGGTCCGCGTCCCTTCCCGGATCAGGTGATGATGCAGACCCGATACGGCAAGCAAGGCGGGAATAGGCGCGTTTTCAGCATCCACACCCCTGTCGGACAAAATCAGCAGGTTGGCGCCGCCGGCAATGGCCCGGCCGGCCTCATGAAAAAGGGTTTCCAGAGCTTTCTCCATTCCCCGGCTCCCTTCCGCCACCTTGAACAGGATGGGCAGGGTTGCCGTTTTAAAGCCGTCCAACTTAAGGTGCCGGATTTTCGCCAGTTCTTCGTTGGTCAGAACCGGCGCTTTCAGCCTGATCCGGCGGCAGCTGTCCGGTTCCGGCCTGATCAGGTTTTTTTCGGCACCGATGGTGGTTTCGACCGCAAAGATAATCTCCTCACGTATGGAGTCAATCGGCGGGTTGGTTACCTGGGCAAACAACTGCCTGAAATAGTTGTACAAAAGCTGCGGTTTATCTGATAATACCGCCAGCGGGTTATCATTGCCCATTGCCCCCACCGGCTCGACTCCGTCTCTGGCCATGCGCTCCAGCACCTTAAACAGGTCCTCATAAGTGTAACCAAAGGCCTGCTGCCGCTGGAGCACCGTCTCAAAGTCAGGTTCCGGCACGTGAGGGGCACCGGGCAGCTGTTCGAGGCTCACCAGGTATTCATCCAGCCACTTCCGGTAAGGATGCTCTGCTGCCATGCCCGCTTTCAGCTCTTCATCGCTGATAATGCGCCCCTCCGCCGTATCGACAAGCAGCATGCGCCCCGGGCGCAGCCGTTCTTTCAGCACCACATCCTCCGGGGGTAGCTCAAGCACGCCTACCTCCGAGGCCAAAACAATGAGATCGTCTCTGGTTACATAGTAGCGCGACGGACGCAGGCCGTTCCGGTCCAGCACCGCGCCGATGATTGTGCCGTCGGTGAAAGCAATGGAGGCGGGGCCGTCCCACGGCTCCATCAGGCAGCTGTGATATTCATAAAATGCTTTCTTCCCGTCACTCATGCTCTCGTGGTTGGACCACGGCTCAGGAATCATCATCATGGCAACATGGGGCAAAGAACGGCCGGAAAGGTGCAGAAATTCCATGCAGTTGTCAAACATGGCCGAGTCACTGCCGTCCTGGTCGATTACCGGGAACACCTTTGCCATATCCTCGCCGAACAACTCCGACTCGCACATGGTCTGGCGGGCATGCATCCAGTTGACATTGCCGCGCAGGGTATTGATTTCCCCGTTGTGAATCAAATAACGGTATGGGTGAGCGCGCTCCCAGCTGGGGAAGGTATTGGTGCTGAACCGGGAATGAACCAGGGCGAGCGCAGTTTCAATGCCGGGGTCCTTTAAATCGGGATAAAAAACAGCAAGCTGTTCAGGCGTCAACATCCCTTTATATACTATCGTCCTGCTGGAGAGACTGGCAAAATAGAATGTCCCTCCTCCCTGCAGGCAGTCGCGGCGGACTTCTTTTTCCGCCCGCTTGCGGATAACATAAAGCTTGCGCTCAAAGGACATAGTATCCTTAAGGCCCGGATTCTTCCCTATAAAAACCTGGCGTATATATGGTTGAGAGCGTCTTGCCGTTTCACCAAGCATATGGTTATCCACCGGAACAGTCCGCCACCCCAGTGGAGTCTGGCCTTCTTCCCTGACGATCTTNTCCAGCNNCTGCTCNCATTTTTCACGCAAGGCCGGATCGGTCGGCAGGAAAAGCATACCGGCGGCATAATCGCCGGCAGGAGGAAGGTGAATCCCTTTCCCGGCACATTTCCTGGCAAAGAAAGCATGTGGGATTTGCATGAGGATTCCCGCGCCGTCACCGGTGTTCAATTCAGACCCCCTGGCCCCGCGGTGGTCCAGGTTAAGCAGCACAGTCAGAGCTTTGTGCACGATGTCGTTTGACTTCTTACCTTTTATGTTTGCCACAAAGCCGATGCCGCAGGCATCATGCTCGTACCAGGGGTCGTAAAGACCTTGTTTTGGAGGTAATCCGTTGATTGTCATGTCCTACAACCTTTCTTTCGCTCCTTTGTGAAGGAAAAATTGTATTATTCTGGTCATTGAAAAAGAAAAAGGCCCCGCTGCAGACACAGCTTAAAACCGCGTCTGCAGCAAAGGCCTCATTGCCTAAGTGTGGTATGGATACAGCGCCGTACCCGGATATTTACTTTTATGTCGCCCCTAAAACTTGGTCAGGTACTCCTCTATCTCCCAGGGATGAACCTGAACCCGGTAGCGGTTCCACTCTATTTGTTTTGCCTCGATAAACCTGTTAAAAATATGCTCGCCCAGGGCGTCCTGGATTACTTTATCTTTTTTCAATTCCTGAATAGCCTCATTAAGATTTTCAGGCAGGCTCCCGATACCGAACTGCTCCCGCTCCTCAGGGGTCATCTCATAGATGTTGCGGTTGCACGGGGCCGGGGGCATAATCCGGTTCTTAATCCCGTCAATGCCGGCCTTAAGGCAAACCGCCATGGCCAGGTAAGGATTGCAAGACGGGTCAGGGTTGCGCAGCTCAATCCTGGTAGACATCCCGCGTTTGGCGGGTATCCTGATCAGCGGGCTCCGGTTGCGCGCCGACCAGGCGATGTACACCGGCGCCTCATAACCGGAAACCAGCCGCTTGTATGAGTTTACCGTGGGATTGACGATTGCCGAAATGGCCTTGATGTGCTTCATCAACCCACCTATATAATAGAGACACTCCCGGCTCAGGCCGTCCTGAGCATCCGGGTCGAAAAAGGCATTTTTGCCGTCCTTCATCAATGACTGGTTCACATGCATGCCTGAACCGGCAATACCGAAAATCGGCTTGGGCATAAAGCTGGCATGCAGGCCGTGCCGCTGCGCTATTGTCCGCACCACGAACTTAAATGTTACCACTTTGTCTGCAATATCCAGCGCGTCTGAGTACTTGAAGTCGATTTCATGCTGTCCCGGCGCCACCTCATGGTGGGAAGCCTCTATCTCAAAGCCCATTTGCTCCAGAGTCAGCACCATATCCCGCCGGGCGTTCTCCCCCAGGTCAACAGGCGTGAGGTCGAAGTAACCGGCGCGATCGTGCGTAACAGTGGTAGGCTTTCCTTCATTATCGACATGAAAAAGAAAAAACTCAGCCTCCGGGCCTGCGTACATCGTGTAGCCCAATTCGGCAGCTTCTTGAATCGCCCTCTTTAAAACGTAGCGGGGATCGCCTGAGAAGGGATTGCCGTCGTGATCATAAATATCACAAATTAAACGGGCCACCGCACCATCCTGGGGCTTCCAGGGGAAAGTCACAAAAGTCGAGGGATCCGGCCTCAGGTACATATCCGACTCCTCGATACGCACAAAACCNTCAATNGAAGACCCGTCAAACATCANNTCCCCTTCCAGGGCNTTATCCAGNTGCTCCACTGTTATCGCCACATTTTTTAAAATACCGAAAATGTCCGTAAACTGAAGGCGAATGAACTTAACCCCCAAGTCCCTGGCCAGATTACGAACGTCGTCGTTAGTAAGCTTAGCCACGCGTATTCACACCTTTCCTGTTTGCTGTCACCCGGGGGTAAAAATCACAAAAAAGGCCCCACTCCAAGTGACTTCACTTGTCCATGTGGGCCCCCTTGCCCCGTAGTGCAGGTACAACGCTGTACCTTTATTTTCAATTATGGATTCTACAGAAGTATATCACATCGGTCTGAAAATGTACAGTTTTTTTAAAAAAAGTGTCCTTTCACCGTTTAATCCGGCGAAAGGACATTGAGGATGGTACATTTTATAATTTTTTAGTACCTGGTCAGGTACTCATTTACCTCCCACGGGTGGACCTGAACGCGGAAATTATCCCACTCCCGTATTTTCGCTTCTACAAACTTCTCATAAACATGAGGCCCTAAAACACTCTTTATCACATCGTCCTTCGACAGCTCCTCCAACGCTTCCATCAGGCTGGCAGGCAGGCTGGAGATATTGAGAGCGTTTCTCTCCTCCGCCGTCATGCGGTAGATGTTCACGTCAGTCGGCGGCGGCGGAAGAATTTTGTTTTTGATCCCGTCCAGTCCTGCTTTTAAGGCAACCGCAATAGCCAGGTACGGGTTACAGGCCGGGTCCGGATTTCTCAGCTCGATGCGTGTCGAACTGCCCCGCTTGGCAGGAATACGGATCAGCGGGCTCCGGTTGCGCGCGGACCAGGCAATGTAAACCGGGGCCTCATAACCCGGCACCAGGCGCTTGTATGAGTTAACCGTAGGGTTGGTAATAGCCGCAAAGGAACGGGCGTGCTTCATCAGGCCGCCGATATAATACTTCGCGATGTCACTGAGCTGATCAGGCGTGGACGGATCGTAAAAAGCGTTCTGGCCGTCCTTGAAAAGCGACTGGTTCATATGCATGCCGGAACCGTTGATGCCGAAAACAGGCTTGGGCATAAAGGTGGCGTGCAGGCCGTGCCGCTGGGCCGTGGTGCGGATGACCATTTTGAAGGTCATGATCTTGTCGGCGACATCCAGGGCGTCGGAATACTTAAAGTCAATTTCATGCTGTCCCGGCGCCACTTCATGGTGCGAAGCCTCTATCTCAAAACCCATTTCTTCCAGAGTGAGCACCATCGCGCGGCGGGCGTTTTCGCCAAGGTCTACGGGGGCCAGGTCGAAATAACCGGCATCGTCGTGAGTATCCAGAGTGGGATTGCCGTCTTTATCTACCTGGAACAGGAAAAATTCCAGCTCGGGGCCGACCTGCATGCTATAGCCCATTTCTGCCGCCTCAGCCAATACCTTTTTCAGGACAAAACGGGAATCGCCTTCAAAAGGAGTGCCGTCCGGATTATAAACGTCGCAGATCAAGCGGGCAACCCCCCCATCTCTGGGTCTCCAGGGGAAAACAGCAAAGCTCTTCAGGTCCGGCCGGAGGTACATATCTGACTCTTCAATCCTGGCGAAACCGTGGATAGAGGAACCGTCAAACATCAACTCCCCGTCGAGCGCTTTGTCCAGCTGCTCAATAGTAATGGCGACATTCTTCAGCACACCGAAAATATCGGTAAACTGAAGGCGGATAAACTTAACACCCAGGTTTCTGGCCTTCTCAAGCAACTGTCTCTTTTCAGTAACTTCCATAACAAACACCCCTTAAAATTATTTAATCTATTACAAAAAAAAGCCCTTAAAGACGGTTATAAAAACCTGCCGCCTTTAAGGGCTCCTTTGCCCCGCCCGGACACAACTGCGTGTACGGTCTTTTGCTGCCGGACTGCCTGATATATCTCACCAGCCGGCTTATATGTTATGGGCCAGAATAATCGCCTCGGCTACCGCGCGCATGGAAATCCGCTTGTTCATACTCTGCTTTTGGATTCGCTTGAATGCTTCGGCTTCCGACAGGCCCATTTTTTCCATCAAAATACCCTTGGCCCTTTCAACAACTTTCCTGGTTTCAAGTGTGTTTTGCAGTTCATGCACCTGCTCCTCCAGCTTAACCCTTTCCTGGTAGTTTGCCAGGGCCAGCTCGACTGCCGGCACGAGGTT
>Ga0067045_1028884_pt1 | contig 26313 bp, 22 predicted proteins | sample TerdegcTABiofilm_FD_59184 | JGI IMG/M metagenome (GOLD analysis project Ga0067045, IMG submission 59184) | Combined Assembly of (Gp0054472, Gp0054536) Wastewater bioreactor microbial communities from Singapore -Terephthalate degrading... | reverse complement strand
TCCAGTCGCTACCTCAACATGGACCTGTTGATCGAACACAAAAAGGCACTCCTGGAAAAGTGTGGCTAATCGCTGCAAACGGCCGCCAAACACCATGAAAACCTTTTTGCACAACTTGACGCACACAACTTTATAACTCTGCGACATTTCCCGTTCCGGCGTTTCCCCGTCTCACTTCGCGGGCAGAACAACTCCGCCGGACACCCTCGGGACAATCCTTTTCTCCCCCCTTGCGCAAAGAGCGGACAGAACGTAAGCTCCAGAAACACCTGAATCCCGCCCAAGGAGCGTGACCGCCCATGCGAAACCGGAGCACCGCACCTCTGTTGTTCCTCTCGTTCCTCGCCCTCATGTTCTCGGCCCTGCCTTCCTTCGGAGAGACACCGTTTCGCTTCGCCCCCCACAACCCGGCCTTTCTGGAATGGCAAGCGGCGAGAGAAACGGAAACACTTTCGGCACAGACGGAAGGCGAGCATGGAAAGGGGTACGTCCCCTCGCCGGTGAACCTGCGCCACATCACGACCCTCTCCGAAACGGCCCTGGGACTCCGTGCAAAAAGCCTCCCCGTCTCCTACGACCTGCGAAACGTGGCAGGAACGAGCTACGTGACCGCCGTGCGCGACCAGGGCGCCTACGGTACCTGCTGGGCTTTCGCGGCCCTTGGCTCCGTGGAGTCCAACCTGCTCAAAAACGGCGAAGCGGCATTGGACCTCTCCGAGCGACACCACTCCTGGTTCGGATACACCGACGAGAACACCGGCGCAGGCACCTTCCCGGCCTTCACCTGCGATGCTCCCTGCAATCCCTATGACGAAGGAGGCGATTCGTGGAGATCCGCCGCGCTCGTCGCCCGGGGGACCGGCCCCGTCCTGGAGAGCGACGACCCCTATTCGGGACTCCCCGGTGCGGCCACGAGCCGCGCTGCCAGGGTTCGCGTGCGGGACGTGCTCTATCTGCCGATCCGGAACGGATCAAGCTACACTGTTGCCACGACGAAGCAGGCTCTCATGACCTACGGAGCCCTTTCCGTCGCAGTGCACATGGCCGTCCAGGACCCCGACTCCTGGAACAGCGCCACCAACGCCCTCTATGTCGCCTCGGGCGGATTTGACGATCTGGATCACCAGGTGCTGGTGGTGGGCTGGGACGACGCCTTCCCCAAGGAGAATTTCGGCCGGAACACCCCCGCTTCGAACGGAGCCTGGCTCATCAAGAACAGTTGGGGAAGCGCCTGGGGCAAAGCGGGATACTTCTGGCTCTCCTACGAGGACGCCCCTCTGAACACCTCCGAGGTGGTGGCCTATGTCTCAGAACCGGTCGCTCACGCCGCAACCATCTATCAGTACGACCCCCTCGGATGGGTAGGCCAGATCGGCGTTCCCGGTTCCGCCACGGCGTGGTTCGCCAACATCTTCACCGCTGCCGCATCCGAACCGATCACGGAGGTTGCCTTCTACGCCGCCGCCCCGGACACGGCCTACGAGATCGACCTCTACACCGGAGTCATGGCCGGTGACCCCGTCTCGGGAACGAGGCTTGCGGGATCACGCACCACGGGCACGCTCGCCGTCCCAGGCTATCGCACGGTCACCCTCGCCCGGCCCGTCTCCCTTGCGGCAGGACAAAGGTTTTCCGTCGTCGTGAAACTCACCACTCCAGGCTTTGACGCCCCCATCCCCGTGGAATACTCCGTCGCGGGCTATTCCGACAAGGCCACCGCCGCGGCGGGACAGAGTTTCATCAGCGTCACCGGCGACGGCGGCGACTGGGATGATCTCACCGTGATCGCAGAAAACGGAAACGTGTGCCTCAAGGCCTTTGCCGGGACAGGAAGCACCACACCCACACCGACGCTTACGGTCACACCGGGCCCGGGCGGATCCGGAGGCGGAGGATGCGTTCTCGGAGGAGAAACCGCGGGCGCGCTGCTCCTCGCTCTTCCGCCTCTTCTCCTCTTTCGGCGACGCTGACCGACACAGAGCTCACGCCGGGGAAAAGGATGGCAACACCGCACGCCATCACTCTCCCCGGCGCGATTCCCTGGAAAACCACGCCACACCGGAGAACGGACGCAGCGACGCGGTTCTTCCCGAAAGGCACTCACTCTTTCACGAACGTGTGTGCAATCTTTCCGAGCACACGTACTCCCTCGTCGAACTCCTCGTTCCAGGAATGCCCGCAGTTCAGACGGATGTATCTCCTGTACGCATCGGTGGTGGAACAGATCAGGCCCGGGAGAATGGCGATGCGGGACTCCAGCGCCCTCCTGTAGAGTTCGAGGGAATCGCCGCCGGGAGGAAGTTCCACCCAGAGGAGAGCACCTCCCTGGGGCGCCGAAAGACGCGTTCCCTCGGGGAAATGCCGCTCCACACCGCGCCTGGCGAGATCGATGGAGCGGCGGAAGGTGTTCCGCAGATGCCGCAGGTGCCGCTCGAAGGTCGGCTCCTTTTCGAGCACCGACGCCACCACCCTCTGATGCAGACTCCCCGTCCCCACGCTTGCGTTGAGCTTGAACCGCGCCACCTTTTCGGAAAAACGTCCCGCCGCAGCCCACCCCAAACGCATTCCCGCAGCGAGCGTCTTGGAAAAGGTCGAACAGGAAAGGACCATGCCTCTGCGATCGAAGGCTCGGAGCATTCGCGGCCGCTCCTCTCCGTAGGCCAACTCTCCGTAGGTATCGTCCTCAATGACGGGAATGTCACGACGGGTGAGAATTTCCACCAGAGCTTCCTTGTCCTCATTCCTCATGATGAAGCCCTGTGGATTGTTTACATTCGGCACGACCAGACAGGCCGCGACCTTTCGTTGCGCCAGAACGGCTTCGACCTGAACAGGATCAAGCCCCCTGTCGGGGCGGGCGGGCACTTCCAGGGCAAAGAGCCCCAGATCCTCCATGATCTGCAGGAAACCGTGATAGGCCGGACTCTCCACGAGCACCGCGTCCCCCGGTTTCGTCACGGCCCGAAGACAGAGGGCAACCGCCTCCGTCGCGCCATTGGTGATGACGAGTTCTTCCGGAGACAAAAACCCGGCCCGCCCCAGGCATCTCCGGGCGATGCGGCGCCTCAGCTCCGGATAGCCCTTGGGATGTTCATATCCCACGACGGCATCCATGTCCTGGCGCAAGACCTCTCGCGTGAGGCGCGCAAGAAAAGCCCGGGGCATCAACTCCGGAGACGGGGACGCCCCTCCGAGAGGCAGGATGGAGGGCGTCGCCGCCGCTTCCACCACCGCTGCGGCGAGTGCGCTCCGCGTAGGGTGAAGGGGATCGGGAACACCACGGAACGTCTCGGGCAACGGAAGCGAAGGACACCCTCCTTCCACGACGAACCCCGACCGGGGACGGGAAACGACCAGTCCGCGCCGTTCCAGTTCAAGATACGCCTGATAGACCGTAGCCAGTCCGAAGCCGGTCCGGCGGCGCAGCTCCCGTAAAGAGGGAAGCCTGTCTCCCGCGGCGAATTCACCGTCCCGGATCCGTGCCGCCAATTCCTCCGCCACACCCATGTAGAGGAAATTCTTCTCCATCCGCTGCCTCCATTTCACCGAAAACGCGTTCCCTTCCTCGTCTTCTCGCTCTTTATGCCACCTTCTCTGCCACCCGGTCATGTCATGTTCGAAACAGCACGTTCTTTCCTTTCCGGGAGACCTCCGCCTCCGAAAAACCGATGAACAGACGTCCTTCCCGTGATGCCACTCGATGCAACGCAGCACCCCGCCTCTTCTGTTTTCTCTATTTCCCGGAAATCTGTATCTGTTATTTTCCGAGGTTTCCTCTATGCTGTCAATTCAAGAAGAATTTTCCCTCGGCAAAGAGCTTTCACAGGCAAGAGGCAACTCCGCGGAAAGAGCTTGCACGAATGCGGAAAGAGAAAACAGAAAGGCGGGAGACACGGTCATGATCCATTTTGCGCGCCGCATGAAACACATGAACAGATCGGAAATACGGGAGATTCTCAAGGTAACGGAAGATCCCGAGATCATCTCCTTCGCGGGAGGACTTCCCGCTCCGGAAGCATTTCCCGTGACGGAACTCCGCGAAGCCGCAAGTCTTGCGCTGGAAACAGCGGGAACGAAGGCGCTGCAATACTCCCTCGCGGAGGGGCTTCCCTCGCTGCGGCGGAAGATCGCCGAAAGATCCTGCACGCTCTGGGATGCAAACGCTCGCATGGAGGACGTGCAGATCGTCAACGGTTCCCAGCAGGCCCTGGATTTTCTCGGAAAGATTTTCCTCGACGAGGGCGATGTCGTCCTCTGCGAGAACCCTACCTACCTCGCGGCACTCTCCGCCTTCCGGGCCTATGGTCCCCGCTTCGCCCCCGTCGCCACCGACGACGAGGGAATGCTCCCGGACGATCTGGAGCAAAAGCTCGCTTCGGAAAAACGGGCACGGTTCATTTATGTCATTCCCGACTTCCAGAATCCCACGGGACGTTCCTGGTCCCTGGAACGGCGCAAAGCATTGACCGACCTGGCGGACCGCTTCGGCGTCCCCGTCGTGGAGGACAATCCCTACGGTGAACTCCGCTTCGAGGGAGAGTTCCTCCCTTCCCTCCGTGCGCTGGGCAATCCGGATCTCACGGTCAGCCTCGGAACCTTCTCGAAGATTCTCGCCCCCGGCTTGCGGGTGGCCTGGCTCATCGCGCCTCCCGCCATTCTGGAACAGATCATCCTCGCCAAGCAGGCGGCGGATCTCCAGCCCTCGACCATCAGCCAAATGCAGATCGACACCTACCTGGAGCGGTTCGACGTCAACGCCCAGATCGCCAGAATTCGGGCGCTCTACAGGGCCAGGAGAAACTGCATGGCCGAGGCGATCAGGGAAACTATGGGCAACACCGTCTCCTTTCCTTTTCCCCAGGGCGGACTCTTTCTCTGGCTCCGTCTCACCGAGGGAATCGACACCAAGGCGCTTCTCGCGGAGAGCATCGCCCGAAAAGTGGCCTACGTTCCCGGTGAACCTTTCCACGCCAACGGCGGCGGCGGCAACACCATGCGCCTCAATTTCTCCTACATGCCCGAGGAACGGATCCGGGAAGGCATCACCCGCCTGGCAGGGCTCATCAAGGAACACTGATCCGTGAAACATGTACACGGAAAAAGAGGGCGCCTTCTTCCGAAGGCGCCCCCTTTTTCCGTTCGTCACGCTCTCAAGGAGCCTCTGAATAAGGCTACATCAGCCTCACAGATCCTGATGTGATCCGAGCCACGAGAAAGCGAAAGGTCTTTATTCAGAGCTTCCTTAGAACTCGGACTGCGGTGCGTACATCTCGAGGAATTTCGCGGAGCCGTCCTTGAACTGCAGGATGGCCGCGGGCTTGTTGAGCGGATTGTGGCTTGCCTTGTCCACCGTGAGGGTGAAGTGGAACAGCTTCAGATCCTTCGTGTCTTCGATGGCATCCCGGACGGCCTCTCCCTCAGCCTTGCCGGCGCGCTTGATGGCGTCGACGATCCAGTAGACGATGTCGTAGGCAGCCACGGTATTTACCACTTCCGTGGGCGCCGCACCGAAACGCTTCTCGAACTTGGCCTTCAAAGGCTCCAGCATGGGATCGTCGAAACTGAGGTGATAGACCCAATAGCTTCCCACCATGGCGTCGCCGGCGATCTCGAACATGTTGGCGCTGTAGCCGTCGCCGCCGATGAAGGTGGGCTTCCAGCCGAGTTCGGCGGCCTGCTTCATGATAAGGGCCATTTCCTTGTAAAGAAGGGGCATGGCCACGGCCTCAGCGCCGCTGTTCTTCATGTTCGTGAGCTGCGCTCGGAAATCCACGTCACCGCCACGAAAAGCTTCGTTCGCCGCCACCGTGCCGCCGAGTCCCTCGAAGGTCTTCACGAAATACTCGGAAAGCCCTTCCGAATAGTCACTGCCCACGTCGCGGATGATCGCGGCCTTCTTGACACCCAGCTTGTTGAAGAGATATTCCGCCATGACCTTGCCCTGATAGGGGTCGGTGAAGCAGATGCGGAAGGCATAAGGCCGGGCCTGTCCCGTCGCCGGGTCCACCGTAACGGCGGGATTCGTGGGGAAGCTGCCGATCTGGGGAACCTTCGCCTCGGCGACGATGGGGTACGTGGCGATGTTGAGCCCGCTGAAGTTCGTGCCGCCGATTGCGACAACTTTGTCCTCCTGGACAAGACGCCGGGCCGCGTTGATGGCATCCTCCGCACGAGCGCGGACATCGTAGACGACGAGTTCCAGGGGACGCCCGAGCACGCCGCCCGCAGCGTTGATCTCTTCGACGGCGAGAATGGCACCGTCCCGCTCGTGAGTGCCCCACGTGGCGGCGTCACCCGTCAGGTTGGCCAGATACCCGATCTTGATGGGGTCCGCGGCGAAGGCCGCGGAGGCGAGAAACAGAAGGCAAAAGAACAGGGCAAGAATTTTCTTCATCATCAACATGGCACCTCCATTTTCCGAAAACACGCCGACAGGATCAGGAATCCCCCGGCCCGGCTGGAACGGACAACGTTTCAACGAACCGCACGCGCCCGTCTAGAGTGGCCTTCACCTCCTCTCCTGCACCACAGGATGACCGTATCATTCGGGAGAGCGCCGGGTAACCACTACCCGGCAGACCTCCGCGCCTTCCGCGAGCGTACACTGAAGATCGAAGGCAAACGCAGGGAAGGCATCGATGATCCCCCGATCCCCGTCCATGGCGATGTCGCAGAGATGCGCCGCGTCCTCGGCGGAAACCTCCTGCTTGAGCCACGCCGAAAGCAACGGACAATAGTGGAATTCCACGACGAACCGTTCCTCCGTGGATTCCTTGACGTCCATCTCGAAGATCTTCCGCACGTCCTCGTTCGCAAACTCCCGGGCGAACTGCACGAGCGAGTCCGTCGGAGAAAATTTGTGTTCCCCGTGAAAGCGGCCGCAGCGAAAGATGGCAGCCCGGGCGAACTCGTCCCAGGAAAGTCCTTTTTTTCGGGCTTCGTCAAGCAGCAGGTAAAACCACGTGGCCCGATGCTCGATGGCATTGCGGAGATCCGTAGTGCCTTTCTCGGTGATGGTGGAACGGTTTTTGTCGTGCAGCGCCTCCACGGTGACGGACATGGGACGTTTCCTCCTTCGTGTTTTCGAGGACCCGGACATGCCCGGGCCGCTCAGAGTTTTCGCAATATTCAGCGACGATTGCGACGACGGATTATATTCTGTTAATTCAGTATAATCCACCCGCCCCCTCCGGTCAACTTCGGCAGGATGATGCAAACTCAGGTTCTGCAATAACGAACGACACCACCGCTCACGGTGAGGTCCACGGCAAGATCCTTGATCATCTCGGGAGGCACCGTAAAGGGGTCCTCGTTCAGGACCACCGCATCCCCGAACATGCCGGGAAGAAGTTTGCCCTTGATGTGCTCCTCGAAGGAGGTGAAGGCGCCTCCCGTGGTGACGAGTTCCAGTGCCTCCATCAGGGAAAGGCACTCCTGGGGTTGAAACCCTCCGGAGGGATCGCCGTTCCGGTCCTTTCGGGTCACCGCGGCGGCGAGCCCCCAGAGGGGATTGAACGGCTCCACGGGAGCATCGCTGCCACCGGAGAGATGGACGCCGCACTCCCTCATGGTTTTCCAGGCATTGTACCAGCGGGCCCGCTCCGGCCCCAGCCTGGGGGCCGCCATGGGCCAGTCCGAGGCGGTGAAGACGGGCTGTACATCTCCCAACACACCCAGTCGGGCCATTCTCCGGAACAGGTCGGGATGTCCGCACTGCACGTGCACGATGCGGTGCCTCGCCTCCCGGGGAAGGGAAGCGAGCACCTCTTCGAAGACATCGAGGCAGAGCTCGATGGTCCGGTCTCCGATGGCGTGAATCGCCACCTGCATTCCCTCCCCGTGGGCGAGGGAAACCAGTTCCGTCAGTTCCTCCCGGGAAAGAATAGGCACTCCAGATGTGGAGGGATCGTCCACATAAGGGGCGCGAAGCGCTGCAGTCCGGCCTCCGAGGGATCCGTCGGCGAGGATTTTCACCGGACCGACGCGGAACCAGTCGTCCCCGTCTCCGGTACGAAGACCTCTTTCCAGAAAACCGGCGAGCGCATCCCGGCGAGGCAACAGGCACTCCTCCCGAATCCGCAGCCCAAGACGTCCCGAGCCGGCGAGCAGGCGATACGCCTCCAGGACACGCGCTCCCCGCCCCGCGCCGAAGTCGTCGCTGTGCACGGTGGTAAGCCCCTGAGAGAGTGCCTCCGCGGCGGTTTTTTCGAGAATCCGGACCATCTCCTCCAAAGAGGGATCCGGGATGAACCGCTCCATCCACTCGAAGACCACCGCTTCCTGGAGAATACCCGAGGGTTCTCCCGCCTCGTTCTTCTCCACCACACCACCGGGAACCGAGAGGTCCGCCGTGATATGTGCCTCCCGGAGCGCCGCGGAATTGGCCGCCGCCACGTGTCCGCAGGTTCGGGAGAAGAGGATGGGATGCACCGGAGAAATGCGGTCCAGATCCTCTTTGGATGGAAGACGTCTCTCCGCGAACAGATCCTGGTTCCAGCCCCTCCCGAAAAGCCACGTCCCCGGAGAGACCGGGTTCACCCGGAGATGGTCCTGCCCGCGACGGACCAGCTCCTCCACGGAACGGCAGCCGTTCAGGTCCACCTGTTCCCGGGAGAAGCCGTAAGCCAAGAGATGCATGTGGGTATCGCAAAAACCGGGAAGAACCGTTCTTTTCCGGAGGTCCACCACCTCCGCCCCGGCCCCGGCGAGAAGGCGAATCTCCGAGGATCCTCCCACGGCACGAACGCGCCCTCCCTCGAACAAAATCGCCTCCGCCTCCGGGAGATCTTCGTCCATGGTAATCACTCGCCCGTTCACAAGGGCGAGTTTTTCCGCTGCGGCTTTTTTCGTCTCGTTCGTGTCCATCCTTCTGCCGTCCTCTTTTCTCTTCGCCTCCGCCATGGCTCGTCTCACACCGCCATGGTCCCTTTCAACAGTCGGTGCTTCGTCGGAAAACGGCTCCGCAAGCACCTCGTCTTTTTTCGGAGGCGCCGCAGGAACCCGTTCCATGATAGCCGCATCGGGAACGCATCACAACTGTTTTTGCCGAGTACGCTGCAGCGGATGGTGAAAAACAGCTCGGTGTCTCCCGCGACCATGTCGCGGGAGACACCGAACGAGGACGTCGCTCAGAACGTTACCTGGGGCTGCCAGGTCTCCACGTAGACCGGCTTTCCCTTGCGGAACTGGAGAATCGCCGCGGGTTTATTGAGAGGATTGTGGGTCTTCGGGTCGAGGGTGAGGGTGAAATGCGTCAGCTTGAGATCCTTGGTGCTCTCCAGGGCATCCCGCACGGCGGGGCCTTCGGCCTTGCCGGCGCGCTGGATCGCATCGGCGATCCAGTAAATGATGTCATAGGCGAAAACCACGTTGCCGATCTCCGTGGCCTCCTTGCCGTAACGCTTTCGATATTTCTCCAGAACGGGCTGGAGAACCGGATCGTCATAGTCGAAGTGGGAGACCCACCAGGATCCTTCCATGGCGTCCCCGGCGATCTCGTACATGTTCGGACTGTAGCCGTCACCGCCAATGAAAACTGGATGGAAATCCAGTTCCGCCGCCTGCTTGATGGTGAGCGCCATTTCCTTGTAAAAATACGGCATGGCCAGTGCCTGGGGTGCCTTCGCCTTGACCTCCGTGAGCTGGGCACGGAAGTCCACATCACCACCACGGAATCCCCAGGAACCGGCGACGGTTCCGCCCAATTTCTCGAAGGTCTCGATGAAATACTGCTTCATTCCCTCGGAATAGTCGCTGCCCACGTCGCCGATGATGGCCGCCGTCTTGAGCCCGAGCTTCTGATACAAATAGGAAGCCATGACCAACCCCTGATAAGGATCGGTGAAGCAGATGCGGAAGCTGTAGGGCCAGGGTTCGTTCGTGTCAGGATTTACGGTCACCACGGGATTCGTGGTGGCGCTGCCGATCATGGGAACCTGCGCCTCCTGAATGATGGGCCGGGCGGCGATGTTCAGAGAGCTGTAGTTCGTGCCGCCGATGGCGACGACCTTGTCCTGGGTCACGAGTCGACGCGCGGCATTGATGGCGTCCTCCGCCCTTCCCTTCACGTCGTAGATGACGAGTTCCACCTTCCGCCCCAGAAGGCCGCCCGCGGCGTTGATCTCCTCCACCGCCATCACGGCACCGTCCTGCTCGTGCTGTCCCCAGGTGGAACCCTCTCCCGTGAGCGTGGCGAGATAGCCGATACGGATGGGTTCTTCCGCACCCCAGGCCACACAGGCACCGAGCAGGACGCTGATCACCGCAAGAACTCCAAGAACTCTTCTCATCGTTCTTCCTCCTTCGGACGTGCCGCCCGAGAGCGGCCGATTTTTCTTCCTCCGGCAAGCAGACCACCGACATACGAACCGCCCTTTTCGGTCTTGGGTCCAAAACCTTCCGAACGCCGCACCACCACCCTCGAACCCGTCGGTTTGTCAACAACGTGACCATCCCCGAAAAAGACACATTTCCTTCCCGAAAAAACCGTTGTTCAAACCGGCGCTGATGGGCATTCTATGAGACACACCAGCACGATGTCAATGGGAACCGGCGTGTCGACACCTCGAAAAAGATACGGAGACACCGCCGAAGAACATGTTCAGCCGGCGTCTTTGCGCTATGATGGACACGGTAACAAGATCGCCGCCTACGTTTCCCCGCGGCGTATTCCACCACCGGGAGGTGCGTTTCCTCTATGAACGGTTCTCTTTTCTCCGACGCGGCCAGCCGCGCTCTCCTTGCGGAACTGGTGCGCATTCCAAGCCCCTTTTTCCGGGAAGAGGCGATCATGGACTTCACCTTCTCCTGGCTCCACGAACACAGGATTCCCGCGGAAAAGCACCATTACCACGTGAAGCCCATCTACGATTTTCACGGTGTCAACGTCCTTGGAACGCTTGAAGGGGCTGAGGCAGGACCCCGCATCGTCCTGAACGGCCACCTGGATTCGGTGGATCTCTGCGAAGGGTGGACTCGGGACCCCTACGGGGCGGAAATGGAAGGGAACCGCCTCTACGGGCTGGGAGCACTGGACATGAAGGGAGGATGCGCCGCAATCCTTCTCGCCGTGGAGGCCTTCGCGAAAACAGTGAAGCGCTTTCGCGGATCCGTGTGCTACACCCTTGTGAGCGACGAGGAGGGCCCCTTCGGCCTGGGAACGGATGCGTTGATCCGGGACGGTCTCCTGGAGGGTGCGGACGTGGCGGTGGTGACAGAGCCCTCCAGCGCTTTCGCCGGATGCGACTTTCCCGATCTGGGGCTCGGCGCCCGAGGGGGATGGAACTACACGGTCTCTCTCAAAGGACGCGCCGCCCATGGCGCAAACCCCGAGCTGGGCATCAACGCCGTCGTCGAGGCGGCGAAGGTTTTGCTGGAGATCGAGAAAACACCCCTCGCCACCCACGAAAAACTCGGTCCCGGTTCGATCTGCCCCCTGGGCTTTTCCGGCGGCGGCGCACCGCTCTCCGTGCCGGACCAGGCATCCTTTTCCGTTTTTCGCCACGTGATCCCCGGCGAGAACAAGGAGACGATCCTGCAGGAGGTCTCCGCCGCCATCGAGCGGGCCGGACTCTCCGGAGACGTCTGCCTTGCCTTTCGGGAGACCCCCTATCCGGAATGCGACGGTTTTCTCCCCTATGTGGTGGACGAGAACGCCCCCTGGGCATCGGCGCTTCGCAAAAGCATCATCGCCGTCACGGGAAAGGAACCGAAGCCGACCTACTTCTCGAGCGTGGGGGATTTCAATTATCTCGGCACACGTCTCGGTATCCCGACGCTCGTCTTCGGCCCCAAAGGTGCGAAGTACCACAGCCCCGACGAGTACGTGGAGATCGACACGGTGACAAAGACCGCGGAAGTACTGTACGACTTTCTGGTCTCCTCCCTCGGAGCGGAACGCTGAAATCTCGAAAAGCCCCTTCGCCCGTAAAGGGCGAGGGGGCTTTCGGTCACGTCGCAACGGCGGCTTTCGCCGTCAACGTCGACTCCACGGATCGGTCGAGGGAGAGCGGAGTGGAGGCGCAAAGCCCTCATCCCTGACGACGGTACAGGGCAAGCGATGCGGAGAGGATGAAGAACACGCCGCCGCAAAGGCGTTCCAGCCATGAAACTCCCCGGGGAGAACACATGCGGCTCGCCTGCCTGCCCAGGAAGGCGTATCCGAGCATCACCAGGAAGTCCACCACGCCGAAGACGGCGCCGAGCACAAGATATTGCGGAAGCCACGGCATCTCCACCACAACGAACTGAGGGAGCAGCGCCGAAAAGAAGAGATATCCCTTCGGATTCGTCAGCGCCACGAGAAGGCTTTTCAGAAAAAGATCCTTCCTGGAGCGAGGCATCTCGTCTCTCTCCGATGGAAGCAGCGGAGCGCCTCCTTCGGACCCGAGAAGTCGGAGGCCAAGAAAGGCCAAATAGGCCACACCGGCCCATTTGATGACCTGAAAAAGAAACTCCGAAGCGGCGAGGAGCGCGCCAAGCCCCAACGCGACGGCTCCAACGAGCACAAAATCCGAGAGGACCGCTCCGAGCATGCCGTAGAGGGCACCTCGCATCCCCGCCCGGGACCCGTTCGCCAGCGCGAGCAGAACGGTCGGACCCGGGGTGACGACGGTCACGAAGGCGACGAAGAGGAAAAGCGGTATGTTATGGGGCATCTTCAGCGCTCCTCTTGCCGGATCCGGCCCGAAGAATCCGAGCATCCCTCCTCTGGAGAGAGATCGGGCAGGCTCGCTCGTCGTTTCTCCCCCGCGCAGTCTCCAAAAACTATGGAAACGACGCACCCCGTCCAGAAGGGGTAGGAACGACCTCCGGAAACACGTGAAATCGAGAAGGCCATGGGGATCATCATCCCCTCCACCAGCCGATAGTCGCTTCGCGACACGTGTTCGCCCGATCCGTGATAGGGTGTTTCGAGATCCCCGTCTTCCTCCGCGCTGAACGATTCCAGGCTTCCATCGTCCCGAAACGTCGCGACGAGCGACGCCTCGAGTCCGTAACCGGCGACGACGGCCCGCGCATGGTGATCATCGATGGGTTCCCAGCGGACAGGACCGCCAGGCAACAACGCCGGGGGGCACAGGGGGCTTTCGAGCAGCCAGCGTCGCAGCGACGTTCTGTTCAGTGCCTCGGTTTCTCTTTCGTCCACCACGGTGAAAGCGGAGGCAATCTTCGCTTTCATCTCCATCCGCCCCTCCGCGAACGAGTCGTAGGCTCGTGCCCAGATACCTGGAACTACAGGGGTCGTGGCGTCGAACACAAACGCGGGCGTCCCGGCAGCCAGGATCTGTGATGCCGTCGTCCGGGAAAAGGTCTCCGTGCGGGGACGACGAAACTGCCCCGCCATCTCCACCCGCACCCAACTCACATTCCGGGGCTCACCCCGAAAAACGTACGTGAAATAACGTCTCACCGGAGAAGGCAGTTCCTCCTTTGTTCCTCCGGCAAACACAGACACGGGCGTTTTTCCTCCGAGTTCCTCCACGATCCTGCCGAGCCGCTCGATGGTTTTCTCCGTGCGCATCGAGCAGTACGCAATGACACCGGCGATTCCGAACACCAACACTCCTGCGAAAAGCAACGCGCAGGTCATTCCTCTCCATCGCATAGAACTCCCCCCGTTCAGGTGAAATAGGGGAAAAAGCCCGGGAGTACCCGAGCGCCATTTCCCCGTCTTTTCTTCCCGGGAGAATCCTACGCTTCGGAAGGAAGACGCGCCTTATCAAATGTCAGTTCTTTTCGGAAATGCGTCCTCCGGGTGCTCTGCGTCACGTTTCCTGCGGCGGATGCGTGACAGGGAGACATCCGTCAACCCCAGATAGGTCGCCAGGTGCGCAAGGGGAATCCGGTCGGCCAGGCCGGGAAAGCGCTCACAGAACGCTTCGTAGCGCCGCAGACCGTCAAGGGCGAGAAGGTCGTGCTCACGTTGCAGTTTGTGGTCCACGAGACGTGCCAGTGCCTCGCGTTGCAGCACATGCCACTGCCCCTGCCTTTCGAGGGTGCTCCGGAACATTTCGGCATCGGCGCTCCAGAGAATCGACGGCTCCAGACATCGGATTCCGAAAAGAGAGGCGCCCTCCCACATGATCGGCGTCAGCGGACAGACGAGTTCCCTCTCGACGATAAAATTCTTGTTGAATTCCCGCCCGTCGGGTCGGAGAAAAAAAAGACGCAGCAGGCCCCGCTCGACAAGCCACGCACTGTCCCAACGCTCTCCCTGCTGCAGAAGCGCTTCGCCTTTCCGACATGCACGACGACGAAACAGCGGCACGAGGGATTCCAGAACAGTGTCGTTCCACTGTGGTCCGAATGCGGCGAGAAGAGCACGAAGATCATCCATGTCAGGAACGGGAGAACCGGTATCCCGCCCCGTGGACGGTGACGAGAAAGCGGGGTTCCGCGGGATCGTCCTCGATCTTCTGCCGCAGGCGCACCACATGCTGGTCCACCGTGCGGGTGGTGACGTCGCAGGAAATGCCCCACACGTGATCGAGCAGGGTGGCGCGGTCGAGCACCCTGCCCTCATGGATGAAGAGAAAACGCAGCAATGCCGCTTCCTTCGGCGTCAGCGAGAAGTGCACATCGCCCCTGATGCCGCACATGCCGTTGAAATCGATCCGCACGTCCCCGAAAGAAGCCTCGCAGATCTCCGCTGTGCATTCCCCCGATGCGATCTTCGCGAGCGCCCCCCGACGCAGGGCCGACCGTACCCGGGCGAGCAGTTCCGAGATGCCGAAGGGTTTCACCACATAATCGTCAGCCCCCAGCTCCAGTCCGACCACCTTGTCCACTTCCTGCCCCTTGGCGGTGAGCATCACCACCGGCGTCACCCGGTCCTCTTTTCGAATGGAACGGCACACGTCGTAGCCGCTCATGCGGGGGATCATGATGTCCAAAAGCACCAGGTCGGGGCAAAAGGAACGAAAGCGTTCGAGAGCGCCCACCCCGTCCCGGGCGCTCTCCACCTCGTACCCCTCGCTCCGCAGCAGATCAACGAGCCCCGTGCAGATCGCCGGATCGTCCTCCACCACCAGAATGCGCTCGTTCATGCCCCCGCCCCCTTCCGCGTCGCGTCATCCCCCGTTGGTATCCGCAGGGAAAAGACACTGCCGCCTCCGTCCCTCGGCCTGAAGGTCACGTCGCCGCCGTGTTTGCGGGCAATATGCCGTGCGATGGAAAGCCCGAGTCCCGTTCCTCGCCGCGTGGAGGTCAGCGAATCGTCACCCCGGTAGAATTCCTCGAAAATCCGCGCCGCCTGCGAGGGCGGCACGCCGATGCCCCGGTCCGCCACCTCCACCACCGCCTCGTCGCCTTCGGAGCATACGATGACCGTCACTTCGCGACGATCCTCGGAGTATTTCTCGGCGTTGGAGAGCAGGTTCATCAGCACCTGCCGCAACCCTTCCGCGTGTCCCTGAACGGGCAGCATCTCCGGCGCTTCCACCCGGAGCGAAAAACCATGCAGGACCAGATGGGGACGGAGCTGTTCCACCGTCTCCCGAACCAGATCCGCCAGATTCAACCTTTCCTTGATACAGTCCGGGTTGTCCGCGTCACGCCGGGAAAAGGTGAGCACATTGTCCACCAACCTGGAAAGACGCTCCGCCTCGGACACCATGGTGCGGAGATAGTCGTCGCGCCGTGCCTCGTCGGGCTGGCGGTGTTGCAGCAGCATCTCCGCGAAAAGCCGGATCGAGGTGAGAGGTGTTTTCAGCTCGTGGGAGACGTTGGCCACAAAGGTGGTTTTCTGCCGCGCCAGCCGCATCTCCGCGGAGAGTGTGCGAAGCACCACGGTCCCTCCCGTCGCGACGGTGACGAGGAGAACCGCCACGAGAAGCCAGACCGCAAGGTTCGTCGTCCGCACCAGAGAAGCAATCATGCCGGGATCGACGAGCCAGGCTCCCACCTCCCAGCGGGGCAACAGGGACGAAATCTCCCGGGCCACGAAGGGTTTTTTCCACTCCAGCCCACCCGCTCCGGGGGGAACGAAAAGGGGCTCTCCCGCCTCGTTCAGCACCATGAGCACCCGCACGTCCGAAAGAATCTCCGGCAGTGCGGCGACAAAACGTTCCCGCAGGAGGGGCATGTCGAGCGTGCAGCCCGTCACGCCGTCCTTCTCTCGCCCCTGTGTCCAGAAGAGCAGTTCGAGTCCTTCGTCGGAAAGACGGGGGAGGATGCCGCTCCGTCCTTCCCGCCGGAGATCGGCGAAGAGACGCCCCTGAACGACCGTTTTGGAGCGGACCGGCGACGCACGCTCCATGAAGAGCGCCGGAGCCTGCAGCGCCGCCTGGGGAAGAACATTTCTCTCCAGCATCTGAAACCCTTCCCGAACGGCCTTCTGGTAGGTGTCCTCCTCCACCGCCGCGTCGCTTTTCAGGAACCCCGACACCAGCTGTTGCACCAAACCTTTCGGAGCGGCCATTTTTGCCCTCGGATCGGGAGCAAACGCCCCGGAGACGGGGGCCTCCGTCTTTCCGGCGGTGGACAGCGATTCCTTCGCCGGATCCAGGAGAGATTCCGACCCTTCGGTTTCCTCGTGGGCTGCGCTTTCCTGCCCTCTTTCTCCATCGTTCCTGCGCGCCGCCGTGTCGTACGGAAACGGGACGGCACCGGCGGAAACACCGTCCCCACCCGGACCATCAGCCCGCATCTGTTTCCGGTACACGTCGGCAATGTCGTCGTAGACCGGCAGGTTCGACCTCCCCTCCAGGAAAGGACCGAAGGTGACGAGGAACGTAGCTCCTTCGTCATCCTCGGCCTCGGGAATCGTGACGCGACCTTCCTGCAGCAGAAAAGGCACGCCCACCAGGGGCTCTTCTTTCTTCCAGCGGGCAAGGGCCATGACGTCGGAATCGATCCGTTCCGCTTCGGCGGCGAGGTCCTCCATCACGACCTGGAGGACCTCGGCAATCCGAGTCGCGGCATGGTTCACTTCGGCGAGCAGCGATCCTTCGAAACGCCGTTCCACGAAAAGGGCCTCTCGGCTCGCCGCACGGAGAGCAAGTAGGCTCAATCCGACACTTGGCCCCAGTACGGCCAGGACGAACACCACCGCCAGAGAGAACCTCCTTCGCCTTTGCCCCATTCTCGCCATGCTCTTACCGCCTTCCGGCCCGGAGGGGAATCAGTGCAGGTCCGGGCTCACATCACCGCTTACGTCGTCGCTGAGGTTCAGCGGTGCCTGTTGATTTTTCTGCACGTAGGCCTCGTTCATGACCTGCTTGCGCTCGTAGGAAGAAAGACTTCCCATGGAGAGAATGTTCTCCGCGAGTTCCTCGAAGAAACCCGCCTCCTTTTCCATCATCGGTGCGGCGGAGCCGACGCTCGGAAGCAGAGCGCTCAGCGCTCCCTTGCGCTTCTTCAGCAAGTTCGCCGCATCTCCGGTGCGCCCCTCGTCGACGAGACGGATGGCCTCCTCACGGACTTCGGCGTTCTTCGCAAGTTCCGCCTGGGCCAGAATGTTGCGGTCCCGGTTCGCTGCCACCTCTTTCGCGTCCTTCGTGAAGGTCACTTTCACGGGCAGCGTCATTCGGCGGGAAGCGCCCGTGGCCGCATCCACATACTCAAGCTCCACCGTCGCGGCGTCAAGGACCGTTCCTGCCTCGCCCCGGGGCAGCTCAAGCTCGAAGAGGGCGTATTTCTCGCCCGTGGCGTACAGGTTGTCAATGACCGTTTCCATGCTCACCGCATCCCGCGTCCCCTCCCGTCCGAGAATCCCCAGAGGACGCACACCGTCGGCGCACCGGAGCCGAAACCTCACCTTCCTCGCCGTCACGGTCACCGCGTCCTGCATGTCCCGGGCGAAGATATCCGGAAGCATCTCCGCGTGCCGGGCAAAGTAAGCGTTGCCTCCGCTCGCCGCCGCAAGGGCGGTCATCAGGTCTTCATTGTAATCCAGCCCGAGCCCGATGGTGGTGATGGTCATCTCCTCCCGGGCAAGTTTCCTTCCGAGCCGGGCCAGTTCCTCCGCAGACGAAGGGCCGACGTTGGCGATGCCGTCCGACAGAAGAAGAATCCGGGGAAGAAACCCCTCCTCCACGAAGGGGCGCAGCTCCTCTGCCCCGGTAAGTACGCCATCGTACAAGGCCGTGGAGCCGCCGGGCTGCAGACGACGGATCGACCGGGACAACCGTGCGTCCTCCGCTCCCCTGCCGACTTCCCTTCCGGGGAACAGGACCCGGGCTTCGTCGTCGTAGGCCACCACGGTCACCGCATCGCTCGGCAGGAGCATCCGAAGCGCCTCCATCGCTCCGAGTTTGGCGTTTTCCATCTTGCGGTCCGACGCCATAGACCCCGATTTGTCCAGCACGAGCGCCACCGCCAGCGGCGCCCGCCTGCTTTTTACGCCTCCATCGGATCGCACCAGGGCCCGCACGATCACCCGCCGCCCGCTTCCACTCTCCACCACCGGCGTGTCCGGCTGCACCTCAAAACGAACCGGAACAGTCTCTTCCGCAAAAGCCGCGCCGGGATTTCCGGCAAAGACCGCCAGCACCGCCGCCACGCCCAAACCCAACCCGAACCGCAGAAAACCTTTTCCCTTCATACCCCTCACCTCCTGGGAAAAGGGTACGCCCGGGAACGGGAGGATGTGTCATGGCCATGTCAGAAGCTTGTCACGAGGATGTAAACTATGAGCACATCCCCGGGTTCCGCCCGATGCAGAACGCGGTCCCCGCGGTGGGGAGCGGACGGGAAACGAACATCTCCGGCCAGGCCGAAAAGAACGCAGGCATGGACCGGACAGGAACCGACATGTCGAAAGGATGATCCTCCATGTTTCTCATCGAAACGGCACGGCTCGCGCTTCGCCGCATGACGACCGACGACGCGGCGTTCATCGTCCGGCTGCTCAACCAGCCGTCGTTTCTCCGTTTCATCGGCGACAAGGGAGTCCGCACGGAAGAGGACGCCCGCCGCTACATCGAGGAAGGACCTCTCGCGAGTTACGGACGTCACGGCTTCGGCCTCTTTCTGGTGGAGCTTCGAGAGGCGCGTACTCCCATCGGCATCTGTGGTCTGCTGAAGCGGGACACGCTGGAAGATGTGGATCTCGGTCTCGCCTTCCTCCCCGAATTCGAGGGGAAGGGGTTCGGCTTCGAAGCCGCCGAGGCCACCCTGGGCTACGGCTATGGGACGCTCGGTCTCGAAAAGATCGTGGCCATCGTTTCGAAGGACAACGCCGCGTCCATTCGCCTGCTCGAAAAGCTGGGACTCCGTTTCGAAAAAACACTTCCGCCCACGCCCGAGGGCACGGAAATCCTGCTCTACGTTCCGGGGGGCCTCCCGTCACAGAGCATGCGACACTGACGCAACGCACCTCGAAAAAGCGCCGGAAAGTGTGGAAAACACTCCATTGCTCTCCGCGCCGCACGCAACCGGGAGGATCTCTCGGGGAGGCGATCCGTCGCAGAAAGCACGTATCATTTGCACACTTCCAACGGCGAAAAGAGTTCTTGTACGGGCCGGGCGTTCCACCCGGACAAACTTCACGAAAAGGAGCAGAAACGACATGACCGCTCTCGGCGACTCCTGCAGCAACACACCTGCAATGAAGGAGCTTTTTTCCCTTGATCCTTCACTGATCTTTCTGAACCACGGCTCCTTCGGTGCCTGTCCGAAGGAGGTTTTCGCCGTCTTCCAGGAATGGCAGCGAACGATGGAGAAAAACCCCGTGGAGTTTCTGGGGCGCCGCTCCGCCGAGCTGCTGCGACAATCGCGAGAGGTGCTCGCCCGCTACGTCGGAACCCGGCCCGAAAATCTGGTCTACGTCACGAACGCCACCAGCGGCGTCAACACCGTGGCCCGGTCACTCACGCTGATGCCGGGGGACGAGATTCTCACCACCGATCACGAGTACGGCGCCTGCGACAACACATGGCATCACGTCTGCCGCCGTACCGGCGCCCGCTATCTCCCCGTGACGATCCCCCTGCCCTTTCAGGCGGAGGAGTTCGTCGAGCGCATCTGGGCTGAGGTCACTCCCCGAACGCGAATGCTCTACCTGAGCCACATCACGTCCGCCACCGCCCTGATTTTTCCCCTGGCGGAACTCTGCAGCCGTGCACGAAAAGCGGGCATTCTCACCCTCATCGACGGCGCCCACGCTCCCGGCCACATTCCGCTGGATCTCGACACCCTCGGCGCCGATTTCTACACGGGGAACTGCCACAAATGGCTCTGCGCTCCCAAGGGTTCGGCCTTCCTCTACGTCCGTCCCGAACACCACGAAACGATCGACGCTCCCGTGGTGAGCTGGGGCTACAGCGACCATGTTTCAGGACACACCGGCTTCGACGCCTACACGGGCTCCACCGTGCTGGAACGCCGCCTTCAATGGCAGGGCACGCGGGACATCGCGCCCTTCCTCTCCGTTCCCGCCGCCGTTTCCTTCCAGGAACGGCACGACTGGGAGACGGTGCGTCGGACGTGTCACGCCCTCGCGGCGGAAACACTCCGGCGCGTCTGCGACCTGACCGGCCTGTCCCCGGTCTGCAAAGAGAGCGATTTCGGTCAGATGGTCGTCCTTCCCGTTCCACCGACGGACCCGGACCGGCTGAAAGAAACGTTGTTCGACCGTTTCCGCATCGAGGTCCCCGTGACATCCCACGGGAATCGTCTCTTCGTCCGCCTTTCCGTGCAGGGCTACAACACGGAAGAGGACACGGACGCGCTGATCGACGCGATCCGGAACCTTTTCGCACGCTGACCGAACGGGGAGAGAGAAGGGGGTGCGGACAAAATCTTGGACTCGAAAAGAGACAGGAGGATGTCCATGTACTCAAGGGAAGAACGAATGCGGGCGGTGGAGCTGTGTATCAAGTACGACAAAAGCGCCGCCGGGCGGTGTAACGGGGCACCCGGATTCCCGCACGAAGGGGACACTCATTTCGCCGCAGGAAAAATCTTCGGCCCAGGGCAGTGCGGATGGGTGGATGTCGACTCCGCCGCCGCCACAGGCGCTCACGTTCTCGTTCCCACCTTCGTGCCGTAAGCCGGGCTTCTTCGGAAATGCGGAAGGCCGAGCCCTTAAGCGCGGCCTTCCGTGCTGTTTTTGCTTCAACACCACATCCGCCCGTTCCCCTCAAACCCTCGCTGGAGTCAAAAAGGGGACGTCGCGAAGCACCCGTTCAGTGCTTGCCATCGCAGCCCCGGTGTGCCGCCCGGTCCCTCCGGGCCAGGTGGGACGGTTCGATGGAGATCTTCTCCCCCTCCAGAAGCTGGATGAGCCCTTCCCGGGAATATTTCTTCTGCCGCTCGCAGTAGGCCTCGCACCCCTCGGGACAATGGCTGATCTTGTCCTCCGGTTCCGTGTAGGTGCAGATCACACCCTCGTAGTTGCGCAGGACCACCCGTTTGTCCGACATGGAGACGACGTAGTTGGGAAGAACGGGGATCTTGCCGCCGCCACCCGGCGCGTCCACGATGAAGTAGGGAACGGCCAAGCCGGAGGTGTGTCCCCGAAGGTATTCCATGATCTCGATACCCTTCGCCACGGAGGTGCGGAAATGCTCGATCCCCGTGGAGAGATCGCACTGGTAGATGTAGTAGGGGCGGACCCGCAGGGTGAGCAGTTTCTGGTTCAATTCCCGGAACGTGTAGGGGCAGTCGTTGACGCCCTTGAGGAGCACGGACTGGTTTCCCAGGGGAACGCCCGCGTCGGCGAGTTTCTCGCAGGCCTTCCGTGATTCCGGCGTGATTTCATGGGGATGATTGAAATGGGTGTTCACCCAGAGGGGGTGATATTTCTTGAGGATCGAACAGAGATCGTCGGTGATGCGCTGCGGCATGACCACCGGCGTCCGGGAGCCGAAACGGACGATTTCGATGTGGGGAATCCGGCGCACTTCACCGAGCACCCAGTCGATCAGCTCGTCGCTCACGAGGAAAGGATCGCCGCCGGTGAAGAGGATGTCCCGGAATGTGGACGTTTTGCGAAGGTACTCGATGGCGGGCTTGAGATATTCCTTCGTGTAGGCCTTGTCCGTTTCTCCCGCCTTGCGCCGACGTGTGCAGTGACGACAGTACATGGAGCACTGATCCGTGAGCATGAGAATGCCCCGGTCGGGATAGCGGTGCGTCAGTCCGGGAGCGGGAGAGTCGATGTCCTCGTGGAGAGGATCCTCCAGGTCCGTGGCGGCGATGTGCGTCTCCTTGAGCGTGGGCACCGCCTGTTTTCGGATGGGGTCCTCGGGGTTTGCCGGATCGATGAGCGAGGCGTAATAGGGCGTGATGGCCATGCGGAGCTTGTTCAGGCTCTGCTCGATGACCTTCGCCTCGTCATCCGTGAGGGGCAGCACCTTCCGGAGCTGTTCCACCGTGGTGATCCGGTTGGCCACCTGCCACTTCCAGTCGTTCCACTGTTCCGGAGCGACATCCTTCCACAGTTCGACGCTTCGATACTCCCTCATGCGAATTGCCCCCTTCCGGTCGGACCGTCTCTCCGTGCTGTCCGACCACTCCATGGAACGTCCCCCGCACTGGCGTGCTCCGTTCCTTTTCTACCCCCACGCATATGCACAACCACGGATCATGCAGCACCTTGCGCGCCACAAAGCGCCACCGCCGCAGCGATGTAGCCGTCGCACGCATCGAGAATATCCGCAACGGGACAGACCTCGTTCATGGAATGCGCCAGGGCGAGATCTCCCGGCCCGAACACCACCGTCTCGATTCCCGCCTCGCTGAGAAGCCCCCCGTCGCTCCAGGCGGGAAACCGCCCAAGCCGGAATCCGCCGCGGCGCTCGGCCATGAACGACGCAAGAGACTGCACGAGCGGAGACGACGGATCCGTACAGAGAGGCGGGTTGTCACCGGGATGGGCCTTCCGATCCCGCATGGGAACCACCCGGGCGGAAAAATCCGGATCTTTCCGGGCAAGCTCCTCCAACAAGGCAGCGATCTCCGCCGTGACGCTCCGCGCGGATTCTCCGGGGATCCACCTTCGGTCAAGCTGAAGAAGACAGCTTCCCGCCACGGTGCTCGGCTGGAGCCCTCCCTCGATACGCCCGAGGTTGAGCGTCGCCGGTCCCGCGATGGGATGCACCCGCTTCGCGATCTCGGGAAGAAGTCTCTCCGTCAGGGCCGTCACGACGGCGTTCATCTTCACGATGGCGTTGATGCCCCGTTCGGGCGCACCTCCGTGGGCATAGCGTCCCTGTACGCGGATTTCGAGCCATTCGAGCCCTCGATGTCCGTGGTGAACCTCAAGCTGCGTGGGCTCCCCGACGAGAGCGTAGCGCGCCCGGACACCGCTCTCCAGAAGCGCCCGCGTTCCCGTGCTCCACCACTCCTCGTCGGCCACCGCGGAAAAAAGGAGCGGCTTCGACAGACGCACACCGGAACGACGCAACGCCACGAGCGCCATGGCCATGGCTGCCACAGCTCCCTTCATGTCCACGGAACCTCTTCCGGAGAGCATACCATTCAGGGCGGCGCCGCTGAAGGGATCGCCCTCCATGCCGTCCACGCCCACCGTGTCGAGATGTCCGTTCAGGAGCAGCCCCGCCTCGCCGCCGTTCCAGGGTTCCGTTCCTCCGCCCTCGTCCCCGACGGAAGCGAGCACGTTCCAGTGCCCTTCGCCCAGGGGAACGAGACAGCTTTTTACTCCGTTTTTCCGCAGGAATCCGTGCAGAAAGGAGGCAATTTCCTCCTCCGGCTTCGGCAATCCATGGTAACTCGGAATCGACACCAGCTTCCCCGCGAGAGCCACGATCTCTCCCTCGTCCGCACAGGCCCGCACCTCTCCGGCGAGAGATCTTCCCAAGGCACCCATCGTCGTCTCAGATCCTTTCACGTTTTCGGACGGATCCCAGCCTCGAAAACCATCAGATCCTTCGAAAGGCTACGCATTCTTTCGCGTGTCGGAAGTGCGTTTCCTGAGGAAGAATCTCTTTTCGTTCCGCTTCCTTCTCCGCACGAGCAAAAACCCTTCCGCCGCGTCAAGCTCTCCGGAACAAGGGTTTTTGACGATTGCGCATGTCACGATGCCGCGACAGCATCCACCAGCAAAGAAATGCTCCCGAACAAAAAAGACACCCCTCGGGGAAATAAACTGCACGGCAAGCACGAATTGCATACATATTGGCACTTCCGCTCCGTCTTGTCAACGTGCTCCGCAGTACCGGAGGGCAAGCAACAGATAGGCGCGAAGTCCTTCCTCAAGTTCCTCGGCGGTGATGTATTCCTCCGCCGTGTGCGATCGGGAGATGTTCCCCGGTCCGTAAACCACGGTGGGAATACGTCCGTACCGGCTCAGGAGGGCCGCATCGGTCCAACCGCGCCGCGTCGACAGAGAAGGGGGCATGCCCCTCACATCCTCCAGGACCGAGAGCAGGGTTGTCACCAGAGGATCCTCAGGCGACGTCTCCAGAGAAACATGATCGTAGATACGCATGAGGTTCTCGGGCATTCTCCGCAGTTCCGCCTTGAACGTGGGATCCTCCCGGGCGAGCTCGTCGAGGATCTCCTGATATTCGGCGAGAACGCTCTCAACGCTCTCGTCGGGAAGATACCGCCGATCCAGCCGGATCAGGCAGCGGTCCGCCACGGTGCTCGGCTGCGTTCCGCCGCTGATAGTACCGAAGTTCATCACCGATTGCCCCATGGCGGGGTGCGTCCGCCGGCGCAGTGCGGGAACGATTCTTTCCTGAACGCGCTGAACGAAGGCGGCGGCATGAACAATGGCGTTCACTCCCGCTTCGGGAATGGCACCGTGCGCCCGTTTCCCGAAAAACTCCACCTCGATCCACTCCAGACCCCGGTGGCCGATGGAGTACTCCCCCGCCGAGGGCTCTCCCACAATGGCCCCGTCCGTGCGAAACCCCGAGGCGACGAGGGTCTCGCAACCATCACTGTTGGTCTCCTCCGCGAGGACACCGGCGAAGCAGAGATCTCCCTCGGGAACAATTCCGGTGCGGGCGAAGGCGACAAGGGTGAGAAGCATGGTCGCCACGGGACCCTTCATGTCCACCGCGCCCCGTCCGTAGAGGCGGTTTCCCTGCCTGAGACCGTCGAAGGGGGGCACGGTCATGTCAAAGGGAGGAACCGTGTCGAGATGCCCCACCAGGGCAAGGCTTCTCCCTGATCCCGCTCCGGGAATGCGGGCGATCACGTTGTACCGCTCACCCTCGACCTTCTGAAGTTCGTAGGGGATCCGCTCCGCCTCGAGAAAGGCGACAATGGCCCGCACCACCTCGACTTCCTTCTCCGGGACCTCCCAGTGACTGGGGATACGGATGAGCCGTGCGGTCAATTCCATCGCCTCGTCAGTACCGATCGCGGCAAACAGCCGCTCCGACATGCGCTCCTCTCGTTCTTTCACCTTCACTCCTCCTCCTGTCCAGAAGAAACCGAGGGGGGAATCCCCCCTCGGTGCTCCTTATCGGTGCGAATCTCTGAACCTTTCGAGAGCGACTTTAGATACAATACACTTTTATACCATCCTAGTATGCAGGGAGTCTTTTGGCAATGCGACGCAACGATTCTATTGCCTGACGGCCTCGATAGCGGCAATGACGTCCCAGAACTCCTTCGGCATCAATCCTTCTTTTTCCGCCTTTTCGTAGAAACCTTGCGCTTTCTCGATAAGCGGTTTTCTGTCCATGTCAACAAAGGTCGCCTTGTATTCCGTTTCGGCCTCCTTGAGAATCGCCGCCGCCGTGGCATCGAGACCCCGGCCGTATTCCGAACCCGCTTCGTTGCAGGCCTCCATAAGGACATTGCGAATTTCCTCGGGAAGTGTAAAGAACTTGTTCTTGTTCATGTAAAACGCGATGGTCTGGGGATATTCGTCAGTTTTTGTGATGTAGGGTGCCACTTCCGCGAACTTCGTGTCGTTCACAAGCGTGACCGGAGCCGTGACGGACTCCACGAGTCCCTGCTGCAGGGCAAGATAGGTTTCGGACCAGGCGATCACCGTGGGGACCGTTCCGAGGTACTCCCACACCTTGATTTCGAGATCCGAGGGATAGAAGCGAAGTTTCAGTCCCTTCAGATCGTCCCAGGATCCGAGGGGTTTCTTGGTGCAAATGACCCGGAAGGGTCCTCTTCGCCAGGTCCATTCCGTGTTGAGGAAACCCTGAACAAGCTTCTCGAAAAATGTTCACAGCGGGAGAAAAAGAGGCAATACCCCGTAAAGACCACGTTTCCCGCACTTCCGGCAACGGAAGGGAGAAAGTATCTCCGTCTTCCGACCCTTTTTTAACCCCGGTAGCGATTTTTGGAGACACTACCCCCCTGTGGACAGGAGCAGACCTCTCGCCATGGAGAGATTGCACAGGGCGAAGAGCACGTAGACGGCACAAGTATTTTTAG
>Ga0067045_1003428_pt1 | contig 26314 bp, 12 predicted proteins | sample TerdegcTABiofilm_FD_59184 | JGI IMG/M metagenome (GOLD analysis project Ga0067045, IMG submission 59184) | Combined Assembly of (Gp0054472, Gp0054536) Wastewater bioreactor microbial communities from Singapore -Terephthalate degrading... | reverse complement strand
GCCGTCGACCCCCACGGCCTGAAGCCCGAAGACCGGGCGGTCCGGGCCAAGATGCTCGGCCAGGAGCCGATAACAGAAGACGGTCCCGCCGGCCGGGTGGACGCAGAAGAACGGCCTGCCGCTTCCTCGCGGTTGGAGAGGGACGAGCGACGTCTCAGGCGGGCACACCTCCGGTTCGCGGAGCAGCCGGGCCAGATGCTCGACCGTGGCCTGTTGGAAGAGCGATGCCAACGGCAGGCGGCGGCCGGTGGTCCGCTCAATCTCGGCGATCATCTGCACGGCGAGCATCGAGTGGCCGCCCAGCTCAAAGAAGTTGTCGGCGATCCCGACCGGGCTCACGCCGAGCAGCCGCTCCCAAACCGAGGCCACGGCCCGCTCGTGCTCGTCGCGCGGTGCCACATAGCCCGCCGACCAGCCCGGCCGGTCGTTCGGCGGCGCCGGCAACGCCCGGCGATCGAGCTTCCCCTGCACCGTAAGCGGGAGGGCATCGAGCAGTACGAACGCGGCCGGGACCATGGTGTCGGGCAGCCGGGCTCGGAGGTGCGCTCGCAGGGCCGCGATGGTGCGCCGCGTCCGGAGATCGTCGAGCGGGTGGTTCGTGTAGCGGTGCCAGGCGATCGCGGAGAGACCGTGGGAGGTGCTAAGCCCAGGGGTTGCAGCCCCTGGGCTTGGAATCGCAACACGCTCTCCCATACCGCACAGGCCAGTTCCTTCCCCTTCCTCCTTCTCTTCCTCCTTCTCTCCTTCGTCGCCCTCCTCCCCCTCACGTCGGCGAAAAAGCACGTCGTAGCGGCCGTCTTCTCCGTCGCCGGTCCAGCCGATCTCGACGTCGTAAGGGGCCACGTCCGCCAGACGCCAGAACTCCTCGGGATCGACCGCTTCGGACGACGCCTCGCGGTCCACCCGGGCCCGCAACTCGCCGACCGTCGCCCGCCCGTCATCCGCTTGCAGGAGTTCCCACGCAAGCCGTTCCCGGGCGATCCTGGCGTTGCGCACGCCGCGGACCGCGAGCGTCTTGGGCGATTTCTCCGCGAGGAGGGCGGCGATCTCTTCCGGAGTCCGCGGTCCCGCGGCCCAGTCGATCTCGGTCCCGCGGTGCGGCGTCGGCGTGTGGTCGAAATGGAGCACGGCGTCGTAGCGGAACGGAAAGAGTTCATTCGCGGCCGGGCCCCGCTTGAGCAAGGTGCGACAAGCCGTGAGGCGGGGCAACCGGGCCGGCAGGGCGGCCATCAAACCGGGCGCGACCAGGAGTTCCTCCTCCCGCTTCCATCGGGCCTCGACACGCTGCCGCAGGGCCGTGGCGGCCATGGCGTCGTCGGCCCGGGCCAGTTCGATGGAACAGGCCAGCGCCGGCCCGAGCGGCAAGCTCCGCAGATCGCCGAGGAAGAGGTACCCGCCCGGCGCCACCCGCCGGCTGGCACCGTCGAGCACGCGGAGCAGATAATCGACGCTCGGGAAGTATTGCACCACCGAGTTGAGCACGATCACGTCGAAGTCGGAACTCCCCAGTGCCTCGAACCGATCGGCCTGCTGCTCGACCAGCCGGACGCGGTCGCGAAGCTCCTCCCGAGGCTCGACGGCCTTGGCGAGCGTTTCGAGCGACTCGGCCGAAAAATCGGTCCCCACGTAGGACTCGCAGTGCGGGGCGATGCGGAACAAGAGGAGCCCCGTTCCGCAGCCGATCTCCAGCACGCGGCGAGGCCGCAGGGCCAGGATTCTTGCCACCGTCCCTTCAATCCACAGGCGCATCTCGGCCTCGGGAAACGGCAGCCCGGAGCGGCTGCTGACCCAGCCGGTCAGGTTGAACGCCGGGTCTTGCGGCGGGATCGAGCGGCGCATGGTCTCGTCGAAGAGCGTCTTCCAGCGGCCGACGTGCTCGCTCTCCCACCCCGGGTCGTCGCCCGATGCTTCCGCGCCCTGTTCTGAGGCGGCGACGTAGGCCACGAGCCTCGGCCCGCCCGGCAGATCGTCCCTCGCCACGACGGCGGCCTGACGCACGCCGGGATGCTCCTGCAATACGGCCGCCACCTCGCCGGGCTCGATGCGGTAGCCGCGGATCTTGACCTGGTCGTCGAGCCGGCCGAGGAATTCGAGCGTCCCGTCCGGACGCCATCGTCCCAGGTCGCCGGTGCGATACATCCTCGCCCCGGGCATGCCTGCGAGCGGGTCCGGCACGAACCGTTCGGCGGTCAGCTCCGGCCGGTTCAGGTACCCGCGCGCCACGCCGAGCCCGCCGATGCAGAGTTCGCCGGGAACGCCGATCGGCACGGGCTGTTGGTTCGGATCGAGCACGTAGACCCGGAGGTTCGCCAGCGGGCGTCCGATCGGCGGGCGATGGGAGATCGGGCCGTCGAACGCCATCATGCACGCGCCGACCGCCGCCTCGGTGGGACCGTAGGCATTGAACATCCGGCGGCCCGGCGACCAGCGGGCCACAAGTTCCGCGTCGAGGGCCTCGCCCGCGCAGCAAATCGTGTGAAGCCCGGCAAGCTCCCGCGACGGGAGAAGCCGGAGCATCGAGGGCGAGAACTTCGAGAAGTTGATTCGCTCCCGAAGGATCAACTCCCTGATCGCGTCGGCCGACTTCATCGTCTCGCCGTCGCCGATCACGAGGCACGCCCCGCTGCCCAGGGCCAAGAAGGTCTCCGCGATCGCGCCGTCGAAGCACGGGGAGAAGAACTGGAGGATCCGCCAATCGGGGGCCACGCCCAGGAACCGGGCCTGGGCCCGGACGAAGTTCACAATGCTCCGGTGCTCGACCAGCACGCCCTTGGGCCGGCCGGTCGAGCCCGAGGTGTAGATGATATAGGCCAGTTGGTCGGGGCGGATGGAGGTGTCGCACGCCCTCACCCCCTGCCCCTCTCCCGCTTGCGGGAGAGGGGAGTCGTCGGTAAGGACCCGCGGCGTTTGCGCGTCCTCGAGGAGAAATGCGATTCGCTTTTCGGGCTGGGCGGGATCGATAGGGAGGTAGGCCCCGCCCGATTTCAGGACGCCGAGCATTGCGGCCACCTGTCCGACCGAACGCCGCATGCACACGGCCACGGGCGTTTCCGCCTGGACGCCGCCGGCCCGCAGCCCTGCGGCAATCTCCTCGGCCCGGCGGTTCAACTCGCCGTAGGTTACGTCGCGCCCGGCGGAGCGGATCGCGACTCGGTCGGGCGTGCGCGCGGCGTGCTGCTCGAACATCGCGTGCAGCGTGCCGGGCGCCGGCTCGTCTGAGGCCGTGGCGTTGAATTCGACGAGCACCTGGTGCCGCTGCGCCTCGTCCAGGAGCGGCAACTGTCCGATCGGCTGGTCCGGGTCGCCGACGGCCGCTTCGAGCAGGCGGAGGTAGACGCCGATCATGCGGTCGATGGCCGCCGCGTCGAACAGGGCCGTCTGATACTCTGCGGAGCCGAGGAGTTGTCCGTCCCGCTCCGAGAAGAAGAGGGTGAGGTCGTACTTCGCCGTGCCGTTGTCGACCGCCACCGGCTCGATCCTCAGCCCGGAGGTCGTCGGGACCTGCATCGGGGCGTTTTGCAGGACCATCGCCGCTTGGAAGAAGGGCGCGGCGTTGCGGTGCCGCTCCGGATCGAGCAACTCGACGAGCTTCTCAAAAGGCAGCTCCTGGTGGCAGTGCGCTTCGAGCGTCACTTCCTGGGTCCGGCGGAGCAGCTCGCGAAAACTCGGATTGCCCGACAGGTCGGTCCGCAGCACCAGTGTGTTCGTGAAGAACCCGATCAGCCCTTCCAACTCGCGGCGTGTTCGGTTGGCCACGCCGGTTCCCACCGCTACGTCCTCCTGGCGGCAGTAGCGGGCCAGCAACGCGTTGTAGGCGGCCAGGAGCACCACGAACAGCGTCACCTGCTCCTGCCGGGCAAGCTGGCGGAGCCGGCCGGTCAACTCCGGTGAGAGGCTGAAGGGCCGGGTCGCCCCGTCGAACGAAGGCGCGGCCGGACGCGGCCGGTCGGACGGCAACTCCATGACCGGCGGCCGATCCCCCAGTTGCTTCTTCCAGTAGTCCAGCTCGCGCTGGAGCACTTCGCCGGTGAGATACTGCCGCTGCCAGGCGGCGAAGTCGGAGACCTGGATTTCCAGCGGCGGCAGGTCGGGCTCGCGTCCGCGCGTGAAGGCGTCGTAGCAGACGGCCAACTCGCGGAGCATCACAGCCATCGACCAGCCGTCGGAGATGATGTGGTGCATTACCAGGAGCACCACCCATTCCGACTCGCCCATGCGGAAGAGAACCGGTCGCAAGAGCGGGCCCGTGGCCAGATCGAACGGTTTGCGCGACTCCTCGCGGAGCCGCCGCTGGAGCCGGGCCTCGCGCTCCGCGGCGGGAACGTCGCGCAGGTCGCATCGCTGGATCGGAATCTCCGCGGCGGGAGCGATGATGCGCTGTGGCAAGCCGCCGGATGCGGGGAACGTGGTGCGGAGCGTCTCGTGCCGGTGGACCAGGCACGCGAGGCTGCGGGCGAAGGCCGCCTCGTCGAACGGGCCCGTCAGCCGCGCGGCAACGGGCATGTTGTAGAACGGATTCTGCGGCTGGAGCTGATCGAGGAACCAGAGACGCTGCTCGGCGAAGGAGAGGACCGGCGGCTCGCCGGGCGACCGCCGCGGGATCGCCCGCTTCTGCGCCTGCTGCCGGCCCGCTTGGAGAAGCGACTTCTCCAACAGGGCCCGCTTTGCCGGCGAGAGCTTCTGCAATCGCTCGACAAGGTCGCTCATCATGTCTCCCAGAGGGTCTCCGCGCCTCCTTCCGACTCAAGAATCCGGCGTGCCTCTTCGTCCGACATCTGCTCCAGGCGGTCCAGCGCCCGGGCCGCGTCGCCCGGCGAGGCCGCCGCCATCTGCCCGGCCACGATCGCCTCGGCCAGTCCCGCCACCGTAGGCCGCTCGAACAATACCCGCAGCGGCAACTCCGCCGTCGTGAGGTCGCGGAGGCGGAACATCATCTGCGTGGCCAGGAGCGAGTGGCCGCCCAGCTCGAAGAAGTTGTCGTGGGCCCCCACGCGATCCACGTGGAGCACTTCCGACCAGACCGCGGCGATCTCCTTCTCCAACGGCGTGCGCGGGGCTACGTACTCCGCAGTGGCCGCCAGCCGGCCGCAAGGCTGGGCTGCCAACGCCTGCCAGTCGGCCTTGCCCGCCGCGGTCCGCGGCATCGCCTCCAGCACCACGAACGCCGAAGGAATCATTGCCTCAGGCAGACGTTCGGCCAGGAAGGCACGGAGCGTCTCGGGCACGACCGGGCGGCCTTCGGCCGGAACCAGATGGGCGACGAGGTGCTGCTGCCCGCTGGCGTCGTCCCTAGCCACGACCGCGGCCTCGGCAACGTCGGGATGGGCCGCCAAGGCCGCCTCGATCTCCCCCGGCTCGACCCGGAATCCCCGGACCTTCACCTGCCGATCCGCCCGGCCGAGGAACTCCAAGACCCCGTCGTGACGCCACCGCACGCGGTCGCCGGTCCGATAGAGACGCGAAGAGCCCGACGCATCGAACGGATCGGGCACGAACCGCCGGGCCGTCAATTCCGGACGGTTCCAGTAGCCGGCGGCGACTCCCAGCCCCCCGATGCAAAGCTCCCCGGGCACGCCCACCGGCACGGGCAGCCCCTGGGCGTCGAGCACGTAGGCCTGCGTGTTGCTGATCGGACGGCCGATGGGCACGACGCCGTCGCACGGTTCGACCCGATGGACGGTGGACCAGACCGTAGTCTCCGTCGGGCCGTAGACGTTCCAGAGTTCCACGCCTTCCAAGGCCAACCGCGAGGCCAGGTCGCCCGACATCGCTTCGCCGCCGCAGAGAATCTTCTGGCCCGGCTCCGGCCGCCAACCCGTGGCCAACAGCATCCGGTACGTGGAGGGCGTGGCCTGGAGGACGTTGACTCCCTCCTGACGCACCAGCTCGCCCAATCGCCAGCCATCGGCCGCCAACTCCCGCGGGGCCAGCACGATCCGCGCCCCGACCGCCAGCGGCAGCAGCAACTCGAACACCGCGATATCGAACGAGATCGTCGTGACCGCGAGCACCACGTCGCCGGCCTTCAGCCCGGGCCTTTCGGCAAACGAGGCCAGGAAGTTAAGCACGGCGCGATGGGGGACCATCACGCCCTTGGGCACGCCGGTCGAACCCGACGTGTAGATCAGGTAGGCGAGATCGTCGCCGGAAGTCCGCACCGGCAAAGGACCGGCACTCTGGGCGAGGAGCGAGTCGCGGATCGAATCGAGCCAGACTTGTGGCACAGCCGCCCCCGGCTGTGCTGAGCTCCCCGGCTGTGCTGAGCTCCCCGGCACAGCCGAGGGCGGCTGTGCCACATTGTCGGATAGGCTCGCAGGCTCAGGGCCGTTTCCGAGCGTACTTTCCGAAAGCACCCATCCGAGCGCCCCGTCGGCGACCATGAAGGCGAGCCGCGAGGCGGGGTACGCCGGGTCGAGCGGGACGTAGCACGCCCCGGCCTTCAGCACTGCCAGGATCGCCGTAATCACCTGCGGCGACCGCTCCAGGTGGATCCCGACGCGCGAGCCCGGCCTCACGCCCAATCGCCGCAGGTAATGCGCCAATCGGTTCGACGCACACTCCAACTCGCGGTAGGTCGTGCTGCGCCCCTGGAACGTGAGGGCCACGGCCTCGGGCGACCGGGCGGCTTGGGCCGAGATCAAGGCGTGGACTCCGTCCGCTTCGGGCAAGCGGCGGGCCGTGGCGTTCCACTCGTTGAGCATCTGTCGCCGCTCGGCCGGGGCGGGAATGGGAAGATCGGACAGCCGCACCGCCGGGTCCGCCACGGCCACTTCCAGCACGACGACCAGCGAATCGAGCATGCGCCGGATGGTCGACTCCTCAAACCTCGCCCGGTTGTACGCCAGGGTCGCGGCCGCCCCGGAGCCGCGGGGCTCGACGATCAGCGTCAGGTCGAAGGCCGCCAGTCCCCGGTAGTCGACGTTCACTTCCTTCAGCAGCACCCCGTCCATCGCGCCTGCGTCGGCGAGGGGGGCCTGGAAGATGAACATCACTTGGACCAGCGGGAGCCGGCCTGCCTGCCGCACCGGATCGAGCGATTCCACCAGCTTCTCGAACGGCACCTCGGCATGGACGAAATCCTGGATCACGGCGCCGCGCACGCGGAGCAACAGTTCCTCAAAGGCCGGGTCACCCGAGACGTTGCACCGGAGCACGACCGTGTTTACGAAACACCCGACCAGCGGCTCCAACTCGGGCCGCACGCGGTTGGCCACGGGAGTGCCTACGCACAGGTCGTCGCTGCCGGTGTAGCGCGACAGGATCGCGTCGAACGCCGCCAGGAAGACCATGAAGGGCGTGCATCCTCGCTGACGAGCCACGGATTCCAGGCCGCGGTACAGTTCCTGGGGGATCTCCCGCGTGCAGACCGCACCGTCGATTTCGGCTGCGCCCGATCGCGGCCGGTCGGTCGGAATCTCCAGGACCTTCGGAACGCCGGCCAGGCGTCGCTTCCAGTAATCCAATCCGCTCTGGAGCCGCTCGCCCGACAGCCGGCGCCGCTGCCAGTGGACGAAGTCGAGGTAGTTCACCGGCAACGGCGGCAGGCGAGGCGGCGTGCCGTGGTGGGCCGCCTCGTAGATCGCGGCAATCTCGCGCAAGAGCACTTCCAGCGACCAGCCGTCGCACACGATGTGGTGCAGCGCGAGGAGCAACACGTGCTCCTGCCCGCCGACTCTCACCACCATCGCGCGGAATGGGGGGCCCGTCTCCAGATCGAAGGGCCGCCGCGTCAATCCTTCGGCGAGTTGGCGGAGCCGGGCGCTCTGTTCTTCCCGGGGGATTCCGGCCAGGTCGACCTCCTCCCACGCCGCCGCCCCTTCCTCGGCGACTTCCTGCCACAAGCGGCCTTCCCGTTGCCGGAACGTGGTCCGGAGCACCTCGTGGCGTCGGACGACCGTCCGGAGGGCCTCTCGCAGCGAAGGCACATCCAGGGGCCCCTCCAACCGAATCGCCAGCGGCACCACGGCGAACGAGGGTCCCGGTGAAATCTGCTCCAAGAACCACAAGCGCTCCTGGGCAAACGAGAGCGGCTGCGGGCCGGCGCGATTCGAGGCCGTAAGGGGTTCCAGGCCCGGGCCCTGCGTTTCAGGCCGGCCATCGCCGGCCGGATGCCGGTTGCGGTACCGGTCGATCGTCCGGGCAAGGCCGGCCAGCGTGGGGTGGTCGAACAGCGCGACGGGCGGCAACTCGATGCCCCACTCCGCGTTGATGCGGACCGCCATTTGCACGGCCCGCAGCGAATGGCCACCCAACGCGAAGAAGTCCTCGCTGCGACGGCGCGGCCCGACGCCGAACACTTCGGCCCAGAGCCGTGCCAGCCGCCTTTCGGTCTCCGTCTGCGGCGGATCGACGGCCACACGCTCTTCAGGAGGACTCGTGCCCGCCGTGGCCCGCCAAATGGCCAGCGTCGCCAGCTCGCCGCGAAGGAACAACTCGCGGCACCGGCTGCGACGGGTCTTGCCGCTGGAGGTCTTGGGGAGCGAACCGGCGGGGATCAGGGCGACCGCATGGGGCGATAGCTCCTGATCCTCGGCAAGCTCGCGGCGAATCGCCCGGAGTACCTCATCGAGGTTCCATCGTCGCGGGCGCAGGACCTCGTTGACCACGACGAGCCGCTCTCGCCCGTCCACCTCCACGGTGAAGGCGGCCCCGGCATCGGGCTTCAAGGCCGGGTGGGCCTGCTGGATCGACCGCTCGATGTCCTGCGGATAGTAGTTGTGCCCGCCGAGGAGGATCAACTCCTTGAGCCGGCCTGTCACAAAGAGTTCCCCCTCATGGAGAAACCCCAAGTCGCCGGTCCGCAGGAAGCAGCGGTCGGGCCGGCCGGCGATGCGGGCGTGGAAGATCGCTTCGGTTTCCTCGGGCCGGTTCCAGTAGCCTTGTCCGACGCTGCCGCTGCGGACCCAAATCTCCCCGACCCGGCCGGCCCCCAGCGACCGCCGCGTCTTCGGATCCACGATGGCAATCTCGCCTCCGGAGAGCGGTTGCCCGCAGCCGGCAAGCCGCCGGCATGGCGTTCCGCCGGCGTCGCGCTCGTCTACGGTCTCGACCCGGTTCTTCAGAAGCGCCGTCGCGGAGAACGTGCGGATCACCGGAGGCGCTTCGCGCCGGCCGCCCGCGACCATGAGCACGGATTCCGCCAGTCCGTACCCCGGCAGGAAGGCCTCCCGGCGAAAACCGTAGGGGGCGAACTTCTCCACGAATCGCTCGATCGTCTCGGCACGGACCGTCTCGGCCCCGCTGACCGCCCCGGTCCAGGAACTCAGGTCCAAGCCCTCGCATTCCTCCGGGGCGACCTTCTCGACACACAACTCGTAGGCGAAGTTGGGTCCGCCGCTGGTCCGTCCTCGATAGTGCGACATCGCGCGAAGCCACCGCGCGGGCCGCTGGATGAACGCCAGGGGCGACATGAGCACGCTCCGCCGGCCGCTATAAGCGGCCTGGAGGATGCCGCCGATCAGGCCCATGTCGTGATACGGGGGAAGCCAACACACCCCGCCCACCCCCTCGGTGTCGACACGGTGCATCGACTTCAGGTTGTGCATGATGTTGGCATGGTTGAGGATCACACCCCGCGGCGACCCGGTCGAGCCCGACGTGTACTGAATTAGCGCGATCTTGTCGGCCGCAAAGGACGTCGGACGCCACTCCGCGGCGCGTGCCGTCGGGATCGACTCCAGCGTCAGCGACTGGAGATGGTCCAGCCTCTGCAAGTGGGTCCGAGCATAGGCGAGGACCTCTTCCAAGGTGAGCACGAACCCGGCCTGGGCATCATTCCAGATCGCCTGGAGGCGGGGGAAGGTCCGGTGCAGGCGGAAGGGGTCCGGGGGATAGGCGGGCACGGCCAGGGCCCCCGCGTAGAAGCAGCCGAACACGGCCGCCACGTAATCCAGCCCGGGCGGGAACAGCAGCACCACGCGCTGGCCTTCCGCCCCGCATGCCTGGAGTTCCGCCGCAATCGCCTGGGCGCGGAGATCCAGTTCCCGGTAGGAAAGCTGGCCCCCCTCTTTCTCGCCGTCCGAGAGGAACGTGAAAACCAACTCGTCGGGGTGAACGAGGGCACGCCAACGCGTGACGTCAGCCAGCGTGACCAGTTCCTCCGGCGGCCCGGGCGGAGCCTCCCGCGGAGAAGACGGCGATGCACATACTCTCTGAGGATTAACGCGATTCATCCCGGCGCCGGCTGGAACCTCGTGGCCTTCTCACTCGATGTTCAGACTTCTCGCCCGAAGGGGTAGACCATCCGTGGCCGACGCTCGGCCCTTGGTTCCCAGGCTCCCCGCTCCCATCGTGGCCACCCATTCCCTTCGTCAGCCATAGGAAAGGGCAGCCGAGGGGACCAATAGCTCATATGGGTGGGAACACACAACAACCACTCCATGGTACCCGGAGCGGCACATTGGGTCGAGCCTCTGGACCCATCTCATTATGGGAATCATGTATCAAATCGGGCAGGAGGGGCAACTTATTGACTATGGCGGGATGTTTGACGTGGTTGGCGATTTGCGCCAATGCGCGTCCATTCTCGATTAAGACGCTGGTAACACTTCAGCCGTATGAGTTTGCAGGAAGAGGAGAAGGGAAAAGGAAAAAAGCAGGGGAAAAGGGGGGAAGACGAGGAGGGGGTTTCCGTTCAAGATTGTGTGATCGGGGCACGGTTTCTTGCCTTTCCATTTTTCCAGGGCTTTTCCTTTTCCCTTCCCCTATTCGCACTTCATTCCGCTGAACACTTACAGACGCTGCAGTCACCGGCAAGCCCGTTTTGATTTTCTCCGTTGGGCTTTGGCGGAATTCGGAGATAATAGGGGCCTGCGCCGGGGATCATCCGGGCTGGTGTGGTGTTCGCATGGAACTTGTCGGCGAAGAGGCCCCCCCTGTATAAGTATTTTGGCCAGGAGCGTCCTCTTCCTCGTGGCTTCCACGCGGGCCGCGGGCCGGGGCGACACGGAGGACGGATACCCGTTGCCGGCTCGGCAGGAGCCTCGCCCTCCCGGGACTGAGAGAACGCGTTCACCCAGAAGTCGGCTCTGGCCATGGAATCGCCATCTCCACGCCGCTGTTCCTGGTGCGTGCCGCAAGAATTCCCGGCACGGTTGGGGCCGGCCGTTCACGTATGGGCCGTGCCGCTCGACGTGCCCGACGCCACGGTCGAGGAGGCGCTGGGCGTGCTTTCCCTGGAGGAGCGACGCCAGGCGGAACGGCTGCGCACTGGTGAGCTTCGACGGCGGTTCGTCGTGCGGAGGGCCCGGTTGCGCGGACTGCTTGCTCGCTATCTGGACGCGTCGCCGCAGGCGATCCGTTTTGAGCGCGGCACCTACGGAAAACCTGCCTTGGCCTCGCCATGGAGCGACTCGCGCTTGCAGTTCAGCGCGAGCCACTCGACGGACCTCGGGCTGGTGGCCGTTGCCCGCGACATCGCCTTGGGGGTCGACATCGAGCGGATCCGGCCGCTGGCCGACTTCGAGGCCCTCGTCCGGCGGTTCTTCGCCGCATCGGAGAACGACGCCCTGCACCGGCTGCCGGAGCCGGAGCGGCTGGAGGCGTTCTTTCGCGGCTGGGCACGTAAGGAGGCCGTTCTGAAGGCGCTGGGCACGGGCCTTTCGCTCGGGCTGGACCGGGTCGTCGTGTCACTGACGCCCGGCGACCCGCAAGTCCTCGCCCTGGAAGGGATGCCCGAATCCTCCCCACGATGGCATCTGGACGAACTGCGTCCGGACGCCGGCTTCTCCGCCGCCCTGGCCCGGCCCGAGGGGGAACGCCGCGTCGAGTGCTTCTGCTGCCAAGCCTCCTAGGGTGGCGATTCACGCTATCGCTACACTATCGATTCTTCCCACCGATCGCGGCCAGTTGCGACAGCGTGCGGACGTACATCACGCCATCGGCGACGGCGGGCGTGCTGTGGGTCTTCTCGCCGAGGGGAAACCGGGCGAGTGGCTGATAGCGGTCGGAGGCGGCCAGCACCACCATCTCGCCGTTGCGCGTGGGGCAGTAGATCCGATCGGCCACTCGGATCGGCGAGCTGAAGCAGTCGCCGCCGGCCCGCTCGCGCCAATGGACTTTGCCGCTCGGGCCGTCCAGGCACGTCACAATTCCCCGATCCTGCCAAAGGAAGACGAGGTTGCCCTTGGCCACGGGTACCGTGACATAGGGGAAGGGACTCTCGACGCGATAGGCGACCTTCGCCTCGACGGTGCCGTCCGTATCGCCGGGCCGGACGGCAACCATCTGCCGGCCAACCCCGCCGACCCCGGCGCTGGCATAGATCAACCCCGCCGCGATCGTCGGCGAGCCCACCGCCCGGAACTGAAACACCGGCAACTCCCACCAGGTCTTCCCGGACCGCGGATCGAGACTCGTGACGCCGTGGGCCCAACTCGAGAGGATCAACTGCGGTTTGCCCCCGTCCGCCTGGAAGAGGCACGGAGTGGTAAAGGCGGCCTTCGTGCTCCGCCGGGCGACCTGCCACCGCGTCTTGCCCGTGGCGGCGTCCAGGGCGACAACCGAACTCGGCCCGTCCTGGTCGTCGGGCACGATCACCAGGTCCTCCCAGACAATGGGGGAAGCCCCCAACCCATGTTCCGAGCGGAAGGGGTCGAACTCGCGACGCCACACTTCCCGGCCGTCGTCCAGCGAAAGCGCCGCCACCACGTACTTCGTGGGCGTCGCCCAGGTGACGTAGGCATGCTTGGCGTCGAGGGCCGGGGTGGGCGAGGCGAAGCTGTTGAGGTTGCTCTTGGGATAGCGGCCCACCGGCATGGCGCGGTCCCAGATCCGGCTCCCGTCAACGGTCCGCAGGCACAGGACGCTCAGGCTGGAGCCGTCCTCGAGGGCCGAAGTGACAACCACGCGGTCGAGCCAAACGACCGGCGACGAGTGCCCCACCCCCGGCAGCTTCACTTTCCAGCGGTAGTCTTCCGGAGTCCACTGGAGGGGGATGGCGGCGGCCTCGCTTTCGCCGGCGCCGTTCGGCCCGCGAAACCGCGGCCAATGCCGCTCCTCGCCCGGGGCGGCCGCCAAGAGCGTCAACGCAAGGACTGTCCAACCGGCACCAAAGGCTGGGAACATGGGCAACCGTTTCTCTCGGATGTGGTCTCTTGATCCCTCGCGGGAAGCGGGACAAAGACGAATTCTACCTGCCGGAGAAGCCGCTTGTCGAGCAGGAATTCGCCAACGGGCCTTGACAAGGCGAATTCTTTCGCTATATAAGGGACGTAGCGAATGAATTCGCTTCGCCCGTCAGGCGGCAGAGAGAGGGAGAAGCGGTCCTACGCGACACGTTCTCCCCTGCGGCAAGACAGCTACCCGGAAGGAGGATCTTCTCGATGCCCCGACCGCCCTCCCCCCAGCCGACCGAGGTGGAAATGCAAATCTTGCGGATTCTCTGGGACCTTGGTCCCAGCCCGGTGCGGAAGATTCACCGGCGATTGGAGGCCGCCAAGGGGACCAACTACTCCACGACCGTCAAGATGCTCTCGGTGATGCTCCAAAAGGGGCTGGTGAAGCGGGACGAAGGAGCCCAACCGCACGTGTATCGGCCGGCCCTCAGCCGGGCGAAGACCGGCAAGCGAATGCTCGACGACTTGATCGAGAAGGTCTACAACGGCTCCGCGATGAGCCTGGTGTTGCAGGCCCTCTCTTCGGGAAAGGCCACCAAGGAGGAATTGGACGAGGTTCGCCGCCTGCTCGACCAAATGGAGGGCAAGTAGCCATGCTGCAATTCCTGACGCAATCGACCTGGGGCGAGCGGATCGGCTGGGTGCTGGTCCATTCGCTGTGGCAGTTTGCCGTGGTGGCGCTGTTGGCGGTTGTGCTGCAAAGGGCGTTATGGCGGTGCTCGGCTGCCGCTCGGTATTGGGCATTGCTGGCCGCAATGATCGTGATGGTCGCCGTGCCCCTGGCAACCTGGTTTTCGCCGTGGTCGGGCGGTGCATCAAGGTCGGCGGCGCGGTCTCCCACGGCCGAGATGTCCGAGACCATTCTTCCCTCACAAGATGGGGGTGGCGGGACGGCAAGGGCCGCCGCTGCTACGCCGTCGCCCGTGGAACTTGCTGTGAATCCGCAACCGGAGCCTCAGCGTTTGGAGCCCGCGTCTGGCGGCTTCGCCTCGTCGTTGTCTCTGGTCGCGAGGCATATCCGGCCGTGGTTGCCCGGGATTGTGCTGTGCTGGTTTGCCGGGGTCTTGATCGCTGCGTTCCGGCCGCTCTTGAGCTGGTACACGGTGCGGCGATTGAGGACCGTGGGAGTGTCGCCCGTTGCAGGCGTCATGCGGGCCGTGCTGGAACGCACGGCGAAGACGTTGAGGGTCGCCCGGGCGGTGGAAGTGCTGCAATCGACGCTCGTCAAAACGCCCGTGGTTGCAGGCTGCTTCCGTCCGGCGATTCTGCTGCCGCTGAGCGTGGTGACGGGCCTGCCGGAGTCGCAACTGGAACTGATCCTGGCCCACGAGCTGGCCCATATTCGCCGCCACGATCACCTGGTCAACCTGCTTCAGACCCTGGTCGAGACGCTCTTCTTCTACCATCCGGCCGTGTGGTGGCTCTCGCGTCAGATCCGCAACGAGCGGGAGAACTGCTGCGACGACGTGGCGATGGCCACCGTGGGCAATCGCGCGGACTACGGCCGCGCCCTCCTGGCCCTCGAAGAGCTGCGGGCCAAACCGACCGCGCTCTCCGTCGCGGCGACCGGCGGATCGCTCCTGGCCCGGATTCGACGCATCGCCGGCTGCGAACCGGCCTCGGGCATTGGGGGAGGTGGCATCGTATGGGCTATCCTGACATCGATCGTCATATTCGCCGCCGTGGCGTGGGCCGCGGTCCCGACAACGAAAAGACCAACTTCCCCTGGTGTGGATCCTTCCGACTACACTCTTGTCCTTGCAGGCAAGGTGGTGGATGCCGAGGGCAAGGCGGTCAAAGGCGCGAGGGTTGCTTTTGGCTACGGGAGATTGTCCAACATCCCCGATGCCAAGTCGGACTCCGAAGGCTTCTTCCTCACGTTGACCGGATCGGTGCCCCCGACGCACGTGACGGTGGAAGCAAGAGGTTACGCCTCTTTGCATCGGCGGATCGGGGAGGGCCGGTTCCTCCGCCTTTGTCTGGAGAAGGCTTGCGTCCTTCGCGGCCGAGTTGTCGATCCTCAAGGATCACCTCTTGCAGGAGTCGCCGTGACCACAGGGGCCTCCATGCGCGATCGGCTTCCGCAGCTTCGTATGATCACCAACCACGCCGGACAATTCCTATGGAGAAATGCGCCGAGCGGCGAGATTGCGTTGAGCTTCTCCACCAACGACGGCCGGTGGATGATCAAGGATGAGACGGTTCAGGCGTCCAGCGAAGAACAGACCGTCACGATGTCTCCTGCGATGTCGGTTCGTGGGACCGTGGTGGACGAAAGGACAGGCGAGCCGGTCAACAACTTCCACCTCGATTGGGGTTCCCCGAGGGGACGAGGGGGCGCCATCGTCTACACATCCTTCGACGGATGCGTGAAAGGCAACACGTTTCAGGTCAGAAACAACCAGCCACATGATCGCAAGGAGTGTCTGCGGATTGAAGCGGAAGGATATGAGCCGGTCACCCGCGAGTTCCCGCACGCCCCGGGCCTGCGGGAGTTCCACATCAAGCTGAGGAAGGCCGCGGCGGACCCCTTTGCTCCACCGGACGCTGCTCCGCCGAAAGCGAAGAAGCCGAATGGCGTGGTACGCACCGAGCGCGTCCGCATCGTCGGGCCGGATGGCAAGCCGGTGGCGGGAACGCAGGTCTCGGGACGGGCTGCCGTAAGAGGACGACAACGTGACGCTTTCATCGACGCGGGCAAGTCCGACGCCGACGGCAACGCAGTCGTTGAACTGCCGCAAGAACCCACATCGCTCCACCTCGATTTTCGGAAGCCGGGTTACTTGCCGCATCTTGCCCGCTGGGAAGAAGACCGGCCCACGGGCCGCCGTCCCCTCCCGCAAGATGTCACGATCCATCTCATCAAGCCGAATCCCGAGCAAGCGCAGGCCGTGACCGAGATGAGGAACCTGTCGACCGGGAACTCAATCCGGGTCGAGGAGAACGACAAGGGCCGCCGTGTGATCGTTGAATTGGCGGGAGACCGGGTCACGGATGCCGGGCTGGGACTTCTCCGCCGTCTGCCCACTCCGGATGAGTTGCGGGTCATCGCCTGCAATGTGACCGACGCAGGCCTGGCACATCTCGAAGGCCTGCGCGGGCTGAAAGGGCTCCTTCTGGTGAGTGACAAGATCACCGACGCAGGGCTGGCGCACCTCGAAGGACTGCGAGGGCTGAAGGAACTCCAACTGATGAGCCCGGAGATCACCGACGCCGGCTTGACGCACCTGCAACCTCTGGAGGCTCTCGAAGAACTGACGCTTGTTTGCTCGGTCACCGATGCGGGCATGAAGCACCTGGCTCCGCTGAAGAGACTGAGGGCGTTGATCGGCCGCCGCGTCGAACGCGACCCGGCGACCCACAAGGTCTTCCAGGCGATCACGCAACTCACCCCGATCGAGTTTACCGATACGACATTGCAGGAGGTCTGCAAGGTCCTCGGCGACTCTTGCGGCATCAAGGTGCAATTCGACGAAGCCGCCGTGAAGAGCGGGAAGACCAGCCGTCCCGTCACCGTCAACGTAAGGGGAGTCCCGCTCGCAAAGACTCTCGACTTGCTGCTCCACCCCCTTCGCCTGGACTGGACTGTGGGAGAAGGCGCTTTGTTGATCACCACCAGGGATACCGTCCCCAGGGGAACCCCGGGGACGACGTCGCTTCAGCAGGCCCTGCCAAGTCTCAAGCAGGTCGACGTCCGTTGGTGACAGACCGGGGCGAACCGGCCGCTCGGGTACGACCGTGAGGCGGCCCGCGGGGCTTCCCGCCTCCTCCGATGGAGGGGCATGGGGGGGAGCATACCGAACCTGCGCAGGGGACGCCATCTTCTCGCTGCGAAACTGTCCTCCACCCTGAGCCGCCCCTCGAGGACGATGAAACGGACGCATCGCGCTGGCCGGACACTCTCTGACAACGCAACCGCGAGGCGGCGCGCATCCGGCGTGCGGGATCGGCTCCCGAAGAGGCCCCCCTGCGGCGCGATCGACCTTGCTCGGCTGGTCCGTTCCGTGTAAGATGCCGGTAAGTCACTGTTGTTGAAGGAGTTAGAGTAGCTGTTTTCTTCCCCGAACGTTGGAGAGGGAATTGGATGAGGAATTTGCGCAGTACGGCGGTTGTCGGGCGGCTTGGGATTGCGTTGCTCCTGGGCGTGCTGGTGGCGACGGCGTGTCCGGCGGTTTGGGCCGACCCGGCCGCACCGACCTCCAAGGACCGCAACATCGCCCTCACGTTCGCCGCCCTGTTGCACAGGGAACACCTGACTCGGCACCCGTACGATAAGGAGATCTACCACCGCACCGTCACCCAGTTCGTGAAGATGCTCGACCCGAACAAGGTCTACTTCTACCAGTCGGACATCGACGGCTTCTATGCCCGGCAGGCCGAGGTCGAGAAGGTCTCCAGGAACGGCGACGTGAACTTCGCGCACCAGATGTTCCAGGTCTTCCTGGCGAGGGTCGACGAGCGGGTGAAGACGGTGGATCAGCTCCTGGCCATGCCGTTGGACTTCAACGCCGACGAGCGCTACGTGGTCGACCGCGACTCGCTCCAGTTCGCCAGGAATGAGGCGGAAGCCTTCAACCTCTGGCGGCAGCGGATCAAGTACGACCTTTTGGTGCTGAAGGCCGATCGGCTGGAGGAAGAGAAGAAGGCGGCCAAGGGCGAGGCCAAAGGGGACGGCAAGACGCCCGCGGCCGACGAAGCCGTGGCCGACGAGACCACCAACGATCCCGTCGAGAAGATCCGCCGTCGCTACCACACCTTTGCGAAGCGGATGCACCAGGTCGATAGCGAAGAGCTGCTCGAAATGTACTTGACGGCGATGAGCACCAGCTTCGATCCGCACACCAGCTACATGTCGCCCAGCACGGTGGACAACTTCGACATCCAGATGGGGCTGAAGCTGGAAGGGATCGGCGCGGCCCTGCAACTGGTCGACGGATACACCACGGTCCAGAAGATCATCCCAGGCGGTCCGGCGGAGAAGGACAAGCGGCTGAAGGTGAAGGACCGGATCACCGGCGTCGGGCAGGGAGTCGAGGGGCCAGTCGAAGACGTCGTGGACATGAAACTCACCGACGTGGTGAAGAAGATCCGCGGTCCGGAGGGCACCGTGGTCCGCCTGGAAGTGATGTCCCCGCGAAGCAGTCAGCGCAAGATCCTCAAGTTGACCCGGGCCAAGATCGAACTGAAAGACAGCGAGGCCCGCGCCAAGGTCTTTGAAGAGGGCAAGCGGGCCGACGGCCGTCCGTACAGGATCGGGGTGATCGACTTGCCCAGCTTCTACATGGACATGGCCGCCGCGCGAGCCGGTCGGCGCGACTACAAGAGCACCACGCGCGACGTGCGCAAGATCCTCGAAGACTTCAATCGCCAGGGCGTCGACGCCCTGGTGCTCGATCTCCGCCGCAACGGCGGCGGCTCCCTGACCGAGGCCATCAACCTGACCGGGCTGTTCATCGGCGACGGGCCGGTGGTCCAGGTGAAGGACGGCGACGGCCAGGTGCGTCCCTACAGCGACCACGACGGCACGATCGTCTGGAAGGGGCCGATGGTGGTCCTCATCAGCAAGTTCAGCGCCAGCGCCAGCGAGATCCTCGCCGGCGCGATCCAGGACTATCGTCGAGGGCTGATCATCGGCGACCACGCCACGCACGGCAAGGGCACGGTGCAGAGTCTCATGGACCTCGGCGAGCAGTTGTTCCGCAATCCGTTCTCCACCAAGCTCGGCGCGCTGAAAGTGACGATGCAGCAGTTCTACCGCCCGAACGGCGACAGCACCCAGCAGCGCGGCGTCCTTGCGGACGTCGAATTGCCGTCGCTCACCACGCATCTCGACGTGGGCGAGGCCGACCTCGATCACCCGATTCCCTTCGACCGTGTGTCGGCCGCCGATTTCCGGCCCTTCGGCTTCGTTTCGCCGGCGATCGTCGACGGTCTCAAGAAGCTCACGGCGGCTCGTTGCGGCAAGTCGGCCGGTTTCGACAAGGTCCGCCGCGACATCGCCCACTACCAGCAGCAGAAGCAGCGGAAGTGGGTCCCGCTTCAGGAGAAGCAATTCCTCGCGGAACGCGCCGAGCTGAACGCCGACAAGGAAGAAGAGAAGAAGATCGAGGAAATGAACGATTCCAGCGGCATCGACATCAAGAAGGACGACTACCTCGCCGAGGCACTGGCGATCACCGCCGACTACCTCGGGCTGCTCCACGCGGGCCCCGCGCCGCAGGCCGCGCAGGCGGCTGCGCCGGTCCAGGAACCTTGAAATAGGGTAACACTCCAGCCACATGAAGTTGTCGGAAGAGGAGAAGCGAAAAGGAGAAAGCAGGAAGAAAGGGGAAAAGAAGAGGGGAGGGGTCCCTTTCAGAATCGTGTGATCAGGGCACGGTTTCTTGCCTTTTCCATTTTTCCAGGGCTTCTCCTTTTCCCTTCCTCGATTCGCACGTCATTCCGCTGAACACTTACGAAACCTGCTATGGCGTGCGCCGACGACCATTCGTCGCGGCCGGAGGGCCGGCGTCCGGAAGACAAACGGCGGCTCGCCGTGACCCTTGCCCTGGCGGCCGGCTACATGGTCGCGGAAGTCGTCGGCGGCCTGTGGACCAATTCCCTGGCCCTGCTGGCCGACGCCGGGCACATGCTCTCCGACGTCGCCGCCCTGGGCCTGAGCCTCTTCGCCCTGTGGCTCGCCGAGCGGCCCCCGAACGCCCGGCGCACCTACGGCTACTACCGCACCGAGATCCTCGCCGCCCTGGCCAACGGGGCGGCCCTGGTGGCCGTGGCGATTCTCATCCTGATCGAGGCGTACCAGCGCGCCCGCCATCCGCCGGAAGTGCTCGGGGCCGCCATGATGGCGATCGCCTTCGGTGGACTGGTGGTCAACCTGCTCAGCCTGGCGATCCTCAGTTCGTCCCGACACTCCAACCTCAACCTCCGCGGGGCCTGGCTGCACGTCCTCTCCGATAGCCTCGGAAGCGTCGGGGCGATCGTCGCCGGCCTGCTCATCTGGGCGTTCGGCTGGCGTTGGGCCGATCCGGCGATCTCCGCGCTCATTGGGCTCTTGATCGTCTACTCCTCCTGGCGATTGCTCTCGGAATCCGTCTCCGTGCTCATGGAAAGCGCCCCGCGGGGGATCGACGTGGACGCGGTCCGCGACACGCTCTCCGGCGTGCCGGGGGTGCTCGAGGTCCACGATCTGCACGTCTGGACGATCACCAGCGGAATGGACTCCCTCTCGGCCCACGTCGTCGTCCCCGACGGCCATCCCGTCTCACCCCTCCTGGTGGAGTTGCGTCACCTCCTGGCCTCCCGCTTCGGGATCCACCACGTGACGCTCCAGATCGAGCCGGAGGATTTTGGACCGCACGCGACCTGCCCAACGCGATAGCCGCATCCCATCAGGCCGGCACCGGGCGAGGCCAGCTAACTCCAGCGAGGGGGGGCGACTATCGAGTCGCCTCTTGGTTCGCGCCGGCGCCGGGTTCGACTAGAATGGAGTGAGCAGCCGGGAGGTACGGCTGCGGTGCGGCGCCGTGTTGCTTCCTCCTCACGAAATGATCCTACCATGAACCGACTCTTGAATTCCGCTCGTCGATTCCGGTTTGCGGCTTATGCGGTTGCGTGTTGGCTGGCCGCGGGTGCGACGGCCTTGGCCCAGGCCGGGGGAGCGGAAGAGAAGACGGAAGCGTCGCCGCCGCCCTACGTCGTCCCCTATGCCTTGGTCATTCTCTCGATCGGCCTGGGGCTGGCGATTGTGCTCAACTCGTCCAAGCGGCGTGAGCGGGCCAAGCCCGAAGTCTACGGCGAACCGCAGTAGCCCAGCCATCCTGGCTGTTGGCCGTAGCGCAGCCATCCTGGCTGTTGGCCGTAGCGCAGCCATCCTGGCTGTTGGCCGTAGCGCAGCCATCCTGGCTGTTGGCCGTAGCGCAGCCATCCTGGCTGTTGGCCGTAGCGCAGCCATCCTGGCTGTTGCCCGTAGCGCAGCCATCCTGGCTGCTCGCTTGACAGGCTGGAAGCCTGTGCTACCCCCAAGCCCTAAGACCGAAGACCTGCCCGGTTGTCGGCCGCGTCGCGGCTGGCTTTCGCAGCCGTCGGATGGCTGAGGAATTTCGGCGCCGCCAGCGTGTGGCCTCCCGACGCGTTGCGGAAGAACGCCGCCACGCGATCGACGACGTATTGCTGTTCCTCGGCGGTGAGTTCGGGGAAGATCGGCAGGGCGATCACCTCTTGGGCCGCGCGATCGGTTTCAGGCAAGTCGCCGGGCCGGTAGCCGAGGTCGGCGAAGCACTCCTGGGCGTGGAGCCCGAGTGGATAGTAGATCTCCGTCCCGATCTTGGCTTCGCCCAAAAAGGCCCGCAGCGCGTCTCTTTGTCCGCCGGAAACACGGATCACATACTGGTTCCAGACGTGCCGCCGCCTGGGCCCGGTCTGCGGGAGCCCGAGCACGCGGTCCAGCCCGGCCGCGGTGAAGAGCTCTTGATATCGCCGGGCGTTGGCCTCGCGCTGGTTGGACCAATCGTCCAAGTGGGCGAACTTCACGTTCAGCACGGCCGCCTGGAGGCTGTCCAGACGGCTGTTCATCCCGACCATCTTGTGATAGTACCGCGGCTCCATGCCGTGGACCCGGAGGAGGCGGAGCTTGTGGGCCAAGGCGTCGTCGTTGGTGGTGAGCATGCCGCCGTCGCCGGCCCCGCCGAGGTTCTTGGTGGGATAGAAGCTGAAGCAGCCGATCTGGCCCATCGAGCCGGCCCGGCGCCCGTCGCACTCCGCCCCGATCGCCTGCGCGCAGTCTTCGAGGACCGGAATGCCGGCCGATCGGGCGATCGCCTCGATCACGTCCATCTCGGCACACTGCCCGAACAGGTGAACCGGTAAGATCGCCTTGGTGGCGGGCCGAATGAGGCGTCGGACGGCCGCGGGATCCATGTTGAAGGTGGCCGGGTCGATGTCGGCGAAGACCGGCCGCGCCCCGAGCCGCGTCACGGCGCTGGCCGTGGCGAAGAAGGTGAAGCTCGGCACGAGGACCTCGTCGCCCGGCCCGACGTCAAACGCCATGAGGGCCAGCAAGAGGGCGTCGCTTCCCGAGGCACAGCCAATGGCATGCCGTACCCGGCAATACTCGGCCACGTTGGCCTCCAGTTGCTTCACCTCGGGCCCGAGCACAAAAGCCCCGGAGTCGTACACCCGGGCCAAGGCTGCCAGCATTTCCTCCCGCAGCGGGGAGTGTTGACGCCGAAGATCGAGGAGGGAGACTCCCTCAATGGGCGGGGAAATCGGGGCCTTGCGAGGTGATGAGGTGCTCATAGCATGGCTTCCATTCCGAGGTTCTCCCCACCATAGGGTAGGCCGACGCGGCGATCCCCGAGGAGCGGCCTCAAGAGTAGGCCGCCACGCATTTTGCGTCAAGGCCGATCCAGAAGGCGGTGTCGGCGAAGGGGTCGTGCAGCATCGGACTTACCGCCTCTGGGTCCCATACAAATAGTGGTCATGTTGTGCCCCCAAGTCGGCCGGGGCGTCGGGCAGGTCGGCTGCGAAGCGAAGGAGATCCGAGAAGCCCGCACTCGAAGTCTCTGCGATCTCGACTTGAATGCGCAACGGCTGCCCAACCGGCAGTTGCACGGCTTCATCCGGCACGATGACCTTCCCATCAAAGTGCCCGGTGATCGTCTGAGTCATGATCCTGTTCCCTACATGCTTGCGCTCGACCTCGGAGAACAGCCTCGGCGGGGCCAAGGCTATCCGTCGCCGGCCAACCTCCACTCTACCATATCGCCGACGGCCACCGCCACCCGCCGATTCTGAAGAGGCGCAACGTGGCCGATCGTCGTCTTCCCTAGGTGCGTGGGGGCCTCCGAACCCCGGGCCGTGTTGGAACGCTGGAGCGGCGTGCCGCTACTTCTCGACCGTCACCCCGGCCAACACTGGGGCGGCGGGGGTGCCCAGGTCGCGGAAGAGGATCGAGTCGATGGCCACGGGCCGCAGGGTCACGCCGAGGACGTTCAAGTGCCACGGGTCGCCCCGGAGGCCCACGGCCGCCTCGGCGGCGCTGGGCGAGGCGGTCCATTCGTCGGCCGTGCGGCCCGTGATCAGAGGAACGACCTGCTGCTGGCCGTCGGCGTAGCGGATCACGTACTCGGCGACCGCGCCCCAGGGGCCCTTGCCCGGGTCGTCCGACGCCCAACCGTGGACGTTTCCAAGGAAGAACAGCCGCTTGCCTTGGGCGCGGACCGGGATCTCGACCTGCGTGGGCCACGGGCGGTCCTTCGGGGCTCGCGGCGAATGGAGCACGACCAGCCCGCGACCGGAGTTCTTCGCCGGGTCGATGATCTCGAAGGGTACCCCGGCGACGGTCTTCCGGCCCACGGGCATCCCCGTGAACAAGAACTTGCCGGGCTTGGGCACGCCGAACGGAGCGGTGAAGGGATCGGTGTTGGCCGCCGGCTTCAGGTCGAGCGGCAGGCACGCATCCGGTGCCAGCGGCACATCGAGCGGGAACTCGACCAGTCCGGGGATGGGTTGGAACAGGGCCGCAGCCTCCGCGCTGTAGAGTTTCACCACGGTCGCGAAGTCCCAGGGCTTCGTCTGCGGCGATCGGATCGCCAGTTCCACGCCAGGGACCGCGCCGACGGGCCGCCGCGATTCGGGCAGGTGCAGCACGATCCGTTTCGGAGGCGTTCGCTTCGGCGGCGTGAACTCGACCTGGAGGCCCGACGCCGTGCCGCGGGTGCGGAGTCCCATCGGGCCGAAATGGGTCGGGAGGTTTTCGATGCGGATCTCCTTCCCGTCGGCAAGCCAGCCGTCCGGCACGGCCGCCAAGAGGTGCAACTCCTCGCCGCGCTCGTGCACGAGCATGTGACGCAGCATGAGGGCGTAGTTCGACGCCCCGGTCACGTGAGGAATGGTGTCGCTCCAGGCAAACCGCCGCTTGTAGAAGATGCCTTCCGGGAAGGCGTGGGCCGCCGTGGAATGGAGAAGATACCAGTAGAAATCCTCAACGACCTGCTCGTGTTCGCCGCGGGCCAGGGACGCCATCGTCGTGTAGGCCGACATGTAGGGATGGATCGCGTCCTTGGTGCCGAGCCACTGGATCGTTCCCTCGAGGAACCCGCCGCCGTGCACTTTGCGGGCGTGGCCGATCAGGGCGGTCACGCGCGGGTCGTTGCGATCGAACAACTCCGTGGGCCAAAGCGTCTCGGTATTGCCCCAGTGGGTTCCTTCTTTCTCCCAACTCGGCGGGAAATGCGCAAGTCCGGTCCGCTTCCAGGCGGCATCGATCGCCGCCGCGTAACCGCTGGCTTCGTCGAGCAATTCCTTGTAGTGGTCGGCCCTGCCGAGGATCGCCGCCGCGTCCGCGGTGCAGAGCATGCCGCGGAGGTTCCAGAGGTCGTAGCCCACGATGTGGTGCTTCGCGTCCCAAAGGTACTCGCCGTCGGCCGGGGCTACGGGCAGGACACCGGCGAAGGGCGAGTCGCGTGGGGCTGTGCGGCGGGCCTTTTCGGTCCACGCCACGGCCCGACGCATCTGCGGATACGCCTTGGCCAGCCACTCGCGGTCGCCGGTGATCTTGGCGTACTGCCAGAGCGCCCACACGGCCTGACCGTTCGCGTCGAACTGGTTGGCCTGGGACTCGAACCGGCCGTCGGGCCGCTGGGAGCGGAGGTATCGCTCAACGGCCTTGCGCGCGGCGTCCCAAAGGCCGGCCTCTTCTAGCTCCATGAGCTGGTACGCCCCGTCGCGGATGTAGAACTCGTCGTAGAACCCCTCCCCGCCCTTGAGCACGCCGTGGTCGTTGGCGATCAGTTGGCAGACGTGGGCGGCCCGGAGGGCTTCGGTCGCCTTCCGGCATGGGACCTCGATCCGGGCCGCGCCGGCCAGCACGCCACGCCAGAAGTCCACCGTGCGGTCGAGCCAGACCTTGGGGTCCTCGTTGGCCCACTTCGCGGCATCCGGGGCGGACGTGAAGGGGACTCTCACGACCGTCTCGGCCGACCCACCCGGCGCCAAGGACCAGTTCCGGACGTGCTGCGACGACGCCCCCTTCCGGGCCACGTCGACCGAGACCGCGGCCTTCGCCGCCGCGGCGCCGGTATTCGTGGCCTTGACCCGAATCCAGTTCAAGAAGTCCTCCCCTTCGGTCGGCCAGTCGAACGCCTTCTGCCAGGCTTTGACCGTCGGCAAGGGAGTTGCCCAGAGAGTGAAATCGTAACGGATCGGGCCGTCTTGGGCAGTCATCAGGATAACCGGCAGCCACCCGTCCAACAGGGTCTTGGTCTGCTTGCGACTCAGAGAGGCCGGCTTTTCGCCGAACCGCAGCCGGACCTCGCCGTCGGCCAAGAGCAGGCGATTGTCGGGCGTGACCCGGGTGCCCCGGTCGTAGTCCTTCAACCCGATCACGTTCCAGTTGTTGCGGAAGTAGTCGAACGGCTCCTCGGCCCGAGACGATCCGACGAGCATCAGGATGCAGACGCCCGCCAGACTCCCGACCCAAGGACGCAAGCGGAAATGGCAGCTCATGATGGCTCTCCTTCCAACCGGACAAAGCGTTCCCCGACAGTCTGGCCCTGTGGCACAGCCGCCCCCGGCTGTGCTTGTGGGACTCCGCACAGCCGAGGGCGGCTGTGCCACGTGCTACTTTTTACCCAAGCCACGCTGCTTCTGGAAGAAGCGGCTCAGGATCTGCCCGCAGGCCTCGCCCAGAACGCCGGGCACCGCCTCCGCGCGATGGTTCAGCCGCGGATCGTCCAGCAGACGATAGAGGGAATGCACTGCACCGGCCTTGGGATCGGCCGCGCCGTAGACGACCAGCGGGATGCGGGCCTGGAGGATCGCCCCGGCACACATCGGGCACGGCTCCAGCGTGACGTAAAGCGCGCACTCCTCCAGACGCCACGAGCCAAGGGCCGCAGCCGCCTGGGTGATCGCAATCATCTCGGCGTGCGCCGTGGGATCGCGGAGTTGCTCCCGCTGGTTATGGGCCCGCGCGATGACGCGCCCGCCGTGGACGACGACCGCGCCGATCGGCACGTCGTCCTCGTCGAAGGCCGCCCGGGCCTCCTCCAAAGCCATCTGCATGTAGGGTTCGTGCACGGGAGGATTCAGGTTCATCCGACTGAAGGGTGCGCAGAGGCAAGTTGTTGCGCGGGTTGCGGCTGCGCCGCAGGATTTTCTTAGGCATGGGTCCGGTGTCCAATGGGTTTCATGAGAACGGC
>Ga0067045_1002172_pt1 | contig 26314 bp, 21 predicted proteins | sample TerdegcTABiofilm_FD_59184 | JGI IMG/M metagenome (GOLD analysis project Ga0067045, IMG submission 59184) | Combined Assembly of (Gp0054472, Gp0054536) Wastewater bioreactor microbial communities from Singapore -Terephthalate degrading... | reverse complement strand
AATGAGGAATCCCAGGGAGGCGGCCAGGGGTAAAATCGGCGGCCGGACTCATGAAATCCAGCGCCTGATCGGCCGTTCACTGCGCTCGGTCACCGACCTGGCGGCGCTAGGTGAGCGGACAGTGCTGCTGGACTGCGACGTCATCCAGGCGGACGGCGGCACGCGCACGGCTTCGATTACCGGGGCGTTTGTGGCGCTGGCGGAAGCCTTGAGTAAATTAAAAGAACAGGGACTGATCAGGCGCGTACCTTTGACTGACTATATTGCCGCCACAAGTGTCGGCCGGCTGGGCGGCGAAATCCTGCTCGACCTTTGTTACGAGGAAGACTCGGCGGCGGAGGTGGACATGAACGTTGTCATGACCGGAGCCGGCCGTTTTGTGGAAATCCAGGGTACCGGGGAGGAAGCTTCTTTTACCAGACAAGAGATGAACGATATGATTGAACTGGCGGTACAGGGGATTCAACAACTGATTACCTGTCAAAAAGAAGCGCTGGATGATGTTTTTTAAGGTGCGGGGGGGGGTAAAACAGGCATGAAACTGGTTTTAGCAACGAATAACAAGGGTAAGGTAAGGGAAATGTCTGAAATGCTGGCGGCTTACGGCATCGAGGTGTTATCCCTGAATGAGTTTCCCCAGGTTGGGGATATCCAAGAAGACGGCCACACATTTAAAGAAAACGCTGTTAAGAAAGCGACAGTCACAGCCGGACTGACCGGGTTGACGTCACTGGCCGACGACTCCGGGCTGGAGGTTGATTACCTTGACGGAGCCCCGGGGGTTTTTTCAGCCCGCTTTGCCGGGAAAGATAAGAGTGACCGCGCCAACAATGAAAAGCTCCTTAGGCTTTTGGCGGGTGTGCCGCCGGACAAGCGCACCGCCCGGTTCCAATGTGTTATTGCCATTGCCCGGCCCGGCGGTTCAGTTCATACCGTCCAGGGTACCTGCGAGGGGGTCATTGCCGGGGAGCCGCGGGGCGACATGGGATTCGGCTACGATCCCTTATTCTACCTGCCGCAGTATGGTAAAACTTTTGCCGAACTCGACCTCCCGCTCAAGAACAAGATCAGCCACCGCGGCAGGGCTCTGGCCCAAGCTCTGGAATACTTGTCCGGATTGAGCAATGAAGAGAGTAAGGGGTGATGACTGTTGCGGGTGGTAGTGTTCAGCGACAGCCACGGCCGGCTGAATTTTGCCCTCCAGGCTCTCCGGAACGCCGGGCGGGTTGATTTAATTTTACACGCTGGCGATTATTACCACGATGGTTTGAGACTTGCTGCTGAGACCGGTATACCGGTAAAGGCGGTAAGAGGAAATTGTGACTACCTCGTTGACGGTTTGGAGGAGGAGATAATTGAGCTTTCCGGCCGGCGTATCCTGCTCACTCACGGCCACCTGGCCGGGGTCAAACTGCCGTCATCGCGCGGGAATCTATTGTTGGCAGCCAGGGAAAACGGGGTGGAAGCTGTGTTGTTTGGACACACCCACGTTGCTGTTTCCGCGAACGAGGGGGGCATACTGCTCTTTAACCCCGGCAGCATTACCAAACCCCTGGATCAAGACAATCCCAGCTACGGCATCCTGGAGATCACCGGGAAAGGCATAATTCCATATATTTTCCGGATTTGATTCTACAACCCGGCCGGAATAACTTTTCCGGCCGGAGNTCGAAAATAATTTTGACTCCAGGTAGTTTTTTAGTTATAATATTAATTACATTGAAAAAAATGATTATTCCAAGCGGGTGTAGCTCAATGGTAGAGCACCGGCCTTCCAAGCCGGGTACGTGGGTTCGATTCCCATCACCCGCTCCATTATTGTTTCACTGAAATGAATTGTCAGAATTGTGAATTGTGTGNGGGTACGACCCCTCATCCTGATTNAAAAAAAAAGTGGGAGGACGTAAATCATGAAGTTGGAAAAGATTGATCATATCTGTATTGCAGTTAAAGATGTTAGAAAGGCGGAAGAACTATTTGCCAAGGCATTTGATTTAAAGGCGGTAGACCACTATGTTGATGAAAATGAAAAAATAAATGTTGCCAGGTTTATGATCGGAGAAGTTGCCTTTGAAGTAATGGAATCCACCAGCCCGGACGGTGAAGTAGCCAGATTTATTGAGAAAAACGGCGAAGGTGTTTTCTTAATATCTCTTAAAGTACCGAATGTGGAAAACAGTATGGAAGAGCTAGATAAGAAGGGCTTTCCTCTAATTGATAAAAAGCCAAGAAGATGGCGTGACAGCAACTTTGCTTTTTTACATCCAAAGGGCTTTGCTGGAGTTTTGATCGAGTTAATTGACTAAAAATAGCCCAGCGTTAAAGGTGTTTTGTCAATCCCAATTTATCAAGACAACCTTTTTGACCCATTTTGTAATAATTGCCATTTGGTTTCACGTAGGATATAATACTTATTAAACTATACAATTTTATGAAAAAGCATCCTCATGAATCTAAGGGGTATTGGAACATGGAATATTCAAAGCTCAACCTGCCACGCCTAAGCGAAAAAATTACAGACATTCGTGAATCAATACAAATTTTGCAGCAATACGGGGAACAAGATGATCAGGTCTTTCTCAGCAATCAGGAGGCTATTCGTTCCGCCCGGTATGCCTTTATCGTCCTAATCGAGGCGGCTACCAATATTTCTGCTCACTTTTGTGCGAGGCTTCTAGCTAAAGCTCCCGCCAACTATGCTGAAAGTTTTTTATTGCTGGGAGAACGTGGTCTGATTGAACAAAATTTGGCTAAACGTTTAGGCAAAATGGCGGGTTTCCGAAACCTTTTAGTCCATGGTTATGGAGAAATTGATAACTACCGCATGCTGTGTATAATGAGGAAAGACTTGAAAGATGTTGAACTTTACCTTCATGCAATAAACGAGTTGATGCAAAAAGCAAATGGGGGTAAATGATCTTGAAAGAAGATCCGTTCAATAAAACATCAAGAAAAAACAATTTTTTTGAAGAAAAACGTATTGCTCTTAAAAAGAAGGATAAAGAGAGGATAATACAGAGAATACAGAACTACCTGACAAGCTTGCCGGAGGTAAAATTTGCATACGCGCATGGTTCCTTCATAGAAGATCTACCTTTCCGTGATATTGATATTGCGATTTATTATGAAAACACGCTTCCCAAACAAAAACAGTTGGACCTATCCCTTACGCTGTCTGCTGAACTCACCCATAGACTCCGCCTGCCTGTTGACGTTCATGCTTTAAACCACGCCTCCGTCAGCTTCCAATACTATGCTACCAGGGGGTTGGTAGTGGTGTCCCGGAACGACGAGGAGAGGTATGAGTTTATCGAAAACGCCTGGAGAGTATACATGGATTACGAACCCGTGTTAAAAGAAAACCTGCGCGATCTTCTAGCCGTATGATTATTAAGACGTCAAGTGAATTGTCAGAATTGTGTCTGAATTGTGTGGGGGTACGACCCCTCAAGGAGGAAAAAGGACGGGGCCTGATGGCCCCGTCCTTTTCTGAAAGTTGGTCTAATCGATAGTCCAAGCAGGCCCTGCCCCAAACGTTCCAACATTAGCTGTCACATCAATACCGTTGCCGGCAATATCTTTTACTGCATCTTCTAAAAAAGTTATTGTATCACCAGCGGTTGCACCGGCATTGCTTATGGTGATTGCTTGTGTCCTCGTCGTTGTGTTATAAGCGCCGAGTGTTCTTGTTTCACTGCCACCGTCGTTTTCAGTAAATGATATATTAGCGTTAATTAATGTTGATGTATCCATGTAATCGTCAAATGTTGCGTTTGGTGCTGTGGCGCTGGCAGCAAAACTCGTAACTTTCGGAGCTGTGCTATCAGCTGTAAATGTAGCGGGAGCGAGGCCACTCGCAACTGCTATAGATGAATTTGTGCCATCAGTCATAGCTCCTGAGGCAAGTACTAGCGTATAAGCAGCTTCTGTCGATGTCTTAATGTTAGCTGCGGCATGAATTGACGCCACTTTATCAGCGGTTAATGTAGTAACCGTGACTGTGTCTGCATCGGTTTGAGTTTGTGTCATTGTTTCTGCAAGAACAACTGCAGATCCAGTAGCCGCTTTATCAATAGAGACTTTGGTTAGGTTGAAGTTTGCAGCTGTAACTGGCTCGCTAAAATTAAATTCAATAACTTTAGCATCACCATTTAGATTCATGTCCATAGTCCAACTGGCTATTACTGGTGCAGCTTTGTCAGTCGTAGCCAATGCACCTGTACTGGCAAGCGAATTAGGTACTGTCGCAAGGTCTTTTAATGTTCCTAAGGTATAGGTAATATTAGGTGTTGAGGCTGTGTTAATACCACCTTCAGTGAATGTTATATAGATGATGTTATTATCTGCAACATCACTATTCGTGGTTGAAGAGAAAGCCTCACCGTCGTAACCTTCAATATTAAAGTCTGTTGCAGTTACAGTTGAATCTTTAATAGCTTCACTAAAAGTGATTTTCACTGCATCGATTTTACCGTCTGAATCTAAGTCTTGTGTTTCCCGGGCTGTAATAAATGGCGCTGCGTTATCGCTTATGATAGTGCTGGATACGGTTACATCTTCCAGTGCGTTCTGAATAGTGCTGCTATCGTAAGTTACATCACCGGTTCCATCTTTTCTATAAGACACTTCTGTTAACTTGCCTGTATTAAAGCTGGCGCTAGTGACGGGTACAGTTAGTATGTTGGTATTAATTGGAGAAGGAATAGTTCCAACAGTTAGTAATGACCCATTGGCATCCTTGAACGTCCAATTGTTTGCGCCGGTGCTAGTATTTTTGAGATTTTCGCTGAAAGTTACCGTAATCCTGTCAATCATACCGTCACCAGTGTCGTCATATGAATTAACCCCGGTGATCTCCAGCGGGTTTATCACATCTGTGGCATTGTCGTTGTCAGCGGGATCAGTAGCAGCCTGCCCGGCGGCGTCTTTATACCAGCCGGCTGCTGCATCCAGCGTGACTGTACCGTTCCCCAGGTTGGGAATGGCTGTGCTCAGGTTGGTCTTGCCGGTGGAGTTCAGGGTGATGGTGGCTGTAGTACCGCCGGAGTTAACCGCTATTCCGCCTGTATTAATATCATTTTGCTGGAAGGTGTATGACGCGCTTGTACTGGAAACACTGCCATTCGTATCTGTCAGGGTCAATTTCGTAATGTCGAGGGTGCCTCCCTGGATGTTCATGTTAGTCCCGGTTACTTCCACGCTCCAGTCCGCCCCGTACCTGTAAACCGTGGCGCTAGTTATCGTCATGCCGGTCGGCAACGCGTTTGTCACTGTCACCGGCTTGCCGTAGATGGCCGGGTCTGTTGAAGCGATGCTGCCAAGTTTGAGCCATCCCTGCCTGGCGTTTAACATAACGCCAGGCCCGAGCACGCCCTGCAGGTCGCTTGTGTTGTTCGCCCCCAGCGCGATAGTAATCTGGGTTGCCGAATTGATTGTTGCTGTGGCGCCTGAACTGCGTAAAGCGATCGGAGCTCCGTTGTAAAGGTCGCTGTCCACAATCTCGATCTTGGTTACATCAACCGTGTTACCTTGGGTGAACAATGTGCCTGTCAAAACGAGGTTCCCGTCAACATTTAACGTTGCGCTTTCGATGGTCATGCCGGTGGGGCCGCTGGCAGCCGCAGTGACGTTGTTGGTGACGCTTTCATTGGCAAGGTCGTTCAGGCAGTTGCCGGCCAGGTCTTTGACGTTGTAACCGCCCAGCACTTTCGAGTAGCTGACCTTGACAACTTCCGAACTGGCCACCGGCTGGAGCGGCGACAGGGTAAGAACAACCACTTTGCCGTTGGTTGCGTCAATGGCGGCGCCCATGATCCGCGTGGACGAGCCGTTCACCGAAAAGCCGGCTTTCTTGTCGCTGGCGGTCAGGGCCATCGACTCGTTGAAGGTTAGGGATATAGTGGTACCGTCCGTACTGGTGGCTCCACTGACGTAGTATGGCGCCTGCTGGTCCGGTGTGGCGTTAACCACGGTCTGGGTAACCGGCTTGGTGGTAAAGTCATCGCCGGCCAGGTTGCGCACGATGTTGTTATTGTAGGTTAAAGTAATCGTCGAACCGCTGGTGATAGCGCGGTCGAGGGTAAGAGTCAGTACCTTGTCATTGCCTGATTTAATGGCTATGCCGGTGACTGTGCTTGGCGGGCCGCCGGTTATAGTCAGAGTGAAACCGTTGGCTCCTGTGGCAGAAGTAAGGCCGGTTGACAGTTTAATTGACTGGTTGAAAAGCACTTCAATTGTTGAACCGTCACTGCTGGTGCTTGCGCTGGATACTGCTAACGCCGGCAGAATGGTGAGGGACTCCTTCAATGTGACATCCTCGCTGCCAGTGATCACGCGCACATCGTGTTTCCCGGGCTGCACGCTGTCAGGCACGGTAACGACAATGTTTGTGGAGCCGGAGGAACTTTTTACCGGAACAGGCTGGTTGCCCACGTACACCAGTGAAGTAGCCGTGGAAAAGTGAGTGCCGGAACCTGAAACGGTCAGATCAAATGATGTTCCCTGTGTCATGACAGAGGGGCTGATTGATGTAATCAAGGTGTTGGCCACAGTGACAGTTAAACTTGCTACGTACGTGCCATAGCGGGCAGTGATCACGGCTGTTCCGGGGGAAATTCCCTGAACACTGCCTGACTCGTTTACAGTGGCTACGCTATTATTGGAAGAAAGCCAGGTCAGGCCGGTCGTGGGTACTTCCCATGGCGCTGACTCACTGGTTGAACGCTTGAGCTTGGCCACTGCCGTGAATTGGTTCATAGGAGGAATTGTTTTATAACTGGTAATGGTGTTATCCACGAATATACTCATTTGCTGGACCGGGTTGACTACGTGAACTACAGCGGTTACGCTGCTTGCACCGGTATGTGCGATTGTGATATTGGCAGTTCCTTCAGCCACCGGGGTGATCGTGCCGGACACGACCGTGGCGACGCCAGTATCGCTGGATGTGTATGTGCATTCCGACGTAACGTCAGCCGTGGAACTGTCGGAATAGGTAGCTGTAATTTTTAATTTTTTAGTGGTGCCTACTTCCAGGTCGATCAGGCTTTCGCTGACCAGGATCGATTGTATTGCGGGAGTAACTTTCACGTTAACAGTGAAACTCTTGCCCTGCGTGGTGCCGGTGATCGTAGCCGTACCTTTGCCTACCGCGTTAATGTACTTGTTGTTGCCGATCTGAAGCACATTGGCGACTTTGGAGTTGGAAGTTTTCCAGACAACTTTATCAGTAACGTCCACCTGGCTGGTGTCGTTGTAAACAGCTGTTACGGAGATTTGCTGTTTGCCCATAATTGGATCGTCTTTAATCAAAAGAAGCGGGCTGGCAGACGTTGTGGTGACGCTCGGGCTAAGGGTATTAATCGACCGGTCCACAGAGACAGTCACCTGGGAGGTGTAAGTGCCGTATATAGCAGTGATCACTGCTGTGCCCGCACTGCCTGCCGTCACTTTGCCGCCCGTGACGGTTGCGACGGATTCATTTGAGCTGGCCCATTCGGCAGTGTCGGTCACGTCAAGTGTACCCTTGCTGTGAGTCAACTTGGCCTTGAGGTACTTAACCTGGCCCGCAACAAGCTCGGGAACGGAGGAGGGTGATATCGAGATACCCGAAATATTTGCCACCACGTTTACAGTAACAGTAGTTTTCTTGCCGGCGAAAGTAATAGTGACGGTGGCTTTTCCCGGCGCCAGGCCGGTCAGGCCGCCACTGTCGTAAGAAACGATGCTTTTGTTTGAGATCTTGAATTCAGCTACATCGGTCACGTCTTCTTCAGTATTATCTGTATAAATCGCCGTAACCGGGAAGTCTTTCCTCAATCCGGAAGTGAGCACGATATTTGTGGATTCGGCGGACAGACTTTTTATGGTAGGTTTAATGGTAACGTTTACAATAGTCTGGGAGTCAAACCTGCCGTCATTATATGGGTCAAACTTGCCTGTTATAGTTGCGGTGCCGGGTGCCACTGCGGTAATTTTGCCGCTGCTGCTTACTTTGGCATAGTCTTCATCTGTGCTTTCCCACTCACACATACTCGTGACATTCATTTTGTCACTCTTGCCCGTGCCATAGACCGCATAAACTTTGACATTGGCTGAACTGCCTTTGGTTAGAGTGAGGCTGGAGGCTGAGATTTCCAGATTAGTAATAACCGGCTTAACGTTGACAGTGATTTTAGCGCTCTTGTTTTCATAAGATGCGATCACGACGGCCTTGCCGGCGCCGGAGGCAACAATCTGGCCCTGAGAGACAGTAACTGCTTCTTCGTTACCAGAGGACCAGTCGCAATCCTCGGTAACAATCTGCTCGGAGCCATCGTCCAGTTTGGCTGTAACCTCAATAACTGTTGACTGGCCGACGAATAAATCCAATTTTTTCTCAGACACGGTTAGGGATTTGACGGCCGCTTCAGCAACGCTCCCCTGGCAGACCAGGATGCAAAATGAAAAAGCCAGCAAGGCAAATAATAAACTTTTTACTCTGTGCAATGACATTTTTGTTATAATTTTAAATCCTCCTTTCTTTGGGGAAACTTGGTGTAAAGGATAGCCTGGTACGGTTCAGCAGGTGGTATCTGTCTGAATTAATTCACCTCCCGGCGGCAATTATGTTCCTTACTTATTTAATATCGTCATAAATACGATTTTCTTTAAGGACATAAACCCAATGATAGTACGGCCAAACTTGTCCATAAATCTCCCGGATAAAAACTATTTTAAAGCAAATACAACTAACTAAATATGATCACCGTCACATTTATTCACCTTTTTTTGTCATTTTTCTCTGGCTGGATATTACAATAATATCACATTATAACCAGGCTTGGAATAATCCGCCTTGATATTTGATATAATGCGTCCAGACGGGCAAGGAACACTTCGGGGAAGGAATTTTATATACAGCAATTCCTGAAGTGAGTATTGGAAAGAGTATGGGGGCAAGCTGCAGGAATTTTTCTTGTCATTACGAAATTATGCTTTTAAATAGTTGCTTGCATGAGAAGAGGGGTGGCGGATGTCCAAGAAAAGGCCTTTTTTAAAATGGGCTGGTAATAAGTATCAAATACTGGAACGCATAAAGGCTGTTTTACCTCCGGGTAAGCGCCTCATTGAACCTTTTGTAGGGTCGGGTGCGGTTTTTTTGAACACGGATTATGATAAATACCTGCTGACTGATAATAACGGGGACTTGATCAATCTATTTTTAACATTACAAGCCGAGGGTGAGCCGTTTATTAATTTTTGCAAGTCTTTTTTTGCCGGAGACAATAACTCGGAAAGCCGTTATTACGAGTTGCGGGAGATTTTTAATTATACCACCGACAGCCGACTTAAAGCTGCCCTGTTTGTCTATCTAAACCGTCATGGTTATAACGGCCTGTGCCGTTACAACTCTAAGGGGGGTTTTAATACCCCTTTTGGACAGTACATAAAGCCGTATTTTCCTGATAATGAAATGCGTCACTTTTATACTAAAACGAAAAACGCGGTATTTAAGGTGGCTGATTTTAGAGATGTTATGAGAGCAGCCGGAAAAGGCGATGTTGTTTACTGCGATCCTCCTTACGTACCTTTGTCCAATACAGCGAATTTTACAACTTACAGTTCCGGTGGTTTCGGGAGGAACAACCAGGTTGAACTGGCGGAACTTGCCCAACATTTATCAGACAGGGGCGTACCGGTACTGATTTCAAACCACGCTACAGAGTTCACTTTAAGTGTCTATAAAACCGCTAAGATTGAGTTGTTTAGTGTTCAGAGATTTATTAGTTGTGACGGGGACAACCGGGGTAAAGCCGAAGAAATTCTGGCATTATTCGACGGGAGTGCGAGCGTATGAGGGAAACAGCGATCGACAAAAGCCTGCTTGAAACAAAACGGAAACATTTGAATGCTAATATGAATAAAAATTAATTCCCGGCCATATGTAATGACCGGGAATCTCTAAATAATTGTTTTTAAATTGTTTTTCCTGGTGCCGAAGAGGGGAGTCGAACCCCTACGGTGTTGCCACCGGCGGATTTTGAGTGCCGCAATATCACCGGAAGCATCGGGAATGTAATGCACTCTACCGGAATCCTCAGACCGCGAAAAGCCTTGTATAATGGGCGCTTGCGGCACTTCACACCCTGAAAACCACACCACTCCAAGGCTTTCTCAAAAGAGCGATTTTGACATAAATTTTGGACGTTGGAGGGATATTGGAGGGATGTGAAGGAGGGATATCCGGGTCATCTGCCATCGGAACATCGAAGGTGTATCAATTAAAAACCAATATTGTAACAGTCATTCCTACCATTGACAATTCTTTCAGGAGTTGATGACTGTGAAAAATCAAGAATACTACGAACAGCTTTTTGAGGCGTATCCTGATGTAGTTACACTAGATGAATTCAGAGCTATGTTGGGCGGCATTGGAGAGACCACAGCACGAAAGATTTTGCATGGGAACCATATAAAGTACTTTTTTATCCGCAGTACCTACAGGATACCTAAAGTGTGGGTTATCGAGTATGTGTTAAGCGACCATTATGCACAATACCGACAAGGGCTAAAAGTACAGGTTTAGCGGTGAATAAAAATGAATGAACAAGAGGACATAGGTTTTTCGCTTATGTTCTCTTTTCGTCTATAAATACAAGCCATGTGGGAGAACATAGTGTTGATATAAAGAACAAATAGGTAGAAATCCTTAGTTTTAGGCAATTTATAAAGCATGTAGTATTTACCGGCGATCATAAAGAGAATGGAGATTAAGATCAATGTATGCCTAACGGAATATAGTCAAATCCCTTGTCTGAAAGTTTTTTGTTTGCTTCTATGGTTAGATACTTGGCATAAACTGATTGTGAATTTCTCTTAAAGCCATCTAAAAAATCCCGCAACAAAACAAATTTTCTTTTCTCTGAATAGCCTAATAAATTCACTCTTGGTTGCTGCCGGATGTTTTGATATATTAAGTGTTTGACATATTGTTTGGTAGTATTGTGATAAAAAGGTGGTGCTGCTGATAGTTCGATTATTTTGCAGACATTCTGCGGCAGTTAGTATCTGATTTAATAAATCCCGTGCCCCAATGCCATTAAATGTACCTTTGTTGTGCATTAAATATAATGTAGAAGCATCCCAAAATATTGCATCTGCAATTTCGACATTTTGATAAAGTGCAGTATGCGATACTATAATATCTTTTTCTTTTTTAAGTTCTTCGTTATATGCAGCCTCATTAGCGGCAGGCTTGTCCAGATTCTTGTTCTTTTTCAATGCCGTAGCTAGTTTAATTTTGAAATTATATAATTCTTCGTATTCTTTGTTTAATATATCGCTATATACGTCATCAAAAATATACCAGTCTCCGTTAATAAGATAGCATGGTTTTTTTACGTCACCATATTCAACAAAGCCTTGTATAACATCAATAATGTTTCGTGGATACAATTCTCTATTGCCATTTTTATCTGTTGTTTCGATTTGCCAATTTTTAAGGAGTTTACTAACAAAGTTCTTTGATAAACGAATTTTTTGCCGTAAAATCTCGTCAAAAATGTCTATAAGCGTAATGGGAGTTGTTTTGTCAAGAAAAGCATTGCCATCATCCATTAGAACCCTGTATCTATCAACATTGAGGACATATTTTTCATAATCGTCACCTATAAGAATAAAACACTCAAGTTTTTGATTTGCAAAATCCTCAATAAGTTGGTTGGTTAAATCTGATTTCTTAATTCCCTTCTTTTTTGCCAATACCAAATAATTTAGCGCAAAGTTATCACGTTGTGCTTCCAGCCTATTGAGCTTTGATATTATGCTCGACAAATTACTTAATGACAGGGAGCGTCTTATGACAAGAGAATCTTTATTTATCAAGTTGACTTTTTTCTTTAAGGATTCTTCTTTATCAAACTCAATTCCAATAGCAGTAGCAATACTCCTGTCAATCTCAACATTTAGTTCTTTGTAGATGCTGCTTAAATCCTGCTCGGCTGTAAAACTGGTATTAGTGCGATTGGTTCGATGTGTTGAAGTACGATTGCCTGTCAAATTGTTTTCTGTAATATGCTTTACTACCGGATTGTCCTTTTTCAGGATTTTTCGGCAGTAGGTAAAGGCCATAATTTCTTTCGACAAACTTGTTAATATAAAAGCTTCCATAGCCGCCGGTCATTGCATAGACGCACTCATTGTATGTATGAAATAAAACATAAGAAATATTGGTGTTAAACAAGAAATCATTAGGTAAAGATGACGCTTTTTTAGATTTATTATTGATAATCATCTGTGATATTGTACTTTTCCATATAGGCTCGTGGATAGTCTTAAAAACAACACCCGAATATCCTTTGTATTTTAGTCTGCTAAAACCAGCGCAATTAACTCCTTTTCCGCGAAGAATTTTTTCAATACTGTTTATTAACGCTCTAAGCATATCATCAGTTGAGGGATTATCCTCGTTTGGAAAAAATGTTTCAATTACTTTACTGGTGTCAATTTTGTAAATACTAAATTGAGTTTCTGGGATAGCTGTATTACTCACAACACCACCTCCCGTAATATGCCTATTGCTTAGGTAAAGCATAAATTAATTTTAACATGAGATGAATGAAATACCCTATAAATCGACTAATTGTTTCCACTTTCGGTCGGTTTTGCATTTCTCTAAAAACTAAGACCAGCTATGAAAAATCAAATTAAAACATTAGAAAAAACAGGCTGGTAAGGTTGGTTAGTTTTCAGAACAGAGAGGTCATCAAATTATGAGTGCATTACTTAATCCCTTAATAGAAATGAGAGCCTCTTCAACGGTATATCCGGCTTATCGAGCTTATCCCCGACCTTCTTGAAATGGTGGACGGCAAAAAAATCGCCTTTAACTCCGCCTTGGAGCTTTCCTATCTCTAACAGGGATGAACAACCCTGCTGCTGAACACCATCGCCAAACAGGAGGCCACACCCTTCACTTTCTCAGGGCTGGTTATCGAGTATAATAAGACTATTATGCGAGTATCCGACAAAAGTTGCAGATTAGCAGTGGTTAAAACTACTGACTTTCCAACCATTCAACAGGAATAAGTTTTTTATTATTACCACGCCACCGTTCTACCAAATGGATATGATCAATCTCACCCCATACATCATCGTCAGCATGTTCAGTTACCAAAATTTGAAAATCAATTTTAGCGTCAACTATATACTTAGATAGAGACAGAAATATTTTTCGTACTGCTTCTTTGTCCTCATCTTTAAGTGCAATATCTTCTTCCTCTTTTGTTGCCTTTCTTGCAAGTACTCGTGGAAAATATACCTGACTTGGTTGATCAAATATAATAAAATTCGGAACAGAAACCGAGCCACGCTCTTGGAAAAACCTCTGGAAGGCTAATATAACGGCGACATGATAGGATAACCAGTTTGAGGCACTACCAATTTCCCAGAGATAATCGTCTCGACCTCTTTTGTTTTTTACGCGTATGGTCAAATCTTTGATAATAAATTCAATGGGGTCATTTGGATGTTCAGCATCTAAACCAGTTAAAATTTTTCCTGCTTCTAAATTTATATATCTTAATGCTGCATCAATTTTTCTTCTGATCTCGCCTTCATTAACTAGCCGATTTAACTTGTTGAGCCTTTCATCAATTACGCCTATTTTTTGTTCCAGTTCACCATCTTTTCCAATTCTTTCGTATGTTTGGATCGCAACTTCTATCCTTCCGAGAAAACGGGAAATAGCTGTCAAGGTATACTTTTTGTCTGCATCGGCAGCATACTTCCCGCTTTCTTCAGTTATTCGCCTTTTTATGGCAGATAACTTTTCGGATAGTAATTGTATTTCAGCTTCTACTACATGCAATTCACGCTCAAACGCTGCCGGAATAACTTTTAAATCTCCAGCTGTCTTTTTGATCTCCTGTATAGCGTTGCATAATGTGTCTAAATCCTTTAATGTTTCATTATGTGAATTTCCGCAGATAGGGCAGATGTTTTCCTCTGACGCTAATGATCGTAACCACGTAGAGATTTCAAGGCGGTTTAATTGAATCTGCAAAGAATTATCGTATTGGCCAACAGAGTCAGTTAACTGCTTCATTTCCGAATATCTTTTCTGAACAGTAAAAAGCTGAGACGATATTTTTTGCTCCTCTTTGCGAAGTAAAATTATTTCATCAGACATGTCTTTAATATTTGTAGCAAGAACCGTTGAATCGGATTCGCTTTTTTCTGCAATTAAAGACAATTGGTGAACCTTCTCTTCAAAGCTGTCATTATCATTTGCAGAATATGTAGTTAGCCCCAATTCTTTTGCCCGAGATATCCATGAATTAATTTCCTGTTTCCAGCCATCAGAAACATTTTGAAGGTTTGCTAAATCACGCGATAATCTTTCACGTTCTTTCTTTAGTTTTTCAATCTCTTGCCTTGCGGCTAACACTTGCGGTGTTACTGCTCCAAGTGCATATGGGAAAATGTTTATCAACTTCTGGCGATGTTCTGTAGTGTCAGCCTTATAAAACAATACATCTGCATTTGCAACAATATTTTGAGGTTGAAAAATAAACGCCATGAAATCCCGATATGATGGGCGAGACGAAAAATTATTTGTTATCGGATCGAGATCTAAAAACGACATTGCAAATAATTCATTCAGCATATTTTTGACCGCAGTAACTGTCGTATTGGATTCAACTACTTTAGGAATATTTACGCAATTTGCTCTTATACAATACATCTCCCCTGTTGTGTTTTTCTCTTCGGGGCTTTTGCGGCATAATAACATCTGTTCATCAGTTAAATCAAATAGAACTCCAAACCATTCACAGGAATTCCTGATAGTGTCAACTGGGATTGCGCATTTATCAGAACCAAGGCAATAGTCGATAATAGGAATGATGGCTGATTTTCCGGTTCGAGATGCACCAGTGATGATGTTAATCTTATTAGCTTTAAATGGAATTTGCCGATAACTAAAAGTGGTATTCTTCGGCCAAAGTAACATCGAGTTTATGGAAAATTTCATATCAGAACCTCACTTTCAGAACCTTGCTGATTTCAAGTAGCGTTAAACCTGCACACCAAAAACCAAGTTTATCAGCAGCAGCTAACAAGTTCTTTGTGGAAATTGACACTCCCTTTTTCCCGGTTTCTGTAAGAGGGTAGATAAGAGCATTTTCCATATCAAGAGTGATTAAATGTGCTATTATTCCAATGTTAATTGATTCCAGCGTTAGTCTCTTTTGCATCTCGGCTGTCTGATGTACAAAGTATAGACGATCATTTTTTCGGGTTTTAAACAATTTTTCTGAGACTTTAGTTAACCCCGAACCTTTTTGTGTGCTGTTAATTACATCACATAAATCTTGTCTAAAAATAATCGGCAAAACGATAAATAAAAGTGGAAAAGGAACAGGCTTTTTTTCCTTGCCATAATATCCACATACAAAACGCCACAATACTGCAGCACCAATGGATGGATTTTGCACATTTGACACTTCACGATTCAAGTTATTCATAATTGGCCTCACCCTTACTTAACAAATCCTTATATTTAGGATGCCATCCAATTTGTGGTGCATCAGATGGTTCATTTGCTAAAGAGTGCAGGCAACCGGAGCCAAAAAATTCTGGAACTTCGTTGCCTTGTACCTTCATCGCTCTGACCGATTCTTGGCATGTGAAATAGAGTTTTTGCCCATCCGTTATCTGTGATCCTGTGCTGGTAAGTGATAACAAACGACTTTGGTTTCGCCATGCTCTAACCATATCGGCATAATAGTTATCAAAACTTTGTGGAGTAATAATTCCTTTTGCCGCCCATTCAGTTTTTTCTACACTCGTCCGTAAAAAATCATTTGCCGCTTCAAATTTATCAGATGTATCAAGCTCTATAAAATTAAGTTGCTTGATGTATGTATCTTGCCTTTCAACTTCAGCCTGAGTAATAGAGGGGCTGGGCCTAACAGATACAGAAGACAGAATTTTATTTTGGTCACGTCCGCGTATTTGTGCTTGCAATTCGTCACGAAAATCCCGACAAATGATAAAAGCAGGGTTTCCGTATTTTGTTTGTTCACTAACTTTATTCGTCACCCATCCTAACATATAGATAAACAAATCTTCAGCATATTCGGGTGGTATGGTTTGACTACAAAATTTTTCATACATTTTTTGGTCATAATCTGTTACATGGATTTCTGATTGAATGGCTTTGATAATTTGTAGAACAGTTTCTCGATTTTTATCATCAAACAAGATATGCAGATATGCGTTATATGTATCTGGAACAGAGTCTTTAAGTTCGCTATTTTCACCCCATAGTTGCTTTTTTGCTTCAATTAATGCAGATTCAGCTTCTTCATCGGAATTTGATTTTACAAACGAATCAGCTATTGAGCCAAGCGAAATATTGTGATCTGTAATAACAACAAATCGTAAAACTACATTCTCGGTTTTAAATGTACCATTAAGAATATATTGATACCAGTTATATATTGTCTTCCAAAATACTGGCGAACGATCAGCAAGAGGGTTATTGTCTGATTGTACACTTTTGATTTGTTCAGCAATCAATGTTTGATTTGCTTCAACCGCAACATCATCAAATGCCTCTATGCTGACAATCCTTTTTAAGTCAAGAGAAATCAGTTCACACATCATATGTCGAACTTGAATAAGATAACTGTATACTTTATCTGGCACATGAGTACGATCTTTCATTCTCTGACCCTCCTTACATTCATCGTAATATTTAAGGTATCATTTCCCTTATCGTAAAAAGAGCCGCATCAATATTATTTATCGTTGTCAACTATTTCCATAATATCAGAAATATCACACTCTAGAGCATTACAAATTTTTACCAATATATCGGTATTTACATTTTCGTTCTTACCCAGTTTGGCGATTGAAGTGGTACTGATTCCTGCCAATTTGCTTAGATCTTTCTTTTTCATATCTTTATCAATAAGTAACTTCCATAACTTCTTATAACTAACAGCCATATTGCTCCACCTCAAAGTGTTTATTATTTATTATAAATTAAAATACAATGTCATACAATATTATTTGATGTTCGCATAATTTATTTAGTTATCGCTAATTTACTTTGCGTTGTATTTTAAAACGAACTGCCTGAGCATGAATGATTAAAAGTAGCACTTTCTCAATCGCTAATTCCAATTCACAATAACAATCAAATAATCGAATGAATAAGGGAACATAGGTTTTTAGCTTATGCTCTCTTTTCATAATATAGGGCCGTTGCTTTATTCCATATAAGGCAAACGGCTTCTTTGCATGAAAGGAGGAAATTTAAGTGTCAAAAGTAATCGCCCTTGCAAACCAAAAAGGCGGGACGGGCAAAACGACCACAACGGTCAACCTGGGTATCGGCCTTGCGATGCAGGATAAAAAGGTGCTTTTAGTGGATGCGGACGCGCAAGGCAACCTAACGGATTCGTTAGGCTTCCATGAGCCGGACAATCTACCTGTTTCACTGGCGACCGTTTTAACCAAAAGCATGATGGAGGAACCGTATAAACCTGACGAGGGTATCCTCCGCCATTCGGAAGGTGTTGACCTCATGCCGGGCAACATCGAACTGTCGGCCATTGAGGTGTCACTCGTCAACACCATGAGCCGGGAAACAGTGCTGCGCAGCTACATCAACGCTATCAAAGCCAGGTATGATTATGTGCTGATCGACTGTATGCCCTCCCTGGGCATGATGACCATCAACGCCCTTGCCGCCGCAGACAGCGTAATTATTCCGGTGCAGGCTCACTATCTGTCCGCCAAAGGAATGACGCAGCTTTTACAGACCATAGCCCGTGTGAGAAGGCAAATCAATCCAAAGCTGACCATTGACGGCGTTCTGGTGACAATGGTGGATAACCGCACCAACTTTGCCAAGGACATTTCCTTTATCCTGCGCCGCGACTACGGCGACAAGCTGCGCATTTTCCAAACGGAAATCCCTTTGTCTATCCGTGCGGCAGAAACCAGCGCCAAAGGAAAGAGCATTTACCTTCACGACCCCCACGGTTTGGCGGCGAAAGCCTATGAAGCCTTTACAAAGGAGGTGCGGGACATTGGCGAAAAGCAGCGCAAGAGACAGCATCAAGTTGGCCTCAGTAGATGACCTGTTCACCACCGAGGAAAGCCGCGCCGAGCAGCAGCGGGAAAAGGTGATGGATATTCCCCTGTCGGAAATCAGCGATTTTCCCAACCACCCTTTTAAGGTGAAAGCGGATGAGGCCATGCTGGAAATGGCGGACAGCGTAAAGCAATACGGCGTTTNNGTCCCCGGCCTTGTGCGCCCCAAAACGGACGGCGGCTATGAAATGATTGCCGGACACCGGCGCAAAAAGGCAAGCGAGCTTGCGGGCAAGGAAACCATGCCCTGCATTGTCCGTGAAATGGATGACGATGCCGCGACAATTATCATGGTTGACAGCAATCTGCAAAGGGAAAGTATCTTGCCGAGTGAAAAAGCTTTTGCATATAAGATGAAGCTGGAAGCCATCAAAAGGAAAGCGGGCAGACCTTCAAAAGAAAATTCCCGACAAGTTGTCGGGGATTTTGAAAGTGCGGATATCATAGGTAGAGATTCAGAAGAAATCGGCAGACAAATTCAAAGATATATCCGCTTAACTGAACTTATACCGCCTGTTCTTGAAATGGTAGACGAAAAGCAAATTGCCTTTAATCCTGCCGTGGAAATCTCCTACCTGGCCGAAAAAGAACAACAAGACCAGGATTTATGCAAGCGCGCCCTTGAGGAAATCGAGTATTTGCGCTCCTTCCAGCCCAAAAGGGACACCGGGGAAAAACCGGAGCAACAGATAAAAAAACGGCGCGAGCCGGAACGGTGAGGTGAGCAAAATGGCATTTGAAATCAATGCCGCCACCCCGGAGGAAGCCGCCCTGTTCTACTCCAACGCCGAAAAGGACAAGGAGCTTGGCTGCATCGGCCATCTGCGCGGCGACTTCGGGCGCGGCGGCAAGGAGTTTTGGAGTACCTGGTGGGAGCATCAAGGCGACCTGAAGACACAGGCATTTAAGGACGAATTAGATGTACTTATCAATTTCCTGCGGAAACAGGGGTTATTGAAAGACCGCAGCAGCATGGCGGAATTTTGCCATGCACACCCGGAAGCCAGGATTCCGGGCGCGTGGCACCCCGACGTTTACGGCTTTCGGGTGGATACCGGCAGATACCGCTACTATATCCGCTGCTTTCCGCAGGGGGGCGATTACAACTTCTACGTCTACTGCTATATAAACGAAAAGGAACGACTGCGCGAGCAAACACAGAGTAAATCAATCCATAAGAAAAAGCACGAACCGGAACGGTGAGGCCCCGTGCTTTTAAGGAGGGAGGGAAAACATGAACGATCTGACAAGATACAGGCTGTGCGCGGGCCTCCACGCCCCCGCGTCGGCAAAGCTCCTGTACTGCTACCTGCTGGACATGGCGGGAGGCCGCCATAACAGCGTGGTCATATCCATCAAAAGCCTTGCTAAAAGCGTGGGTCTTTCCCGTTCGGCCACCACCCGCAATCTGAATCGTTTGAGGCGGTTGGACATGATCGGCATTGTTCCCCGGTACTCCGAGGACGGCGGCAGGCTGTCCAACCAATATACATTAAAATAAGGAGGGATGCGCATTGGCAACGAAGCTGCAACTGATCACAGAGCTTTCCAAAAGGACAGCCCGCAGCGTCACCAGAAGCCATGCCAACTGGACTTCCTTCCTGAAAACCGACGGAACCCCGCGACCTGGTGACCATCCACGCCGATGACCCCGATGCGCCGGAGTGGGTGCGGCAAGCCGGGGATGCAAGCGTCACCCGCCAGGGTGACACCGTCCCTATCGACAGCAGCGGCGAGGGCGAAACACCGGCGCAGAAAGACGACCGTTCCCGGCCGTTCTATCTATTGAGTATTGATAAAGAAGCGAGAACGGCAGTTTTACAGGACTTGAATTCTCCCGAACAGCTCACGATACGTCTGGAAGCCCTTGACATCCACGGAATTGCCCGGCGGATGCAGGGTTCTTTTTTAAATGACGACGCGGCCCTCGAATACTTTCAAGGCTTCAGGATCGGCATCTATCCCGACACGGATATTAAACAACCAGCCGAAAAAGAAATGGCCGTGGGCCTGGAATTGTCCATCGACGGCCGCCGCTTTGCCATTGACACGATTGACGAGGAAACCGGCACGGTCAGCCTGCGGGACATCACCTTTCAAAACGGCGTGGGCTTCCCCATCTTCCGCCGGGAGAGCGTCGGCTTCGTGCGTCGCCTTTTGGAGCAGCAGAAGGTACAGGGCGGCGAGGCTGCCAAAGCCCGCCTTCACCTTGTGCCGGAACCACCGAAGCAGCCCCGCGTCAATTTCCGGATCACCGACGACAACCTGGGCGTGGGCGGCCAAAAGACCAAGTACGCCTGGAATGTCGCGGCCATCCGTCTGGTCAACCAACTGGAGGAAGAAAACCGGCTGGCCACGCCGCAAGAACAGGAGATCCTGTCAAAATACGTCGGCTGGGGTGGCCTGCCGCAAGTCTTTGACGAAGCCAACCCCCAGTGGGCGAAGGAATACGCGGAGCTGAAGGAGCTGCTGGACGAGGATGAATACAATTCCGCGCGGGCCTCTACCCTCAATGCCCACTACACGTCGCCCGTCGTTATCAAGGCCATGTACGCCTGTCTTGCCAACATGGGCTTTCAGACCGGCAACATTTTGGAGCCCGCCTGCGGCATCGGCAACTTCTTCGGCCTTGTGCCCGAGAGCATGAAAAACTCCAAGCTGTACGGCGTGGAGCTGGACGGCATCACGGGCCGGATCGCCAGGCAGCTCTATCAAAACGCCGACATCGCCGTCCAGGGCTTTGAGGAAACCAACCTGCCCGACAGCTTTTTCGACCTGGCCGTCGGCAACGTGCCCTTCGGTTCTTACGGCGTAATAGACAAAAAATACGACAAGTACAAATTTTACATCCACGACTATTTCTTTGCCAAGACCTTGGACAAGGTGCGGCCCGGCGGCATCATTGCTTTCATCACGTCCAAAGGCACGATGGATAAGCAAAATCCCGAGGTGCGCAAATACATCGCGCAGCGGGCCGAGCTTTTGGGCGCTGTCCGGCTGCCCAACAACGCGTTTCTGGCCAATGCCGGAACCGAGGTTACCACCGACATCCTCTTTTTACAGAAGCGCGACCGGGTTATCAACATTGAGCCGGACTGGGTGCATCTTTCCGCCACCGGGGACGGCGTACCCGTAAACCAATATTTTGCCGACAACCCGGATATGGTGCTGGGCACGATGGTCTTTGACAAGAGCATGTACGGCAACGAATCCGAGACCGCCTGCCTGCCCCATGAGGACGCCGACCTTGCCGAGCTTTTGCGGGAGGCGCTGGAAAACATCCACGCCGAGATTAGCGACTACGAGATGGACGACATCAGCGAGGATGCGGATACCTCCTCCATCCCGGCGGACCCCAGCGTCCGCAATTTCAGCTATTGCCTGGTGGACGGTCAGATTTACTACCGGGAAAACAGCCGGATGAACCGGGTGGAAACATCCGTCACGGCCCAGGGCCGCATCAGGGGCATGATTGAGCTGCGGGACTGCGTCCGCGACCTGATCGAATACCAGACCGAGAATTACGGCGACGAAACCATCCGGGCGCAACAGCGCAAGCTGAACCGCCTGTACGACGCCTTTACCGCCAAATACGGCCTGATCAACAGCCGGGGCAACAGCATGGCCTTTGCCGACGACAGCTCCTACTGCCTGCTCTGCTCTTTGGAGGTGCTGGACGAAAACGGCGAGATGGAGCGCAAGGCGGACATGTTCAGCAAGCGCACCATCCGGCAGCGCGCCACCGTTACCCATGTGGACACCGCCGCCGAAACACTGGCCATCTCTATCGCGGAAAAAGCCTGCGTGGACTTAAGTCTTATGCACAACCTGACGGGGCTTTCCGAAGAACAGCTTGCCGACGACCTGCAAGGGGTAATCTTCCGCAACCTCGGAGACCAAGACCCGGCCCAAGTGCCGAAAGCATTTTTTGACATCACCCGCTGTCCCTTCGTCACTGCCGATGAATATCTTTCCGGCAATGTGCGGAATAAGCTCCGCCTGGCCAGAGAGCTTGCCGAAATGCAACCCGATCTTGCGGAGCAGATCGCTCCCAACATCAAGGCGCTGGAAGCGGTGCAGCCCAAAGACCTGTCCGCCTCCGAAATCGACGTGCGTTTGGGTGCGACCTGGCTGCCTCCCGATATGGTCAAGGACTTCATGTTTGAACTGCTGGAAACGCCGTATATGTACCGGCGCTATATCGACGTTTTCTATTCAAGCTATACCGCCAACTGGAATGTCAAAGGCAAGAACGACGACCGCAGCGACAACATCAAGGCCAACGTCACCTACGGCACCAAGCGCATCAATGCCTACAAGATTATTGAGGATACCCTTAACCTGCGTGACGTACGCATTTTCGACACCATCTACGAGGATAACGTTGAAAAGCGGGTTTTGAACAAAAAAGAAACCGCCATCGCCCAGCAAAAGCAAGAGACGATCAAGGACGCATTCCGGGATTGGGTATGGAAAGACCCCCAGCGCCGGGAGCGGCTGACGAGAATCTACAACGACCGTTTCAACGCCATCCGGCCCCGCGAATACGACGGCAGCCATATCAAATTCACCGGCATGAACCCGGAGATCACCCTGCGCCAGCATCAGGTGGACGCGGTGGCCCATATCCTCTACGGCGGCAACACCCTGCTGGCCCATTGCGTGGGCGCGGGCAAGACCTACGAGATGGCCGCCGCCGCGATGGAAGGCAAGCATTTGGGGCTGTGCCAGAAAAGCCTGTTCGTTGTGCCCAACCACCTGACGGAGCAATGGGCCGGGGAATTCTTGCAGCTTTACCCGAGTGCCAACATCCTTGTGGCCACCAAAAAGGACTTTGAAACCAAGAACCGCAAGAAATTCTGCGCCCGCATCGCCACCGGCGACTACGACGCGGTGATCATCGGGCATAGCCAGTTTGAGAAAATCCCCATTTCCGCAGAGCGCCAAAAGCGCCAATTGCAGGAACAAATATGGGAGATCACCGATGGCATCCGGGAACTCAAGGCGGAGCGCGGTGAACGCTACGCCATCAAGCAGCTTGAAAAGACCAAGAAGAACCTGGAATTGAAGCTGAAAAAGCTCAACGACACCAGCCGCAAGGATGACGTCGTTACCTTTGAGGAACTGGGCGTTGACCGGCTGTTCGTGGACGAGGCGGACTTTTACAAAAATTTGTTCCTTTACACCAAGATGCGCAACGTGGCGGGCTTGGCCCAGACCGAGGCCCAGAAATCCAGCGACCTGTTTGCCAAATGCCGCTATCTCGACGAACTGACGGAAGGCCGCGGCATCGTTTTTGCCACGGGCACGCCTATCTCCAACTCCATGACCGAGATGTACACCATGCAAAGATACCTGCAATACGAAGCTCTGCGTTTACAAGGACTCCAGCATTTTGACTGCTGGGCCTCCACCTTCGGGGAAACCGTTACCGCCATCGAGCTTGCGCCGGAGGGCACGGGCTACCGGGCCAAAACACGCTTTGCCCGGTTCTATAACCTGCCTGAACTCATGAGCATGTTTAAAGAGGTTGCGGACATCAAAACGGCGGATATGCTGGACCTCCCCGTGCCCAAAGCCAACTACCACAACGTAGCGGTCAAGCCCAGCGAGTTTCAGCGGGACATGGTGGCCGAGCTTGGCGAGCGCGCCGAAAAGGTGCGCAACCGCATGGTGGAACCACACGAAGACAATATGCTGAAAATCACCAACGACGGCCGCAAGCTGGCCCTTGACCAGCGCCTGGCTAACCCCATGCTGCCCGACCATGAAGAAAGCAAGGTGAACGCCTGCGTGGACAGCGTATTCCGCTTCTGGCAGGACCACCGCGACAAAAAGCTGACGCAGCTTATATTCTGCGACCTGTCCACCCCGAAAGACGACGGGAATTTCAACGTCTACGACGACGTACGCCAAAAGCTCACGGGGCGCGGTGTTCCCGCCGACGAGATCGCCTTCATCCACGACGCCAACACGGAAACTCGGAAAAAGGAGCTGTTTGCCAAGGTGCGCGCGGGACAGGTGCGCGTTCTTATTGGAAGCACCTTTAAGATGGGGGCCGGAACCAACGTGCAGGATAAGTTAATTGCGCTGCACGACCTGGACTGCCCCTGGCGGCCCCGCGACCTGGAGCAGCGCAGCGGCAGGATTGTCCGCCAGGGCAACAAGAACGACGAGGTGCATATCTTTCGCTATGTGACAGAAAATACCTTTGACGCTTATCTCTATCAAATATTGGAGAATAAGCAACGCTTTATCTCACAGATCATGACCTCAAAATCTCCGGTACGCTCTGCCGAGGACATTGACGAAGCGGCCCTTTCCTACGCGGAAGTCAAGGTGCTGGCGACGGGCAACCCGCTCATCAAGGAGAAGATGGATTTAGACATCCAGGTTTCCAAGCTGAAGCTCCTGAAAGCCAACCATCTCAGCCAGCGTTACGCTTTGGAGGACAGATTGCTCAAACAATTCCCCCGGCAGATCAAATCTACCGAGGAACGCATTGCGGGCTATGAGAAGGACATTGCCCTGTATGAAAAGTACAGCGTAAAGGAACCCGCCGGGGAGAAGGCCGAGGAAAGCAAATTCGCGGGCATGACGGTCAAAGACATTTCCTACCCCGAAAAGGCCAAGGCGGGCGCGGCCATCCTGGAAGCCTGCAAGCTGATGACCTCGCCGGAGCCGCAGGAAATGGGCAGCTACCTGGGATTTCCGATGCTGTTTTCTTTCGACAGCTTCAACAAGAAGTATCAAATCACGCTCCAGGGCGCTCTCAGCCATACGGTGGCCTTGGGCGCGGACGTTCACGGCAACATCACAAGATTGAATAATGCTTTGGCCGAAATGCCGAAAAAACTGGAGCATTGCCGGGAACAGCTAAAAACCCTCCTTCAGCAAATGGAAACAGCCAAGAAAGAAGTTGACATCCCCTTTGAGAAGGAGCAGGAACTGCAAAGCAAATCCGCGCGGCTGCATGAACTGAATATCCTGCTGAATATGGACAAACCGGAAAACGAGATAATGGACGACGGACCGGACGAGGACATGGATATTCCCGAAAAAAAGGCCGTGGGCTATGAAAGGTGAGGTGATCGCTATGCCCTATGTGGCCCCGGAACAGATTAAGAGCGCCAAACAGATGGATCTGCTGACTTATTTGCAGCATTATGAGCCGCAGGAGCTGGTGCACTTTTCCGGCAACGTCTATACCACCCGCAGCCATGACAGCCTGAAAATCTCCAACGGGAAGTGGTGCTGGTGGTCCCGCGGCATCGGCGGGCGCTCCGCCCTGGATTATCTCATCAAAGTCCGGGGCATGACGTTCCCCGAGGCGGTCATGCGGATAGACGGGCAGGCAGTTGTTGTTCCACCTGTCCCGTCAAAGGCGCGGGAACCCGCCAGGCCGAGAAAATTGCTGTTGCCGGAGAAAAACAAAAGCAACGACCGCGTGGCTGCCTATCTTACCAGGCGCGGCATACACGGCACTTTAATTGATTACTGCCTGCAAACCGGACGGCTGTATGAAAGCCGCTACCGCCACAACGCGGTCTTTGTCGGTTTCGACCTGCAGGGCGTTCCCCGCTACGGCGCACTCCGAGGCACATCCGGCAGCCGGTTTATGGGGATGTAAGCGGCAGCGACAAGCACTTTTCCTTCTCCATTCCGGCAAGGGAAAAATCCACAAAGCTGCACCTGTTTGAAAGCGCCATCGACCTTTTGTCCTACGGCACATTGGAGCTGCTTTCCGGCAGGGATTGGCGGCGGGAAAACTGCCTCTCCCTGGCGGGTATTTACAAGCCGAAAAAGAACATTGAGGAAAGCACCCCGCCCGCCGATTTGATGCAATACCTCAAGGATTACCCGCAAATAACCGAAATTGCCCTGCATCTGGACAACGACGCACCGGGAAGGCTGGCGGCAAAGACCATCCAGGCCCTCCTTCCCTTAACCTACACCATTACCGACGAGCCGCCCCAGCGCGGGAAGGATTATAATGATTATCTAAGGATTGTATTAAGGATACGGCAGCCAAATAGCATGGAAAAATGATTGCTTTTTAGATGTTTTACAAAAAATACAAATTCCTTGATTTGTGTTATCGTATATGATAACATGATGGTGAGGTGAAGCATATACTAAGATTAGAGGTGTATCATGGATTGGCAGG
>Ga0067045_1003219_pt1 | contig 26324 bp, 33 predicted proteins | sample TerdegcTABiofilm_FD_59184 | JGI IMG/M metagenome (GOLD analysis project Ga0067045, IMG submission 59184) | Combined Assembly of (Gp0054472, Gp0054536) Wastewater bioreactor microbial communities from Singapore -Terephthalate degrading... | reverse complement strand
GATGTCTAACTGATAGCGCGGGGGCTTGAACGTGAGGCCATAAGCGGCCAGCGGCTGCCGCCGCAACCAGGGCAGGAGCAGGGAGACCGCGATCATGATTACGTAGACAAACACCGGGAAGGGAAACCCCAAAGCAGCAGTCTGCCAGGTCTCAAACTGCGGCAGCAGCCGGTACACGCCGAGAGTCAGCCCGGGGACAACGGCAAAGACGACCGATGTAACCTCTACGACCGCCAGGATTTTGCGCACGCTGGGCGACATGGCCTTGCTCCTCATCCTTCTGATGGTTGCTGGTTAAAGGGTCATTCCGTCTATTGTACAACCGGTGGGGAGCCGCGCCAGTTTTTACAGCTGCCGCCAGGTGAGGTTTGCCGAAATAAAGCATGACAGGCATTACTAACAACCGGTGATCAGATGAGGTATTATATGCAAACTATTGCATATTCAGGGTTTTGCATGAATCAAGAGGCTTACGTTCAACTGGCCGCCCGGCTCCAGGCATTGGCCCACCCGGTGCGATTGCGCATCCTGGATGAACTGCGTTCCCAGGAAGCCTGCGTTTGCCACCTCCAGGCAGCCCTGCAACGGCCCCAGGTCTACATCTCGCAGCAACTCCGGGTGCTGCGCCAGGCCGGGATCGTGAGCGCGCGCCAGGATGGACAAAATGTCTTTTATCAGCTCTGCGATGCGCAAATGCGACATCTGCTGGAAGAACTGCTGGGACCGGAAGCACCGTCGTCACCACAACCGGATTGCTCCTGTCCCCGTTGTCAGGCAGCTAAGGGTTAAGTTCCCTGTGCAAAAAAGCAGGGAAATCTCCGGCCGGGGTTTTCTTCAGCCAATGAGCCAATGGTTTCTTGGCGGCCTGGCGTGAGACATTCTTGAGTAAGCCCATGGCCGTGGCTGGACGCTGGTCGCTTGTTTGCAGGAGTCACATGGATGGCCTATCCCTGTATTCTATGCGGTACTGATTTAGTGGCAACAGAAACCACAGCGGTCTGTTCGTTCTGCGGGCAGGTGGCACCGATGGAATACCTCTGCCCCCACGGTCATGCCGTCTGCGAGGAGTGTCAGCTGGCGACGCCTCCGCAGGTGATTGAGCGCGTCTGTGCCGGCACCCACGAGACGGATCCGGTTGCCATCGCCAATCTCATCATGAAGCACCCGGCGATGATCATGCACGGGCCGTATCACCATCAGCTGATCGCGCCGGTGATGTTAGTGGCGCTGGCCAACAGTGGGCAGCGCCCGCTCCATGCCGGGGAACTGGCCGTAGCGCGCAAACGCACCGAAGATATCCCTATCGCCGTCTGCGGCTCACGCGGGGAGTGCGGTACTGCCAGCAGCGTCGGCGCGCTGGTGGCGATCCTCACCCGCTCCTCGTATCTCAAGGACCGTGAACGGTCGCTGGCGTTGCGGGCTACCGCTCAAACCCTGCTGGCAATTGCCGACGCCGGCGGTCCCCGTTGCTGTAAGCAGAGTACCTACCTGGCGCTGGCAACAGCGGCGGACTTTCTGGCGCGCGAACTGGGCCTGGTGGTGCCGGTTCAAATCCGCTGCGAGTTTGCCGCGCAGAACGACGAGTGTAAGCGGGAGCGATGCGCCTACTACACGGGCGGGGCTCCTGAAAAACAGTAAAGACGTGTTGCGTATTCCGTTCACGCAACACGCCACAGGTACCACGTTCTACGTTCTACAATGAGAGGCTCATCACCGATGTTCTGGCGCTTGCTCCGTGACGGGATCACCGATGCCCACCACCACTTTGCCGTGGAGGAGGCGTTGGTCCGCCTGGTGGATGAAGGCGAATCACCGCCGACGTTGCGGCTGCGGCAGGTACGCCGGGCCGTCTTCCTCGGCGCGATGCAGGAAGCCTGGTCAGAAGTGGATGTGGACTACTGCCGCACGCACGACATCAAGATCGTGCGGCGGGCTAACGGCGGTGGCGCGGTCTATCACGACGTGGGGAGTTTCTGCTTTTCGGCTTTTTTCCCGCGCGCGCTTTTCCCGCAGAGCGACGCTGAGCTCTACCCGCTCTTCGCCGCGCCGGTCATCCGCACCTGCGCCGATTACGGCCTGACCGCCACGCGCACCGGGCGCAACGATCTGCTTGTCGGCGGGCGCAAGATTTACGGTTCGGCGCAGCTGGCCTGGTACACCGCTTTTGTGCAGAGCGGCACCTTCCTGGTCAACATGGATTTTGACACGATGGCGCAGGCGCTCACACCGCCCGCGCTCAAATTTGCCGATAAGGCCGCCCAATCGGTCAAAGAGCGGGTCACTTCCCTGGAGCGTGAACTGGGACATCCGGTGCCGGTGGAGGAGGTGATGGCCCGGCTGGTGACGCACTTCACCGCCCTGCTGGGCCTGGAATGGACGCCCGGCGATCTGACGCCGGCGGAGACGGCACTGGCAGCGGAGCTGCTGGCGGTGAAGTATGGGACGGAGGAGTGGAATCTGGGGACGCGGCGCACTTACAGTACCACGGTGGCAACCCGGACGGCAGCCGGGGTGGTGACGCTGGCGGCGGATTTGGATGGCGATGTGATCCTGGCGGCGCGGCTGCATGGCGATCTGCTGTTGAGCGACCAGGGTGTGGCGTTGAGCGTGCTGGCGCAGGCGCTGGCCGGGCAACGGCTGGCGACCGCGCCGGTGGTCGTGGAGCGGTCAGCGCTGCCTGGGGCGGTCAAAGAGGCGGTGTTGAGCCTGCTGGCAGAACTGAAGCCGGGGACGTGAGACGTGAGGCGTGAAACGTGAGACGTGAAGAGTGAGACGTGAGGCGTGAAGCGTGAGGCGTGAAACGTGAGACGTGAAGCGTGAGACGTGAAGCGTGAGACGTGAGGCATAAAATGTTTGCGTATGGGGTGGCCCTGTTGTCAAAATGAGCGCTAAACTGAAGCTGGAGGTCTATGTCGCCTCACCGCCGACCCGCAAGTGCCGGGCGCTGCTGGCGGTGCTGGAAACGGTGGTCAGCCGGCACCCGGAACAGTTGCAGCTGGTGGTCTTTGAGCGCGGGGCCGCCTGGAGTGAGCCGCCCAGCCCCGGTTTCCGCGCCGCGATCCACAAATGCAATGTCGTGCCGCTGTGCTACGTAGCCAATCAGTTCATCCTGGGCGCCAAAGTGGAGCGGCCCGTGCCCACGGTGGAGGAACTGGAAGCGCACTTGTTGCCGCTCTTGCCAACGGAGGAATCATGATGGCCGAGAAAATCAAACTGGAAGCCTACATTGCCCGCCCACCGACCCGCAAGTGCCGGGAGGTGGTGGCGGTGTTGGAGGAAGCCGTGCGTCTCCACCCTGAGGAGGTCCGCCTGGTGGTTTTTGAGCGCGGCGCGCCCTGGCCGGAACAGCCCTGTGAGGCCCTGCGCTTTGCCATGGACAAAGAAGAGGGGATCCCCTTGTGCTTTGCGGGGGGCAAATTCATTGTGGGGGCGCGCCCGCCCACCCTGGATGAGGTGGAGGCGAAACTTGCGGAAGTCCGGCGCGAGCGGGCGCAGTGGGGACGCTGAATCAAGGCGGAAGGATGAAGGCGAAAGGCTGAAAAATAAACAGGAGGGAACATGGTCTTGAATATCAAAGTTTTGGGGCCGGGGTGTTCTAAGTGCCAGCTGCTCAAGCAGCATGTGCATGAGGCTTTAACGTTGCTGGAAGAGGAACTACCGGAGCTGGAGGCCACGTTGCTGGCCGTGACCGATTATCAGGAAATCATGCAGTACCCGGTGCTGAGCACGCCGGCGTTGGTGGTGAACGAGCGGGTGCTTTCGTCGGGCCGGGTGCCGCTGACCAAAGAGATTGTGGGCTGGTTGCGCGCGGCGGCGCAGGCGGGTTGAAAGGCAAGGCTGCCCGTGGCGGCTGAAGAGTGGCAGGCCTACGTAGATGCTGAAGGGCGGTTGGTGCTCCCCCCGGAGGTCGCCGCGCGGTATGGCCTGCGGCCCGGCGCTCAGGTGCTCCTGGAAGAGGGCACCAACGCGCTGCGGCTGCGGCGACCGGTCACGCAGCTGGCGAAAGTCTACGTGGAGCCGACCAATCGCTGCAACCTGGAATGTCGCACCTGTATCCGCAACGTCTGGGATGAACCGCTCGGGCAGATGAGCGCGACGACCTGGGCGCATTTGCTGGAGAGCGTGGGCGCTCTGACACCGCCGCCCACGGTCTTCTTCGGCGGGCTGGGGGAGCCGCTCGCCCATCCGGCGTTGGTGGAGATGGTGGCGCAGGTCAGTGCGCTGGGTTGCCGGGTGGAACTCATCACCAACGGGACTTTGCTGACGGCCGACCTCTCGCACCGCCTGATCACGGCAGGACTCCATCACCTCTGGGTCTCGTTAGATGGCGCGACGCCGGAGAGCTATACCGATGTGCGGTTGGGCGCGGCGTTACCCCGCGTCATCGCCAATCTGGCCGCTTTCCGCGATGCCCGGCGCGACGCGCCCGGTCCCCGGCCCCATATCGGGATCGCTTTTGTGGCCATGCGGCGCAACATTGCCGATCTGCCGCAGGTGATCCGGCTGGGGCTGCGCCTGGGCGCCACCCATTTCCTGGTCAGCAATGTTTTCCCTTACAGCGCCGAACTGCGGGCGGAGATGTTGTATACGCGCGCTCTGACCGACATTGGCGCGCTCCCTTCCCAATGGGTCCCCCAAATCAAACTACCCCGCCTGGATTGGGATGAGCAGACCCGCGCCATCTGGCTGGAGGTGTTGCGCCAGGGGCGGCAGGTGATTTTCACCGGCACCGATCCCACGGCAGTTTACGAACGTTGTCCTTTTATAGAAGGGGGTACCACCTCTGTGGCCTGGGATGGCAGCGTCAGCCCGTGCCTGCCGCTATTGCACAGTTACCGCAGTTTCCTGTACGAGCGAGAGCGCCTCACCACTCGTCATGTCCTGGGCAATGTGAACGAGACGCCGTTGCTGGCGCTCTGGGACTCGCCGGCCTATCAGGACTTGCGGGCGCGCGTGCAGCGCTTTGATTTCTCGCCCTGCATCGCCTGCGGCGGCTGTGAGCTGGCCGAGGCCAATCAAGAGGATTGCTTTGGCGATCCATTTCCCACCTGCGGCGGTTGTCTCTGGTCGCGGGGCGTGATCCAGTGCCCTTAAATCTTGCTCGTCTTGACAGATCTTCAGGTGGTGCTATCATTACATTCAGTTTTTTGAATATAAAAGGCTTAGGATGACAGGCGTATGGAGACCATAGAGGCCAGTGCAGCACTGTTCAAGGTGTTGGCGCACCCCACCCGGGTGGCCATTTTGCAGCTGCTCCGCGATGGTGAGGCCTGTGTTTGCCATCTGGAAGCAGTTTTAGGGGTGCGGCAGGCCTATCTTTCGCAACAGCTGGCGGTGCTGCGGGAAGCCGGTCTGATTACCGGGCGGCGCGAGGGTTGGAATGTCTATTATGACATCGCCCGCCCCGAAATCTTTGCGGTGCTGGATGCGGCGGTGCCGCTGCTGCCGGCCATGGCCTCGGAAGAGGTCACTCTGGTATCGCTATCGCCGCCTCATTGTGCCTGTCCTAAGTGTCAGGCGAACCGGGCCTCCTGAGGGAGGCTTTTTTGAGGCGGCAAAATATCGCATTTTTTGAATGCGATTAAACGGGTTGATTCAGGTTGCTATCGGCCTGGTTGGCAGGTGTCGTGTTCTAGTTGACCACCGACCGCAGACCACAGTTTTTTCAGTACGGTGGTCCGTGGTCAGTGGTCTGCGGTCTCCTGACCATGCAGGTGGCACTTGCAGGCTGCAATTTATCTTTGAGGAGTGATGGATGAACTGGCTTGCTTATCTGGCACACGTTTTACAAACCGGGGTGGGAAATCTGGCCGCTTACCTGGCGGCGCATGTGCTCCTTTGCCTGGTGCCGGCCTTCTTTATCGCCGGCGCGATGATGGCGCTGTTGCCCAAAGAGGTGGTCACGCGCTACCTGGGCCGCACGGCCTCCAAGTGGATTTCATATCCGGCGGCGCTGGCCGGCGGCTTCCTGCTGGCGGTTTGCTCTTGCACCATCCTGCCGCTCTTTGCCAGCATCTACAAGAAGGGCGCGGGCCTGGGGCCGGCCCTGACCTTTATGTTTTTTGCCCCGGCGAGCAATATCCTGGCGATTTTGTTTACCGGCGTCCAGATCGGGATGGATGTGGCTGTGGCGCGTATCCTCCTCTGCATGGTCTTTGGGGTTGCCATCGGCCTGATCATGTCCTGGCTGTTCCGGGAAGAAGAGGCCGCCCGCGATCACGAGGGGATAGACCCCTTTGCCCAGACAGCCACCGTACCGGCTACCACGTGGGTCTTCTTTGGCCTGTTGGTGGCGGTGCTCATCGCCGGGACGCTACAAGTCGGGCTGCTCAAGAACAGCTACTTCACGTTCATGGTGGGGGGTGGTCAGGTGCTGGCAGCCGGGTCGGAAAGCACCATAGCCCATTGGGCCTACGCTCTGCAAACCTGGTTAGATCAGGTAGTGCCCCCCAATCCGGCGCTGGGCATTGAGGGGGTCAGCGTCCACGGCCTCTTCCTGATCGGGTTGCTGGCCGTGATCGGCGGCACGGCCTGGAAAGGGTTGAATCAAATTGACGAGGGTTTCACCCCCTGGACCTACCTGGCGCTGGGGATTATCAGCCTGACTCTCATCGTGGCGGCTTTCAAGGTGCAGGCCCTGCCGACCGGGTTGCAGGTCGGCGTGACCGGTAAGTTGATCGCCGAGGTGGGGCTGCTCGCCGCGCTCTGGTGGATGGCGGTCAACAAAATGGAGCGCGAGCAGCTGCAAGAGTGGCTGGGTGAGGTCTGGCGCTTCATCAAGCAGATCATCCCGTTGTTGCTCACGGGCGTTTTCCTGGCCGGGATCGGGCGGGCCCTGGTGCCTCCGACCTGGATTCAAGCGATTGCCGGGCAAAATACCGTCTGGGCGAACCTGGCCGTGGTCATCTTTGCGGTTTTCATCTACTTCCCGACTCTGGTGGAAGTGCCGGTGGCGCAGACTTTCCTGGCGCTGGGGATGCACCGCGGCCCCCTGCTGGCCTACCTGCTCTCCGACCCCGAGCTGAGCCTGCAATCGGTGCTGATCACGCAATCCATCATTGGGAAAAAGAAAACCGCCGTCTATGTGGGACTGGTAACCCTGTTCAGCACCGCTGCCGGACTGCTCTTTGGGGCTTTCGCCGGACGCTAAGCGTTGAGGGGTAGGCGGTACTCTATGCTTTACGTCGTGATTCCTGCTTTGCTGCTGGTGCTCTCTTTCCTGGCCGGGATGATGGGACTGGGCGTGGCTTTTATTGCCACGCCAGTTCTGGGGCTGTTTGGTTTTGAACTCAAACATGTCATCATGCCCTGGTCCCTGTGGCTCAATGGCCTGACGGCTATTGCTGGAGCGGTGGCCTTTGCACGCGCTAAAATGGTGGATTGGCGCACCGCTCTCCCTTTGTTGCTCGTCACTACCCTGGTTGCCCCTGTGGGCGTCTGGCTCTTGCAATTTGTGTCTACCACTGCGGTCTGGTGGCTTTATGTGGGTGTTCTGATTTTTCTGGCCTTCCGGATGGCTTTTCCACCTCCCATGAATGACGCTCAAGCACCGGTCATCACCGACAAGGTGCGTGTCAAAGCCGGGCTACTATCGGCCCTGATCGGCGTTTTTGCCGGCTTTCTGGGAGTGGGGCCGGGGTTTCTGCTCATGCCGACCCTGGTGATGGTGGGGTACACGGCCCGCCTGGCCGCGGCCACGAACAGTGTGATCGTGACCCTGCCCTCGTTTTCGGCGTTTGCCGGTCACCTGGCCACAGCTCAATTTGATTGGGTGATGCTGGGGTTAACCTCCATCACAGCAGTAGTGGGAGCGCAAGGGGGGGCGCGCTTTATGGCCAAGCGGGTCAAATCCTTAACCCTCAGTCGGATTTTCGCTGCTGCCCTGGTGCTGTTGGCTTTGCAGCGGGCGTTGATTCTGCTGGGCGTGCTATAAGACCAAACAAAACGGAGAATTGCCAATGGGCCTGATAACGAAACTGTTGCAGACTTATCACACGTTTGCGGTGGTCGGTGTCTCGCAAGACCCGACTAAATACGGTCACGAAGTCTTTGCCGCGCTGCTGGAGCATGGCTACACGGTCTATCCGGTGAACCCCAAATACGAACAGGTGGATGGACATCGTTGTTATCCCTCGCTGGCGGCTTTACCGGTCACGCCGGAAGTGGCCGTGTTGATCGTCCCGCCGGCGGTGACGGAAACGCTTATCCCTACCTGTCATCAGCAGGGTATCAAGGTGGTATGGATGCCGCCCGGTGCTTGGTCGGCCCAGGCCGTAGCGACTTGCGAACAATTGGGGCTGGAAGAGGTGCATGACGTCTGTCTGGTTTTCTCACTGCGCGCCCTCTAAGTGCGCTGTAATGCTGGACAGTTGCTGCTGCACCAGCGTTTGGTATTTACAATTTCATCAAAATCTTTGAGGAGCTTAGTTATGGAGACCCAATCCAGTCCGATGACGGGACCGGCGGTTGCCGCTCCTGAATGGCGGGCCGCTGCCCGCACGCTGGGGACGCTGTTGCACCAGACCCCGGCCTACGAAGCCTTCTGGCAGGCGCTGCAAAAGGCCAATCAAGACCCGGTCCTCCAGCGCCTGGGAGAGGAAATTCGCGCCCAACAGGCTGCCCGGGTGTGGGGCGATGATGATCATGAAGCGGTACTGGCCCGTTTGGAGCAAGAAGTTGAACAGCTGACCGTGGTGCAGGAATATCGCCGGGCGGAACAGCAGGTCAATGCTCTATTCAGCGCCGTGGATGCCTTGATCAGTCAGGCCGCCGGGCTGGACTTTGCCGCCAATGCCCGCCGTAGCGGTTGTAGCTGTGGGGGGTAGAACCATGGAACTCTCAGCTGAGATCATCACTACGGCTCAACGGTTGGGTCAAATGATAGGACAGGCCCCCGCGATCCAGGCTTATCGCTTAGCGGTCCAGGCTTTAGAATCCGCCCCAGAGGCTCTGGCACTGGAGCAACGCCTGTACGAGCACTATGAGACGCTACTGGCCCGCCAGCAAGCAGGCGAAGCCTTGAGCCAGGCGGAAATTGTGGCCTTTAACCGCTTACGGGGCGAGGTGCAATCCCATCCGCTCATTCTGCGGCGCGAAACTGCTCTGCGGGAGGCTAAAGCCTACCTGGCGCAGGTTGCTGACGAGATCAGTCTTGTGCTCAAAGTGGACTATACCGCCCTGGTAAAGGCGCAATCCTAAAACGGGGCCATAGCTTGGCCAGGGAAAAACGAAGGCTGTCACCAGCTGCCATCTCTTTAAGTAAAATGGTGGCCTGGGCAAACCGCTTTGGACTAAAAAATCATCCAGGAGGTAACAATGGCTAAAAATTGGTATCCTATCATCAATGCTGAGCTGTGCATCAATTGCAATACCTGTGCAGAGTTCTGCCCCAATGGCGTTTTTGAGGCCGGGGATTCCTATCCGCAGGTGGTCAACCCGGATAAGTGCGTGGAATTTTGCCGGGGTTGCGCTAAGATTTGCCCGGTGGAAGCTATCTCTTATTTTGGCGACAATTGAGCTATTCGCATTCAAATTAACAGGGAATTCCCCATGAACTGGCGTTCACCAGCCGTGGGATGAAAACAGGTTTGTAGTGCCGACGGCGCTAAAGCGCCTCACTACCAACTCAGAGCGTTATTTTCAAAGGAGGCTATATGACTAGAAGAGGTTTGCTGTTATGTGTTTGTCAGGGCACTTGCCCTTCATTCCAACAAATGAACATTTTTGAGGTGGGCAATGCATTGCGGCGTGCCAAGCTGGTGGATTACGTGGCCATCCATCCCCAGCTCTGCGCGGCGGATGGGGACACGTTCCTGACCACGCTGCTGGAGGGGGATGGTACGGCAGAGCTGTACGTGGCGGCTTGCGATCCTGCTATGCAAGTCAAGATGTATCGGGATGCCATGGAAGCCGCCGGCTTCAGTCGTGAGCATCTCCACGGCGTGGATATCCGCAATATGACAACCGAACAAGCGATAGAGACGATTCAGAACCTGATTACTTCTACGGTTGCCTGATGGACGAGATTTTAGAGACTTTTGCCCGCTGGCGCGCGGCGGGCCGTGAGATCGCCGTTGCCACGATTGTGCATGTCCAGGGCTCCGCGCTGCGGCTGGCCGGCGCCCGCATGGGGTTAACCAACCGGGGCGAAGTGACCGGCTCGGTCAGCGGCGGTTGCATTGATAGTGATGCGCTGGCACAGATGGAAGCGCTGCTGCAAGGGGCACTTCGGCGCGGCCAGCTGTGGTATGGCCCTTCTGACGACCCCCTTGTCCCCGCACTGGCCTGTGGCGGCGCTGTGGACATCCTGGTTGAACGCTGGACGCCACTGCACGACATCTGGTTGGCAGAAGTACAGGCCAAACGCGCCGTGGGCTTTGCCGCGCAACTGGATACCGAAGAACCGCTCCACTTGCTACGGCTGGAAGATGGCAGCACCTCCGGCGCACTGAGCACGCCCGCTTTGACGCAAGCCGTGCTGGAGACGATGCTGGCGGCCTGGCCTGGCCCCCATGCCGCCACGCACACCTATCCCGAGGGCAAAGTCTACGTGGAAGTCACCGCCCCGCCGCCAACCTTGCTCATCTTTGGGGCCATGGATATCGCCCAGAAGCTGGCCGAAATCGGGCGCACGCTGGAATACCGTGTCATCGTCGCCGATCCACGCGCGGCCTTCCTGACGCCGGAGCGCTTCCCGAACGTAGAGCGGCGGCTCGGCTGGCCTCAGGAGCTCTTCACGTCTGAGGACCTGGATGCCGGGCACGCGGTGGCCCTGCTGTTTCATGATGAGAAGTTTGATATACCAGCGCTGAGCATTGCTCTGCGCAGCCGGGCCTTTTACATTGGCCTGCTGGGCAGCCGACGCACCCAGGCCGCGCGCCGTCAGGCCCTGCTGGAGGCGGGCTTCACCGAAGTTGAATTGGCCCGCATTCATGGCCCGCTGGGCTTGAACCTGGGCGGACGCGAGCCGGCGGAAATTGCCCTGGCGATTATGGCCGAGATCGTTGCTGTGCGACGCGGCAAACAGTGACCATAGGGGTTCAAGGCGGGGGTAGCGGTCTCCCCTGGCGAAACTTTAGACCCAGATTCAATTACGGAGGTTGAAATGGCTGAAGATACATTCTCTCAATGGCTGAGCGGCTGTGATTTTGAGTATTGGAGCATCGGTCAGCACAAAGTAGACCCACCCATCTTTTTTGAGAAGTGGGCCAGGGGTGAAGCCGTCCTGCTGGATGTGCGCACGCCGGAGGAAAAGGAATTCGCCGTTTTTCCCTTTGCGCTGGCGATTCCAATTCATGAACTGCCGGCTCGCCTGCAAGAAATTCCACGCGACAAACTGGTCGCCACCTTCTGCTCTGGCGGCGACCGCTCCAACGTGGCCTTTGCCTACCTGCGTGCCCAGGGTTTTGCTAACGTCCGCATCCTTAAAGCCACCTACACCGAACTCATGGCAGAACTGTTGCCGGGTAAACTGCGCCAAACGCTCAAGGCCAGGAACGGTTAACCTATCCAGTCCTCCAAAGTCGCCTGGACTTCGGAAGACTCCCCGAAGGGGGCTTTCTATGACTCTGACTCTCTACATCGTCAGTGCTATTGTGGTTTTCATCTTCTCTGGCCTGCTGGCCATGGCCGGGATCGGAGCCGCTTTTTTGTTTGTGCCGCTGTTCTACTATCTCGGTGTGCCGCTGGCAGAAGCCACGCCCACCGCGCTGCTGCTCAATGTGGTGAGCTTGCTGTTTGCAGCATTCAACTACTGGCGTGGCAAACTCATCAACTGGCGGGTGGGATTGCCCGTGTTGATAACGGCAGTGTTGCTCTCCCCTTTGGGAGCGCGCCTGACCCCCTACGTGGATAAGAAGCTCTTGCTCTCTCTCTTCGCCGCCTTCCTGGTCTTTGCGGGCTTCATGATGCTCTTTTACCGGGCCAAGGCGCGCCAAAAGCCCCTCGGTCGGGCCACCGAAGCGGCAGCCGGCGCAGGGATCGGGTCGGTGGCCGGCTTCCTGGGCGGGCTGTTAGGCATTGGTGGCGGGAACTTCATCCTGCCCGTCCTCAATTGGATTGGCCTGGATGCCAAAGTCGCCGCCGGGACGACTTCGCTTGTGGTGGTCTTCTCCTCTTTATCTGGATTTCTCGGCCACGCCACCATGAGCAGGTTGGATCCCCTCTTCGTGGGCCTTACCGCCGTGATGGCGGCAGCCTGCTCTATCATCGGCTCGCAGTTAATGAAGACCAAAGTATCCAGCGCACAACTCAAGAAGATCATTGGCGTCTTGCTCTGGCTGATTGCCGCCAAAATGATCTGGGATTTGTTGAAATGAGACCCGCGCGGGCATGGGTTTGATGCCGGCGCCCAGAGCCGTCATGCGCGTATGGTCGCGGCCATCGCTGATTGTCAGGTGCTGCTGGCGCGCGGCATGGGGGCGGGTGCTTACGAGAGTATGCAGCAGGCCGGCATCCGCCCGGTGGTGACCGACCTGCCGACCATTGACGAAGCGGTGCAGGCCTATTTGGCCGGCACGCTGGAAGATCACGTTGAGAAATTGCATTAGCGGGATTTCGGGAGCGGGGGAAAGACTTACAGGGAGTGCCGTCGCCCGGCTCCTGCCCGGCCATGCCCGGTAAACCGGGCTTCCGTAGCACCGTTCACGGGGTATTGCTGACCAACCTGGTGGTTGATCGGCGGGCGGCCAGGGTGAACATTGTCACGCCTTAGCGCGGCAAAACGGCGCTCAAGCGCCTCACTACATACAAACGAAGAGCGTTATTTTGGAAATTTCATCCTTCCGCCTTCATCCTTCATACTTTTCAAAGGTGAGCCGTGAGCGGTGAGCAGGAAACAGGAACTTCTGCTCTCTGCTCACTATTCTGCTCTCTGCTCACTCCTTAAACGGGTTCTATTTTCAAGGGAGTCAACATGCCCGGTGGGGCACCACGATGCATGAAAAAGGCTCGGGCAGCGCCGCTTCTCACGTGGAAGCAGTTGTGGTAGACTTGCCCCAAGGCTGGTCCGAGGTCGTAGTAAAGCTGGTGCCGCGAGCTCGAGAAGGAGTCTGACCGGGATACCTGAAGGCACCACCAATTGTTGCCATGAGCACGTAAGGGAGAATCTTTTTCTAGTGGGTATCCGACCAGCCACCATACGGAGGAGGCTGAGCATGATGCGTATTGTGGTCAAGCGCGGGGCCGGGCTGGACATTCACAAGAAGACAGTGGTAGCCACGCGGATGCGGGTGAGTGACGATGAGCGGTTGGAGTGGGAGACCAAGACGTTCGGCACCATGACTGTTGAGTTGTTAGGCTTGTATGACTGGTTGCAGGAGTGGGGCTGTACGCATGTGGCCATGGAGAGCACCGCGGACTATTGGAAACCGGTGTTCAATATCTTGGAAGAGGCTTTTACGGTATTGCTGGTGAACGCCCAGCACGTGAAACATGTGCCGGGGCGCAAGACCGATGCCCAGGACTCGGAGTGGCTGGCGGAGTTATTGCTCCATGGGCTGTTGCAGCCTAGCTTCATTCCGCCCCCGCCCCAGCGGCAACTCCGCGACCTGACCCGCTATCGGGCCACCCTGGTTCAGGAAAGAGCGCGCATAGTGAACCGGGTGCAGAAGCTGCTGGAAGGGATGAACATCAAGCTGGCCTCAGTGGTCACCGATGTCCTGGGGGTGTCAGGCCGGGCGATGTTGGAGGCCTTGGTAGAAGAGCAGTTGAGTCCAGAGGCGATGGCGCAGTTGGCCCGCGGGCGGCTACGGAACAAGCTGCCGGAGTTGGAGCAAGCCTTGACCGGCCTCGTGGCGCCGCACCAGCGCAAGCTCTTGGCGCTGCAGTTGGAGCACATCGACTTTCTGGACGAGCAAGTGGAAACGTTGAATCACGAGATCCGCCGGCATATGGCAGCGCTGGACCAGACCGTGCGTGCCGCACCCCCCCCACCTGAAAGTGACGCCACGGGCGCGGCCTCCTCTGGGGTGCCTTTGCCGCCCATGAGTTATGAGCAGGCCCTCCAGGTGCTGGATAGTGCTCCTGGGGTCAACCAGAACATCGCGGAGCGCATCCTGGCCGAGTTGGGGGTGAATATGAACCAATTTCCCACGCCGGAGCAAGCTGCGGCTTGGGCCGGGATAGCCCCTGGCAACAATGAGAGTGGCGGCAAGCGGTACTCGGGCCGGATTCGCAAGGGGAACTTTGCCTTGCGGACCGCGTTAATTCAGGCCGCCTGGGCGGCGGTGCGGGTTAAAGATAGCTACTTGAAGGCCTTGTATCATCGCCTCGTGGTGAGGCGCGGCAAGAAACGGGCAATCATCGCCGTGGCGCACGCGCTGTTGCGGAGCATCTGGCATATGCTCGCCTATCATGTGCCGTACAAGGAGCTGGGCGCGGACTACTTTGACCAACGGCATAAGGCGGCGAAGGTCAAGTATCATCTGCGGCAATTGGAGAAACTGGGTTGCCCGTTGCAGAGCTAGCCATGCTCGGTACCGGGGGAGTCTATTTTCAAGGGAGGTTAAGATGGAGATCAAGATTTTAGGGATGGGATGTCCCAAATGTCAGAAACTGGAGGAAATGGCTCGCGCGGCCGCGGCTGAGCTGGGAATCCAGGCCACTTTCACCAAGGTCAAGGATATGGACGCGATCATGGCCTATGGGGTTGCTTTGACCCCGGCGCTGGTCGTGAACGAAGCGGTCAAGGTATCTGGGCGGCTCCCTCGGCCTGACGAGCTCCGCGCCTGGCTGCAAGCGGCTCAAGCGGGAGGGGAATGATAGCCATGACTGCTCCCAAGCGCGTGCTCTTCCTCTGCACGGGCAACTCGGCCCGCAGCCAGCTGGCCGAAGCGTTGACGCGCCACTACCTGGGCGACCGCTGGGAACCCTATTCCGCCGGGACCAAACCGGCCCCGCAGGTCCACCCGCTGGCTGTGCGGGTGCTGGCCGAACTGGGGATTGACGCCTCCGCGCAACGGCCCAAATCGCTGCTGGAGTTTCGCCAGACCCCCTTTGATCTGGTCATCACCGTTTGCGATAGCGCCGCCCAGAATTGCCCGGCCTGGCTGGGCGAGGGCCACAAAGTCCACCTCGGCTTCCCCGACCCGGCCGCGGCCACCGGCACCGAGGAGGAGCAGCTGGCCGTCTTCCGGCAGGTGCGGGATGCCATCCGCGCCCAGGTCCTCGCGTTCCTGGAGCAGTGGGAGGCCCCGCCGCCCTCGCCGGAACGGTTTCAATGGAATTCCCCATGACCTGGCGTTCACCAGCGGGGGAATGAAGATGTGAGCAGTGAGCAGAAAACAGGAACTTCTACCGCTGCTCTCTGCTCACCACTTAACTGGTTTCTATTTTCAGAGGGGGGCGGTAGGACACTGGCGACTAAAAACCGTCGGCCAACGTTATAGTTGACCGACGGCCCGGTCCCCTGTCTCCCGACTACTGTCTACCGTTTGCTGTCTATGTCACGTCGGCGCGCCGGCCGCCACTGCCGGGCGGGGCCACAGGGCACGATACGCGACAAAAGCGATCACCAGGTAAGCGCAGGTCTTGGGAATCATCAGCAGCCCCAACTGCGGCACCTGCTGCGCCCAAAGGATCACCGGCAGGTAGAAGGCGAACGAGACGGCGATCATGATCCCGACCCACTGGAACGCCGTATCCCGGCGGCGAATGGCATCACGCAGGATCAGGCCCAGCACGCCCAGCCCCTGTACCACCAACGGCAGGTTGCGGTAAGTGCTCATCGGCTGCGGCGGGACCAGGCTCCCCCAGTCGTTGCCCGGCAGTGCCATCATGATCAGGCGGACGATGCCGGCCGCCAGCAGCAGATTGGTCAGTGCGTTGGCTGGCTGTCGATAGCGGAATTGCCAGACGTAAACCAGGACCATGTAAAACAGTGTCACCGTGACCGCCGTGGTCAGCATCCCAATCCCCACCAGATTCATCGGCGTGCCCAGAATGACACGCTCTGTATCCAGCCCACCCAGCGCGTAGGCCACCACGCGGAATCCTACGTGTCCTGTGTCGCCGGCAGCCAGCAGCATGAAGGCCAGCCGGATCATCCCGGCCGTACGGCGCTGTTCCGGCGCTACCTCCGGCAGACGCCTGGTCATCAACACCACCAGTGCCCAGACGGTGATCAAGTAGGCGATGTTGAACGCACTCTCCCCTATCATTTGCAGTGCTTCACTCATTGTTTCGCTCCTTTATAAAAAAATTGAGCCAGTGCGGCAGCCAGTGCCGGCCGGTCGGCTCCCGGTTCTTGCGACCGGGTAATAAAATTGTTGACCATCCCCAGGTAGACCAACGTCAAGAATTCCGGGTCCGCTGAGGCCAGTTCCCCTTGCGCCATGCCCGCTTCCATCAACGCCACCAGCGGCCCGAACAGCTCGCGACGGAACGCATCCCGAATTCGCTGCTGGTGCTCCGGCGCTTTGATGTGTTCACGGTCACGCAGCAACAACATGTAATCGTTCTGGAAGCTTTCCAAAATGCTCAGCGCATGGCGCTCCAACCGCTCTACCAGCGAGCCGGGCTGTTCCAGGGTTGCGTGAAACCCCTGGAGCCGGTACTCCAACACCTCCACGAACAGCGTTTCCTTATCATGAAAATAGTAATAGAGGGTCGGTTTGGTCAGCCCACAACGCAGGCAGAGCTCATCTATAGAGACGCCGCGATATCCCTTTTGCTGGAAGAGCTGCCAGGCTTCCTGCAAAATGCGGGCGGCATTCTCATGCTCCAAAAGCTGATCCCGGTCCATTCTGACCTCCATCGCCCTGTATACTATTTAGTATATATTGTACTATTTAGTATACAACTTGTCAAGAGGGAATTTTTCGCGCAACTTTGAACACCAGGCCGGGTTGTGGTACAATACAGCCCGGCGACGGTTTTATGAGTGGCTTGTGGTCCGTCGTCCGTGGTCTCTTGGAGTGGTCTGTCATCTGTGGTCTCTTGTTAAGGGGTGGTTGGGGAGGCAATCAAGCGCATGGCTGAACAGAATGGTATCTTGTTGGAAGTTCAAGATTTGCATCTCACGCGGGAAGACCGCGAGATTCTGCGCGGGGTGGATTTGCAGGTGGCACGCGGCAGCGTCCACGCGGTGCTGGGGCTGAACGGCTCTGGCAAATCTACCCTGGCTTACACATTGATGGGCTGCGGCGGCTACACACCCGATGCCGGCACGATTGTGCTGGACGGCGTGGAGATCACCCGCCTGGGAATCACCGAGCGCGCCAAACAGGGGTTGACCCTGGCCTGGCAGGAACCGGCCCGCTTTGAGGGGCTGACCGTAGCGCGCTATCTCAGCTTAGGGATGAAGTGGCCCGACATGGCTCGCATCCGCCAGGCGTTGGAGGCAGTGGCGCTCAACCCGGCAACTTACCTGGGGCGTTACGTGGATGAGTCGCTCTCCGGCGGGGAGCGCAAACGGGTAGAGCTCGCTTCTATTTACGCGATGCAGGCCAAACTGGCGATCCTGGACGAGCCCGATTCAGGCATTGACGCGCTGAGCCTGGATGATATCGCCCGGCTGATCCACCAGATGGCCGAGGAAGGGACAACCGTGCTGCTGATCAGCCATCGCGACGAAGTCGTTGCCATCGCCGACGCCGCCTCGCTCATCTGTGAGGGGCGCATTTTAGATACCGGCGACCCGGCGCGCATCTGCAACCGGTACACCGGTTGCTGCCGGCCCTGCGAGCATACGGAGCTGGTGGAAGAGGGGGTGGCTTATGAGCGCCTCTAAAGCGGCCTTGCATGCAGCCCGCCAGGCCCAACCGGCGAGCGACTTTGAGGCCATCCTGCGCGCTTATGAGCGCTCCGGCGGCAACCCTGATTTCCTCAAGTCGTCCAAAATTGCCAGCCTGATCATCAGCGGCAATAAGGTGTTGGGCGTCAACCGGCTGCCGGGGATCAGCGCCGAGGCCGAAGCGCTGCCCGACGGCGTAAAAATTGCGCTGGCGATTGCGCCGGGCGCGCGGTTTGAGAACCCGATCCACCTCTGCTTCGGGGTGATCCCGGCGGAGGGGGTGCAGCGGATCCTCGTGGATTTTGAGATCGGCGCGGGCGCTGAGGTGGAGTTCATGGCGCACTGCACCTTCCCCAACGCCATGAAAGTGCAGCACATCATGGAGGGGAAAATCCACATCGGGCCGGGCGCGACGATGCGCTACAAGGAGACGCATTATCACGGCGAGAGCGGCGGTGTGGAGGTGCTGCCGCGCGCTCAGGTGACGGTAGACGAAGGCGGCAAGTATTTCACCGAATTCAATCTGAGCAAAGGGCGCGTGGGACGGATGGAATTTGATTACGTCGTGGACGTGAGCGCGCACGGTCTGGCCGAGTTGACCGCGAAGGCGTTGGGCTATGAGGATGATGAGATCGTCGTCCGGGAGACAATCCGGCTCAACGGCGAGTATGCGCGGGGGATGGCGAAATCGCGCATTGCCGTGCGCGACCGGGCCCGCAGCGAGGTCTACGGCACGACCGAGGGCAACGCGCCCTTCGCGCGGGGACATGTGGATTGCATTGAGATCGTGCGGGGGCGCGCCATCGCCAACGCTGTCCCCGTCGTCAAAGTGACGGATGACCGGGCGATGGTCACGCACGAGGCCGCCATCGGCACCGTTGGCAAGAAAGAGCTGGAGACGCTCATGGCGCGCGGTCTGGATGAAGAGGCCGCCGTGGATGTGATTGTGCGCGGGATGTTGGGGGAATAAGCTGCCGCCGGTGATCTGTCCCTGGGGCGGTATGCATGACGCTGTCTTTATTGGGAATTCCCCATGCACTGGCGTTCACCAGCAGTGGGACGAATAATGTGAGCGGTGAGCAGGCAACAGGAACTTCCCTGCTGCTCTCTGTTCACTCCTTAACTGGTTTCTATTTTCAGAGCAGAGAAATGGACATAGGTACACCGCTGAGGGTGGAGAGCTATAATCGGGACGCCTGGGATCGCCAGGTGGCCGCCGGCAATCCGTGGACCATCCCGGTCACGCCAGAGCAGGTGCAGGCGGCGCGCGCGGGCCGGTGGGAGCTCTACCTCACGCCGACGCGCCCGGTGCCACGCGACTGGTTCCCGCCGCTGGCCGGTGCCGAGGTGCTCTGCCTGGCCTCCGGTGGGGGCCAGCAGGGGCCGTTGCTGGCCGCGGCCGGCGCTCGTGTTACCGTGCTGGATAACTCGCCGCGCCAGCTGGCCCAGGACGAGCTGGTCGCTGCGCGGGAGGGATTGGCGCTGCGCACCGTCCTGGGCGATATGGCCGACCTTTCAGTTTTTGCCGGGGACACTTTTGATCTGATTGTGCATCCGGTCTCCAATACCTTTGTGCCCGCCGTGCGTCCAGTCTGGGCAGAGGCGTTCCGGGTGCTGCGGCCCGGCGGTGTGCTCCTGGCCGGCTTTGATAACCCGGTGATCCATGTCTTTGACGAGACCCGCTATGGGCAGGGCGAACTGGTGGTCAGGTATCCGTTGCCCTACTCGGATTTGGCAAGCCTGGCACCGGAGGACCTGGCGCGCCGGCTGGCCCAGGGGGAGCCGTTGGAGTTCAGCCATACCCTGGAAGACCAGATTGGGGGCCAGCTGGCGGCCGGCTTCGTCCTGACCGGCTTCTACGAGGATACCGACCGCCCGGAGGCCGACGATCTGCTGAGCCGGTATCTGCCCCCTTATATCGCCACCCGCGCGCTCAAGCCCAAGGGGGAAATTGGCTCGTAGCGACGCGCTTGAGCGCGGCTGGGACGGCGCTAAAGCGCCTGGCTACCAACTTGCTGTTATCCGTAGTGAGTCAGGCTCACAGTGACCGCTCACTGCTCACCCTTATACCTGTAACTTACACGAAGGAGAAGGTCTGTTTCATGAAACACGGGTTACGACGTCTGGTCGGACTTTTACTGCTGGTTGTTGGCATGGTGGTGGGGACTACTCCCCGCGCGCTGGCAGCGCCCACCGCTCCCGGCCCGGAAGGGCTATGGAACACGGGGACGCTTACCCAAACCAGCCCTTTTGGCCCCGGTGCGCAGCCGGCCGGCCCGGTGGTGCGCGCCGTGCTCTACTGGCGGCAAGACTGCCCCAATTGCGAGAAGGTGGAAACCGAAATCCTGCCGCCGCTCCAGGCGCAATACGGCGCGCAGTTGGAAATTCAACGGTTGGAGGTGACGGCCGCCAACCTGGAGCAATTCTACCAGGTCGCTGCCGCTTATGGGATTGCCAAAACGCAGGCCGGGGTGCCACTGCTGCTGATCGGCGACCGGGCCTTGCTCGGCGCGCAGCAGATCCCGGCAGAACTGCCCGGCCTGATTGAGCGCTACCTGGCTGCCGGCGGCGTGGATTACCCGCAACCCGGCGGCCTGGTGCTGGTCACGCCCACCGGTGAGGCCGGCGTCTGCCTGCCGGACGTCCCCTGCGAGACGCCGACACCAACGCCGGCCCCCCAACCGGCCCTGATCTCCGAGGGCTTTGAAATGGCCTACGGCGTGCTGGCCCTGTTGCTGATCACGCTGCTTTACGCGCTGGTGCGTGGCGGGCGGCTCCTGTCGGGGGCGCTCTTCCTCCCACCAGCCGGCTGGAAAACAGCGCTCTTCCCGGTACTGATTGTCCTGGGGCTGGTGGTATCCGGTTACCTTTCTTACGTGGAAACGCAAGCCGTCCCGGCGGTCTGCGGACCGATCGGTGATTGCAACTCAGTGCAGGAAAGCCAGTATGCGCTCCTGTTTGGCTTCCTGCCAGTAGCGGTGCTGGGCCTGCTGGGGAATATCGGGCTGGGGGCTGCCTGGGCAGTGATCACGTTTGGGTCCGGCCGGCTGCGCTACTTGACGCAGTGGGCGTTACTGGGGATGGCGCTCTTCGGCGTGGGGTTCTCTATCTACCTCACCTGCCTGGAGCTCTTTACCATCCATGCTGTCTGTACCTGGTGTCTTACCTCAGCGGTCATCATGGCGGCGCTGTTAGCGCTCAGCGTGGATCTGGGCGGCGAGGTGCTGGCGCGGGGGCGGCGGTAGGTTAAAGCATGGATCTGGTGGTTCCTCAAGCGCAAAACCGTCGCGCTGCCGGCGCGGCGTTAACTCTGACCCAGACCGGGGTCCTGGTCGTGGCAGCTTACATTGCCGCCCAGATTTTATCCGATATCGGCAGTCTCAAAATCGCCTGGGTCGCCGGGTTCAGCATTGACGGCGGGACGTTCATCTATCCGCTGACCTTCACCCTGCGCGACATGGTCCATAAATTGCTGGGCCGGCGGGCCGCGCGCACGGTGGTCCTGGCCGCCGGTGCGATCAATTTGCTGATGGCGGGGTATTTTGCGCTGCTGGCGGGCCTGGCCCCCGATCCCACGTGGCCGCTCCAGGCGGCGTTTGCGGCAGTGCTGGCGCCGGTCTGGCGGATCGTCATTGCCAGCATTGTTGCGGAAGTGGTCAGTGAATTATTGGACACGGAGCTCTACCACGTTTGGGTCACGCGCGTTACCCATCGTTACCAATGGGCCCGTGTCTTGACCAGCAACAGCCTCAGCATCCCGGTGGATAGCCTCATCTTCTGCTGGGGCGCTTTTGGCGGCGCCTTGCCGGCGGCAACCGTCTGGTCCATCTTCTGGGCCAACGTGCTGGTCAAAGGGCTGACCACCCTGATCAGCCTGCCGGGGATTTACCTGGTGAAAGACAACGCGGAGGCTGATGCGTGACCGAAAAACAACGCCCTTTGACCAACGACGAGCCGGGCGGGCGCGCACCGGCGCAACCGGAGGTGGATGCCGAAAGCGCGGCCCTGATTGAGGCTTTCCTGCGCGGCGAGGGGGCGGCTTCGGCCGACTGGCGTGCAGAACCACTGCCGCCGGACCACAAATCGGGCTTTGTGGCCGTTATCGGGCGCCCCAACGTGGGCAAATCCACGCTGGTCAACGCGCTGGTGGGGCAGAAGGTCGCCATTGTCTCGCCCAAGCCACAGACCACGCGCCGCCGGCTCTTGGGCATCCGCACCCGGCCCGACCACCAGGCCATCTTCATAGACACGCCCGGCATCCATGACCGTCCTTTGCACCGGCTCGGCACGCAGATGGTGGAAAGCGCTGTCGCCATTATCCCCGATGCGGATGTGATCCTGTTTGTGGTGGATGTCAGCGTGCCCCCCGGCCCGGAGGACGCACACATCGCCCGGTTGTTGCCTGCCAAAGCCGAGGCGCGGCCGGTGCTCTTCGTCCTGAACAAGATGGACCAGCTGCGGCTGGAAACGGCCCAGGCACGCATTGAGTCCTATTGGGCGCTGCTGCCCGGCTATGCCGATTCCATGCCGGTCAGCGCCTTGCGCGGCACCAACGTGGAACGATTGATGAGCCACATCCTGGACCGGCTACCGGCCGGCCCGCGCTATTACCCGGATACCCAGCTCACCGACCAGACCGAGCGGCAGATCGCGGCGGAACTGGTGCGAGAGGCGGTGCTGCGCTATACGCAACAAGAGGTCCCTCATGCCGTAGCCGTGCTGGTGGAACACTACGAAGAACGTCCGAACGGAGTCCTCTACGTGGGCGCGACGCTCTGGGTGGAAAAGGAATCGCAGCGGCCCATCCTCATTGGCAAGGGCGGGGAGATGCTCAAACGGATCGGCGCGGCTGCCCGCAAAGAGTTAGAACGGATGGTGGGGAACCAGGTCTATCTGGAACTGTGGGTCAAAGTGCGCCCCGATTGGCGTAACCGGCCCCGCGATCTGCGGGAATTGGGGCTGGAGGAATAGAAATGGCGAGCGTGTTTCGTTCAATGAAACACGCTCGCCCTGAAGTCGGCCAGCTGTTAGAGTCACGGGAAATAACGATAGACTTCCTTGCGGTGAAGAAAACGAATTCTTGTATCCTGCGCAAATCTTTCAGGAAACTTTCCTTGAAAACAACTTCCATCAGATGGCCTCTAACACGTCAAAGATTGCTTCTCTGGTGACAGGCCCCGTTGTTTCCCCTTCCTGTATTGCTTGAAGCAATCCCCAATCTTCCAGAGTTTCCTGAAACAAGGCCACAGCCAAATCCTGGCGTTCCTCAAAAATCTCCAATAGCGCTTGCTTTAATATATCTTTTAGCTGCTGCTCTTCCACATTGAGCGTAATCATTTCTGCCTCATGACTCCCCGGTCCTATTTTGCCAATTGCCCCATGCACGCAGCATTTCTACCAACAGGCGGACGCCATAGCCGCTGCCGCCTTTGGGGACGTAGGGGCGGCCTTTGTCCTCGGTCGCCAGCCCGGCCATATCCACGTGTGCCCAGGCCACACCCTCCGGCACGAACTTGCTCAGGAAGATGCCCGCCGTCAGCGCGCCGGCCGGCCGGCCGCCGGTGTTTTTCAGGTCGGCGGTATCGCTCTTGATCTGCTCGGCGTATTCTTCATACAGAGGCAGCGGCCAGACCCGCTCGCCGGTCTCGTCACCGGCGCGGCGCAAGCGGGCCACCAGCCCATCATTTCCCATGACACCGGCCGCTTGCGACCCCAACGCCACGACACAGGCCCCGGTGAGCGTCGCCAGATCCACAATTGCCTGCGGCTTGAACTCGCCCGCGTAGGTGAGCGCATCGGCTAAGATCAGCCGGCCTTCGGCATCGGTGCTGATCACCTCAATGGTCAACCCTTTGCGGGAACGGAGCACGTCGCCCGGTTTGTAGGCGCGGCCCCCGGGCATGTTCTCGGTCGCCGGGACCAACCCGACCACATGCAAGGGCAGGTCCAACTGGGCTACGGCGCGCAGTGTGCCTAAGACCGCTGCGCCGCCGCCCATGTCGTTTTTCATCGCCTCCATCCCCTCGCTTGGCTTGATGGAGATGCCACCGGAGTCAAACGTCAAGCCTTTGCCCACCAGGACGATGGTGGGGAGATCGGCACGCCCGGCGTTGTGCTCTATGATGATGAACTTGGCCGGTTCGGCCGTGCCACGGGCCACACCCAGCAGCGCGCCCATATTGAGCGCCGCCATGTCGGCCTCTTCCAGCACCCGGACGCTCAGGCCCAGCGCGGTCAGCGCCAGGGCCTGCTCGGCCAGATACGTGGGGGTCGCCACGTTGCCGGGGCGATTGACCAGGTCGCGGGCCAGCAGGGCAGATTCGGCAATAATCTGACCAGCACGTGCCCCGGCCGCCATTGCCGGTAGCTGGGCCGCGTCAGATCCCACTAACGTGAGGCTTTCCACGTCCGGGCGGATGTCACCGTTCTGTGTTTTGAGCTCGCGGAAGCGGTACAGCCCCAGCAAAGTGCCCTCCACCACAGCTTGCGCAGCCCGTTCCATCCCCAAACTGTCTGCACCATGCACCATGGTGGCCATCTGTATCCCACCCAGCTCGCGCGCTTTAACGGCCGCCGTCGCCGCCGCCTGCCGCACCCCATCCACCGTGAACTTCTCCGGCTTCCCCAGCCCTACCACAATCACGCGCTGGGCCGGGATCATCCCCTGCGGGTAGAGCACTGCAACCTCGTTGCGCTTGCCACGGAAATCCCCGTTGGCCAGTAACGCCTGGAGCTGTCCATTCAGCGCCCGATCCAGGGTCTGAGGCATCCCCTCCAGCGCTGTAGCGCCTTCAAATAAAGTGACCAGGAGCGCGCCGGTGGTCTGCGTCTCCAGGGTGCCTACACAGCTTTCAATGTGCACAATAACCTCCTGTTAGTTGAGGACTTTGATCGCCCGGCAATGATAAGCATCGCCAAACTGGTTAGGGAATTCCATAAAACGGTTCAGGTGATGGCGCAATTGGGAGAGCACAAAAGCCACCGCCGCCGCGTCATGATTGAAAGTCGTGATGAGGAACTCAAAAATAGCGTTCATTTCGGAATTCTCCAGGTCGCTGGCCAAATTGATGGCCGCTTGCAGATCACGGATGGCGGCCAGGGCCTTTTCTACCGAGAACTGGCTGACGTAGCGGGCCTGGAGCAGGACATTGGGATCGGCCGGGGCTGCCAGCTGCTCGGATGGGGCGGCGTCGCGGATTTCTTGCAGCTTTTGCGCGTGGAAGACTTCATCCGCGGCGACCTGCTGCCAGAATTTGACCACCTCTGGGTAGCCGGCAAATTTGCGGGCCAGGCTCAGATACAAATCGCGCGCCGTATTTTCAGCCTGGATAGCCAGCTCAAAGAGCCGATCTACACTTTCGTCAGCAAAGGTCATAGGGCCCTCCTGGAATAGCCGTTCATATGAATTATATCACGTCTCGTAAAAAAAGCTCTTTGAAAACGGGGGGCAGGATGCATTTCAATCCGTAGTTTTACGGATAGACAACCCCGGCCGGTAGCAGTATAATAACCCAAGTTGCTACCTGTCATTGGTAAAGGTCACGTTCTCTTTATGACCACTGACCACAGACCACCCTATTTTAACCGGTTGGTTGTCTGTAGTCAGTCGTCCGTGGTCTCCTGGCAGTGCAGGTGGCAACTTAAGTTATAATAATTGCTGGTCACGCAGCACCTGTATACTATCCGTGGTAAAACGGCTGACCGTGCGCATTTGTCATTTTGGATTAATGTAGCCGCTCACACCATAGGTTATGCTGGCTTTCAAGAAGTTTTTGGGCGTTGGACAGGTCAATTCCTGCGTGAAGCTGTTGACGAAATATGGGACCAAGGTCGCAAACAATTTGTACGCTCAGCGACCTGGGAAGTGTTAAACAATCTTTTACCTTTCTTACTTGATTTCTAAAAATTGAGGCCCATTATGGAAGCCTGGAGAGAAGTAGCAGCCTGGGTTTTTGCCAGTTTGGTATTATGGTTGGGGGCATACAATGGGCAAAGGAGCATAGGTGCGGTTCAACGAGCCTCATGGCCCAGTTTGTTTATTACAGTACCTGGATGGATTAGTGCTCTCTGTGGACGCCCGCAACCTGGCAACCGGGTTGAATTAGGTAGAATGGTGGGGCAGTTAGGAGCTTGGGTGTTAAGCATTCTTTGGATCCCCTTGAAGCTGGCACAAGTTGAATACTCAACTCGTATGCAAATTTTAGCTATAGGGTTCATAATAAATCTTGTGGTTAGTTTTATTATTTCATTGATTGGGGGTAAATTGCGTAGTAGGCCACCACAATGACGCACAGCAATTGACGGCGGCCGCCAGCTCCACCGGCCGGTGCTACCAGTATGAATATGCCGCCACCGGCAATCGCACCGCCCTGACGGTGACGCACCAGGCCGCCGTCACACTCACCACCTACGCCTACGACGCCGCCGACCGCCTGCTCAGCCTCCGCACCGGCAGCCAGGTCATCTCCCCCACCTACGATCCACGGGGGAATCTCACTTACGACGGCGTTTTCACCTACACCTACGATGCGTTAGGGCGGTTGACGCGGGCGACCGGGGTGACCGTAACGGCGGTCTATACCGAATCGCTTAC
>Ga0067045_1028882_pt1 | contig 26335 bp, 10 predicted proteins | sample TerdegcTABiofilm_FD_59184 | JGI IMG/M metagenome (GOLD analysis project Ga0067045, IMG submission 59184) | Combined Assembly of (Gp0054472, Gp0054536) Wastewater bioreactor microbial communities from Singapore -Terephthalate degrading... | reverse complement strand
CGTACTGACCGACAGGACAAGAGTCTCTTTCGTCTCGGCTTGGATTGGATTCACTACGCCCTGAAACGCAATCTTGACTTTGAGCCTACATTTCACCTGCAATTCAGGGAGTCATTAGCTTACGGTAGAGAAACCAACAAGGCACTAGTTTTTGGGGGGCAGCTCACTGCAACGGAAGATTCTCGCCCTGTTGGAATTCCCCGTCACGATCTACACCCCACTGGCGGCCAATTCTGCAAATCCGCCTTAGAAATGAGCGAACCGAAAGTTATTATACTTCAGCACATAACTTGCACGCTCAGCTGCTTCATAAAGTCAGTAATAAAATTAGGTGACAGAGTGAGCTTGACGTTTTTTGTTTTGGATATATTCTGTAAGAGAAGTTTTACTATATTAGGATGGTTAAGTTGCCACCTCGGGTGACTTCTAACCATGGCTTTTAAGATCGCGGAACATTTCTCCCATTCACATGTGCTTGGAGTACAATCTTTGCAACAAAGGTTTGCGCAACCGGGGGAAAAATACGCCAGCTGGCTGGCGATTTTTGTCCGTGGCTATACGGTGCTAGACTGAAAGGCTGTTAGCTTATCTCTTGCAGAAATCCACAGATTTTGATAGATATTGACGGAGATTTTCAGATTTGAGAATCTACGTAACAAAACCCGCAAATTATACGCAGGTGCAAACAGACGTTTTGCTGTAAGTTTAAAAGCAGTTAAGAGTTATGCCTTAAATGATTAGGACTTACGCAAGAGTCATTTTGATAGTCGGAGAACGCAGTTGCTCGCACATATAGCTATCCAACAGGCCGTGCTTGACTTGATAAATCGTATGCGCCGTCTCGGCTGCGACCTGTTTCAAACGCACCCATACCAACAGCGCGCACCCAATATGGTCCCGTTGGATGCGGGCTTTGCGACACTGATAGCGCTCGATCCCCGTGACTTGCTTGCCTTCACGATGAAACTACTCGACCTTCCAACGGTAGCCACACGCCTTTTGTGTTGCTGCCGTGTCGTCTTGCGCCATGTCGTTGGTGGCGACATAGTTCGTGCGCTCAGTAGAGAACCCCAGCCGGAAAAGTTTCACCCAATGGCCCGCCGGAAGGTTTTTGAAATGAATGGTTTTACCGGTTTTGGTTTAGGGTTGCTTCGCGGCAACTTATCAATCGGTTGGTATAGTTGGGTGTCATTGTTGGTGTCCACGCGCCGTGCTTTTGAGTGGGCGAATATAAATTGCAATTAATTTTGTTTGATTTGCTAAATTTATTTAAGGAGCGAGGGATGAAAAATAGACCTTTATTTTTTGGGCTAACTGGCATGATAATATTCCTGGTAGCATTGTGCGGGGGGCAGGCCGTTGCCGCTCAATCTCTGCCATCCAGGCCTGAGGCTGGCGGGTCACCCGAGTGTTGGCCGCTAGATGTAGTCGTGCTCATAGACGAGAGTCTCTCAATGTCTAAAGTTGGCGGTAATGATCCAGACGGTTACCGTTTTTTGGCAGCCAAAGAGATCTTAAACCTGCTAATTTCTAACCGTAGGGCACAATGCACTGATGCAGAGCATCGGTTGGGGGTGATATTTTTCACCGATGTAGTATCGACCGTCGTGCCACTAAAATCTATAGATATTTCTGCTACTGATGATCGGGAAGCATGGAGTCAGGAGATTGTCAATGCCATTCAGTCAGGGATGCCTAACAATCTCAAGAATGGCACCGACCCGGCCTTGGCCTTTAGAGCTGCAGATACGCTCTTGAACCAGGCGCCGCCTACTTCGCCCTTGCCTTCAGGATATGCCCAGCGACGTCAGGTCATCATTCTTTTGACCGATGGGAACCCTGAAGGGACCAATGTGGGAGATGTAGGGAATTATATGCGGCGGTTATCTAACGATTTGAGTGCCCCTGGTTGGAGCCGTCGTTCTATTTGGATAGTTGCCTTGAATGCCAAATACCTTAGCGCTCAAGCATTTGAGGGCAAAACAATGCGCCAGGTGTGGACCGAAATTGCCACCACTCACAATGGTCGTTTGCTAGGTGAGGATAGCTATGATAAGCAAACTATTCCTGCGGCTCTGGGGCAAATCATTGATGAAGAATTTGGACAGCCAGGGATAAAGATACAGTGTGGTGATTTTTATGTGGATCCGTATTTGCAAAGCGTGCGTTTTGTTTTTTCCAAACGGCTGGAACACCAAGACAAGCTGGTTATCCTTTCTAAACTGGATGATGTGACCGGCGAGCCACTTTATCGTTATTTTGATGGCAAAATTGAATTGATTAACGCGTCTTCGCAAATGGTTTTTCAAGAAGATCTGTATCGACGTGATGGCATTATAGAGGAGTATTCTTTTAACTTTCCCTTACCGGGGCGGTGGAATTTTACTATTGAAGGATTGAGTGACAGCGAATGTCGGTTAGGAGTGGATGCCCGTCAAACGCCCCGAGTGGCCGAGGTACGTTTGATAGAACCTGCCGACGTTGTGGCACAGAGCGAAGCCGCGCCTTATTATGATACCGAAGCACCAATATCCTTGAAAGTGCGGCTGGAAGCTATGGATGGTCAACCGATACCCTTGCCGGATTATCCATTGACTATGACAGCGATATTACGTTTACCCAGTGGTAAGACACAGCTGCCAGATGATAATCCTCTCCCGACCTATACATTTGCACGCACCGCTGAAAATCTATGGCAAAGCGATCCAGCCTTTATCCTGGCGCCGGAGGTGGGGACCTACACACTGCATCTGAGCGGCGTTTCTGTGCATCATAATCCCCCTGAAAGTTCTACTGTCGAGAATTATGCCGTTTTTACAACTACGTTATCTTATGAAGTTAAAAAACTGGGGCGTTTGCGCTTTGTGATTCAATCCCCCGCTGAAGGGGAGAGCATACCATGCAATACAGTTCAGGAACGGAAGGCTGTTGGTCGGCCCGTCCCAATTACCATTCAATTGTTGGATCCTAACGGTCAGGCGGCAGATGCAGAGTATTATTTGACTTCGGACCTGGTACAGTCCTTTGAAGCCACGCTGTTGGATATTGGAGGTAACCCATTAGATACAGTCTCACTTGCCCCCGCAGCGCGAGGCATCGGGCTTTTTGAAGGAAGGTTAATGACCACCCCCTCTGTGGTTGGCTGCGGGCTGGTCTCGGCCCAGGTAAGGTTCAAAGGCAGCGTGGATGACACCCGCTTTGCCCTCCCTGGACGTACGCAAACCGTGACTTTTAATCGTCTCCAATCTGAGGGTGTGCTGATAGCGGTTTCTGCACCTCAAATGGGACAGCGGTTCTTGCTACATCCAAATCTCTGTGCAGCGTGTAAAAATGTTTTAGTGCCTGTGACGCTTATTTTTGGGCTTACTGATTTGGATGACAAGGCCTTGCCACCCACCGATGTGGCCAACGGCACACCTGAATCTCTATACACTGCATCGTTGATTGCTCCGGATGGTATGCGCGAAGAACTAAACTTAGCTGCGACCAATGGGGTTTTCAGCGCTACTGGCGGTCTGACAATGACGCAGACGGGAAATTATAGGTTTGAGATTATTGCTAACCAAGATGCTTTCAAAGAGGGCTACGTCTCAGGCGACACAACGCCGGTAACCATTAGTTTAGAGCGCTATGATACGCCATGGACCAACCCGCTTACTTGCAAAATTGTTGCCATTTCTTCTACCGCGTTACTGGTATTTCTTGTTGGCCTGATAATTTATTTGCTTACAGGTGCGCCAGGCGGCACATTGGAAATCATTGAATTTGGCCGTCCCACAGAAATCGTAGCCGGGCCATTTGGTTTGCGTGGTGGTCGTTTCCCTACCATCTCTGGACGTGGACTTCCAGGGATGGGCATCAAGCAGATCCGCACTCAGAAAGCCAGGTCAATGGAGGGGAATGCACGAGCTGTAAAGGTGGTAATAAGAGATATCAACGGTCAGGATGTTTTCGAGGGTATTCTGGAAGTTGACCAACCGGTACCGCTGGCTGTCATGGAGGGGCGGGATCTGGATCTTGTTTACCGGTAGCTTTGCGCATCTACGCGCGCCTGTTTGTGTGATTCAAAAATTTATCTTAGTTTTAGTTAAGGAGGACGGCAATGCCAAGACCAGGGTTGATTGTCGGATTGGGGGGCACCGGGCAATGGGTGCTGACGTGGCTGAAACGCGATTTGTTGCTTTCCAACAATGGTGTGATGCCTAAGAATGTGCGTCTGTTGGAAATTGACACCTGCACCCAGCTGGAAGCCAAAGCCAGCCGCATCAATGCCAAAGGGCAGAAGGAAGAGGCGGTCGAGGTAGGCGGCGTGATGCTGGACCGCAGTGAATATGTGTACATTGGCGGCGATGCCCATGAAATGGCCCAGCAAATCAAGGCACGACAGGAGCAAGGCAAGGAATTGACATGTCAGTGGTTCCATGCTCCCAAGTGGTTGAGTACGCAGGCGCCGCGCACGTTTGTTTTGGACGAAGGTGCCGGCAGTCTGCGACAGTTCGGGCGGCTGGCAATTTTCAGGGATATGCAAGGGGAAGAAGCGGGCTCGCATATCTGGTCGGCGCTGCGCACATCTATTGAGGGTGTGCGTTCTGCCGTGACCGAACAACGTTCTCTGGAAATCATTGTGGTTGGCTCGTTTGCGGGCGGTACCGGTTCTGGAATATTTATTGATACCGCGCTTATCTTGCGACTCCTGGCCCGGCAATTAGGTGTCCATCACATTCTACGCGGGATGTTTGCGCTGCCGAATGTTTTCACCACCGCACCGGATGCCGAAATGAAAGCGCGCTCCTTTGCTGCCTGGCGTGAATTGAACCGTTTTATGGTCGTGAGCGAAGATTTCCCAATGTCAGAAATTCGTTACGTGCCTACCAACCCTAATTTCCGCATTCGGCCTACACAACGACTGTTTGACGCCTGTTATCTGGTAGATGGCAAACGCAAAGGGCAACCCATTGCCCAGGAAGCGAAGTATGGCGTTTTTCCCATGCTGGCCGAGTTCCTGAGCGCGATTTTGGACGAGCAGGCTGGTACAGCCTACACGCAATGGATTTTTACCAACCTGGCACCGGAATATGCTAAGAAGCCAGAAACTCCGATGTACAGCGCTGTAGGGGCTTATACCGTACAGGTGCCGGCTTATTTTGTGCAAGAGCTTTCTGGTTATGAGTACAGCAAACAGCTGCTGTTGCGTCTTCTGTCCCCTAAACGTGAACCGGACGAAGAAGGACGTTTAGTAGCCGCTGGTGCCGAGCGGCATCTGGCTTTGGCTGCGCCGGACCGCAATCAGGAAGATCGCGGGTTTGCCGGCCGTTCGCGTTGTCTTCTGATGTTGAGTAACAGCGCTACGTATGAGGGTAAGACTACAAAACCTACTCTCTATCATGGCCGGATAGCAGAAATCGTTAGAGACGCTGTAGACCAGAATAAACGGCAAAGTTTGGTAGATTCGTTGGCGCGGGGTGGCAGCGGGCCGGCCAGTTGGGTCGCTTATTTTCCCAACCTGGGCGATGACCCCCAATTTGAGGCCATACGGCGCGCCGTCAATGAACAGATGGCTTATAACATTGTGCAGCAGTATCGCCGGCGTGAGGGTGAAAAGGAAGAAGAAGCTCGTGCCCGTTTCAGGAAAATCCCTGAAGATGTGCGCACCCGTTTGGGCGGCGTCACTCCCGCCGGTGAAGAGGTGGAGGAATTTCATGGCACCTGTGGCGACGCACTTAAAGAGTGCGAGCGTGTGCAACTGATCATTTTCCGCCAGGTAGTGCAATTGCGCTTGCTGGATATCCTTAATGGGCATACCGATGACGCGCTGGTTGCCAAGAGCGGCAAATTAGGCTATGCCTGGGACTATTTTGACGGCCTGGTGGCTGAGTTGGAACGTTTCCTGGGCTTGATGGCTGAAGTCAAAAAGCGACGTGAGGAACTCAAACCAGAGCTCAGACTGGCCGGCCTTTCCAAAAAAGCACAGGATTTCCTCAATGCCACCGCAGGCAAAAAGATTTTCTGGTTCTGGGAACATCCCAATGTCAAAGGGGCAGAATTGGAATATCTCAATGCTCAGCAACGTTTGATGGAAGTCCGCCGTGAGGATGTTCTGCACTACTATGTAGTAGAAACTGCCCGCGAAATGAAGGCCATTTGTGAGCAGGTGCGCGACGCACTGCAGCGTTGGATCTGGCATCTTGCTACCGGCGATAGCGCATATCAGCTGCCGGGGTTATGGGATAGGCTGCGTGAGGGTGAGCAACAGCTCAACAATGCACACTCGTTTGATAAGGTTTCGCCCAAAGTTCAGCAGCTGATTGCTGATGCAATCCTCCCAATTAGTGAAGAAGACCTGCGACAGGCTTTAAGTTTGTGGGAATGGCATCCTGTTTTTGATGGTGAGCGCTTTATCCTTCAGGCGCAGGTTCTACCCCAAGCGGCAGAAGAGACCGTGCGGGAGCTTCCTGACCCTACCCAAGGGAATTCCTCAGAGTTACGCTGGCAAATCGGGCAGGAAAACGCCAGTGCCTTGCTCAGCCTGGCACGGCGGCGCTTTAGCGGTGTAGCGGCACGCACCAGGGTAGCAGAGGAGATCAAGCGTGAATACCCAGATCCCAAGAAATTTGCCGCAGAAATTGCCGACATCAGTGCTGAACCGCTTTTTGATGGCACTGGTGCGGGCTGTGTCAAAAAGAGTAACCTGATTCGTGTCCGCACTGATGATAATGATCCCTATTTCATCGGTCCCGACGGCCTGGAGGGGCATTTGCGGGGAATTCATCATCTGGATCGTGCCATTCGGGATGATACCTATGGTATTCAAGTGGTAGGTTCAGAACATCCATACAAATTGACCCTGGTACGGACAGATGACCTGTATTCTTACGAAGCCTACCGCGCCTGGGGGCAATGTCTGGAATCCTATCGGGGCCATATCAGCGGTGAGGATAACGAACTCAATCCAGTATTGATGCATAATTTCACTGCCGAAATTGAAGCCGTAAAAGTTGAACAGCAGATTGTTCATCGGTTGAAGGTGGATTATCGGTCGTTACATCCGCGCGTCGTGATGCTTCTGGAAGACCGTGCTGCATTAGAGCAGTTTATTCACCTGTTCATGCTGGGGGTCATCCGCGAAACACCTTCCTCGGTTTCCCCTTATCGCTGGCAGCTGAGTTGGAAACCCGGTAATGAAGAAGAAGTAATCTGGTTGACCAAAGGAATGGCTGCAAAACCCGAAGAGCCGATGCTTCTGCAGGCCATTCACGGCTATGTAGTGCTGAAGCATTCTCAACAGCCAGGGTACTTCAGCCGGAAAGTGGATGCTGAATTTGCCCGTATTTTGATCGCGCAACGGTTAAAAGAGTTAGGCCGTTCAGGGTATCGCCGGCTGCTGAACGAACATCTCACCGGGGCCAGGGGGTTGGTGCAACAGCTGCAACAGGTAGGGCATAAGTATGCCTTTGGGGAAAAGGCTGGAGTACTCCGTCAGGATTATGTAGATATGGCGCTGGTCGTTGAACTCTTCCTGAAAGAACAATTGCGGAATCTGGACCGAGAGGAAGAACGTGAAGCCGAGGAGCGTCAGCAAGAGCGAAAGTTGCATCCTCGGCTTGAGGCGTTACTGGTTGAGGATGGAAAGTACTTACGGCAGTTTGTCTACCTGGCGATGCTGGGGATGATAAAAGATACAACAGAGGCTCCTAAAGTCTATCGTTGGCAATTGACTGTGCCAGGGAAGCGCGGGGAACAGGTTTTTTGGTTGACTCCCCCCTGGACCAAGAGCACGGCCAAAGGTATGCCGATGCCCACTCTGTTGGATGCGATAGAGGGTTATATTCTGGCCAAGAAAACTTACGAGCCTGGCCGGGAAGAAGTCATTGACCACGAATCTATCCAACAACTACTCGACGCCCGGATAGAAGAAAAAGGCGCCCAGGGCGAAATTGCCCTGTTGGAACGTCATTTGAGTGAAAAAGGATTTGTCGCTTTGGTGCGTAGTTGGGGTATAGATCCGCGAAGGCCAGGCACCGTGCGCCAGCAAGAATATATAGATCTGGCTAATGTGGTGGAGCAGATGCTGAGCAAACGCCTTGAAGAGCTGAAGGAAGATTTGCCCAAATCCGGATTTGGTTGGGGAGACGAGACACCTCCATCGCCTGCTGAGGCTAAGGAGGATGAATCTCTCCCGCAATCAACCATGGATTACTCTGCTGACGTTTAAGTAAACCCCGCAGAGGCTCTGGGACTCTTTACACTTTGAGTCAAAGGGTCCCAGAGCCTGGATTGAGATAAGGCAAACTCAGTGTGAATCATACGCTTTGCTAGTACACCCGTGCCGGAGGTTAGAGGTGACACAACCAGGTCTCATGCGTTTGCTTAAGATTATCATTTTGTTGGCTGTTGTTTTGAATGCTACTGGGCTTTTTATGGTGCCTGTAAAGGCACAAACTTCCACCCCGCCTTCACCTTCGCCAATTGCGACGGCTACCCCGACGCCTACCCCAACGCCTGTCGGCCCTTCTCCAGTGCGTTTACGCCTGATTGCGCAGGCAAACCCTGACCCGTTACCAGCAGGCGATGAAGCGGATATCACGCTGAACCTTGCGTTGAACCAGCAGCCCAATGGTGAGTGTATTGGCATCCCGGGTTATCCGCTGGATGCTTTTTTTGTGATAGACAACTCAGCATCGGCCGGCACCGGGCGTGGCTCAAATATCGCTTTGACGCAACAATGGCTTCTGGACTGGATTGCGCAAGCAGAACCTGTAATATTTACTTCATCTGGGGGTACCCCCCAGCATATTCGGTTGGGTATAGTAGCCAGCCGGGTTACAGCGCGGGGTACCGAGTTGCTCTGGCAAACCTTGACTGAGGATTACGCCCAGTTGCGAGTTACAGTAGAGAGTCTGGCCAGTGGTGGTGATACTTCACTAGCCCCTGGCATCAAACAAGCGACTACAGCTTTACAACAACGCGCGCGCCCCAATGCACGGCAGGTGTTAGTGTTGATCTTACATGACCGGCTGCCTCTGACCGAAGAGACTTTGGCGGCTCTGCAAGCCGCTCGCCAGGCAGGGATTGAAACCTATCTGTTTGTCAATTCACTCAATTTGGACCCGGCCCAAGTGGTGGATGCCACCACAGCCTCATTTGTGGACGCTGACCATTTCTGGGTAGACCCCACTGAGCTGCAGCGGCAACGCGCCCTGGTGCAAATGACCGGCGGCACTACTCAATATCTGGCACAGGAGATTCAGGTTACGGTCACCTGGTTGCCGGAAGGGTTGACCGCCGTGGCTGGCGTGGGCACAAAGGACAATACCGTGCAATGGGCAGTCGCGCATCTGGCTGAACAGCAAAACGCTGAATTAAAGTATCGCGTCAAAGTTGCTCCGGCGCTGGCGACACAAGGATCCGTCAATGCTGTCGCGCAAATAACTTATCAGGATTGTAACGGCGTCCAGCGCACAGAATCGGCCGAACTCTCGTTGTGGGTAGCTGCGGCACGCGCCACGGCGACGTCGACCGCTTTACCACCTACTCAAACATCGCGTCCATCCACGGAGCTGCCGGTTATCCCGACATCTACCGAGACTCCTGCAGCGCCTGCGACTACAAAACCACAGAATCCGACGGCCACGCCCAATAGCTTTACGTTACCTACTATTGGGCTGCCCCCACCGGAACAATTGGTTTCGCCCTCCCGCCCTTCTCAGGGTCCTATTGATCAACTTATCGCCTGGTTGATCAATTTGATTCCCGGTGCTTTTGCCTCTCTCACTCCTTTGATTGGCGCGCTGCCAACAGTTTTGCAATGGCTGTTGATTATCGTTTTGATTATTCTCTTGCTTCTATTGCTACGGTGGCTGCTACGAAAACTGATTCAATGGTGGCGTAACCGTAAACCCAGGGTTAAAGAAGGGCCCTCTTCCGAGCCGATGGGACCAATTCCCCCCTCACCATCAGAGCCTTCTGTTCCTGAATGGTTGAAAAAGCTTAAAGATAACCCTTTACCTCCTGAAAGGGGAGGTCGCAATGGATAATAGAGTTCAAGATACATTTTTGCTTGGGTTGGGACCGGCCGGTAGGGAAGTATTGATTCAAGTTGCTGCGGCGCTCCATGACCGCTTTGGCCGTGACTGGCCGGCTAACATTCACATGCTCCAGGTCGATGTGTTGCCAGAGGAAGCCACCGGTCAAATTGACAAGCCTGACGGGGTGCCTCCCGAAAACTGGATTTTGCTGCGTTCCAACTTCAGGCAAATGGAAGAAAACTTGCGCAAGAAACCGGAGGACTGGCCCCACTGGCAATGGTATACCCGCACAGCACCGGATTACGGGCGTGCCCGCGGACGTCTGGCTTTTTTCTATGATGTAAGGAGTGGTATTAACGGTTCGCTGTTGTGGAAAGCCATCCAAAACGGAGTCCGTGATTTGAATGCGCCGGCAATTCGCGTGATTGGGACCACCTTTGACGACGTAAGCAGTGGTATGTTGGTGGATGTGCTGCGCTTGATCCAAATCGTATGTGCTGGTCCGGGGGGTACCCCGCCCGCGCAGCTCTGGTTGGCGGGTCCGGTCGGACGTGACTGGTCCGAACGCTTAGGCGGCCGTGGTAAAGTGCGCGCCGATGAGCAAAAAGCACGCACGCTGGCAACGTTGCGTGAATTGGAACGCTTTCAGCGCAATGCACCCGTAGAATACCGGTATATCCTGGATGCTCGTCGTCAGGAAGAACTGTACCATTCCTACAATTTCGCTCTGGTCAATGAAATTTTACTCTTTGAACCGACGACCAATCCACCGGTCTCTCCTGAGAATGATTCTTTTGTCTGCATGGCCAATGCTTTGCTGGCTTTGTTGGATGTGCGGGCCAATCAGGAATGGAACAGGCATTTAGGCGGCGAAAGACGGAAAAAAGATGATCTGGCTAATTTGAAAGGGCAGGGGGCAGTTCTGACGGTAGGATGTTATGCTGTGCGGCGCCCTACCCAGGCCCTGACTCAGGCCTTGGCCTGGCGTATGGTGCGTGATGTTTTATTTGAGACCACTTTGGGTCTTTTACCGGTAGAACAGCAGGAGAGCAATGGCGATTACAGACCCTTGCCGGAGACGGAACAGGGGCAGCCGTTGAAATCAATACCAGCGCCTAAAATGCAGGATATAGAGAGTTTCCTCTACAAATATCGTAGTTATTTTGATTCGGCTGCGTTTGCCGAGGCGGTGCGTCATAGGGTCAATGATTTGCTCAATGGAGAACAGGATGTAGATTTACCGGCCACGGTACGCCGCGCCGGCCTGGCGCAGGCAATCCGCTGGCTTAGATTGCTTAGTGCAGGGCTCAAACAGAATAATGCCATAGATATTGCCCGGCATGTTGATGACTTGAGCAGACAACTGAACGAATGGCAACGTTGGTTGAAAGAGCAGGTCTATCCGATATGCAAACAGCATTTTGAAGCAGCCCGGCATGAATTGCAGCGGCTGCGTAATCAACCAGCACAGAGTTGGGGAATTGAAGCAGAGTTAGAATGGCCGCTTTACCGGCGTTATCTTCGCGCCTGGGCTGGCAGCCCCAGTGGCAGCACGCAATCCGAACCGCTGCTACGGTTAACGGAACGTTTTGGCTGGGAAGTAGAAATTGTGCCGAACGGCTGGCGAGCACGTTTAATTGTTCCACCTGGCGAGTTTGATGAGTCACTCAATGCCCGAAATCTTGATTTGGTACGCTCTTACGAATATGCTTTAACCGGTGCTGATGTTGAGAATTTGCTGCAGGCGATTTTCTCATTAGCCAGACGCGCAGCGCGTTTAGATGCGCAGACCACTGCTACCCAGATAGCTTTGCAACAGAATTCCCAAACCTGGCTGGAAAGAGCCAGGGCTAAATTCCGGTTGCGCTATGACGATGACAAAGCGGCCCAGATCATCCCGCAAAGTAGCGTGCATCTCCTGATTATGCCAGAATTAGCCGAGGATACTGACAAGCTAACTAAGCGTTTGCTGGATGCGCCCAATAAACCCACGCAGCTACAGGTCTGCCAGAATGATGACCCAACTTCCGTTACCTTGATAGAGGCTACCACCTGGATACCTCTCTCTACCATTGCCTTGTACGATGAGGAGACCTGGGAATCCACTCCTGTGCCCCCCATGCTCTATGTCTGGCCCCCCGAACAAATGGCGGCTGAACTGGAGCGAGAGCATCGTCTTTCGCCCCTACTTGTGAGTCGGATAGCAGAAGATGAGCCGTTATTGCGAGCTTTCGGGTTGGCATTCATCTATCAGGCTATGGGGCAGGATGACCGCGGGTGGCGTATTCCCGGGATGGACGATAGTGTGTCTGGCGACTTAGCCGCGGCGTTGAACGCGGTCTTTGAGGGGGATGCTAAAGCGCACGCTTCACGCCTGGTAGCGTTGCAAGCGGCGGTGGAGCAGCGCCGTCAGGCCATTAAAGACCGGCGTTTTTTTCTACGGCAGGTAGACCGAGAACAGCTTCAACCATTGAAAACCAACGCCAATGTCCGGATGCAGGACCTGGTGGAGTATCTGCGTGGGCTGATCGCTTGGGAGATGAATGGATAACTGAGGATCATTTCATTTGCACAATCAGGAGCGTTAACCATGTACCTTGACGACCGCACTCTCTTGCCGTCGGGAATGGAGATACCGGGCAAGCAAGACACTTACACCATTGAGCGATTCCTGGGTCTGGGTCTGACTGCGCAGGTGTACCGCGCACAGCAGGTCAGCACCGGGCGTATCGTGGCGCTTAAGGTATTGCGCCACGATACCAGCCAGGTGAGCCGCGACCATTTCTGGCACGAAGCGCAGGTCTTGAACGAGCTGCATTACGCTGGGGTGACGTATGTGCCGGCGGTCCTGGCGCAGCAAAAAACCGGCGACCTCCAATTCCTGACGCTGGAATATGTGGACAGCGAGGAGTACCGACCGTTGGATGAGTTTCTGGAGCCATTGTTGGAACAGGAGGCGCTGGAAGTGGCGCGGCAGGCGTTGGAGGTGCTGCAGGCGCTGCATGAGAAGGTGGGCCGCACCTATACAGATATGCAGCTCAAGAACTTCCGCTGGAATAGTGCTACCAGGACGCTCAAGATTCTGGACTGGAATCATGTCAGCACACAGCGCAAGTTTATCCAGCCGGATGAACTGCGCTATTTTGGCGTGCAGACCTTTGAAGAGCTGGCGCAACGCGACTTGGCACGTTGGGGGGCTTACTTCTACCGACTCTTGACGGGCAAGGGAGCATTGGAGCAAGGAGAAACCGTGCGGGCGCTGGCGCAACGGGCCGGCGAGCAATGGGAACGCATCTCGGTAGCGGCGCGGCAGATTGTGTGCCGGGCACTGCATCCCGATCCAAGCCGGCGTTATACCACGGCTGCTGAATTTCTGGCTGCTGTGAAGGCTTTGCAGGTGTGCTGGTGTGAAGAGGTGGATGAGGGGCGCGAGCGACACAAGTTGGACGACCTTTTGGACACCATTAAGGAGGCGACGAGTCCTGAGGCGCTTAAGCAACTGGATGAAGTAGCGGCACGCCTGGATTTGTTGGAGCGGCGGGGAGTAGGTTTGTCTACCTTGCGGCGGCGGCTGGAGCGGCTCATACAGGGGACGGTTTCGGCGGCATGGGGGAGCGGTAAGCTGTATTACGGGGCGGCGCAATACCTCCAGGCGACACAGATATGGGAGGCCGAGGCTGCAGCGCAAGGACGAGTTGACCTGTGGCGTTGGGTGCTGTTGGCGCGGACCGGAGCGCAGGACGCGGAGCGGTTCAACCGTGTGCGTGAAGAGTTGGAAAGTATCATCAAGGCGCTGGAACAGGGTGCGCCAGAGAGTGCGACGTGGCAGCAATGGAAGGCCCTGGTAGCCAGGGAACCCTGGTTGACGCAGGAAGGAGTGCCGGTCCATTGGCTGGGGGTGGAGATTCAAGTGGCGCAGCAGGTGGCCGCGGGACGTGCGGCAGAGGTGGAAGGAGATGCTACACAGGACCCTGAAGCGTGGAACCGCGCAAAAGCGGCCTTTGAGGATGCCGTTGCTGCTTTGAAGACAATTCCGTATGGAGGCTTGCTGTGTGAGATAGATGATAAGCAAGGGCTGGAAACGAAAATCGAGCAGCTCAATGAGAAAATCTTAGCTTGCAGCAAAGATAACGAGCGGGCGGAAACTATATCTCAGGACTTCCAAGCGATTACCGAAGCAGAAAACCAGGGGAAAAAGAAACAGGAGGTTTTGATTCAGCTGAAGCTCATCCTGATAACAACGCCTGGGGCACAGAAAACCCTGGAAGTGTGTGAAACCAAGGCGCGGGAGTGGCAAGAGATTGATCCAAAGTTTGCTTTGGAAATAGTGGAGACGGTGCTGTTGTATAGCCACATTGTGGATCGTGCTGCGTGGATGAAGTTACGGCGGGAGCAGTTGAGCAAAAAGTTGGCAGACCTGGACAGGCAAATCAGAGCTGCGGTAGGGGCCGGAAAGTGGGAGCAGGCGCGCATGTTGGCTGCCGCCTGGCCACCAGAGGGACGTTTTGAGCTCTATCCAGAGCTGGTGACCTATGTAAGGGAAGTTTTCAACCAGCAGCTACAACAATCCTTGTGGGAAGCATGGCAAGCGCATGAGCTCTTAAAAGCATTAGGAGCGGAGGGTACCGAGACGCGCCTTGAGGAATGGAGAAGAGCGAAGGAGGAACTCCAGGCGAGGAGTGAAGAGGCTAAACAACTTGTGGCGAAGTTGCAGGCTCAAGCGGGAGAATTGGTGCAACGGTTCCAAATGCAACAGCAGCAGCTTGAGGCAGCAGAGCAGGCACGGCAGAAGGTGGAACAGCATAACGCGAAGCTTCAAAAATTTCGCGAATGGGTGGATGGCCTCTATACGCGATGGCAGGCGCTCAAAACTGAGCGTGGGGCAGAGGCCTACCCTGATATTTTGCGGGAGATTGAGACTGTATCCTGGTCGCTTGAAGATCCCTATCAAGATTTGACCAACGAGGAAGTCTACCAAAAGTGGCGGACTTATCTTGGGCAACAAAAAGCCTGGCTGGAAGAGCAAATTAAGGCGGATTCAGATAGCCAACGGAATTTGGAGGAAGCGCAATCGCGTTTTAATGAGGCTTTGGAGAAAGCCCAGGAGTTGACTTCTGAGGCTCTAGAGTCGGCTAAGGTGAGTCTGCAACAGGCCCAGAAGGCCTTGAACTATCAACCACCAGTCCAGCATCAAAAACGCCATACCCAATTGCTGGCTCAGGTCCAAAGCCTGGATGAATTGCTTGATGTTATGAATCAAAAAAGCCTTGTTCTTGATGTACAGAAGGCAAAAGATCTTATTAAGGACTGCGAGAATTTGTCAGGACAGGATCAAGGTGCTTTTTTGTCCAAGTTTGGGATATGTTGCGAGCTATTTGGCAAGGTACGTGCGGGGTTGGGCGCACTCCTATGGCCGCAAGCCAAAAGTTACTTTCCATTGCTGGAAGCCATGGAAAAGCAGCTTGCGGAATGGAGGAGATTGTACCCTTTATCCGGCAATGGCCAGAGCCAAGAGGTTGTCTTGACCGTATCTTTGGCACCCGAAGACTTAAAGAAATTGCAAGACGCTCTGACCACAACGAAAAATACTCTGATTGAGCATATCAATAATCTCAAGCCAGAAAAACGCCAAGCGGGACCGATGACCTGGTTGCCCTGGGCGTTTTCCGGTTTGGCACTGGTGTTAAATACAATATTGCTGGCACTGTTTTTTCCCCAGATGAGGCAACTGCAGCAAGTACAGCGGGACCTGACAAGATTGAGCACTCCCACGCAGGTTGCCAGCGTTCCCCTTGTATCGGCTACACCTGCTTCCCTCACAGAGGCTATTACGGTCAAGCCGACAGAAACATCAATGCCTACCTCCACATCTACTCCCACACCTACTCCTACATCAACTCTTACGCCTACTCCTACACCTACTCCTACACCTACTCCAATGCCACCTTTCACCGGCGTGACATTGAACTGGACGCGAGGTATCACCCTTTACCAGATGCCGGCCTTGACGTTGACGGCGGAATCGGGGTGGACTTTTACGACAACTTTGACGACGCCAGCTGATTCTGGCAATACAACCCTGGTTGAATCAGGGATGGATTTGAATGCTGAGCAAACACCGTGGGAGATCAGGGTTTTAGTGGTGAATAACCAGGAGCAATCAATGCCATTGACTGGAACACTGACTGTTCAAGATGCCCAAGTTGCAATCTGGCAGCCTCAAAAAGAACTATCTCTTCTCCCGGGTGACTACCAGGTCAAAATTTTGTTCTTGCATGATAAAGAGCAGCAAGTTCTCCAGGGTGAGAGCTTGGCAATTATGCCTTATTACAACGTCAGCGCTGAGAGGAGCCGTGTTTATGATCCCGGGCAACCTGGCATGAGTGTGATCTATCGTATTACTAATACCGGTAATACGACTGATACATTCAAGCTTGTTTTGTATAACGCAAAGTCTTCAGCGCCAATTAGGGGTGTAAGTGGAACAATCACTTTGACTTCAGGCCTTACAAAGGAAATCGGGATTCAAGGCACCGCTCCATCGACACAAAGCTTTAGTATAACTCTTCCAGAACTTGCACCTGGACAGGCAATGGATATTGACCTGTTTGTCAATACTGAAAGCTGTCCATCGATGAATTTAGAATTTATTCCCCAGAATGGGAAAGGGACTCCCCTCAAAAAAGAAGAACCTTTCGAAGGATGTCGTTAAAAAAAGTTTATGGATTACGAGGAACAAGCAATGAATGACCTGCAACGCCAAAACTTACTCAAACATCTGGATTACCTGATGGACCAGCCCATTAGCGACGAAGAATTTAACGTGCTGGACGATATACGCTCCGCCTTGAAGAAATGGGATTTGCAGGGGCCGGTTCCCTACGAGGCAGAATTGCGCGCTCGCGGCATTGACCTGGAAGCGTTGTTGGCCGAAGAGGGGGAATCGGTAGAAGAATCCTCGGTCGTGCCCTTGCCGAGCGGGGCTGAGCTGACACAGATCTTGCAGCAGCTGCGCAACCGCATTATTGCTGAAGCCCCTGAGTCAGACACCATGCGTCTTGCACGTAAGGCGTTGCTGGGCTGGCGCGAAGCCGGACACCTGGCGCCGCTGCCTTACGCCGCTGAGCTGGCTACCTGGGGCATCTGGCCCCCCATGTCGGAACCTTCCCCGGCGTCCCTTGTGACCCCGCCCCCAGCAGAAACGCCGGGAACGACGACCGTGCCCGATTCAGGCGATCCTGATGTAGCGCTGCGGCCAGACTACGATACCGCGCGCAGCCTCATCGCGATGCAACCCCACCAGGCCATTCAGTGCCTTCAGAAATTACAGGCGCGGGCCCGCGGCAGCCTGGCCAAATGCCTGCCGGACGATCTCAGCGAAGCGAGGGTGGAGCTGCAACGTCGCACCGACGACCTGATCAGTGAAGCCCGGCGGGTGCAACAACAGCAACCCCGGGATCTGGAGGCCCAGGCTAAAGCCTGGCGTGCCGTCATCGCGCTCAATCCGGAGTCGCAAGAAGCACAGCAGGCACTCCGGCGGTTGCAACAGCGTGTGCGGGAAGCGATTGAAGAAGAAATACAGCAAATTGGGCAGGATGCGGATGCAGCTGCTCGGAAGGATCACCTGCCTGATTTGAATACTGCGCGCGGTAGGGCTGAAGCGCTGGCGACGCGCGCAGATTTGCCCGCCGATTTGCAGGAATCAGCCCAGGCGTTGGTAAAGAAGGTGCATGATTTGCTCGCGGCAACGCGCGACCGGCTGGGGGTCGCCAGCACCAAAAGAGCAGAGGGCGATTATCGCGAGGCTTACCGACTTACTCGTGAGGCTCAGGAAGAAGGCAAACCGACGTTGGTGGATACGGCTGGTGTTATAGGCCCTGCCGGCGCAGCAATAGTAACCTCTGACTTTTTCCGCGAGGTCAGCAGCGTCTTTCTGGCTGCTACTCGCCAGAATGTTCAAAATCGCCTTCAACAGGCAGAGGCAACCAGGTCGAGCGCGCCCGATAAGGCGTTGGGCTACCTGCAGGAAGCGCGCAGCTGGCTCACGGATGATGTCTGGACGCCTGATCATCGCCAGGCTCTCCGCCCGCAGTTGGAAGAGGTAAACCAGGCGATTGAGGATGTTCAGCGCTTGCGCAAACAGTTTGAGGAGGCGCGAGAGAAAGTAATCAAGGCGCGCGCCGTTGGCTTGGTTGCGCGCGAGCGTGTGCGGCTGCTCATTGAGGCGCAGGAATGCTATCCTGATTATCCCAATATCCAGGCTTATTTGGAGGAAGCGCGCGACAACCTGGCCGCGGAGCTGGCCGGCAAGGTAGAGGCGCAGATTGCCGAGGCGCACCGCTTAACCCTTCAAGAGCAGTTTGTGAGGGCGCGGGAGGTCTTGGAACAGGCGCGCAACGAGGCATTGCGCGATGTGCCGCACCCTAAAGCGGATTCTCCCTTGGCGCTGGCGCTGGCGCATGTGGCACAGGAAGAGCGCGTAGTGAACGAAGCTGAGCAAGCGCTCTGTAACTTGAAGGAGCTCCTGGCGCAGGTGGAAGCTAAACTTGCAGCCCACGATGCGGAGAAGACAAATCTGCTATTGCTCAACGAGGCACGCGCGTTATTGGACCAGGTCCCTGAAACACAGCGTGATCATTCCCAGGTGCAAAAGGTCCGCGCAGCTGTGGCGGCGCGGCAGGGGGATCGCGACAACTACGCTGCTGGTCAGGAAGCGTACAGCCGTTGTGAGTGGGCCGCAGCGTGCGATTATTTCCAAAAAATCACGTCGGGGTCTGCTTATCACGGGGAAGCTGAACAGCGTTGGAAACGAGCACGGGCGGCGCTGGCGGCGCAAGCGGCACGGCAAGCCGAGGCGGACAAAAAATGGAGAGAGGCGCTTGCCAGTTACGCTCAGGCCATCTCTCTTTTTGACGAAGCGGGAGAGGATCAATCCACCAAAGACATCGCGGCTGCTTGCCGAGAGGCCTCGAAGCGCCTGGCCGAGAATGAACAGCGCTTCCGGGCGCCCCTGGAAGACGCACGACAACTTTTAGAGCAGGCCACGAAAAGCGTACCTGGGGACCAAGAGGCAGTTTTTCACCGCCTGCAGCCGATTACTGGATTTAGGTCAGTTATTGATACGTTGGAGCCGTTGGCAAAAACCCCTTCAGCATTAGATGATGATATCAGAACTACATTGCGTGAAGCGCGTGAAGCCTGGCGCAAGGCCTATTTACCGGCCTTGCGGGAGGTGGTGAATCAAGGTCCACAGCATTTAACCGAAGTGGTGCTGAATCTTGCCTGGGAACGCGCCAAAGAACTAAAATCTTACAATCTTTTATACGATCCAGAAGATGAGCTTTTGTACTACCGGTTGCAGGGCAAAAAACTGGATCAGGAATACCAGCAATTACACGGAGCAGTTGGCGGACCGGATTGGAAAGCCATAGAAGAAAATCGGCGCACCCGTTTGGATTTGCCGGGAGAAAGCTCGGAAGAGCATCAAAAGCAGTGGGCTGAGGCGCATCGGAAAAGGTTGGAAGGTGAGATTCAGGCTTTGCGCGAGAAAGACGGCGTGGCGGCGGCCCAAAAATTCCTGGGTGCACAGGTGCGCTCCGGCCAGCTGCGTGCGGAGGAACCGTGGTTGAGAATGTGGTTGGAGCTTTGCTGGGAAGCGTGCGATTGGGCGGAAGCCGAACAGGTTGTGCGACGTCTGGGTGATAGCGCGTCTGAGCCCTCTCAGCGCCGGGCTTACACTGCGCTATGGCAGAGCCTGACCCGCGCTGCCCGCGCCTATGCCGAAGATAATATTGAAGAAGGGAAAAGTTTTCTGGATCAGGCACGTCGGCAGTCTAATGATCCGGTGGTGGATGACATTGAAGCGTTGCTGGAGCAACAGACCTTGCAACGGTTACGGGATACTGCTCAAGGAGCGCTCCGTAAACTGGGGAAGGCTGCCAGCGGGGCCCAGCCGGAACAATACTTTGAAGTGGCGCGGGCCTATGGGCTGGCGCTGCTTCTGGCGCCCGATGATCCGGTTGTTACCCAGGGTTTGCAAGCCATTAGTGACCGCCTCATGCCAGCTTTGAGTGAGCGTTGTGAGGCAGCAAATGGCTTGAAGATCTCCGGTGTAAATCTGGATGCCGCTTGCGCTGAGGCTGCTCGCTTATTGAATGATCTTCAGGCACTAAAGGCAATGGACAGTTACCTGAACCTTTCCGAGACTCAAAAGAGCGAATTAGATGGGGCGCTGACAACAATCCAACAGAAAAAAGGGCGTTGGGAGAGAGCCGCCGCGCAGCTCAAGCGCTTTGATCAGGCCTTCGCGGAAGCTTTGCAAAACCCTGAGACTCCCTGTCTGGATGACCTGGAGCAGGGGGGGGGCTGGAATTTCTCCGCCGCGCGCGATATTCTGACATCGCTACGCACAGATGCCATCAAGGAGAAAGATAAAGGGGTACAAGAGCTGGTAGATGCCCGGTTGCACCGTCTGGAGGAATATGAAGAGCATGCCAACCGAGTGATGGAACTGGTACGGATCTTGCTCCAGGCCCTCAAGGATGAGCAGTTTGACGACGTAGTATCCGCTGCCGAGAAGTTGAAAATCTTGTGGAAAGAGGTTACAGCACAAGCCAGGTTGAATGGCCTGGAGCAAGTATTGTGTTACCCCTATCGCTACCCCAGTGTGACTCAGGTGTGCAGTCTACGCGAACACCGTCAACGTGTGCTCAAGCAAAAGACTAACTTCCAGGACTGGAAAAAGTATGCAGAAGAAGTGACCCGGCTTTACGACCAATTAATGACGCTGACACAGGAATTGCTGGGCGAGGAATTTGCTACACTCAAGTTCAGTCTGTCGTTGCGTAAGATTCAAGAAAAGTGTGAGGCCTGGCAAAGGGAGTGCGATAGATTCCTGAAAAAATTGGATCAGGAGCCACCCAAAGACCCCCCGCTGAGCCGCAGAGCCGAAACCGAGCGGTCTGCAGCCAAGGCCGACGAACGCAAGGCATCTTTGAATGGCGAGGGTGGCGCACGGGCGCGAATTGCTGAACTCAGGGCTGCAGCGCAAGAAGCAGAAATTCAATTCAAGACGGCCTATGACCGCTTGCGCAAGTTTTACGATAGCTTACCCCCCCAGATCAAAAACGGGCATGCGAAGCCTACCTCAGCACAGCAAGAGCGGGCCCGCACGTTGTATCGGGAGTGTCAGGAACATAATCCTACGGATGATGATTTAAAACGCTTGAGAAGTCAGCTGGAGCGTCTCGGGTTTACATTGGCGGATAAATAGGGTGTGGACCTTTCGTGGATTCGTGGCTGGCCAGAGATTATTTTCGGGGGAGCGTACCAATGTGTTATGTGCTTATCAGCGATATTCACGCTAATTATACGGCGTTGCAGGCGGTGTTGGACGTTGTCAAGTCTATGCAGGTGGCCAAGAAATTCTACTTTCTTGGCGACCTCGTTGGGTATGGACCTGTCTCCCAGGTAATTGCCTGCCTGGATTGGCTGCGTTATCAAAGCCACATCTATGAGGAGAACGGGGATGGGGAACCGCGTTGGGTGCCTGGCAACCACGATGAGTGGCTCATCAAGCAGCTGGGACGGATGCGCCCCGAGGGCCTGATCACGCTCCAAATCCAACGTGAGGAGTTGGAACAACACCATAAGGCGGACTGGGAGTGGTTTGCGGGGGAAGTTAAAACGGCATTGGAAAAAGAATCTCGCTCTTTGCTGACGAAAACGCGCGATGCAGGGCCGGAAAGTCTATTTATGGCCTTTACTCATGGTGCAATAGGAGGTGCTGAGCGGCGTGGAACCTATTTGTATCCCTGGCAACCTGCCATTTTGCGGGGGCACTTTGCATTGTTGCGCAAAATGACTGAGGCTGAGACCAAGATCCTTTTCTGCGGGCACACGCACCTGCCCTATCTGGCGCAAATTTTGCCGGACGAACAGCATACAGTTGTGTTTCATTCTATCAAATATGGCCAACCGATAGCTCTGGAGCCGGGTGAGTATATCGTTTCTCCCGGCAGTGTTGGTCACCCCCGCGACGGCGACCCGCGGGCGGCCTTTGCGCTATTCGAGCCGGAGCAGCGCACGGTGGAGTTCCGTCGCGTGCCATATGATACGCGCCTTGTTGTGGAGACATTACAGCAAGAACGTTATACCCGGCTCGTGCAGCACGAGGCAGCGGCACGTTCCCTGCTTCTGCTGGATAGAGAAAAACTGAAGGCAGAGCGGGAAATAGAAATTGATCCGGACAATATCCCTAAAAATACCAGAATATGGAAAGAATACAGAGCACGTGTTGATCAGGCGTATGATCAATTGATTCGTGAAATTCAGACCGGCTTCGGCGGGGAAGATGAGCAAGAGTATCACGCTAAGGTCTACCGGGCGCCCACGTGGGATTTGGAAGCGATCTAGTGCCTTGTTAGGTTATATTTTGCTCTTTTACAACTGGATAGAGCCGTCTTAACTTGATGCGCGCCTCAGCGGTGGTAAATTGCCAGCCAACACATCTTCCATGGGCCAGCCTTGTCTTCCAGGGCCGCCCGCAAACCGCCGGTCAGAAACCGCCGCCGCACGTTTCTGACGGTGCTGGGGCTGCACAAGATCGCTTCAGGCTACCGCTGGGTCGGTGCAATGTTGGCCTTGGCTGCGGTCGCTCAGCAGCAGGATCCGGGCCCTGGTATTCGTGCGGGCGGAGCCGTGCCCCGCGCGCAGCAATTGCTCTAACTTGGTCCGTTGTTCTTCTGTTAGGATAATCTGTGTATGTTTGCCCATACTCCTCATTTTAGCAGTTTCGGTTGTATTGTAAAATCTACCCTAACGAGGCAACTTGTTTGTAGGTTTGCTCACTCAGACAATCCCGTTCGTCGGGATGGAAACGCGCGCTGCCCCAAAGCAATCATCTTGTCATTGAGTTTGACTTGATCAGGCACAAGAAACGTCCCGCCGAATCAACGGCGGGACATTTTCGTCACCTCGCCCAGCGATTTCAGGATGGTGTCAGGCCGATTGGCTTTTCCGGCCCGACAAACAGGTACCGGTTGGGGCAAGCTAAGGCGCGGCCGCGAGGCCTGATTTACGGCGAGAGTTAATAATGCGTCACCACCGTCGTCCCGATGGGCGCCCAGTTGTAGAGCCATTCCGCGTCGGGCGTGGCGAGATTGACGCAGCCGTGGCTCATCGGCGTCCCGAAGTTGTTGTGCCAGTAGGTACCGTGCAGCCCATAGCCGCGGTAGAAGTACATCGTATAAGGCACATTCGGCAAATAATAGCCGGGGCCAGACATCACAGTGGAAAGATATTTGACGTAAATCTGGAAGGTGCCGACAACGGTCGGCGTGGCCGGCAGGCCGGTGGAGACGCGCGCCGTGAAGACCGGGGTGGAGCCTTCGTAGGCGACCAACGTCTGGGTGGAGAGGTTCACGTCAATCCATTTGCCGCTGACGGCGGGCGCGGGTGCGGCGACCGGCAGCGCCGGAGAAGCGGTGCCGGTCAGCTTTAACGATTGGCCCACGTAGATTTGATTGGGGTTGAGCAGCCCGTTGGCGGCCTGGAGCGCGGCCACCGTCGTCCCGTTGCGGCGGGCGATGCTGAACAGCGTATCACCCGGCTGCACCACGTAGACAGCGCCCGTTGCCGGAGCCGGGGTGGGGGGCTTGATCGCCGGGGTGCCGCCGGGGAGGAGCAACCGCTGCCCGGTGTAGACCCAGGCGTTCCAGCTCAGCCCGTTGAGCTGCGCCAGCTCAGCCGTGGTGACGCCTACCCGGAGGGCAATCAGGCTGAGCGTGTCACCGGGCTGTACTACGTAGTAACCGGCGATTGGGGCTGAGGCCGGCGCGCCTTGACCGGGGATGGTGAGCACCTGCCCGACATAGAGCCAGGAGTTCAACGTCAGCCCGTTGGCGGCCGCCAGCTCGTTCACGTTGATCCCATATCGCCGTGCGATGCCGAACAGCGTATCGCCCACCTGGACGGTATAACCGCTGCCCTGGGCGTGGCCTTCACCCACGCCGACCAGCGCCCCGAGCAGCAAGAACAAACTGACTACCAGAATCGCGCGTTTCATGGGACCTCCTTCTAAGTTTACGGCTCACTGCTCACCCTTAACTGCTTACGGCTCACGGCCCACCGCTTCACATACCACAGCCACCCGCCCACCCCCAACCCGCTGAGCACGGCGCCGATGGGCAGCCACCGGCAGCGATACCGGAACGTGACCTGCCAGTCGCCCGGCTCAATGGGCACGGCGCGGAACAGCAGATCGGCGCGCCGGGGGGTGATCGCCTGCCCTGTACCTCCGCTCAGCGGGGTGATCTCCGCTTCCCAGCCGGGATACCAGGCGTCGGTCAGCACCAGGTAGCCGGGCGCTGTAGCGTGGACCTCCACTGTCACGCGCGTTTCTTCATACGCGACCACGGTAGCGTGTTCGGCTGGACCACGGACGACGGACGACAAACCGCTTTTTGAAGGCGGAAGAGGGGAGAGGGAAGAAGGGAGAGGGAAGAGGGGAGAGGGAAGAAGGGAGGGGGAAGAGGGAAGCAGGCAGAGTGAAGAAGGGAGAGGGAAGGTAGGGGATAGAAGAGGGGGGACTGATCGCTGAGCGCTGACGGCTGAGGGCTGACCGCTGATCACGACCTGCGTGGCCGGGTCAAACTCCGGTGCGCTCAGCGCGACCAGGGCGGCTTCGTCATCGGCTGCCGGCCGGGCCTGGTGGACCAGGAAGACGCGCGGGAGCGGGCGCTCGTTCTCGTAGATTTTGACATCGCCGGAGTGGGCCAGGCGGAAGCGGTCGGAGAGCACCAGCGGATAGAAAGCGCCGGTCCGCTCGTCTATGAGCGTCGCGCCGCTGAGTGTCAGCCCAGGGGAAGCCGCTTGCACGTTCAGCGCGGCGACCGTGCCGGCGGTTTCCCAGCGCAGGCGATAGGGGGCCGTCTCGTCGCTGCGGGCCGGCAGCGTGAGCGTCAGGGCGCGCCCGTCGGTGAAGCACACCGCCAGTGCGCCGCTGCCCTGGTAGAACAGCCCCATTGCCGTCGCCTCAAAGTCACCGGGCAGCCAGCCCACCGTGAGCGTGGCGGTCGGCGCTAAGGTTGGGCGGAACTGCCGGTCATAGAAGATGTCGTCGGCCCAGGTGTCGCCGGTTTTGTCGGTGATGAGGAACCGGACGTTCAGCAGGTCCAGCCAGCGGCTCTCAGGGATGCCCGGCAGGTTCTCGCGGAGCCGCCCGTCTAAGGTGGCCTCCGGCAGCAGAAGCCGCGAGAAGGTCGCGTAGAAGCGGGTGGGCAGCAGGCCCCCGTCGTAGCCATCCACGGCAGGGACCCGGAAAGCCAGCGAGAGGTTGGGCGCGAGCACTTCGCGCTGTTTGGCGGCGGTCAGGTAGGCCCAGAGCGCATCGCGCGTGAGCAGCGCGCCGTAGATGGATTCAAGCTCGGGTTTGTCGCCGGGTTCAAAAAGCGTTTGCGAGATGCTGAGGAAGCGGCCTGGCGCCGGCTCCGCAGCCTCGGTGGCGGCGACCAGGTGAGCCGTGGCCGGCCGCAGGTCACTGAAGGCGCGTGGGACCGTTGCGTCGGCGTGCGGGAGGAATTCGGCGGAGAGCAGCAGCTCAAGGGCCAGGAATACGCAAGACGTGAGACGTGAGACGTGAAACGTGAAGCGTGAAACGTGAGGCGTGAGACGTGAGGCGTGAGACGTGAGACGTGAGGCGTGAAGCGTGAGGCGTAAGCGGTCAAAGAAGGCGGTGGTGCCGGTGCCGGCCAGGAGTGCGCCGCTCAGGACGGCCAGCGCCAGGAAGCGGGCCGGCGCGCGGAAGTGGACCAGTCCCGGCACGTGCAGGCGGACTGCCAGCAGGTAGAGCGGGTTGTAGCCACCGACGGCTAAGAACAGGCCCATCCCGGCCAGGATGACCAGCGCCAGCTGCTCCGGTGAGCGCTGCCGCAGCGCGTGCCAGGCGCCCCAGGCCGCTAATGTCAGGCCGGTCAGCCCCAGGTAGGCCACGCCTTCCGGCAAGAGTGGCGGCAGCAGATAGGGGGGCAGGAAGGCCCGGGGCAAATCCCAGGGCCGCAGGGAGAACGAGACCGCCTCGCGCCAGGGCAGGCCGCCCGCGCGGACCGAGAGCTGCGAAAGTTCCAGGGTGGGGAGCAGCTGGATAGCCGCGATGAGGAAGGGGAGGGCGTAGGGGATGAAACGTGAGGCGTGAGACGTGAAGCGTGAAACGTGAAACGTGAGACGTGAGACGTGAAACGTGAAACGTGAGACGGGAGACGGGAGATGTGAGACGGGAGACGGGGAATGTGAGTTGGAGTCCGGGGGGCGGG
>Ga0067045_1028883_pt1 | contig 26336 bp, 22 predicted proteins | sample TerdegcTABiofilm_FD_59184 | JGI IMG/M metagenome (GOLD analysis project Ga0067045, IMG submission 59184) | Combined Assembly of (Gp0054472, Gp0054536) Wastewater bioreactor microbial communities from Singapore -Terephthalate degrading... | reverse complement strand
TTCCTGCGGCTGGGCGCTCTTCGAGATGGATCGGCTCGGATCCGGATTCAAACGGGTCGGTTCCCGGGCGAACCGGACGGAACTGGCGGCCGCGGTCCTGGGAATCCTGATCCTGGCCGCGGCCCTGGCCCTGGAAGCGGCGGGCATCCTGCCGGCCTGAACCGGAGCCGGCCGCCCGGTTCTCCCGGGGGCGCGGGCTCCGGCGGCCGCGACAGCTCTTTATCCCAGCTTCTTTCGGAGCTTTCGGGCTTCCTTTTTCTTTCGGGATGCATCCCCGGAGCCGCCCCGTGCCGGCCGAGGCGAGGCCGCTTCCCGTACCGACGCCCTCTTCCGCCAGGCCAGGAACCCTGTGCCCGCCGCGATCATCAGGAAGCAGAGGATCTGTCCCATGGAAAAGTTCCACAGGGTGGTGAAGGTATGGATCGGGGCGTTCGGGTCTCCCAGCTTGATGATGTACCCCAGGCCGGAATCGGGTTCCCGAAAGTACTCGATCACGAACCGCACGACCCCGTACCCGATCAGGTAGACCCCCACGGCGAAGCCCTTGTAGGGACGCCGGGGCCGTACGAGGAACCACAGCACCAGCCACAGTACGATCCCTTCGAAGAAGGCCTCGTAGAGCTGGGAAGGATGCCGGGGCAGGTTGATGCGGGCGGAGTCCAGGGCCATTCCCGCCTCCTGCGCGACCCGGCGGACCCATTCCTCGGAGGTGGAGAAGCGCTCCGCGTGGGGAAAGACCATTCCCAGGGGGCTCGTGGTCACCTTGCCCCAGAGTTCCCCGTTGATGAAGTTCCCGAGGCGGCCGAAGGTGTACCCCAGGGGGGCCGAAACCGCGATCCGATCCGCCCATTCCCAGTAGTCCAGGGCCTTCCTCCGAGCGTAGATCACGGTCCCCACGACCACGCCGATGAGGCCTCCGTGGAAGCTCATCCCCTGGAATCCCGCGAAGCGGCCCGCCTCGTCGAAGGGCCAGAAGACCAGCCAGGGCTTGCGCCAATAGAGGCCCGTGGGTTCGTAGAGGAAGGTGCCGAAGAGCCGGGCGCCCAGGATGAGCCCCAGGATGGCGGCCAGGAAGAAGTTGGAGACCTCGTCCTCGGACCAGCCCAGCTTTTCCGTGCGCACCTGGCGCTGGAAGAGGAGGTACGTGATCCCGAAGGCCACGAGGTACATCATCCCGTACCAGCGGAACGGAAGGCCGGGTATGATCTCCGGGGATATCCAGGAGGGATAGAGGGTGTACAGAGGAGTCATGAATACAGTTTACAGTAAACAGTGGACAGTGAACAGTAAACGGTACAGGCTTGAGATGCCGATAGCCATTCACGCCGGTGCGGGAATGGCTTCAGGTTCCTTCAGCCGTCACCGTCCACGGACCACCGTCCACCGTCCACCGTTCACGACAGCCCCGTGATCCTCCCCGTCTCGGGGTCGATGTCCATGCCGATATAGCCCGGCTTGGACGGCAGGCCCGGCATGGTGTTGATCTCCCCGACCAGGGGGTAGATGAATCCGGCGCCCGCGGAGAGGCGGACGTCGTTGATGGGGAAGACGAACCCCGAGGGTGCTCCCTTGAGCAAGGGATCATGGCTCAGGGAGTACTGGGTCTTGGCCATGCAGACCGGAAGCTTGTCGTAGCCGAGTTTCGTGAAATTCTCCAGAGCCTTTTCCGCCTCGGGATGGAATACTACATGTCCGGACCCGTAGACTTCGACCGCGATCTTCTCGATCTTTTCCTTCAGGGGCAGGTCGAGGGGATAGAGGGGTTTCACGTCGCTGGGCTTGGAAGCCGCCTTTTCGACCGCCTCCGCCAGGGGGGCCGCCCCTTCCCCGCCCTCGGCCCAGTGGAAGGCGGTAACCGCGTCGGAAGCCCCTGCATCCAGGGCCGCCTCCTTGATCAGATCCCACTCGGCCTCGGTGTCCGTGGGGAAGGCGTTGATGGCCACCACCGCGGGAACCCCGAACCTCCGCAGGATGCCCAGGTGGGCCTTCAGGTTCACGAGGCCCTTCTTGAGGAGTTCGCGATTCTCTTCCTTGTATTCCGGCGCCAAGGGCTTGCCCGGAACGACCTTGGGTCCGCCCCCGTGCATCTTCAGGGCGCGCACGGTGGCCACCAGGACGGCGGCGTCCGGGTAGATCCCGCTGGCCCGGCACTTGATGTCCACGAATTTCTCGAAGCCCATGTCCGCGCCGAAGCCGCTTTCCGTGACCAGGTAGTCCCCGACCTTGACGCCCACCAGGTCCGCCAGAATGGAGGAGTTCCCGTGGGCGATGTTCGCGAAGGGCCCGGCATGGACGAAGGCGAGCTGTTCCTCCAGGGTCTGCATGATGTTCGGGGCCAGGGCGTCCTTGAGCAGGATGGTCATGGCCCCCGCCACCCCCAGGTCCTCGGTGGTCACCTGCTTTCCGGACTTGTCCAGGCCCAGGACGATGCGCCCGATCCGCTCCCTGAGGTCCCGGAGATCCTTGGCCAGGGCCAGGATGGCCATGACCTCGCTGGCCACGGAGATGTCGAATCCCGTCTCCCGGAGGGGGCCGTTCTCGATGCCCCCCACCCCGACGAGAATCTTGCGGAGGGTGCGGTCGTTCATGTCCAGGACCCGGCGCCACCAGACCTCGTAGGGATCGAAGTTGAGCTTCCGCAGGCCCAGCTTCTCAAAATACGCGTCGGACCAGCGGCCCTCATGGTAGATCCGGGCGTCCAGGGCGGTGGAGCAGAGGTTGTGGGCCGCGGAAACCGCGTGGATGTCCCCGGTCAGGTGGAGGTTGAAGTCCGCCATGGGCACGATCTGGCTGTACCCCCCGCCCGCGGCGCCTCCCTTGATCCCGAAGGTGGGTCCCATGGAGGGCTGGCGTATCGCGCAGATGGCCTTGCGTCCCAGAAGGCCCAGGCCCTGGGTCAGCCCAACGGTGGTCGTAGTCTTGCCTTCCCCGAGGGGGGTCGGGGTGATGGCGGTCACGTCGATGTACTTGGCCTTTTTGGGCGTTCCCGCGTTCTCCCGAAGAAACTCCAGGCGGACTTTAGCCTTGTACTCCCCGTACATCTCCAGGCGTTTAGCGGGGATGCCGTACCGGCCTGCGATTTCCGCGATAGGCTGCACGTTCGCGGCTTGGGCTACGTCGATGTCGCTGGGAACCGGCTTGAGCTTCTGGACGGACATGGGACCTCCTTGAACCAGGGTATATAAAAAGTAACCTGCCGGGATACCCGTGTCCAATTAAATATATTCATACCCAATTAGGAATAGCGGCGCTTCAGGACAGGTTGCCGTGAGCCTCCGCCAGTCTGTCCGGGATGGCGATGCCCTGGGGGCACTTGGGCACGCATTCCCCGCAGGATACGCAGGCGTCGCCTCCGATGCCGGAACGTCGGTACGCGGATTCGTACCACCGCCGGCGATCCTCCCGGCGATCGGGAAAGGCGGCCCAGGTGTTGTAGATCGCGAAGACCTCGGGGATCGGGATCTTGTTCGGGCAGGGCAGGCAGTACCCGCAGGTCGTGCAGGGTACGGGCATCTTTTCCTTGAAGTAGGCGCGGACCTCGTCGTAGAGGGCCGTCTCCTTGGCGGTGATCGAGTTGGCCCGGGAGGCGTCCGCTACCGCGGCGTTCTCCCAGATCTGGGACTCGGAACCCATGCCCGAAAGGACGGTCACCACCTCCTGGGGATCCAGGGCGAATCGGAGGGCCCACTCGGCGGGCATCCGGGGGACCGGCCAGCGGGCGAATACCTCCCGGGCCTCCCGGGGCAGGACGGCCAAGCCGCCCCCCCGGAGGGGCTCCATCACGATGACCCCGAGCTCCTTGGATGCGGCGTACCGGATGCCCTCCCGGCCGGCCTGGAACTCCGTGTCCAGGTAGTTGTACTGGACTTGGCAGAACTCCCAACCCTCCCAGCCGTCCACGATCCGCTTGAACACCTCCAGGGAGTCGTGGAAGGAGAACCCGATATGCCCGATCCGTCCGTCCGCCTGGGCCTTGCGCAGGAACTCCAGGCCCTTAAGGCGCAGGACCTTCTCCCAACGGGAGGCGGTCAAGGCGTGGAGGAGATAGAAGTCGATCCGCTCCGTACCCAGGCGTTCGAGCTGGGCGGATAGGAATTTCTCCCAATCCGCCTCGGACTTGACCAGCCAGGTGGGGCTCTTGGTGGCTACAAGAAATTCCCCCCGAAGGCCCGTTCGGGAAAGGGCCCGGCCCACAGCCTCCTCGCTCTTCCCGTCGTGGTAGATGTACGCCGTGTCCAGGTAGTTGATCCCCGCCTCCTCGGCGGCCCGGAGCATAGCGTCCAAGGCGTCCGGGTCGATCCGGCCCTCGTCGCCGTTCAATACGGGAAGGCGCATGGCTCCCAGGCTCAGGGCGGAGATCTCAAGGTCGGGGATCTTGGGGAAGACTCGATACTGCATGACCGGGAGTATAGCGAAATCCGTATAAAAGCGGAACACTCGAGCTAAAGGTTCTAATCCTGCCGGCCGCCGTATACGCCGGGCCGGGGTATCTTCACAAGCATCCTACCGCTTGGGTATGCTAGCCCTTATGGACAACCGCGGCCGCCTGGTCCTTTCCTCCTTCCTGCTGAGCGTAGTAGGGCTATTTCTGGAACAGACGGAACCCTCCCGAATGCTGGCCGCCGCCCTGCACGTCCTGGACTTCGCGGTTCTCGGGTTGATCCTCTGGGAGGCCGCGGCGGGAATCGTCGGAGCCTCCTATAAATGGAATCACGTCCGCAAGAACGCTCCGTCCCTGCTCTTCGTATTCGGGTTCACGATCCTCTTCGCGTACACGAAGTACCTGTCCTTTTCCGGCTCCGAAGAGGCGGCCTCAAGCCTCGTCCCCCGGCTCCTTCGGAACGGCTTCTTGATCCTCAAGATAGCGGGCCGCGTCCGGAAGCTCTCCGCCTTCACCGAACGCTTTTCCGTGCATCCGGCCCAGACGATCATAAGCTCCTTCCTTCTCGTGATCCTGACCGGGGCACTGCTCCTCATGATGCCCTTCGCGACTACCGACGGCCGCGGGCTCGAGTTCCTGAATTCGATATTCACGGCTACCTCCGCCGTGTGCGTGACGGGCCTGATCGTCGTAGACACCGCCAAGGATCTTACGATCCCGGGTCAGCTGGTCGTCCTAGCGCTGATCCAGGTGGGCGGCCTGGGCATCATGGTCTTCTCCTTTTTCGGGGCCTTCGCCCTTGGACGCAAGATATCTCTCAAGGAACGGCTCACCGTGTCGTACCTGCTGAGCGAGGACGACATGCGGGGGCTTTCCAGCAGCCTGCGCAGGATCGTGGTATCGACCCTCGTCATCGAGGCGTTGGGAGCTGCGGCGCTGTACGTCCGATTCTCGGCGAGGGGAACGCACGGGCTCCGTGCCCTCCTGGATTCCGTGTTCCACGCCGTTTCCGCCTTCTGCAACGCCGGCTTCGCCCTGTTCTCGGACAGCCTGGAGTCCTTCCGGGCCGATCCGTGGATCACCCTGACCGTGGCCGTCCTGATCGTCCTGGGCGGGATCAGCTTCGGGGTCATCAACGACGGCCGCCGCGCGGTCGCGGCGCTCCTCCGCAGGCTCGCGGGCCGGCGCTCGGAGGAGACCCGCAGGCCCTCCCTCAACACCCGCGCCGTGGTGACCGTCACGGGAGCTCTCCTCGCGTCCGGGCTCGCTCTTTTCTATCTCCTCGAGCACGAGGGGGTCATGTCCTCCTACGGCCTGGGGGAACAATACCTGGCCGCGTTTTTCCAGTCCGTCACGCTCCGGACGGCCGGCTTCAACACGGTCCCCTTCGGCGGCCTGCACGACGCCACTCTGCTGTTCATGATCCTGTTCATGTTCATCGGGGGAGCCTCCGGCAGCACCGCGGGAGGGATCAAGGTGAACTCCCTGGCCGCCATCGGGGCGTACTTCGCCTCGTTCCTGCGGCGCGAGCGGGCCGTCCGCATCGGATCCTCGGCCATATCCGCGGAAAAGGTCGGCCGGGCCTTCCTCATCCTGGGATTCGGACTCGCGGCCGTATTCTGCGGGGTCTTCGCCCTGACCCTGTCCGAGGGCGGGGAGTTCCTGCCCCTGCTGTTCGAGACGGTATCCGCCTTCGGGACCGTGGGGCTGTCGACGGGCATCACCCCGGGACTTTCCGCCGTCGGGAAGTCCGTCATCATCGCGCTGATGTTCCTGGGGCGGCTCGGGCCCCTCACGATTCTCTCGGCGGCCCGACGCCGGAACCGCGAAACCCAGGTCGAGTACCCCGAAGGGGATCTCGCGATCGGATAGGAGGATTTCCGGATATGGCAAAAACAAGGACGTTCGCCGTGGTGGGACTCGGGTCGTTCGGGTCCACGATCTGCGGCGTGCTCGCGGAAAAAGGCGCCTCCGTCGTCGCGATGGACCGGGACCCCACGTCCGTGGAGCGGATCAAGAGCCAGGTGTCCGCCGCGGTGCTCCTGGACACGACGGACGAGAACTCGCTGTTGAAGGCTCCCCTGGAGGACGTGGACGTGGCCATCGTGGCCATCGGCGACGACATCGAGGCGAGCATCCTCACCACGGCCCTGCTCCGCCAGCAGGGCGTCCCGTACATCGTCGCCCGGGCGGTCTCGCCGATCCACGAGACGGTCCTCAGGAGGGTGGGCGCCAACGAGGTGATCAACGCGGAAATCGACATGGGCGCCCGAACGGCCCGGCGGCTGGTGGCGCCGGACGTCCTGGACTCCATCCCCCTGTCCGCGGACGTGTCGTTGACCGAGACCCTGGCTCCCGAGTACTTCCGGGGGAAAACCTTGGCCGACCTCAACCTGGAGGAGAAACTCCGGCTTCGCGTCGTCGGCCTCCTCCGTTCCCGGGTCGACCTGGACGATTCCGGCAATTCCATCCGCAAGGACGTCCTGGTGTTCCCGGGCCCGAAGGACACCTTCGAGGAGGGCGACCGGCTGTTCGTGCTGGGACGCAACTCGGACCTGGACGAGTTCCAGAAGATCTAGGAGGCCGTCATGATCCTCGTTCGAGTGCGGTACGCCGTCCTCCTCCTCGCGGTCTCCCTGGCGGCCGCGATCGGCGCGGGGATCTGGTCGTACCGCGTGGCGACCGCCGCCGGTCTGAAGGGACCCGCGGAAACCAGCTTCTTCCTTACCCTCTGCGCCGCGGCCGTCCAGGTCTTCCTGGGGGTGGAGTTGTTCCGGCAGGCCGCTCGGAAGCGGCGGGAGATGGACTCCATCGCGGACGCCGTCCGGTTCGGGGGAAACCTGCCCGCAGAGCGCCTCGCCCGGTTCGGCCCCCTGGGCGAACGGATCCTGTTCATCCTGAAGGAACTGTCGGAGGCCGGAGAGCGCAAGAGCGAGCGGATCGCCTCCCTTACGGGCCTCCTTCGCGCGGCCCTTGCCTTGGTCGACGCTCCGGTCCTGGTCGTGGCCCTGGACGGCCTTGTGCAGGAAGCCAGCAAGGGTGCCCGGGAGGATTCCCGCCTCTCGGGCCTGGAGCCCGGAACGACCCGAATCGAGGACCTCCTTCCGGAGGTCCAGATGCGCGCCGTATTCCAGGAAGCCGAGCGGACCCACCAGGCGGTGGAGCTTTCGGGGCACCTGACCCTGCATCCCGTGTATTCCACCCGGGGCAGGATCGCCTGCTTCCTGGCGGACCTGGGGCGCACGGGGCTCCGGGAGTTCCTGGGCGGGCTGGGGGAGCGAAATCCGGCACCCGACACCGCGGCGCGGAAGCCCAACCTCCTACGCCGGGTCCTGGGTCGGTTCGGTCGGGGTAAACCGGAAACGTCCGGCCGTTGAGGCTTCCGGATCGATACATCCTTCATCGAGGTGAACCACCATGTGCGGAATCGTGTCCCTGTGCTACGAGGACGAAGAGGCGGGAATGGGCATCGAAGCGGCCTCCCTGCTCAAGCGGCTGGAGTACCGGGGGTACGACTCCACCGGGGCATCCTTCATCGACGCCCGGCGGAAGATCGTCCTGGTCAAGAGCGTAGGGGCCCCCTCCCGGGTCTGCCGGGAGCTCGGGATCGACAAGTTCCCGGGCCAGCGCTTCATCGGCCAGGTACGCTGGGCCACCTACGGCGCCGTTACGGACGCCAACAGCCAGCCCCACCACGTGCGCTGCAAGGTGGAGATGGTCGGGGCCCACAACGGCAACATCTCCAACACCGACACCCTCAAGGCGGAGCTGACCGCCCAGGGGCATCGGGTCGTGTCGGAGAACGACGGGGAGATCGTGGTCCACCTGGTGGAGGACGCCTGGGCGGAAAACCGCCGGAACCCGGGCCCCGCCCTGGCGGCCCAGAAACGGGCCCTTTCGGCCTGCGGCCTGTCCGACGTGCCCGACGAGGTCCTCCTCATGGTGGACGCGGTCCGCCGGGCCGAGTCCCGGACCGAGGGCTCCTACGCGGCCGCCGTCTCGGACCCGACCGTCCCGGGGGTCTTCGCGATAAAGTCCGGATCCTCCCTCTACGCCGGCATCGGGACCGACGAGCGGGGGAGCTTCGTCGTCGTGTCCAGCGACCTCACCAGCGTCCTCTCCAAGACCCGGACCCTGATTCCCCTGGCCGAGGGGGAGGGCCTCTGGTTCACCCACGACCGGTACCTCGTGTTCTCCCTCTCCGGGGAGCCGGTCTATTCCCGGCCCCGGCCCAAGCGGTCCAAGCTGAACGTCCAGGACACCGCCCTGGATCCCCGGTATTCCTATTACATGGAGCAGGAGATCTCCTCCAGCCCCGCCAACATCGAGGAGATCCTGCGGTACTACTTCCGGGATCCCGGGGCGGCGGCCCTGGAGGCGGGCCTGGAGGACAAGCGGCTGATCGCCAAGGAGTGTCTGGACCGCCTTCTTTCCCTGACCGAGGAGCTGGACGAGGAGGCCCTCCGGACCGGCGCGGAGGCTGTCTTTTCCGATCCCGCCTGGCGGGAGCTGGCCGCCCGGGTCAAGGACCACGCCCCCCGCCCGGAGTCCGGGTACCGGGGGGACGAGAAGGCCTTCCTGGGCGAGCTCGCGAAGCTCCTCCCCGGCCGCCTTTCGGACCTGGCCCTGGCGGACGCGACCCTGGTCTGGCGAAAGCGCCGGGCCGTGGTGCGCCGTGTCGGGGAGCTCTCCCAGGCCGTCCGGGAAACCGGAAAGGCGGGGGGCCGGGTCTATCTGGTCGCCTCGGGCACCTCCTACCACGCCGCCTTGACGGCGGCCTACTTCTTCGACCATCTTGCGGGACTACCCGTCTATCCCTGCAATCCCGGGATGTTCCGCTCCCTCTACCTGGACACCCTGGAGGACCGGGACCTCCTCCTGGCCATCACCCAGTCCGGAGAGACCAAGGACCTGGTGGACATCCTCCAGGACGCCCGGGAGAAGGCTCCGGGAATCCGCCGGGTGAGCCTGGTGAACAACGAAAACAGCCGCATCCCCCAGGAGCTCTCGGATTTCTACCTGCCCCTGCTCTGCGGCCCCGAGATCGCCGTAGCGGCCACCAAGAGCTTCCTGAACCAGATAGTCATCCTCTACCTCCTGGCCGCCGGATTCCGCCTGCCCGAGGCCGAGGTCCGCAAAAGGGTCAGCCGCGTCCGGGGCCTCCTGGAGGACACCCTGCGGTTGACCCTGCCCGGGGTGGAGGCCGCGGCGGAGCGCCTCTTCCGGGAGCCCTCGATGCACATCCTGGGCACCGGCCTCATCGGCCTGGCCCGGGAGGGAGCCCTCAAGATCCGGGAAGTAGTGCTAAATCACAGCGAAGGCTACGACGCGGCGGAGTTCAAGCACGGCCCCAACACCATCCTGGGCAAGAACACGGTGTTCGGCCTGGAGTCCTTGGAGGCGGTGCTCTCGGCGTACGCCGATGTCCTCCGGAACTCTCCGGAGGCCGAGCGGGACGCCCTTCTGGCCGCCGCCCCCTCGGAGGTCCTGGCGAAGGATCCCCGGATCCTGGAGGCCGGGTTCGGGAACTACCCCCTGGTCTTCGTCTGTCCCCCGGACGAGAGGGACATCCGGATCACCATCAGCCAGATCCACACCCACAAGATCCGCGGTGCGGACATCCTCCTGGTGGCGGAGAAGCGTCCCGAGCTGGCCCTGGCCGTGGAAGGCAAGCCCGCGAACGACCCGAACTACCGATCCCTGTACCTCGAAATACCCTCCACCGGGGACCGGGACCTCTTCGTCTTCTCCGCGGCCCTGGTCCTTCAATGGCTGGCCTTCCGGATGTCCGTTCTCAAGGGTGCCTACCTGGACCACCTGGGGGTCCGGGACCACGGGGTGCATCCGGACGTGCCCAAGAACGTGTCGAAGTCGATCACGGTCGATTAGCGCTGGGCGAGTTACTATTCGAATTGAACCACAGAGGCACAGAGAACACAGAGATACGAGGAGTCAAGGTACGAGAGTCGCATTAAGGGGCGGCGGCAATTTGGAGCCGCCGTCGCTGTCGCTCTCTATATTCCAATCATTCTCTTAATTCTTTATCTTGTAAATCTTTCTTAATCCTATCCATCCTGTCGGAATTATCCGGAAAACCGTTCCCCGCGGCCCAAGGCTCGGAAAAATTCTATTGTCGAACAAGGAATCCGGTTGTACAATTGTACTATGGATATCGTCCTCGATGCCTCCGCCATTCTGGCGGTCCTGCTCAACGAGCCCGAGCGGGATTCGATCATAACGTCGTCCAAGGGAACCAGGTTGCTGGCCCCGGAGAGCCTCCCCTGCGAAATCGGCAATGCGGTTTCCGCTTTGATCAAACGTAAAACACTCACCATAGCCCAGGGAGTGTCGGTGTATCACGGCTTCTCCGGAATACCGATACGCTTCGTTCCCATCGACTTCCCGGAGGCGATTCGGATAGCCGGCGAGGACAACCTGTACGCCTACGATGCGTATGTCCTGCAGGTCGCACAGTCCTTCCAGGCACCTTTAATGACATTGGACCGACGCCTCGCCGCCGCGGTGACGCGTCGTGCCCTGGACCTGAGGGAGATTTGAGATGTTGGTCGTCACGTACTCGGATGCCCGGAAATCCTTGGCGTCCGTCCTGGATCGGGCAAAAAAGGAGGGGGCCGTCATGATTCGGAGGGCCGACGGCAGCTGCTTCAAGGTGGTTCCCGAAGTACCGGACTCGTCCCCCCTGGACATCCCGGTTCTCGATATCCGGCTCCCTCCCGGCGAGCTTCGCGGAGCTCTCGAGGAAGCCCGGGAGGCGGCAGAACCCCGGACCCGGTACCATAAGCGCTGAGAAACGGCGGCGACCGGGAGCCGCCGCTGTAGCTCTCTATTTTCTCATCATTCTATTAATTCTTTATCTTGTAAATCTTTCTTAATCCTGTCCATCCTGTCGGAATTATCCGGGAACCCTAATCCCGCGCGCCCTTCGGCAAAACCACCCGGACGTCCCCCTCCCGCTTCACGAGGTCCTCGTCCTCCATGCGGTTGAGGAGGGGCAGTATGTATTTCCGGGAAAGCCCCGTGCGGTCCTTGGCCTGGCCCACGGAAAACCGTTCCCCCGCGGCGCGGCCGGAAAGGACGGCCTCCGAGAGGCGTTCGTAGACCGAGAGGTGCCAGAAGACCCCGGTATCCAAGGACACCGCCCGGCCCAGGGCGCAGAGGGTTTTGAGGGTCCGACCGTCCTGCCCGGGGACGTTCCGGCCCGGCTCCACGCCCTCGGCGTCGGCCCGGATCAGGAGGGCCTCCAGGCGGGCTTCCTCCTTGCCGAGCTTTGGTCCGGGCCCCGGGCGAATCCACCTGGGCCCTGCGCGATCCAGGGTCTTTTCGGTCTCCAGGTCCGCCAGCAAGGCCGAACAGGCGTCGGAACCCAGACCCGAGGCGCTTTCCAGCTCCGCCTTGACCGCGCCGCCGGGCTTGCCCGCGGTCTCCACGAGCCGGGAACGGAATCGGGAATAGGACTCTTCCGAAAACACGAACATCCCCGAAGCTCCCTTCACGGCGCGGATGCCCCGCAGCCCGGAAAGGCCTTCCGACTGCACCTCCTCGGACCCGAAACCGGTCCAGCCCCGGGACAGGATCTCCAGGGCCCGGCGGACCGGGAGGGCCGCCGCGTTCTCCCCGGCGTAGCCTTGACGGGCGGGACCGGCAGCCGCCGGGCCGGCCCGGTTCCCCTCCAAAGCCTCCGGAGTCCCCGTCCGGCCCGGCCCCAGAGCGGTCTGAAGGGCGGAAGCCAGGGCCGGGACTTCGGGCAGGACCGCGTCCAGGGCTCGCCGGGTCCGGATGTCCGTGGTTCCCTCGGATATCACACGGCCCCGGGCAAGAAGCTCCGTCCCCCCCCGGCGGAGGAGGGCGAAGGGTTGTCCCGGGGGGCAGGCCAGGGGCTCCGCGCAGACCACCCGGAGCCAGCCCGGGGTCCGGTACGGGGACACGGTCGCGTCCCGGTGGGCGCTGCCCAGGACCAGCTCCGCCTCAAGGCCGGGGCGAAGGAGGGGCCGGCCCTTCTCGTCCCGGGGACAGAGCTCGGCTTCCCCGGGCAGAGGGGCGAGCAGGCAGAGGAACTCCCGGCCCGAAAGTACCTCCATCCCCGCCGCAGCCAGGAGGTCCCCCCGGCGGAGCTCGCTCCGAGGCTTGGGCAGGGCCAAGGCCGTCCGGGACACGGGGAGGGCGAGCTCCGTGCCGGCCTTGTAGGTCTGGAGGGAACGTACGCGGACCTTCTCGCCCGCGGGCCAGAGGACAAGCTCGTCCTTGACCGAGAGGGGGCCGCCCCGCAGGGTGCCCGTCGCAACCGTGCCCGCCCCGGTCAGGGAAAACACCCGGTCCACGTAGAGGTAGGGCGTTCCGGCAAAGACGCGGCGGTCCGGGAAGAGACGGGCTAGGATGGCGGCTTTGAGCTCCGGGACGCCCTCCCCCGTCCGGGCGGAGACGAAACGGGCCTCGGGGCGGAAGCCGAACAAGGCCTCGGCCTTGATCGCCGCGTACCGGGCGACCTCCTCGGCCCTCCCGGGGCCGACGGCGTCGATCTTGGTCACCACGAGCAGGACATCCGGCGCGGAAAGGCTGGCCAGGATGCGGGCGTGGGTCCTGCTCTGGGCCATCCACCCGTCGTCCGCGGCCACCACCAGGAGGGCCAGGTCGAGGCCCCAGGCTCCGGCGGCCATGTTCCGGAGAAACCGCTCGTGGCCGGGCACGTCGACCACCCCCACGCACTCGCTCCCGGGGCCTTCAAAATAGGCGAAGCCCAGATCCGTGGTCATCCCCCGGGCCTTTTCCTCGGGGAGGCGGTCCGGGTCGATGCCCGTCAGGGCCCGGATCAGGGCGGTCTTGCCGTGGTCGACGTGCCCGGCGGTGCCGACGACGAACACCTAGCGGATCCGCCCGGTTTCCTGGGATGCCAGCTCGTCCCGAGCCAGGGCGTCCGCCACCGAGGCGGCCACCACCGCGGGGTCCGACCCCAAGAGAGTCGAGAGATCGAGGAGCACGAAGCCGTCCCGGATCATGCCTATGACCGGAACGGGCGCCCGCCGAAGGGCGGACAGGAGGCTTTCCGGGGTGCCCGAGGGGCTCAGGGAGAGGGCCCGGGACGGGAAGGTCTCGTCGGGGGTGGACCCGCCGCCCCAGGCGGCCCGGGACGGGACGATCCGGACTCGACCCGGGGGAAGCCGGGAAAGGATCCGGCGACCGAAGCGCATCAGTTCCGCGGGATTCCGGTCCCGGGCCTCCTCGGCCCGGGAAGGCTCTTCGTTGAGCCGGGCGGCCAGGCGCCGCTCCAGGAGCGAGAGTATGGTCTTTCCGGGCCGGAAGGCCCGGTACAGGGGATGCCTGCCGAGAAGATCGATCAACTCCCGGTCCCCGGCCACGATGCCGGCCTGGGGTCCCCCCAGGAGCTTGTCCGCGGAAAAGGCGACCAGGCTGCAGCCCCGGTCCAGGTACTTCCGGGCTGGAAGCTCCCCGGCCAGGGATTCCCCGGAGCAGCCGGAGCCCTGGTCCGCGGCCAGGATCACCTCCGGGGGCAGGGCATCCGCGAGCTCCCGGATCCCGGGGCTGGAGGCGAAGCCCCGAAGAGCGAAGTTCGAGGCGTGAACTAAAAGGACCAGGGCCGTGTCGGGTCCGACAGCCCGAAGATAATCCTCCCGGGTGGTGACGTTCGTCGTGCCCACCTCGACCAGTCGGGCCCCCGAAAGGGCCAGGATCTCGGGTACCCGGAAGCCCCCGCCGATCTGGACCTGCTCCCCCCGGGATACGATCACCTCCCGGCCCTTGGCCAGGGCGCTCAGAGTCAGGAGCACCCCGGCGGCGTTGTTGTTCACCACCAGGGCGGCCTGGGCGCCGCAGAGCTCCGCGGCCAAATCAGGAACCAAGCCTCCCCGGCGGCCCCGGCGGCCCTCGGCCAGGTCGTACTCCAGGTTGGAATATCCCGTATTGGCTTCCCGGACCGCGTCCCAGTCCGCGCGGGGCAGGGGGCTCCGGCCCAGGTTGGTGTTGAGCAGGATCCCCGTCCCGTTCAGGACGGGACGGATCCGGCGGCGGTCCAGGGTGTCAAGCTCGGCCAGGAGGAGCTCCAGGGCGCCGTCCAGAAGGATGGCCTCGTCGGAGGGGTAGGAGGGATCCGAAGCCAGGCGCTCCCGGAGGGCGGCAACCGCCCTGGAGGCGGCCCGGGAGCACAGGGGTCGGGAGACCCGCCCGAAGTAGGCCGCCACCTCGGGCCGGGCCAGGAGCCGCTCAACCTGGGGAAGCCGGGAATACCGCTCGTTGGTTTTCATGTACGGAAGAGGCAGGAATCGAACCTGCCGCCGCGCGGAAACGCGGCCGACGGTTTTGAAGACCGCGGGAGCCGCCAGACCCCATCAGCTTCCCCGGCGCCCGGCGCCGTCCATCTAATACTAGAGGCCGGGGACGGCCGCGTCAAGTTGACGGACGTTCCGCGCAAATCTTGACAGGATAAAGGGACCTCCAAGATTTTCTGGATCAGGAGTGAAAACAGGAAACGCGGGGCGCACACCGCATCGGTGTCACGAAGCTTGTGAATCACACCATCGCCGCGACGGGGAAAAAAGAAAACGCCCGGGACCGAAGCCGGCTCCGGGCGTCCTTTTCTTGTCCTTCGGTTCACCGTCTACCGTTCACGGTACTCCGATGTCACTTCCACACGTACTTCACGAACTTGACGGCGGGCTCCTTGGAGATCTCCTGGGCCGAGCCGTCGTAGCTCTTCACGTTGGTCCAGCCCATCTGCTGGGTCAGGATCCACCACCAGGCTGTGCACAGGACGCCGGAGTCGCAGTGGATGATCATGGGCTTCTTGGCGCTGAGCTTGAGGGCCGCGACCATCTCCTCGAGCTCGGCCTTGGGCCGGACCATGCCGTCCTTGGTGATCCAGGCGGAGGGCAGGGAGTAGGCGCCGGGGATGTGGCCGAACTGGTCCACGAAGGCCTGCTTGGAAAGGCCGAAGTAGGTGTCGTAGGCGCGGGTATCCAGGATCTGGGCTTTCTTGAGTCCCGCCAGGACCTCGGCCTTGGTGGCGATGTAGGCGGGATTGAACTTGACCTCGAACTTGGTCTCGTCCCGGAACTCCATGCCCGTGGCGGTCGGCTTGCCGGCTTTGGTCCAGGCGGCGTAGCCCCCGTCCAGGACCGCGACGTCGGCGACGCCCGCGTAGACCAGGGTCCAGGCGGCCCGGGTGACCCAGGCGAAGCGGGATCCGTCGGTCTCCACCACGACCACCTTGGAGTCCGCGGAAATGCCCGCCTCGGCGATCAGCTCGGCGAGCTCGTCCGCGGCGGGGACCTCGTTGGACAGGTTGTCCTTGGCGACATAGAGCCCCTGGAGGCTGACGGCGCCGGGGATGTGGCCGGCCCGGTAGTCGTCCACCTTGCGCATGTCGACGACCACGACCTTGGAGAGGTTAGCCGCCAGCCAGTCCGCGGACACGACGGCGTCGATGCCCCGGGCGAAGGCCGGGACGGTCAGGGCCAGGACAAGCAGGATGAGCACGGCTTTCTTCATACGATAATCTCCTTGCGATCGATTGCGTTCCCGGGTCCGCCGGCGGCTCGACGCCGCCGGCTCCCGGAATCCCCTATCCTCAGGGGATGAGGTCCAGGTTCTTCTTGCTGCTCCCCGGGGGCAGCATCTTGGCCTCCAGGTAGTACAAGCCTTCCTGGTGGCAGGTGTTGCAGTCCCGGGTGCGGTCCGTCCGCTTGGCGATGTTGTGGGGCACAGTGTTCCAGTAGTTGGGCAGGGCGTCGAAGTTGGCCTGGGCTATGCCCGCCTTCTGGAAGGTGTCCCGCACGGCGGGGATCAAGCGGAGGGTCGTCAGCTCCTTCGGGTTCCGGGGGTTCTTTCCCAGCACGATGGCCGGGCTGGACCGGGCCCCTTCCCCGAGGTGGCAGGACGAGCACTGCCGGTAGGAGCTGGCGGTGTGGCAGGCCGAGCAGGACACGCGGCCGTCGTGGGTCTCGTGGGTCTGCTTGGTGCTGTCCTTGCCGACGTACTCCAGGGGATGGCAGTTCACGCAGGAGGGCTTTACGGCGACCTTCGTCCGGTCCGGGTAGGCCGTTCCGTCCCCGTGGAACTGAGCCGCGGGGTGACAGTCCACGCAGGTCATGCCCTTGCGGTAGTGCACGTCCGGGGTTCCGCCGTAGTCGCCTGTAAACTCGGGATACACCCGGCCGCCGTGGCAGAGGGCGCAGGTCTTGCTCTCGTCCTTGCGCACGAATTGGTGGCCGTTGATGAGACCGAGGTTCACTCCCGACACGATGGGGCTCTTCACGTGGCAGTCCCCGCAGGAGGCGTGGCAGCTCCGGCAGGACTGTTCGAAGACCTTGGCGTCGAAGGTCTTCTTTTCCGCCTCCGAGAACCGTCCCGATACTCCGTGCTTCATCCCCGCCGCGGTGTAATGCAGGGAAAGAGTGTAGTTCTTGGCGATCTCGGGGTGGCAGGTTCCGCAGGCGGCCTCAGGATCGTCCGACGGGCGGTCGATGAGGCCCGCGTGGGCGGCCTTCTGGTCCTTCGCCGCGGCGTTGCCCTTGTGGCAGGAGGTGCAGTCGTTTTGTAAATGAGGGTCCCGGGCTATGAGGTCCTTAGAGACCACGAAGCCCATGTAGTAATCCGCCCGAACCGGGGGAGGGGGACCCGCTCACCCTTCCCCTTCTTCGGCCCCGCCGCTTTGAGGCGGCGCGACGAGCTTCTGCATGGTCGCAGGATCGCCGTGGCAATCCACGCAGCTCGACGCCGCGTGCGCGCAAAGGGCGCCCGCGCCGAAGAACGCGACCAGGAGCATGGCCCGTGCGGAGGTCGAATTATTCGCCATGGAACCTCCTTTCCTTCGTCTCGGAGTCCGGAGCGACGCATCCGCGCGCCCGGGAAACCCCGGCGAATAGATTATAGTTGCAGAGGGGAATTAAGTAAAGATAAAAAAATATATTTTTATATATATTACTAAATCGCTTTCTCTTGACAGCCCGCAGGCTGCCCTCTATCCTGGGACCCTCCGGAGGGATCTCCTAGTGAACACGCTATTCCGACGCCTGAAGTCCGTCCGCTTGGCAGTCGGACTGATCGCCTACCTCACCGTCTCGAGCATCCTGGCCACCCTGGTGCCCCAGGGCGGGGCTCCGGACGAATACCGGTCCCTCTATCCGGGGTTTCTGGCGGACCTTATCCTCCAGACCGGATTCGACCGGTTCTTCAATTCGGTTTTTCTCTTCCTGCTTCCCTCCTTCCTATTCTTCGCCAACCTGTCCGCCTGCACGGTGGATCGATTCCTCCGAGAACTAAAGAAGAAGGGATCCCGCAGGCACGGCCCGGACATCCTGCATGTGGGACTCATCCTCCTCGCGATCGGAGCCGTGCTATCCGCCTCCCTGCACCGGGAGGAATCCATGACCCTGGTTCCCGGAAGCCGGGTGAACCTGCCGGACGGATCGGTCCTGACCCTGAAGGACTTCCGGTTCGAACAGTACCCGGACGGAAGGCCCAAGAACTGGACCAGCGTCTTCGATCTCGCGGGCAAGGACGGCAAGGCGGTCAAGGAGAACTACGAACTTCGGGTGAACACCCCCCTCCGGTACGGGGGCTTCACCTTCTATCAGGCCTCCTATACCCCCTACCCGGTCCTGGAACTGAAAAGCCGGGACGGGCTTCCGGTAGAACTCTACCAAGGCGAGGAGATCAAACTAGGGGACACGGCTTACTATTTTATGGCCTTGACCGGGGAACCCGCGGCTGCGGACACCCGGGCGGTGGTCCGGGTGGATGACGGCAGGACGCCTAAAGTGCTTAGGGCGGCGGCCGGAGAGCCGGTCGGGACGCTTTCCGTGGCGGGCTTCCGGCAGGAGCTGGCCACGGGGATCCAGGCGGTCCGGGATCCCGGGTACGGCCTTGTCCTTCCGGCGATGCTGATCGTGGCTCTGGGCACGGCCCTGACGTTTATCCAGAAGATCAAGGAGGGAGTATGAGTTTCGCGGGGATCCTCGGCACTTTGGCGTTCATCCTGTTCCTGGCGGCGGCGGCCGTGCAGACGGTCTGGCTGTTCCGGCGGGACGGAAAGCCCGACCCCGTTTCCCACTGGATTCTCCTGGCCGCGGCCTTCGTCCTCGCGGCCGATCTGGTCGCCCGCTCCCTGGAGACCCGATTCGTGGCGTTGACCAGCACCTACGAGTCCCTGCTGTTCTATGCCGCCGTGATCGCCCTGGTGCTCTTCGCGTATAGGATCCAGAAAAAACTGACGTACTGGCCCCTGGTCGCCTTCGGGTCCACCTTCACGGCCGTAGTTTTGCTGGCGATAGCGTCCTCCCCCCTGATCCCGAAGGAAGCCCTCCCGCCCATCCCGGCCCTCCAGTCCGGATGGCTCCTTCTGCACGTATCCTTCTCCTTCATCGGCGAGGCCTTCTTCGCGGCCAGCTTCGTGTCCGCCCTGCTGTTCCTGTTCACCAAGGACGAGGCCCGGCGCCTGGACCTGGACCGGATCACCTACACGGCCATCGCCGTCGGCTACCCGATCTTCACGGCCGGGGCTCTGGCCTTCGGGGCCATCTGGGCCGAACAGGCCTGGGGCCGCTGGTGGAGCTGGGATCCAAAGGAAACCTGGGCCCTGGTGACCTGGCTGGTCTACACGATCTACCTGCACATGAGGCTGATCCGGAAGCGCAAGGACTCCTGGCCCGCCATACTGGCGGTAGCCGGTTTTCTCTGCACGGTGTTCACCTTCTTCGGGGTGAACTACCTCCTGCCCGGCCTGCACAGTTACGGTTAAGACTGAGGCCGGCTTGCGCCGGCCTCAGGGCAACGAAGCCCGAAGTGTTCTTATTGCAACCGACGATTGGGACTCCCCGGGCTTCGTCGATCTTCAGGCGCCGGCTAGATGGCACCGCGGATGCGCAGCCCGCGCGGAATTCTGCATACATTTTCTGATCAAAATAGTAATTGACGAACGGGAAACCAGGACTTATACTTATTGCCTTCAAGTCATCAGGAGGTATCCATGTCTCGCAGAACCTTGACCGCCCTTTTCGCGGCCCTCGTCCTTCTTCCCTCCCTCGCGTTCGGACAGACCTACACGCTCAAGCTGGCGCACCTGAACCCGCAGAACCCCTTCGAGGTGGCTTCCGCGGCCATGGCCGAGGTCTTCAAGAGCGAGGTCGAAGCCAACTCCAACGGCCGCATCAAGGTCGAACTCTACCCCAACGGCGTCCTGGGCAAGGAAGCCGAGACCATGATCCAGGTAAAATCCGGGGTCGTGCAGTCCTACATCTCCTCCTCCGGAGGCATCGCCCAGTTCTATCCCCTCATCGACGTGACCAACATGCCCTTCGCGTTCTCCAGCTACAACGTGGGGTACAAGGTCTACGACGGCGCCTTCGGCCAGGCCCTGGCCAAGGATATCGAGGCCAAGGCGGGCTTCAAGGTTCTGGGCTTCGGCGAATCCGGCGGGTTCTTCGCCATCACGAACTCCAAGAAGCCCATCAAGAGCCCCGCGGACATGAAGGGAATCAAGCTGCGCACCATGGCCCTGCCCCTCCACCAGGAGATCGTCAAAGCCCTGGGCGCCTCCCCGACCACGGTGGCCTGGGCGGAGGTCTACACTTCCCTCCAGACCGGCGTGGTGGACGGCCAGATGAACCCGATCTCCATCATCGCCATGGCCAAGTTCCAGGAGGTCCAGAAGTACATCACCCTGACCAACCACCTCTACGCCCCCTACGTCTGGGTCATCAACCCCAAATTCTACAATGACCTGCCCGCGGATCTCCGCGCGGTGGTGAGCGACGCAGCCCGGACCGGCATTCTCGCCGGCCGCGGCCTGTCCCGCATCATCGACGCCAGCGACAAGGGCCTCCCGACCCTGGCGGCGAAGATGGAAGTCTACGTTCCCACGACCGCGGAGATGAAGCAGTTCCGGGACGCCACCATGCCGGCGGCTCGCAAGTTCATGTCCGAAAAGTACAAGCAGGAAGGCGAGAAGTGGGTCGACCAGTTCTACAAGGCCATCGAACAGGCCGAGAAGGAGCTGGCCGGCAAGTGATCCGGCTTCGGATCTTTCAGCTCTAGAATCAGGGACGGCGCCCGGATCGGGTGCCGTCCCTTGTCTTGTACAGTCGGGCCTTAGGCTCGGGAAGGGACTTCGATGAATGCAGGATCCGGCGGCCCGGGAGCCGCCTTGGAACGAGTGTCGCGGATCGTGGACGCCCTGGCCAGCGCGATTTGCGCGGTCTTCTTCGGGGCCATGACCGTGACGGTTCTCCTGGGGGTATTCTTCCGGTACATCCTGAACAACCCCCTGTCCTGGACCGAGGAGGTCAGCCGCTATCTCATGATCTGGGGAGCCTCGGTCGGGGTTTCCCTAGGGATCCGGGCGGACGAGCATGTCGGACTCACCATCCTCCTGGACTCCATCAAATCCCGGGCCGTCCGGATGGTGTTCCACACGGTCATCTTCCTTTTGGTACTGGGTTTTCTTGGGGTTCTCTTCCTGTACTCCGTGCGGATGGCCTTGGACGCCCGGTATATGCAGACCCAGGCCCTGGGCGTGCCGATGTACGTCGCCTACGCCGCGATCCCGGCCTCGTCGATCCTGGCGGCCCTCCAGCTTGTGCTCATGTACTGCCTGAAGGCGGTCCGGGGCGACCGGCAGCACCGGGAACTCAAGATCATCGACATCTAGGAGGGCGGGTATGTTCCTTTCCATCGTAATAGTCTTTTTCGCCCTCCTGGCCATCGGGGTTCCCATCGGATTCACCCTGGGACTCTCGGGCATCCTCGGCCTCTACCTCATGGGGTCCGGAGTCACCCTCTTTTCCATGGCGCCTCTCCAATATTTCTCGAGCCTGGACATGTTCACTCTCATGGCCATGCCTTTCTTCATCTTCGCCGGGGAGATCATGAACAAGGGGGGCATCACCGAACGGCTGGTCCGCTTTGCCAATATCCTGGCCGGAAACATCCGGGGAGGCTTGGCCCACGCCAACATCATAGCCAGCGTCTTCTTCGCGGGCATGACCGGAGCCGCCGTGTCCGACACCGCAGCCATCGGCACCATGCTGATCCCGGCCATGAAGGACGACGGGTACGACCTGGACTTCTCCGCGGCCGTCACCGCGGCATCTTCCATCATCGGTCCCACCATTCCGCCCTCGAACATGATGGTCATCTACGGGTCCCTCATGAACGTATCCATCGCGGGGCTCTTCGCGGCGGGTTTCCTGCCGGGTCTGGTACTTGCGGGCCTGTTGATGTTGATGACCGCCTTTATCTCCTGGCGGCGGGGCTACCCCAAGGGCCTGAAGACGACGTTCAAGGAAAAGATCCTGGGCTTCCGGTCCGCGATCATCCCCCTGCTCATGCCCGTCATCATCCTGGGCGGCATCCTCTCAGGAATCTTCACCCCCACCGAAGCCGCGGCCGTCGCGGTGTTCTACGCCATGATCGTGGGGTTCTTCGTGCTCAAGACCATCACCCCCAAGGACCTGGTCCCCATGCTGATCAAGACCGCCCGGATCACGGGAACCGTCTTCCTCATCATCGGGGCGGCGGGCATCCTGTCCTGGGTCCTGGCGATCAACCAGGTGCCCCAAGCCATCGCGGCCTTCCTCCTGGCGACCACGGGAAACCCCAAGATCATCCTGCTCTTGATCCTGATCCTGATGCTGATCGTGGGGATGTTCATGGACATCGCCGCGGCCCTGATCATCCTGGGGCCGATCCTGCATCCCATCGCGATATCCATCGGAATGTCGCCCATCCACTTCGGGATCGTCATGGTCCTGTCCCTGAACATAGCCCTGATGACACCCCCCGTGGGGGCCTGCCTCTTCGTGGCCTGCTCGATCTCCAAGCTCACCCTATGGGAGCTGTCCAAGGCCATTTGGCCCTACATCATAATGGAGGTCCTGGCCTTGTTCATCGTGGCCTACGTCCCGGAGATCTCCCTCTTCCTGCCGAGGCTCTTGGGATTCTAGCGGAAGGCCCGGCCGGTTTAGCGGCGGACCGGACGGTCTGGTCGGCGAAGCGGCGGGCAGTACGGCCCGGCCGGACCTCCGCGGCGGGGGCGACCGGCAGGCCTGGATCTCCCGGCTCCCCGTCCGGGAGCCGGGAGGCCTGGCGTTCCCGGGTGACGCGGGGTACATCCGCGACTGCGTCCGGAAACCCTACCGGTTCCACTCCAGGAGGGCGCGTTTCCAGGCCGGTTCGGAGCCCGCGATGGTCGCCTCGGGCACGCAGTACGAGAGGCGGAACCAGCCCGGATAGTCGAACCCTACCCCGGGCACGGCCAGGATGTTCTCGTTCCGGAGGCACTGGTTGAAGGCCGACTCCCGTTCCGCCTCCGTGCCCGAGGGCCCCCCTTCCGGGACCCGGCAGAAGAAGTAGAAAGCACCCTCGGGCTCGGCGTAGGGGATGCCCGCCGAGTCCAGGATGGACGCCAGGGCCTTACGGCGCTTGGCGTACCGGGAGAGATCCGAGGTGACCGCTTCCAAGGGCGCCACAGCCCGCTGGAGCAGGGCCGGGGCGTTGACGAAGCCCAGGGTGCGGTTGCTCATCACGAGGCCGTCCATCATCTCGCCGATGCCGGAACAGGAATCCGAGACGGCCAGGTAGCCGATCCGTTCTCCCGGAATCGAAAGGGTCTTGGACCAGGAGGACACGACAGCCGTCTCTGGGTAGAGACCCAGGATGGGGGGTGCCTTCCGGCCGTCGTACACGATGTCCCGGTAGGGTTCGTCCACCACCAGGAGGGGCGGCCGCCCGGTGCGGCGGCCGTGTTCGGTCAATACCGACGCGACGGCCTCCAGGGTCTCTTTTCGATAGATGCGGCCCGTCGGGTTGTTGGGCGTGTTGATCACGACGGCGGCGGTGCGGGAGGTGAGGGCCGCGGCGATCGTATCGGGATCCAGCTCGAAGTCGGACCGGCAGTCCACGTTCACCATGGTCCCGCCGTGATTGAGGGTGTAGAAGTAGTACTCTCCGAAATAGGGCCGGGGCACCACCACCTCGTCCCCGGGGTCCAGGATGGTATGGAAGAGGACATTGAGGGCCCCCGCGGCCCCGACGGTCAGGATCACGTGATCCGGGGAAACGGGGCACTCGTGTTCCCGGGATACCTTCCGCGCCACCGCCTCCCGGGCGAAGGGGTAGCCCGCGTTGGGCATGTAGGCGTGCAAACCCGTTCCGCCCTCCCGGAGGACCCGGAGGATCGTCTCGTGGAATTCCGGCGGCGGCTCCACGTCGGGGTTCCCGAGAGAGAAGTCGAAGACGTTCTCGGCCCCGTATTTCTCCTTGAGTTTTCGGCCTTCCTCGAAGGTCCTTCGTATCCAGGACGCCCGTCCCAGGTTCTCCCGTATCCCTCGGGCTATCGGCACGGCGATCTCCTTTCACGCCCCGGGTCAGAGAGTCTCGGCCTTGGGAAGGCGTTTTGCCCGGGGCGGTTCCCATTCTCCCGGCTTCCGGGCCTTCCGTCAACGGAAAACCGTCCTTGTGGTACGAACCTTGTGGTACGAACCTTGTGGTACGAACCTTGTGGTACGAACCTTGTGGTACGAACCTTGTGATACGAACCTTGTGACAAAAGCCAGTGATACGAACCTTGTGCCGTGAAAGGGAGCGAGCCTCTTGGACCGGGCTTGCCGGTTTTAATAGTGTTTCCTATACTTAGGGCCGTCGCATCGGGCAGGAAAAGGAGATCCGAGTGTTCCAAAAACAGGTTATCATGCGACGCGTCCTCTACAGCCTGGCGCCGATCTGGGCGCTCTCCGTATGGCTGTACGGGCCCCGCGTCGTTCTATTGACGGTCGTGAGCCTTACCCTGGGGGTCCTAACGGAATACCTCTACGAGAAACGGAGAAACGGCAAGGTCAGCGAAGCCGTCCTGGTCACAGCGACCCTGTTCGCCCTCTCCCTGCCCCCCGCGGCCCCGCTCTGGATCGCGGCGGTGGGGATCGTCTTCGCCGTCTTCACGGCCAAGATGATCTACGGGGGCTTCGGGCGGAACATCTACAACCCCGCCATCGCGGGGCGCCTCTTCGTGTACATCTCCTTCGCCACGGTCCTCGGGAAATCCTTCCTACCCCACGGCAACTTCGGGCTGGGGGCCGGAACCCTTCTCGGACGTCCCGAGGTGCTCTCCGCCGCGACGCCCCTGGCTGTCTGGAGATCCGGGGGAAGCGTACCCCTGCTCGGGCTGCTTACCGGGCTCCGGGACGGATCCGTCGGGGAATCCTCGGTAATCCTGATCACCGCCGCGGCGGTCTACCTGATCTGGACCAAGACCGCCAGCTGGCGGATCATCGTGTCCGAAGTGGCCGCGGGCGGGATCCTGGCCTTGGCCTTGCACTTCGCGGGAGTGAAAGCGGCCCTGCCCCCCGCCTCCCTCCTGGCGGGCAGCTTCCTCTTCGTGGCGGTCTTCATGGGCACGGATCCCGTGTCGGCCCCCAAGAAGCCCGCCTCCCACTGGATCTACGGCACCCTGATCGGAATCACCGCCATCATAATCCGAACCTTCAGCGCCTTCCCGGAGGGCACCAGCTTCGCGGTCTTCGTGGGCAACACCTTCGCCAGCATGATCGACGATTTCGTGGTCGGACGCCAGAACGCCAAGAAGGCCCGGATCGAGGCCGCGGCCTCCGCGGCTGGAGGAACGGCCCCGGCCTCTCCGGGCTCCGCCGCGGCCGCCGGAACCGGCAAGGAGGCCGCCAAATGAAGAAAGACTCGATCCTCTATGTGGTGGTCTTCACGTTCCTAGTCTGCGCCGCCTTCGTCTTTTTCCTGGCCCTGGCCAACGAAGCCACCAAGAGCCAAGTGGCGGCCAATAGGCTCTTCGCGGAGCGGGCCGCTGTCCTGGACGCCCTGGGCATCTCCTACGGATCTCCGAAGGAGGCTCTCGATCTATACGAACGGCTCTTGAAGGAACTGCCCGTCCCGGAGGGGACGAACGCTCAAAAGGCGTACCGCTACGAGGCGGACGGTAAGACCTACTTCGCCGCCCGGGTGACGGGGGCGGGCCTATGGGGCTCCATCTCGATCATCCTGGGGGCGGACGCCGGGGTCGAGCGCCTCACGGGTATCCAGGTCGTCGCCCAGAACGAGACTCCGGGCTTGGGCGGCCGCATCGACGAGGCCTGGTTCCGGAACCAGTTCCGGGGAGAGAAGGTCGGCCCGGGCGGCGTCAGGGTACGCACCGGGGCGGAAGCCCAGGGCGCCGGGGACCGGGACCCGGACAACGGCCTGCTGGACGGGGTGTCCGGGGCCAGCCGGACCAGCCAGTCGATGCAGTCCATCGTGAACGGCGGCATCGAGGCCCTGCGGGCGATAGCGGGAGGCGCGCGATGAGCGGGAAAGCCGGAAAGATCCTGAAGGACAACCTGTGGACGAACAATCCCATCTTCATACAGATCCTGGGAATCTGCTCCACCCTGGCGGTGACGAACTCGGTCCGCAACACCCTGATCATGACCGTCGGCGTGAGCCTGGCGACGGCCTTCTCCAGCCTGACCCTCTCGGCGATGCAGGCGGCCATCCCCCGCAAGGTGCGGATGATCGTCCAGGTGCTGGTGATCTCCTTCTACGTTATCCTCATCGACATCGTCCTGCGGGCCTACCTGCCCGAGGTGTCCAAGCAGCTGGGGCCCTACGTGGGGCTGATCATCACGAACTGCATCATCATGGGACGGGCGGAGGCCTTCGCGGCGGCCAACAAGCCGTTCCTCTCCTTCTGGGACGGGCTCACCAGCGGCCTGGGCTACATGGCCGTCCTGGTCTCCATCGCCGTGGTGCGGGAGGTCCTGGGCTTCGGCAGCCTCCTGGGCTTCCGGGTCATGCCCGCGGGCTTCGAGCCCTGGACCATCATGATCATGGCGCCCAGCGCCTTCTTCCTGGTGGCCTTCGTGATGTGGTGGGCCAAGACCGTCCAGGCCAAGGCGGCCGCCAAGGCCGCGGCGGCCAAGACGGC
>Ga0067045_1028881_pt1 | contig 26351 bp, 22 predicted proteins | sample TerdegcTABiofilm_FD_59184 | JGI IMG/M metagenome (GOLD analysis project Ga0067045, IMG submission 59184) | Combined Assembly of (Gp0054472, Gp0054536) Wastewater bioreactor microbial communities from Singapore -Terephthalate degrading... | reverse complement strand
AAACCTGGTGGAACTGAGTCGAGCATGAAGGTAGCTCCGGATGTACATACAGTACCGGAAGGAGAAGGACCTGTTATAAAAGGAGTGCGCAGTGGAGTATACCCACTCCGAAAAATGATTGACGAGTCACCATCATCAAAATCCATTTTATCAGGCCCGGGACAACCGGCAGGTTTCGGGTATGTGTCAAATCCCCAACAATAAAAACCATCATGATCTATGTCTGATGGGGTGAGAGTAAAAATATCACTGCAATAATCTCCCTCACATTCAATTGTATCTCCGTTATAAACCGGAAAGACCCGGTAAAAAAACGGATCAAAATCAAAAAAATTTACTTGCACATAATTGATACCAGATTGACCGGGCCAGCTGTCTTTAATTTCCCACTTATGTTCCTGGCTTGAATTCCATCCTGTCACAAGAACTGTATGAGCATGCCTGCAATCTTCTCCGGGATGTAATACACAACCAATACTATCATTATTCATTTGAACAATAATTGGACCATAATCCATAATAGCCTTTTTCAAATCAGTATTGTTATTAATTATGGTTAGTTTTTCTCCACCCGGGATCTTTACCTTAGTTCTGAAACTGGTGTAACAACTATCACGGCAATAAGGCGGACTGGTAGGATATTGTAAACTTCGCTCATCTACTATTCCGTCATCCCTGATTTTGTTCAATGCATCAACTACGCTAATCACCCCACTGTAACAACTTATTCCGCAAATTTCTGAATTATAAAGGTTACTTTCCGACAAGTTAAGTTCTGATGAAGAGGTTAATTTGTTGAAATAAATTTGAGAAACGGCTTCAACTGCAGCAACAGTTGCAAAAATTTTACAGGGCCCCTGTACCTTCTGGTCTTTGGCAGGCGAAATATACCTATTCTTCCAGCTAAAAGCATCAGGTTGGGCTGATAATAGATAGATAGATAGATAGATGCGAAGATTAAAATTGATTTTTTCATGACAATTTACTTAATGTTAAATTTCAATACTTTATCACACAGATAAAAAATCTCAATAAAAATTTAACTTAGTTTTAACTATTAAAATTAACAAAAAATTTTTGAAAAATCAAGTGGTTTAAATATTGCTCTCCGATAGATCCTGGGTATCAGGATATGTCGTGCGTTCTGCAACAGATAACAGTACCGGAGGGATGAAATGCTTGCAGAACAGGAGTTTTGTAAGCAAAACCCGGATTCCGTAGAGCTTGCACTACCCTGGGTGCGGAGTGAAATACATTAATATTTCCTCCCGACGTTTCTGTATATGGTTTCTTAAAATAACGACCTCTGTAAAAAGCTATATTTACAATTGAATTTTAGTAAGTTTGTATATAAAGCAGGATGATACAGAAGTTTTTTCTAAAAACTATTCCCTATGAACGGATTTTCACGCAGAAATTTCATTAAAACATCGGTGCCAGGAAGCCTTGCCATCATTGCATATCACCGTATTGCAGGTCAGGTAATCCACCAGGAAGAACGGTTTTCCTGGCGTTCAAGAGTATCAGTTACAACAGGTGAAAACCGAGCAGAAATGGTTTTCAAAGCGCTTCAGCCTTTCGCAAATGACATAAAACAGGCCATCGGCAACAAAAGGGTTGTGTTGAAACCAAACAATGTATTAATCTATGTTCCTCTCGCATGTACACACGTCGAAACTCTTGAAGGTATTCTTGAGTTTCTGAAATCAATAAAAAAACTCAATAATGTGATTATTGCAGAGTCTTCAGCCAGCGGCTCAACTATGGAAGGCTTCGATAATTATGGTTATTTCAGATTGCTCTCCAGATATCCGGTTAAGCTCGTCGACCTTGACGATGAACCGTTTGAAGAGATGTATGTGATTGATGAAAGGGATTTCAGACCTCATCTGATGAGAGTATCGAAAATAATAACAGACCCCCAGTCCTACGTTGTTTCTGTTGCCAGAATGAAGACTCATAATTCAGTAATTGCGACGCTTTCATTAAAGAATATAGTTGTAGGTGCACCTATCAAAGACAAAGGTTTTACACTTTATAATGAGGATATAAGGTTCTCTGAGAAAGCACGGCCAAGCAAACCCGGGGCGGTTAGTTACAAGAGGCTCATACACGGAGGTGGAGTTCATGCGACAAACTTTAACATGGCGATGCTGGCACGAAGGCTGCATCCACATCTTGCTGTTATTGACGGATTTACCGGAATGGAGGGCAATGGCCCCACACTCGGTACTCCTGTCGATCACAGAGTTTGTGTCGTCAGCACCGACTGGCTTGCTGCCGACAGAGTTGCGGTTGAATTGATGGGAATCGACTTTTCAAAAATAGGTTATCTCAATCATTGTGCACTCATGAGGCTTGGTACAGCCAATCTCGAATCAATTGAAATAATCGGTGAAAACATTAAAGACCATATTATAAAGTATAAGCTTCCTGATAATGTCGAAAGGCTTATTATGTGGATGGAACCAAAAGTCTGATTTCATAAATAATTCCGATATAACTATTAATAACTCATAACAAAAACTGCCATGAAAGAAAGAGAGAAAGCATCCGGTATCAGTCGCCGGAAGGCAATGAAAATCATTTCAGCAGGTTCAGCAGCAGGACTGCTGGGAATGAACACTGCATTTACTTCACTATCCGAAGAAAAGGAGACTCCCCAATGGGCTAAAGGATTACCCCCACTAAAGATTACGAATGTTAAGGCAATTGCAACCGCACCCGAAGGCTCAAACCTTGTTGTAGTAAAGGTAGAAACAAGTGAGCCCGGACTTTACGGATTAGGATGTGCCACATTCACACAAAGAGCTTTCGCGGTAATTGAAACTATCGAAAAATATATGAAAGATTTTTGTATTGGAAAAGATGTTGACAATATAGAAGATATGTGGCAATCGGCATTTGTAAGTTCGTACTGGAGAAACGGGCCTGTGCTTAATAATGCCATAAGCGGTATTGACATGGCTCTGTGGGACATTAAAGGTAAGAGGGCAAATATGCCTGTTTACCAGCTACTTGGAGGCAAATGCAGGATAGCAGTTGATTGTTATGCCCATGCAGGTGGTTCAACTCCTGAAGCCGTGGCTGAAAGTGCCCAGAAGTTCATAGAGCAGGGTTTCAGACATGTAAGAATACAGCTCGGGGGATATGGCGGTGTAGGGACCACTGATAAACAACCCGATTTCAAAGCGGCAGGCTTTGGCCGCGAAAGCGACCAGTATATGGACCAGCAGAAATATCTGAAAGCTGTTCCGAAACTGTTCGAGACTGTCAGAAAACGGTGTGGCGAAGATGTTGAGCTTTTACACGATATACATGAACGTGTTGAACCTGTGGATGCCATTAATATGATAAAAGCTCTGGAGCCATACCGCCCCTTTTTCATTGAGGATCCTTTTTCGCCTGAAAATATGAAATGGTTCAGGATACTGAGAAATTCCACAACTGTTCCGATTGCCATGGGAGAGTTGTTTAACAATATAAATGAGTTCAGGGATTACATGGTTGAGCAGTTGTTTGATTTCATCAGGATTCACATTTCCCAGATAGGAGGAATAACGCCAGCCATGAAAGTGGCGCGTCTTGGTGAATGGTTCAATATAAGAACTGCATGGCACGGGCCTGGCGATGTTTCGCCGGTAGGCCATGCAGCAAATGCCCACATCGACCTGGCTGTATGGAACTTCGGAATACAGGAATCACATTTCTGGAATGAAAGGGCACAGGCTGTATTTCCGGGTTGCCAGACATATAAAAATGGTTATATGTACATAAATGAAGCTCCCGGGCTGGGCGTTGACATAAATGAAAAAGAGGCGGCAAAATATCCCATCGGAACAAGATCGAACTGGACGGTACGAAAAAATGACGGAACTATAATAAGACCATAAGCAGTTAATGATGGTCCGAAAAAACCGGACAGAAATTTAATAACTGTATAATTTCCCGAGGAAGAAAAAGTATTCGACAGCTTATTGTTCAGTTTCGTTAATCTTTGATACATCTTACACTGTATCCTTCCTTTTTAAGACCATAGATTTTTAATATTTCAATGTTATCATGGAACATTATGAATGCATATGCATACAAATCGTCTATGGAAGTGCTTGTCCACCAGTAACCACGGGTTGTAATACCAATGAACTTACCTCCAGATTGTCTCATGCCACCTGGGAGAGCAGCAAAACCATAGTTATTAACAAAACAAAGATTAGGTTCACTCCAGTACGAAGTATAATAATCTTTTAATTTACCACCAGCTTTTTTCACTCCCCCAAGGAAGTTTATTAATTCAGCCCATTCAGAATCCTTCGGAACATGCCAGCCAGTCGGACAAAGGGAATCAGTATTTACAGCATAAAAGTTATATAACGGACCGTATATTTTATAAAAATTAATTGAGTCATTATTATAAAAGCAGTATGCTGGTGTTTTGTTGTAATGCCAATCAGAATCAACTTTTACCTGAGGGATAACTGTTCCATTATTAAGTTTTAAAGTTCTGAGATTCTCAGCCATCCATATTTGTGAACCGATCCCAATAGTTTTGTACACGTTCCCCTCAATATCAATAACTGAATCTATTTGTCCGGTATAGTCCGGATATATTACAGACCCAGCTTCTTCGTTACAATTGGTAAATACCAGAGAAATTGTTGCACAAATTATCAGTAGATAAGATTGATATTTTAATCTATTTGGTAACATTAAATCTAAAAAGATAATTTTTATACACTGTTAATTTAAACAAAATTACAAAAACAATTGAATTCCCACTTAATTACGCTCCGAGCGAAGCGAAGGGCCAATTATTATTGTTACACGAATTTTCGGACACAGGTCCAGGGATACCTTATTTTAAATTAATTTGAGCCCCTTTATAAATCAGTAACAAATTATCTCATTACATAAAATTCAAATTTATTCTGCCATTCGAATTTCTTCCCGGGTTTTGCCAATACATGAATAAAAGGTTCCGGACATACTGTTGTTGATGACGACCAGTATGCAAGCCTTACCAGCGGCCTGTCGCATGTTATCCTTATACCTGCACCTGCAATGTTGTTTTCAATTCTGATATCGTAATCTTCCGGTACATCCCTGTAACCTTTTAGATCCCTGCAGTAAACACGGTCGTCGGGTTTCTGAGCACGCAAATATACGAGCCTGTTTCCCTGAATACTGACTATATCATCAAAACCGTCTCCCTTTTCAAGAGGTGGAAAGGGAAATATTACTGTATACGCCGGTCCAACAGGTTGATTGTCTATAACAGGAAAAATATGATTATAAACTGTTGTTTCTACGGGCAGCTTCCCGGTATTCAGAAAAGAGTGATAGATCACCATCTCAGGCTTGCCCGGCACAAGATAGATTCTCTTCTCGTACCTGTATGAATAGTTTTTATCTTCCAGAGTATGAACATATTTCATACCGTTTCTAATCTTTTTTGTTTCCCATTTTCCCGGGTTTTTTACAGGATATAACCTGAAATTTGAATAAGGCTGATTATCAGGTTTTTCAAGAATACCAACTCCTATTTTAAGAAATGTTCCGCCCGCTTCAGCCTCGTTATATCCGATCTGACCGAACTCCTCAACAGGTCCGAGCACTGCATCATGGATAAAAGGGTCGTACTTTTCGAACCATTTCCCGAAAAAATTATGGCCTTTATATTCAAGCTTTGCTATAATACCTGAATGATCAAATCTTGTTCCCCGGTAATAACCTTTTTCAATATCAGGTAAATATAGCACTGCATCAATTATTCCGTTTGAGATTTCAGCCTGCGGCATTTCAGGTTGCTGTGGTATAGATGAAACCAGTAACAGAAATGCAGGAAGAATAAGTATTTTTTTCATTTGAAAATAATTTTATTATTAAAGGTGTCAAAATTACTGCCTTTCCTTAATTCTTCTGTAGATACAGTCTTTTGCGTCGCAGATATTGCAGGTATAAGGGTTATGCCTGACATCAGGGCCTATACCTATTACTCCGCTTACCGACTTTATTGGAACCATAAGAGCCGATTCGGTAAGGGTTATTCCGCAGAAATTATCCGGCATCAGGCTAAAGAGTTTATGCTGTTCCGAAACGTTCCAGCCGCAGTATCCGGGGCTGTAGCGGTTTGTTATATGAAGGCCCTCAGCTTCCATGGCTTCACTGAGTTTTTCCTGCATGAGGTCTGCCACAGCTTCAACAATCTCGCTTCCGGCTACATCGTAAATATAACCTTTCAGGTAGTCTTTCTTATTTAGAAGTTCCCTGGACATCTCCCCTATCCAGTTACCTGCCGTACATGCAAAGATGGCAACTGATTCAGATTTTCTAAGTTGCGCAGAAATAATTTTTCCAGGAAAAAACTCGATACCATTAATAATCATTGCACCTGAATCCCTGTCAAAATAGAGTTCAGGATAAACAATATACTCGGCCTTCAGCTCGCAAAAGTTCTCTGCTTCGGTCAAAACTTCATTTACAAGTGTACATACAAGTTCACTGTCAACACTCCTGTCTGAATCAAGAAGCCTGCATATCCGTTCAGGATCAATCTTAATCATTTTCAGGTCAAACCTGTATGTATATCTTCTCATCAGGAATGGTATATATTATTCGGTTCTGTTTAAACCTGATTCTCTAACAATACGTTCGACAATTTGTTCATTACCCATGGTTGTCAGATGTATTCCGTTTACGGCCTTTAACTCACGTATTTTTTCAATAAGTTCGAGAGCTATTATTATTCCCTCTTCGTGGGCTGATTCTCCGGCCTTTTCGATTCTGCTTATTATTTCATCAGGAACAATCACGCCGGGTATTTCCTTTTTCAGGTGAAGGGTCATATTCAGACTTTTAAGGACAGCTATTCCCACCAGTATGTACACCTTATCCAGGATATTCCGTTTATAAAGTTGTTCCAGCCATTTCTCGATGCCGGAAACGTCGAAAACGAGGTTTGTCTGGAGGAACTGGGCTCCGGCGTTTATTTTTTTATGTTCCCTAATTGCCTGGAATTCAGGTTTTGATGCGAACGGAGAAGCTGCTGCTCCGAGAAAGAATGAAGGTTTGTTTTTGATTGTTCTTCCATCGAGGTATTTACCCTCGTCTCTCATCTTTCTTAGAATCCAGAGCATCTGAACTGAGTCGAGGTCGAAGATTTCCATACTTCCTCTCGGGCCCGGGCCGATAGCCGGGTTATCTCCGGTTATACAGAGTATATTCCTGATTCCAAGTTCGGCTGCACCGAGTACCTTCGACTGCAGGCTGTATCTGTTATGGTCGCGGGCGGTAATCTGCAGAACTGAATCAACGCCCAGATCAGAAGCCACTTTGCAACAGGTCATGCCGGCCATTCTTGGTGTGGCGGAGGGATTGTCGGTGAAGTTTACTGCCGTAGCATAAGGCTTTACCATTTCGACGCTTTTTCTGACCGGCGAGGCGCTTGCTCCAAGGGGCGGAATAATCTCAACAGTAAATACAAATTCACCGCTTCTGAGACGTCTTTCGAGCTCGCTGGCGGGTTCGTTATATACCGGCGGGTGATACTCCGAATCGCCGTTCCACCATTCCGGCTGGCGGATGGGCCGAAACACACTCTCCCAGTTTTCATGCCTTTTTATTTTGTCGCGGGAAAACAAACCTTTAATAAACCTGCCAGTACCCACTTTTCTGACCTGCCTGACAACATCACCCCAGGTTTCTGTACCTGCTTTGTCCCAGTCGAGGGGTGGCAGAACCTCCATCAGTTTATCTTCCCTCTTCATTTTGCATGACCTCTCAAAAATGGCGTACCATACACATGGCCTGGATTTGTCAACATAGCAATATTCAGGTGTCGAACCGCCGCAGGGACCGTTTCGAAGACCTTTCGGGCACTCCATCGGACATATAAAAGCAGTCTCCTGCAGAAGACAGTTACCGCACATACGACACCCGAAAAGAGGTCCTTTTACAATTCGTTCTATACCCGCTAAAAACCTCCGGGAGAATTTTTCCTTTTTAAAAGGATAGAATGGCGGCTGCCATCTGCGGCCGGGAGTAAAAAGTGACATAATTTATGACTGTTATTTCTCTGTTTGTTTAAGTAAACTCTGCGCAGCTTCAATGTACCGTATTGCATAATCATCTCGCCCGAGAACCAGGTCGGTTGCCCGTATTATGGCTGTAATTTTCTCAGGGTTTGCTATGGGACATGTGAGTCCTGCCCCAATGGCAAGTGCTATAAAAGCCGAATTGAGATATTCCCTACCGGGCAATCCGAATGATATATTACTTACGCCCAGTGTGATATTGTGTCCAAGCCTGTCGTGAACAAGTTTTGTTGTTTTCAGTGTTACCAGGCAAGCAGTCGGGTCTGCACTTACGGCCATAGCCATAGGGTCGATGATAACATCTTCCCTGTTAATTCCCGCTTTAACAGCCCTGTCAATTATCTTTTCAGCTATGGCCAGTCTTTTTTCAGGGTCGTGAGTTATGCCTTCATCGTCCATCACTAGTCCGATTATTGCCGCACCGTATTCTTTTGCCACCGGCAGAAGTGCATTTAGTGATTTTTCCTCACCGTTGACTGAGTTAATAAGGCATTTCCCTTTTGAAACTTTAAGTGCGGCTTCAATAGCCTTTGGATTTGGTGAATCAAGACATAATGGAATGTCAAAATTCTCTTCCAGGACTTTAACTACTTCAGGAAGAAGTTTTTCGTCATCCACTCCGGGGTATCCAACGTTTACATCAAGGACGTCGGCATAAGCCTTTATCTGTGATGCGGCCAGTTCAAGAACATAATCAAAGTTTTTTTCCTCGAGTGATGCGACAAGTTTCTTTCGCCTCGTCGGGTTTATGCATTCGCCGATAATTACAACCGGTCCTGCTGTATCAATAATAACTTCTTTCGTTTTCCCTTTTAAAACTGTCTGCATAATTAACTAAGAAATTAGTGAATTTAAAAAATTTAAAGCTCCCTGCGGGTCGGGTGAATAGAAATCGGCTCCTATTTTTTTGCAGAAATCCATTGTCACGGGTGCTCCACCGACGAGTATCACTCGCGCGGGGTCGATTCCCTTAATCTCTTCAACAGATTTTCTCATGTTTTCCATGGTGGTGGTCAGTAGAGCCGACATGCCTATGACTGCGGAAGGATGGCTTTCTATTGCTTTCAGAAACTTTGCCGTTCCGACATCCACTCCAAGGTCAACAACCTCCCATCCTCCTCCTTCAATCATCATTGCAACAAGGTTCTTTCCAATTTCATGAAGGTCGCCTGCAACTGTTCCGATGATAAAAGTACCTTTCCGTTTTGTCTCACCTGAAAGGAAAAAAGGCTTGAGATGTGCCATTGCACTGTTCATAGCTTTTGCTGCCATCAGCATCTGAGGTACAAATATTTCCTGCCTGGAATATTTCTCACCCACTCTTGTCATAGCAGGAATGAGCGCTTCCTCAAGCAAAACCGACGGACTTATTCCCTCATCAAGAGCCCTGCGGGCAAGTTCATCAGCCCCATCCTGATCTTTCATATTCGGAGGATAAGGTGATGATTTGTTTACCTTCCCGACCTCAACGCAATAAGAGAGCTGTTTAAGAATATCTTCCATAAACCAGAATTATTTAAAATCAATTCAAAAAAACAGGCGTCCAATTTATTAAAGTTATTTTAACCTGACAAGAAGAATTAATATTTTTTAATCTGCAGCATGCAGTTTTCTCAGCTTAATATAAGCTCATACTAACCTTATTTTGCCTGAAAACCGCCAGACCAGAAATAACAATTGACTGCCATTCCCATAAGTTCAGCCTCACTTGTATGTGCCTTCATAAAAAATCCTGCTGATACGTTGCGGTTAAACCTGTAAAAGAGTTCATATTTCTGATATGCAGTATTTTTGGCTTTATACGGACAATATACATAAAAACCCAGATATTGGGTGAATATTACCCTGCCAAAATGGAAGTCCTGGCCGGCAGTAATTGCAACTCTTTTATGGTCCAGGCCGGAGCCCTCTCTCTTTACCATCTCCCTGATTGCATTATCTTCTATCATTTCCGCTCCGATATTCAATGAATACCATGTCTTCAGCATTTTTATCCCTCTTGCGTAAAAGCCATATGAAATTGTCCCTTTCTCAGGATATACCTCAGTCCGGTCAACAACCTTATAGGCCGTGAGAATGCCTGTCATCAGATGCACTCTACTGTCACTGACACGCGTATCAGAGGAATAAATCCTGTTCAATGTTAATGCCGGTTTATAGTATTCAATTCCCAGTGAAACAGTAGGATAATTCATCCCGTAATTGGGTTGTTTAACCCCTCCGTTTGATATGTGATTGTAAAAACCTGATAACATGAGATATGAATGTGGAAAAATGCGGTACTTAAATCTCAGGGCGGCGTAAACGGGGAAACTGATTTTCGTGCAAAAAAACTGATTTAACGGGTTGGTTGATGCATCATAGATTTTCGTGTGGTACGACATGCCAATACCAGCCCTGACTGATATCATAAATCTGTTTCGTGATAACAGAATCGGTTCGGCAAAACCTGTTATAACATAAGCACCGCCAAGAGTGTCGGGGTTATCAAAACTATAATAACCTGCCTGTACTCCGGATGACCACCAGGTATTGAAAACTTTCCAGCTGTTGTACGATTTGTTCATAAAGCCGAGGTCAAACAAAATGCCGCGGGGATTGCTGTGCGAGACAGGTTCAATAACAACTGAATGAGGAAGAATAAAACCGTACTGCCCATGCACTCCAAGAAATATATGCCTGGTTGTATCTGACTCTGCCCTGCAACAAATAATCGTAGTAAATAGAAGAACTACAGAAAAAAATCTGAATGCAATAATTACTTGCATAGTCAGAACTATTTAAATATTAAAAGTGTCTGTCGGTTCAGTAACTGAAATAAGATTTCAGGATTCAGTATTCTTTGCAGTGCTTCTGTCACTTATCTGCGATACTCTGAACTTTTAAATTTCTCAGTGCCGCGGTTGTCCGCCACGATGCTATGCCGAATGGTTTTGAAAGTTCGACCTCTGGCCGTATTGAAAGTTTTTTTCCGTCAATTGTGAAATCCACAACTTTCTCCTCGTCTATCCATGCTTCAATCTTTTCTTCCGTAACCCTGAGTTTGATTTTATACCATCTGTTTTTTTCGAACTGCATATATCTTGTCGTCTCATTTTCCGAAGCATCTTTCCCGTCAATGCTGCTCAATCCCACAACGCTTCCTCCCCAGCCTCCCACAATCAGGGTACAGGGGTCTTTCCCTACAGGAAATGTCATGCCGCAGAAGAAATCATTTCCTTCAACACGCATGGCTTCAAGTGTTACCTCGTAATTTATTTCGGGAAACTCCCTCAGATAAGTTATTCCGGTGCATCCATCTCCCATCCCGAGATAAATTTTGCCACCTGAAACATCGACAGGCCCCTGAGTACCGAAATTTGTTATTTCCCAGCCATCGAGTGTTTTGCCGTTAAAAATGTAAAGACTATCTTGTTGAAGTGTCTCTTCAACAGCAACATGTTTCACATTCGAACTTTTGCCCCTGCATCCTGTTAAAACAAGAGCCGGTACAATTAACAGGGCAGTTATAAAAATGAAAAAACCTTTGTTTCCAGTTTTCATTTTTGATTACTCATTTAAGGAAAATCTCTATAACAGGTATTTCCACAGGTGGTTTCAGAACAGGAAGCTGGAGTGAAAGGTCGTTGGTTCCCTGGACCGAATTATAACGAATTTCCGAGGCATCGTGCAGGAACTGTGCATATTTGACCTTGTCAGCCATATTTTTAAGAGTCAGTCTGTTTAACGGGTAAGAAAGCAGGTGTATATACAGGCGTTTTGTTGTGGGATTATATGTGAGCAGAGTATTAGCCGGTGCAATAAATTCGTCGGGTGCCTGGGTACAACCGTATATTGAACGGCTGTTGAATTTCATCCATTCGCCCATGGCTTTCAGTCTCTCCTGTGCACGATAATCGAATGTTCCGCGACCTGTCGGGCCAACGTTAAGAAGCAGGTTACCGCCTTTACTCACCGACTCGATAAGAAGCTCAAGCAGTTGAGCCGTACTCTTCCATGTATACTCGTCGCGGTAGTAACCCCACGAGCCTGAAAAAGTCTGGCAGGTCTCCCATGGCACTCTCTTACCGTTATATTCAGGCCATTTATCAACCTTTACCTGCTCGGGTGTAACAAAATCCCATCCGCCTTCAACATCGTGCAGATCAAGGCGGTCATCAACTATGATGTTTGGTTGCAGAGTACGGGCAAGTTTCAGAAGACCCTCCGAATCCCAGTCGTTTCTACCCTTTCCGTTTTTACCGGGGAATGAAAAGTCAAACCATATTATGCTTATCTCCCCGTAGTTTGTAAGCAGTTCTCTTACCTGATTTTTCATGTATTCGCGGTATCTGCTCATATCCTTGCCCCGGTTAAGGCGCTCGTATGCCGAGTCGGTCTCCTGCCGAAGGGGATGATTTCTGTCGATAGTATAGTCGGGATGATGCCAGTCAATGAGCGAGTAGTAAAATCCGACTTTCAATCCTTCAGCCCGGAAAGCTTCAACAAATTCCTTAATAATGTCACGGCCAAAGGGGGTATTGGTACATTTGTAATCGGTATATTTTGAGTCCCACAGGCAGAAACCTTCATGGTGTTTTGCAGTAAGGACAACATATTTCATTCCAGCTTCCCTCGCCATTTTAGCCCACTCGCGGGGATTGAACAGATCGGGATTGAAATGTTCAAAATATTTCTGATACTGTTCATTGGTCATTCTTTCCCTGTTTTTCACCCATTCGTGCCGTGCGGGCAGAGCATATAATCCCCAGTGGATGAACATCCCGAAACGGGCTTCGGTCCACCATTTCATGCGTTGGGCTTTCTGAGCCTCAGTTTCTTTTGGGAGCTGCGCTATCGTAGTTTGTGTACAAATCAGTAATAAAATGAACATAAAAACAATTACAATATGTAGCTTTTTCATAACCTGAATTTTTTATTGATACAAATCAAATATACAACATTCCACCGTATATTAACTACCTTGAATAATTTTCTGAAAAACGAACATCTGTAAGTTTTACAACAACAGGATTCGGCCATGCATTGTTATTATATAATCTCTGGGCCCTGTATACTGAAATTTCCAGTTCATTTTCCCTCTGGACAAATTCTGACCGCGGAATGATGTCGGGCTGGTACTCAATTACTTTATCGTTCTGACCCAGAACAGAAATCCGTGTATCTCCGGTTGATTGAACAGATTTCAGGATAAATGTTCTTTTTTCCCCTCTTTTCCAGTCTCTCTGATTGGTCAGAAACAGATAGATATCATTATTATTTTTTGATCGGGTAAACCAGATATCTCCTTCCCTGATTATATCAAAAGGTCTGACATCGTGAATGGCTTCTCTGTTCACAAACATCCATAATGCCAGTTCGCGGAAAATTCTTTCCTGTTCAAACGGAATTTTACCGTTTGGTTCAGGTCCCATATTGATAAGTAAATTTCCGCCTTTTGCTCTTATTTCTATCAACATGTTAATCAGTTCGGTACCCGATTTATAAGCTTCATTTGTTGGTTTAAACTGCCATTGTGTTCCGAGTGTAAAGCAGGCTTCCCATGGACCAGGGATGGGTTTATCAGGTATTTTCTGCTCAGGTGTCTCCATCTCTCCTCTAGTAACTATACAATCAGGTTGTAATTCATGTATGTACTGTGTCAACCCGGCTGTATCAAAAGCGTCGAGAAAGAAAACATCAATCGGACCATAGCGTTCGATGAGTTCTTTAATTTGTTTTTTATCATATTCGAGTAATTCAGGATTGCTGCTTATGTTTACGTAATCTGCTCCCTTTCTTCGAATAATTTTACCCTGCCGGTAGAGAAAATAGAAATCCTCGGGAGAAAAATATAATCCGACTTTTAGCCCGTTTTTGCGGCATGCTTTTACATATTCACCAACTATATCTCTTTTAAATGGAGTATTTCTGATGGAGAATGTGGTTGTCCGGGTCGGCCACATACAAAAACCGTTATGATGTTTTGCAGTGAAAACCATGTATCTGAAGCCGGCAAGTTTTGCAAGTTTTGCCCAATCATCAGGATTATATTCAACAGGATTGAAAGATGCAGGAAGTTCATTAATATACCTTGTAAGATAATCATCAGATGCACCAACCATTGAATGGCTGATAACACTGCCTAACTGGCTGTCGATACTCCAGTGGATGAACATGCCCAGACCCCAGTCCATGAATTCTTCATTCCGGGAAGGAAGATTTTTCCGTTCAATTGGATTTTCGTTTTTTCCCGATGAACTTTCAGGAGAATCATTTCCTGATGTTGTACATGCCTGTCCGGTTATCAAAAGAACCGCCAATAAAAAAACAAACATTTTCATAAAAATTGATTTTCAATAATTTGAAAAACATTAACTTAAAAGGTGATTATGCTTCAATTCCACGTAATAAGCAGTTTAACCAAATATTTACTTCGATTTATCTCTCATCATATTCCTTGCCTTTTCCAGTTCGGTCGCATGGTTAAAAGTAACCGTTGGTCCGGATTTACTTTCTCCGCTTCCATCTTTGCGGCAGGCTGTAACCTTATAGGTAATAATTTCATATAATTCCGGATTAATACTATTATCTTCATAAATCAAGTTATCAAGAAGGGTGGCAATGCGTTCATACTGCGGAGCCCCGTTTATAGAACGATATATATTATATCTGTATCCTTCCTTTCCATGCCATGATAATTTTATTGGTGGTCCTTCAAGCATAAGTTTTTCAGGAGCTTCAGTCAATGGTTCGGCATGCATACCTTTAATAAGGTAAGAGCGGCCGGGTTCTGTTCTGAATGTTATCAGGTTTTCATTTTCGTGCGACACTTTGATTTTAACTCCTTTATCATCAATAACACTGGCACTTGATACACCTCTGGAATAGAGTCTTATTAAACCTCCTTTTTTTGAATAAATTTTTATTTCCCTTGCAATACCTTCTTCCCAGCTTGCATCAACAACAAATGCACCCCGGGCAACCAGACCACTGAAACGCCCTGATGACCATTCTGCGGGTATTGCCGGTAATACTGAAATGTATCCTTCATGACTCTGGAGCAACATTTCGGCGATACCTGCTGCACCGCCAAAATTTCCATCTATTTGAAAGGGCGGATGTGTGGACCATAAATTAGGGAGTGTTCTTGTACCCAGTAATATTTTCAATAGTTTGTATGCTCTGTCTCCGTCTCCTGTCCTTGCCCATAGGTTAAGCCGGTGTGCAATGCCCCAGCTGGTGGAAGTATCTCCGCGTTCATTCAACGTAATTCTTTCCGCGTCGAGCCATGCCGGTGTAGAGTGATTAATGATTGTGCCAGGATATAATCCGACAAGCTGAGAGATATGTCTGTGTCTGTATTCACCAATTTCTCCATAGAACTTTTCTTCAAGATATTCCTTGATCTGTCCTGACCATCCAACATTAACAGGGTAATAGTATTCTATTTGCGCTTTCTGGAGTTTAACTGTCGGATGATCTGACAAATTCAGCAATTCAGCAGCAGCCAGAAGATCACGCCCGTTTTCAGTCAGCATTTGTTGGTCAAAAGCACAACCTATAGTCTGGTAGTAATTTCCTCTAGAAATATAATTTCCATTCCTCATTTGCTCAGGTGAAGCAGAGATGGAAACAAGCAAACGTTTATCATACATTCTGACTGTTTTGGTGAGGAACTTACTCATTCCGAGCAAGGCAGGATATGTAACATTCTTCAGAATGAATGTATCACGTGTAAAATCATAGTAATCCCAGAATAATTTGGTAGTCAGTCCGCCTGTCCCCGGTCCGGAATGACTTCCGGGACCTGAAATAGTGTAAGGATAACTTGCTGTTCCGATGGTCCATCCGCATTCACCAGGTATTGAATCAAAATTTCCAGGATAGTAACGGCGGATATATTCAGTTGCGATCTGTTCAGCTTTTGGTCTGAATGCCAGATTAAAGTCGGCATAAGCCCGGAACATTTCATGAAGATTGGTATTAAAGGCTAACCAGTAATTCATCTGAACATTAATATTATGCCAGTATCCGCTTCCCCATGGTGACTGGTCGTGGCAATTCCAGATACCCTGCAGGTTTGCCGGCAGACCACCGGGGCGTGATGAACTTATTAGAAGATAGCGGCCATATTGAAAAAACAATATTTCGAGCCATGGATTAGTTTTACCGTTTTTATAGTCCTGCAACAGTACATCAGTTGGTTTATCCTGGCAGCAGGCACCTTCAATATGCAGAGCAACACGGTTAAAAAGTGCGCCAAAGTCTGACAGATGACGCTTCTTAAGTTCTTCATACCGATAGTTTTCAGCAGCAGCGAGAATTTTCTCCACTTCAGGTCCGGGATCAATTGGCTTTAACTTGAGAGACGGATTGTTCTCAAGAAAAACCTCCGGCGAAAGTTTATAGTTTGTACCTAACGACATAATTAAAGTTACTTCATCTGCTCCTTCAACCTTTATCTTTCCATTATCGGCAATCACCTTACCCCTTTTGTTAAGTACTTTTAACCGCCCTTCAAATAAAACCGAATAGTAATTCATTTTACCGCTTAGCTTAATCGTATTTCCCACGGCAGAAACTTTTCCCTGCTTACCTCCACCGTCTCCTTCTTTTATAGAATAATCCTTTAAAAAAGGAATCTCAGCGGTAACTTCAAACGATAATGCACCCGGTTTTGAGGAACTCAACCATACAACAAGTACCCTATCGGGATAAGAAGTAAAATATTCACGGATATATTTTACTCCTCCATGGACGTAACTGCAATAAGATATCCCTTCATTTAACCTGAGACCTCTCTCGTAGTCCTTAACATCATTATGCCCAAAATAAATATAAATCTCAGCAAAATTATTCAGGCCTCCGAGATTACCGGGATTTTGTAATGAATTTTCGGTTATCTGAATACGTTCGCGTTCTGTAATCCCGAAAATATTAGCACCGAAATATCCATTACCGATCGGCAACGATTCCTGTTCCCATCCCTTTACCGAATTCTCCGCCGGTTGCCGGTATCTGATCACCAGAGACCTGTTAATTGCTTCATTATCTGATATATCATAGTTTAAATCACCGGGATTATAGCTTTTAAGAGATACAGAAGTAACTATAATTATTGACAGAAAGAGAAGGTTATTAATAAATATTTTCATTCTTATTTCAGTTAAATTCTCACCTTTTCATTATTCGTTGTATACTTTTTAATTCTTAAATATTTCAGGAGTAAAATTAGTTGTATTACTCAATTATTCAAGAGTAATTAAGGTCATTTACTACTTACCCATAAATAAGCTGATAAACTCCTTCATCCTCTCAAAATGAGACCCTTCCCAGTAAATATGGTCACAGGCAGGACACATTCTGAAAACATCATAAAACTCCCGTGTTCTGGGTGGTATTCTGTCAAGTATTTGTTCTTTCGGGACATCAACAAGTTCAGCATTACATTCCATGCATCTGGTGAAGGGTTTTGCCAGGTTTTTAAGGTCGAGTCTGTCGAAAACTTCTTTCAACTGTGAGTCAGGATATTGCGACCTGATCCATATACCATGGGTAACTTTTTTATTTTTTAAAAGCTTTTTGTCACGTGTGAGGATTATCCTTTTCTGCAGAGATGAAATAATGATTATTTCATCATCCGTATAATCAGTTTCATACAATGTGTCGAATCCACAGAGGCGAAGATACCTTGCCAGTTTTCCAAGGTGAACATCGAGCACGAATTTAATTTCCCTGAGAGGTTTATCGCGCAGACCGGTAACTTTTGAAATATCAATACTCTCAAAAACCGGATATACCGATATCCTGTCGCCGTCTTTAATAAGGTATGAAAAATCAACCGACTTACCGTTTACAAGTATCAGATCAACCTCCACATGAGGCACCCCAAACGCTTCTATTGCATCCTTCACCGACTGTCTTCCGGTAAAAGAATATGGCAGCAGCACTCTTCTTTTGTTTGACGGAAGAAAATCATTCAATTCTTCATAAAATCTTAACCATGCAGTTTTGGTCATGGTTTATTTCTTAGATACGGCTGACGAGAATTTCTTTCAGTTGTTCCCGGGTAAGTTTTACAGGATTGTTTTTTATATCTGTTCCTGCACATATGGTTTCAACATCACTCACTTCAACACCGTATTTCCTCAATAATGGCATTTTAAGTTTTTCAGTCAGCTCATGCAGTAATTTTACAAATCCATCGATATAATAATCATCCGGTTTATTTTTCTCTTCCAGAAATAATTCACCCAATCTGGCATATTTGAATAGTGCATCTGAACCGTGCCCGGATTCGCGCAGTGCCCTGATGTTGACCTCGTTTGCTTTTTCCATAATTGTTCCGCACACCACACCGTGGGGCACCGAGTAGAGTGCGCCGATGGCTGAAGCGAAGCCGTGAACGGCTCCCAGACCTGCATTGGCAAGGCAGATACCTGATGTAAGAGCGGCGAAAGACATGCCGGTGCGGGCCTCGACATCATCACCGTTATGGTAAACTCTTAACAGATACATTTTTACTGCCTTTATGCCTTCGAGGGCAAGAGCATCTGTGAAATTGCCGCCCTTTGTTGACAGATAAGCTTCAGTCAGTTGCGTAAAGCAGTCCATTCCGCTGGCAGCAGTAACTTCAGGCGGACAGGTGACGGTAAGCAGAGGGTCAACGATTGCCACATCGGGCACAAAGTTTTCATGACGGAGTGACTTTTTGAATCCGTTTCTGCCCACTTCGGAGATAACAGCATTTTTTGTAGCCTCGCTGCCTGTGCCTGCAGTAGTAGGAACAGCAATGAATGGTACTTTGATACCGGGATGTTCCTTTGTACCGACACCTTCCAGATAATCCCTGACTCTCTCACCAAGAGGAAGCATCGCAGATATTGCTTTGCCTGTATCAATGGCACTGCCCCCGCCAATGGCTATAACCATGTCTGGCTTTCTTTCCGGAAATTCCGCTACAGCATCATCAATTACAGCGGGAGAAGGTTCACCTTCAACAGTGATAATATGCAATCTTAAACCCTTTGCTTCGAGAGCAGAAAAAATCCTTTCTCCCGCAGGTGACGCCGTAAATGACCTGATGCCTGTAACTACCAGAGCAGATTGACCCAATCCCGCTGCGATATCAGGAAGAAGCGAAATTTTTCCCTGACCGAAATGGATCAGTGGAAGACGTGAGAAACTGAATGATTTTACCATTTTGACCTGTCGGATGGTTGAAGAATATTATATTTCACACCTTTTCTGGGTTCGGCCATCATATTTTCAACGGCAGCCCGCCATTTCTGATAATGAGGAGTGTTTTTATGTGCAGCGGCAGCTTCATCCGATTCATATGCCTCATAAATCATAAACCGGCAGGGATCATCGGACTGCTGAAGGAAGTCGAACCTGAGATTTCCGGGTTCCTGAACAGAGCCTAAATGGTTTTCAGTTGTAGCCCTTATGAATTCATCTACCATCTCGGGCTTAACATGTACGTAAACGCATGTAACTATCATAATTCAATCAGTTTCCTGTAAAGTTAATTCAACCGTCAAAAAGTTCAAAACATTTAATAAGCCTTGAAATAAATTTAAAGATAATACCCAACTCCCGCCCTTCGCAGGAATGATTGAAAATCCCACAAAAAACAATATTGCCCGACGGGCATAAGATATTCAGATTTTATTGACAGCCCCGCCGCCATTATTGCCCGCAGGGCATTCGGTTTTGTAACAGAACGGATGTAATTATTTATGTTATTGCCTGCAGGGCATACGGTATTTTAAGGTATCCCAATGATTATTTTTGCCCGTAGGGCATGAGGCTTTGTAACAGAACAGATGTAATTATTTATGTTATTGCCTGTAATGCATACGGTATTTTAAGGTATCCCAACGATTATTTTTGCCCGTAGGGCATGAGGTTTTGTAACAGAACAGATGTAATTATTTATGTTATTGCCTGTAGGGCATACGGAATTTTAGTTTGTAAAGGCATCCCAACGATTATTATTGCCCGCAGGGCATTCGGTTTTGTAACAGAACAGATGTAATTATTTATGTTATTGCCTGTAGGGCATACGGTATTTTAGGTTGTAAAGGTATCCCAACGATTATTTTTGCCCGTAGGGCATGAGGTTTTGTAGCAGAACGGATGTAATTATTTATGGTTTTGCCTGTAGGGCATACGGTATTTTAAGGTATCCCAACGATTATTTTTGCCCGTAGGGCATGAGGTTTTGTAGCAGAACGGATGTAATTATTTATGGTTTTGCCTGTAGGGCATACGGAATTATAAGACCAGATCAGAATAATTTCCAAACCGTATCCCCTACAGGGAATATTAATTAATTGAACCTCTCTTCTACAACACCATAACCCCTACGAGGTATTGGTTTACCTGCAGGGCGTCCGGTGGGTTAAATCGTTTTAAAAAACCACATCGGCCCGATAACCATCGGGCCATTCTTCCATGAGAAGAAGGGAAAATTTTTAATGATTGAAAATCCCACAAAAAACAATATTGCCCGAAGAGCATAAAATAATCAGATTTTATTGACATTCACACCGCCATTATTGCCCGTAGGGCATGAGGTTTTGTAGCAGAACAGATGTAATTATTTATGTTATTGCCTGTAGGGCATACGGAATTATAAGACCAGATCAGAATAATTTCCAAACCATATCCCCTACTTCATCATTTCTTCATTTTGAATGCATAAATTTGCAGTGATTACATTAAAGAGAGGAAAAGAAAAATGAAAACAAAAAATATCATATTATTCTTCTGTTTTCTGGTTGTTTTCTCTCTGTTAAACGGTTATTCCCAGGAAAATGTTATAAAGCCTGATTCTGTACAGCAGAAAAAGACCGGAACAGGGATGGCCGTACAAAAACAGGAGCAAGACCAGAAACAGATTCAAATTCAGAAACGAATTCAGTCGCAGGGGGAAAAATCCCAGGAACAGCAGGGTAATTCTCCGGATAAAAACCCCACCCAGCAGGTAAAACAGGTAAAGAGTGCGAAGCCCGATATGTCGAAAGCAAGAGGAGCAAGGCCACCTGAGATTGTCAGACCATCAGGTGCTCCGAAAGGTGTAGGAAGACCAGGCGGTGTGATGCGACGGGGTGGCAGGTAATCTTTCACAATTTAAAAACATCTGATTATGAAATTCCGTATCAACTATTTATTACTTGCTACAATTGCAGTATTTCTCCTTCCGGATAAAATATTCTGTCAGAATGACAAAGCTGATACCGTACCAGGAGTATCTCATTCAGAAAAAAATGTCAAAATCCATTCCCTTTATACAGGAGCCGGCTATGGAAGCAATATGGTCTATCTGGGTTCCACCATCTCTCAGAACAGGCCCTACGGCTTTGCCTCACTTACTTACGGATTCAATGATGCATTTTATCTGAGCGGCTCTGCAGTACACCTTACTGACATAAGTCCGTTTGCAGCATTCTATACAGCATCTGCCAGCTTCAGCCATACGTTCAATTCATGGTTTGACATTTCAGCAGGTATTTCACGTTACCAGGTTCAGCAATCATTGACTGATACCCTTTTCAACAGTTTCACGTACGGTGAAATAAACCTGGGAATTGACTGGAAACTACTCTACACCAGATTTTCGGCAGGAGGAATATTTTCAGGCGAAACCAGAGGATATTACCAGATAAAAAATTCAAGATACTTACAGACACCTGAATTCACTAAAAAGAAATTGTACTTTTCCTTCGACCCGTATGCCAATTTAATTTTCGGGACTATTACAAAATCCGAGACGGTTTCAGGAACGGTAATCAATTCGTTTCCGCCGTTCCGCAAGCATGGAACCGGCTCACAATCAGTCAGCACAACCAGATACACAAGCCTGTTCACGCTTGTGGAAGTTGATTTCGGGATACCTGTTGCATTTAACACACCTCGTATAACTATTGAAGCAGAACCGGGTTACATATATCCGCTTTATGAGGATACATATTACCCGGGTACAAAAGGGTTTCTGTTTCTTATAAGTGCTTATTTAAGAATATTTTAATCAGAAATCATGAATATCCTTATTGTTGAGGATGAAAAAAGTTTAGCCCGTGAAATTGCATCTTTTCTCGAAAAGGAAAATTTCCTCTGCGAGCTGGCTTTTACAGGAAGAGATGCATCAGAGAAAATTGCCGTTAACCTTTATGATTTTATCCTCCTGGATCTGGGACTTCCTGATTATGATGGACTTGAACTCATTAAAGAAGCCCGGAAAATTAACAGCGAAGCATCTTTTATAATCATTACCGCACGCGGAGCAGTTGAAGACAAAGTAAAGGGCCTTAACCTCGGTGCCGATGATTATCTAGCCAAACCCTTCGCCCTCGTTGAACTCCTTTCGAGAATAAATGCAGTAGCCCGCAGGAAATTCAACATAAAAACAGAAGACATCCAGCTGGGTGATTTCCTGATACAGATACAATCCCGGAAACTTTTCTGCAAAGGCAATGAAATTGAACTGACGAAAAAAGAATTCGACCTGCTGCAGTACCTTGTACTGAACAGGAATAAAGTCCTGACCCGCCAGCAACTGTATGAACATATCTGGGGAAATATACTTGATGACCAGTACGACAGCAATTTCATTGACGTTCATATAAAGAACCTGCGAAAGAAACTCAATGCCCATGCCCCCACTCCATGGCTCGAAACAGTGAGAGGAGTCGGTTACCGGGTTACTATTGAAGAACCTTAATAAAGTCTGTAAATATGCTCAGACTAAAAGCAAAGCTTGCACTGTTTAACCTCTTTTCAAAACTTGCTGTCACTGCTGTTTTCATAATCCTGCTTCCTTATATCATTGAAAGAATAAACCTCCGTCAAATTGATAACAGTCTTATTCAAAAACGCGAACAGGTAATATCCCTGATCGCAGAATATGGCATAGAACCTTTCATATCAGCAGATTCAACCGATGCATTTGGCAGTTATAACATACTTAAAGAAGAATTCATAAGTATTGAGAAGGTTGACCTTGAAGAAGAGGTAAATAACATTGAAGTCGCAAAGAGGCTGATAGATAATGAGATTATTGAATACAGGGTTCACAATTATTCCATACGGGTTGACGGAAAATCATATCTTATTGAAGTCGGTAAAAGCCTGGAAAGTATATCCCGTGCCGGTGAAAATATCCGGAAAGTAATTCTGATTTTTCTGGTTTTCATAATTTTAATCACCTTTCTTACTGATTTTCAGTACACGCAAAGACTTCTCCGTCCGCTTGATTCAATAATCAATAAACTTAAAGGTATATCCTCTCCTTCCACTTTCGATAAAAAAGAAGTATCAACCACTACCGAAGATTTTGTTCGTCTCGACAGAGCACTGATTGAGCTGATGGAGCGAATTGACCTTCTCTTCTCAAAAGAAAAGGAAATAACAGTTAATATCTCCCACGAACTTATGACTCCTATTTCAGTGCTTAGAAGCAAACTTGAGAACCTTTTGCTCCGGGAGAACCTCCAGGCTGAAATTGAAGAAAAGATAGAAGAGTCGCTTAAAACCCTTCAGCGGTTGCAGAGCCTCGTGAATTCACTTCTGTTAATAGCCAGGATCGAAAGCAGGCAATATCTTAAAAATGAAAACTTTCCGTTAAGGGATGTTTTACTTGAAATAATTGATGAACTTAAGCCAATCGCTGAAGACGCAGGTATCACAATAGAACATAAACTTCCCGAACCTCTTGAAATTTCAGATGCCAACAGATCCCTGATATTTTCAATGTTTTATAATGTAGTGAACAATGCTGTGAAGAATACCGGAGGCGGAGGTCTGATTACCATAGAAAGTTTAAAGGACAAAAGCCGTTTTCAGGTAATTATATCCGACACGGGCAGAGGAATGACACCTGTCCAGCTCAAAAACATTTTTTCGCGGTTCAAGAGCCGTACCGAAAACAGCGGAGACGGTACAGGCATCGGGCTGGCAATAGCCAAAACCATAGCTGATTTTCACAATATTGAAATTGATGTAACTTCCGAGCCAGGGAAAGGCACAAAATTTTTATTTATTTTTTCTGAAATTTCATAGAAACTTCATTTTCACAACTGTAGTTTTGAACTGTAATTAATTTCAAAACTAAAAAATGAAGATTATGAAAAGATCAGTTTTACTTACCGGAATCGCACTTATAGTAAGTGTATCCGTAATGGCGCAGGCCCAGACAAGGGCCCAGTCGGGTAACAGAAATCAGACACAGACTCAGGTTCAGGAACAGCCGCAGGTTCAGAATCAGGCACAGGTACAGACCCGTGAAAGAATTCAGGATCCTTCTGCCACTCAGGATCGAAGAAGAACTACGAATCAGACTGCTGTTCAGAGGCGTGACCGTCAAAGGGATCCTTCAACACACGGGCAGGCTGTCAGCGAAACAGCAAGAACCACTGAATCAGGCCCGGGTAAAGGCGAGGTTGTAAGTGAAGTGGCCAAAAACCAGGGAGAAGCACAACAGCTTCAGAATCAGAACAAGACCTCTGTAAAAAACCAGAAGAGCACTGTTAACAAAAACGCAAGGGGCAACACCATGCGTAATGCTGTTAAGGTTCAGAAGGGAGCTGGAACAGGACGTAAATAAACACACCGTCCCGGCCAGATTGCTCCCATAGCTTCGGGACAGGCCGGGCCCCCTTCTCTTTAAAAAGGAGGGGAAATTTATTATTATTGATTTTTTGAAAAACAAAAAATTAATACTGAAGGCTTAAAATCCTTTGTATTGTAAATGAATCTATAAAACGCTCCCTTCCTTTCAGGAGTAAAGGGGAAAAAATCTCAGTGTTACTTGTTCATTATTCATCATTCATTCATGGATTCTCCTGTAAGAGTTTTGGAGATAAATTCAAACGAAAGTTTTTTTTATTACCACCGGAGAAGTGAATACAGTTTAAATCAGACTAATTAGAATTCTTTATACAACGCACAGAAAACCCATGTTTCTTATTATTATATGGATAACCTTTAATAGATACAAAAGATTCATGGGCATAAATAGAAACGAAATAGCCTTCAGAAGTCCACCATACAGCGTTAAATCCAATGCTACTAAAATATCCATAATATCCATCTCTGACGCCTCCAGGTCGGGCCGTAAATCCAGATTCATTGGTGGGAGTGCAAAGCAAAGAAAGCCCTGGAGGACAAAAAAAGAATTTTGGATCCTTTAATTTATTAGCCTCACCACTATATTGTCCTCCCAGATAGTTAATTAGTGTCTCCCACTCTTCCTTTGATGGCAAATGCCAGCCCACAGGGCATGCAAAGTCTGCAGCATACCAGTTATACAACGCACCATAATTCTCTTTATAAACAGGATTATTGTCGTACCAGCAGTACGCCCCCCCTGTCTGTGAAACCCATTTGTCGTTGTCGGTTACAAGAGGAATAGGAGTTCCATTTCTGTATCTGGTTGTTTTAAGGTTTTCCTTTAACCATACCTGAGTGCCAATAACTACAGTGTCATAAACATTCCCGTCTCCATCAACCGGTAAACCACTCTCTTTTTCACATTCACAACCTGCAGTGAACAAAACGGTTGAAATTACAAGCAGGAAAATCCGGAGCATTGCTGAATTTTTCATACTTGAAATTTTTAATGTTTTATTATAACACGCATTGAATATGTCTTCCCATTATAAAGAAGATTAATAAAATAGATGCCTTCAGGCAAGTTGCCTGTGTCAATCCTGAATGGAAATCCCTTAAACTCAGTTTTATACTTAACCAGACCTGTCTTATCATACATTGTCAACGTACATTTTAAATCGGTTCTTATATTTTCTTCAGTCATCTTTTCCCTGTTGATGTCTATCTCAATGTAGTCATTTGCAGGATTGGGAAATGCCATGAAATATTCACCGCATTCATAGTAATCAGAAAAATACTGTGTCTTCAGTTTAATTAAAGTATCTTCACAACAGGTTTTACCATAAACCTCAAGCATTCCGTAAGGATAATCATTTGTGTTAACGGAGATCATGTTATTATACTTCCAGTATTCTGTCCAGCCATAAGGAAGCCTCCACTCGTAATCCCAGGTAGAACAGCTACCGTCATAATTGTTGTAATAAATGTGGTAAATCGTATTGGGGCAGATATAATATATATCACCGTACTTTGGCGGAGAGCCTCCGTATGAGTCTATTACGGATATTGAAACAAGGTCTTCACGCGGTCCAACAATAACAAAATCCTTTGAATAGCTGGCCGAGCCATTGTGGGAAATTGTGAAAGTAATAGTGCATTTTT
>Ga0067045_1028880_pt1 | contig 26372 bp, 21 predicted proteins | sample TerdegcTABiofilm_FD_59184 | JGI IMG/M metagenome (GOLD analysis project Ga0067045, IMG submission 59184) | Combined Assembly of (Gp0054472, Gp0054536) Wastewater bioreactor microbial communities from Singapore -Terephthalate degrading... | reverse complement strand
GGGGTTGACCCCAGCCGCCGAACAAGCCGTAGAAGAACATGAAAAGCGGGTACGAGGGCAAAATCCCGATAAAGAAAATCAGTACGCTGGTGAGCTGGTCGCCCCGCCAGAGCAGGCCGGTGAGCGGGCGCAGGACGGCGTAATGGGCCGCCCCCGCCAGCAGCGGCGCGATCAGCGCTTGCCAGAGATAAAAGCGCTGCGGGAAGCAGAGCCGGTGGTTGACCAGGTAGGCCACCAGATCTTTGATCACAATGGCAATGATGTAGGCAAAAATCAGGGCGTTGATCTGATAGCGGGCCAGCAGCAGATAGGCCAGGCCGATGCGGATCAACTGCTCCATGCCGACTAAGGCGGCTTTGAGGTAGGGGCGGTTGGCGGCCAGCTGCACAATATCGCCCACCCAGGAAGGATATTGCAGCGCGCCCCAGAAGATCAGCGGGATCACATAGCGGGCGGCGCGCGCGAACTCCGGCCCGCTGGCCCCTAAGATGAAGCGGTCGGCCACCGCCAGCAAGATCGCGCCGATGAAGGCGCTGACCAGCGCCCCCCATTTATACGCCAGCGTCGCGTAGTACTGGCTTAACGCCTGCCGGGCATTGGAGATCGCTTCGGAGATGGAAGGCATCAGGTTGTTGTAGAGTGTCCAGGCCCCATTGTAGGCGAAGATGAAGTTCTGCGCCAGAGTCCAGTTGCCCCAAATTTCGGCGTAATTGACCAGGCGGGTTTGGGTGATGAGAATCTCCACCGATTGCCCCACCGCCCAGGCCACCGAGCCGAGCATCTCAAACAGCCCAAAGCGGAACGCTTCCTTGACGATGGTCCAATCAAAATGGGCCAGGAAGAAGACCCGCGCGTTGTACCCCAGCCGGCGGTAGAGCCAGAGCCCCAGCACCAGCGCCAGCGCCTCGGTCGCATAGGCCGCCACACCCAGCCCGATCACACCGCCCATCGCCAGACCGAAGACCGGATGGCTCCGTCCCCAGGCGACGAAGAGAAGCACGAAGATCGGCTGCGTCAGCATGGGGAAGAGCAGGCTGTGGGCCACCTCTACCACCTGGCCGTAGTCGTACCGCTGCATCCCCAGCAAGGCATGGCGCATCACCATGTAGAAGCCGGGAATCTGGATGGCGACGTGGACGATGAGACTCCAGGCGTAGAAGCCGTAGGCCGTGTTGGGCAACAGCGTGCTGGCAATGGCGGTGACGATGGCTACCTGCACAGCGCCGGAGAGGGCCTGCCACCAGACAAAGACCTGCCCGTATTGCACCCCCCGCCGGGGATCGTGAACGCGGTACTCCGCCAGGTACTTGACGAAAGCGGCGCTGGTGCCCATGTCCAGCAGCAGCCAGAAGAGGTTGAAAAACTGCGTCACCCGGCCCCAGAGGCCCAGCGCCTGCGCCGAGGGCAGAATGTATGAGGGCAGGATCAGGTTCTGGTAAATGATCAGCGGGATGAAGAAAATCAGGGCCAGCAGGAAGGCAAACAGGAAGCCGCCCAGGGGGCGGTGGAAACCGATCTCGTCCCAATCCGTTTGCGCCTGCCGGGCGGTGAACTCCTCCCGGTCAATGACCAGGCGGTCCAGTTCTTCGGGATGGGCGCGGCTGTACCGGCGCACCAGGACAAAGGCCACCCCGGCTATGACCAGCATCCCCGCCAGCAGGATGAAGATCACGGTGCGCTCGGCGGCATGGGGCACCGGCGAGCCGGGGTAATCGCCATAAGAAAGGGGCGTTTGTCCGCCGGCCCGCCCTATCAGCGCATAGAGCAGATAGTTGAAGTAGGCCCAATCCTGAAATTGCGGGTTGGTCGTTTCCAGCCAGACGGTCAACAGGTAGACCTGCCCGCTGCCTACCCGCCCGCCGCTCAAGACCGGTTCCGCGTCCTCAAAGCCCTGGGCCACCGGCTGCCAGCCGGCAGGTAAGGGCGTGATCAGCGAGCGCTCCCGGACCTGGGGCGCGCTGTTCCAGATGATGTCGGTGGTCAGCGGGTCGGTGCCGGCCGGCGCGGCTGTCAGACTGAGCACCTCGTCGCGCGGCTCCGCAGTCACCGGCGTTCCCAGCAACGTGGGCAGCGCAGCGGCGGGCAGATCAGGGCCGGCGATCAGCACCAGGCCGGCGCCGGCCTGCACCCGCGCGGCGATCGTTTCGGGCTGCGGGAGGGTGCCGTTGAGCACGAACACCTCGGCGGCCGCCGGGTCGGTGACGAGCGTGAACGTTTCGGCCAGCTCCAGCGCCGTCTTCACCCGGCCTTCCGGCCCGGCATAGTAAACCCGCAGCGGGTCGGCGGCGGCCAGCGGGGCGGCAGGCAGCAACCAGAGAGCGATCAACAAGATAGCGAGGACGAGTTTGCGCATCACAAGTTCCTCCAGGGTGATTTCTGTGGTCTGGCTGGACCACGGACCACAGACCACGGAAGACAGACTATAGCTTTCCGGGTGGTCTGTGGTCAGTCGTCAGCGGTCTAAAGGCAACGGCTCAGGGTTCACTCCAACCCGTTCTGCCGGACGACCTCCGCGTACCACCGCCCGCTGTCTTTCATGATCCGGGCCTGAGTCTCGTAATCCACGTAGATCAGCCCAAAACGCATCTGGTAGCCGTAAGCCCACTCAAAGTTATCCAGCAGTGACCAGACGAAGTAGCCGCGCAAGGGGACGCCGGCCTCCAACGCCCGGTGGCATTGGGCGACGTGGTCGCGCAGGTAGCGGATGCGCCGCTCGTCGCGCACACGGCCGTCGGCGTCGGGCGCGTCGGCCACCGGGATCCCGTTCTCGGTGACGTAAAGCACCGCCGGCCGGTAGTCACGCCAGACGCGGGTCAGCATATGATACAACCCTTCCGGGTAGATTTCCCACATCTGCGAGTATTCATTGCCCACCGGCTGGACGGCTGAAGCCTGGATGACCGGGAACTCCGGGTCGTGGCGGATGACGTCGCGCGAGTAGTAGTTGACGCCCAGGAAATCCAGGGGGGCGGCGATGCGCTCCAGATCGCCAGGCTGGATAAGCCCCGCCCTGGTGCTCAATTGCGGCAGCATGGCCTCCGGATAAGCCCCCCGGTAGAGCGGATCCAGGAAGAGCTGGTTGAGGGCCGCGTCAAAGCGGAACGCGGCGGCCTGGTCCAGTTCGTTCGCGCTGGCCGGTTGCACGTCGCTGAGATTGAGTGTGATGCCGACCTGGACAGACCGGCGGGCGGCGGCGCGAATGGCGGCCACCGCCTCACCGTGGGCCAGCAGCAGATGGTGGACGGCGGCAAAGGCGGCTGCCGGCTCACGGCGGCCCGGCGCATGTTCGCCCGCGAAGTAGCCACCCATCGCCGCGACCCACGGCTCGTTGAGCGTGATCCAATGCGTCACCCGGTCACTCAACCGTTCCGCGACGATGCGGGCATACTCCCCGAAGGCGAATGCCGTCTCGCGGACAGGCCAGCCCCCGCGCTCCTCCAGCGCTTGCGGCAGATCCCAGTGGTAGAGCGTGATGAAAGGCTCAATCCCCTTTTCCAATAGCGCATCCACCAGCCGGTCGTAGAAATCCAACCCCGCCGGGTTGACCGGGCCGGTCCCGGTGGGGATGATGCGCGGCCAGGCGATGGAGAAGCGGTAGGCATTGAGCCCCAGTTCGGCCATCAGGGCCACATCTTCTTGCCAGCGGTGATAGTGGTCGGCGGCCACGTCACCGGTAGCGCCGTGGTAAGTCTTGCCTGGCGTGTGGCTGAAGGTGTCCCAGATCGAGAGCCCGCGCCCGTCTTCGTTCCAGGCGCCTTCAATCTGGTAGGCGGCGGTAGCCGTCCCCCAGCGGAAACCGATAGGAAAGGGATGGTTCATGGATGTGTCCTCCTTGTCAAGATGTTTTAAGAGACCACCGACCACGGACCACCGACCACTCCTGATTTCTGCGTGGTCTGCGGTCTGTCGTCTGTGGTCATTGCTGTCAAGTAGTGTATTTTGGGCCTTCATGCGTGGATGGCAAACCGACCCAGGAACGCGGCCAGATGCTCCAACGCGGCCTGCGCCGAGGCGGCTTGATTGGCGGTGCGGTCGCCGCTCCAGAGGTGCCGCCAGACCCGCCGCTCGCCGGGAGCCGCTAACCCGATGTAGACCAGCCCCACCGGTTTGAGCGGGGTCCCACCGCCCGGCCCGGCAAGGCCGGTGAGGCTCACTCCCAGCGTGGCCCCGGTCAGCCGGCAAACCCCCACGGCCATTTCCAGCGCGGTCTGCGGGCTGACCGCGCCCCAGCGCTCTAAGGTCTCTGGACGCACCCCCAGCAGCGCCAGCTTGACCGCGTTGGCGTAGGCAATCACGCCGCCGAGAAAATAAGCCGAGCTGCCGGCGACGGTGGTGAGCCGGTAGCCGAGCAACCCGCCCGTGCAGGATTCGGCTACGGCCAGCTGCCAGCCGCGCGCGCGCAGCGTCTCACCGATTTGGGCTTCCAGGGTCATCGGGGCCTCCAGAGGATTAAGAGACCACGGACCACGGTTTTCCGGGTGGTCTGCGGTCTGTCGTCCGTCGTCTGTTGTCTGTTATCCATCATCCGGCGTCCGTTGTCGGTTGCGCGCACTCCAGCCAGGCCGGGAGCGCCGCTAACAACCGGGGCAGGAGCAGGGCAGTCTGGTCGGCAAAGAGCGCGCCGCTGCCGTCATAAGCTTCGCCGCCCTCCACGCCCACCAGGTCGGTGACGAAGCGTAAAATCAGGCAGCGGATGCCGTTCCGCGCGGCGACCCAGGCAATCGCGCCTGATTCCCAATCGCCGACCGTCGCGCCGTAAGTGGCCTGGAGCTTGGGGAGCTCCTCCGCGATCAGGTCGCGGTCGCCGGAGATGAGCAGCGTGCGCCGCACCGGTTGCGGATAGGGTTCGCGCAGCCAGCTCAGATCCAGGGAGGTGGTGTAATGGGCGATGGCCGCTTGCGGATCCAGCATTTGTTCCACGATGTCGTAGACTAACGTTCGCTCGGCCAGGATGAGCTCGCCGCGCCGGGCCGCGCCGGCGAAGCCGCCGCAGGTGCCTAAGTTGATCAGCAGGGTGGGGGACCAGCGATCTATGGCGTATTGGGTGGAAGCGGCGGCGGCGATTTTGCCCCATCCACCGTGCAGAAAGATCACCGGTTGTTCGGCGCCGGTGACCCGGAGCGGCCAGGTGAACCAGGCGCCGAAAGGGGACTCCTGGAGTGCGGCGGCCGGGTAGCAGGCGCGTACCGTTTGCCATTCGGTTGTAGCTGAGATAAGCACGACTGTAGACATGGCAGTCTTATTGTAACTCAAATGGGCAAATTTTGTAGTATGCAGAAAAGTCGTTTCACCGCCGAGTTGCAGAATGCGCAGAGGTCACACCAATCTGTGCTCTTGGCGTCTCAGCGGTGGGTTTTTGCGGTGAAGTCAAAGACCTTCAGCGCGGCGGAGCCAGCGCTCAAGCGCCTGACTGCTTCAGGAGCGGTTGGCGCCGGCCGGCAGCCAAAAGGCCAGAGTCAGGCCGCCGCCGGGGGTCGGCTCGGCGTGGATGTGACCGCCGTGTGCCTCCACGATTTGCCGCGCGATGGCTAACCCCAGGCCGGAGCCACCGGTGGTGCGGCTGCGCGAGGGGTCGCTGCGCCAGAAGCGCTCAAAGAGCCGGGACAGGTCAGCGGCGGGGACGCCGGGCCCGTTATCGGCCAGGCGGACCGAGACCCCGTTCTTTTCAGCCCGGGCGCTGACCCATATGGTGCAGCCGGCGGGCAGATAGCGGACGGCATTGCTCAGGATATTGCCGATCACCTGTGCCAGCCGGTCACTATCGGCGTTGACCAGGGGCAGGTTGGTTGGGATGTTGACCTCCAAAGCCAGCCCTTTTTCCTCCAGGCGGATGCGGTAGGCTTCAGCGGTGCGGGTGAGCAGCTCGCCTAAATCCAGGGGGCCGCGTTCCAGGCGTAGCTGCCCGGCATCGGCCAGTGCCAGCAGCCGCAAGTCTTCCACCAACCGGTTGAGCGTTTGCACTTGATCCAACGCCGGTTGGATGTTCTCGGTGGTTGGCGTATAGATACCGTCGGCGAGTGCTTCCAACGTCCCCTGGAGCACGGCCAGCGGATTGCGCAGCTCGTGGGCGATGTCAGCGGTCTGGGCCCGGCGGGCCGTTTCGGCGCGCGCCAGGCTCTCGGCCATCTGGTTGAAGGTCTGCGCCAGCTGGGCAACCTCGTCATGGCCCTGGATGGGAGCGCGCGCCTGCAAGTTGCCGGCGGCGATGGCCTGAGCTGCCTGTGTCAGCTTGTGCAGCGGTGCAACGATCCCCCGTACCAACAGGCCGCCGGCCAGCAGTGCCGTGGCAAACGCGGCGAGGACGCCGTAGAGCAGTGCCGTGCGGGTTTGGGTGAGGAAGGACTGGGCCGGGGCGGCCAGCGAGTTGGATTCCGCCACCAGGATGAGCAAATATCCTACGGTGGTCCCTTCTACCTGGATGGGAAGCGCTCGCTGCAGATCGCTGTGCGAAAAATTACCGCTCGGCGGCCCGGCGGAATCGGCCACGCGCTGTCCGGTGGCGTCGGCGACCTGGTAGATGAATTGTTGTCCCGCGCCGCCCATGGGGCCGTGCATCCCCCCTTGACCTCGTCCTCGCTCCGTTATGGGGAGGGTAGTGGGGAGTTCGGCCAACGCTGCCTGCAGGCCATCCCAGGAACCGGTTTGCGTGTAGTAATCGGCCAGGGAGGCAGCCAGCTCTTGCGCCAGGTTGCTGTTCACCATCGCGTAGCGCCGAAAGGCCGCCTCGGTGCGCGTCGCCACCATTGCCGCGATGGTTCCTACGGCAACGAGGATGACCAGGGCAAAAGCTAACAGCCACTTTTGGTACAGGTTCATACAAAAAGACCTGATACGTGATGCGTGATACGTGATGGGTAGACCGGTGATGGATAAAACTTATCATGTCTCCAGCCGATACCCGACGCCGCGCACGGTGGCGATGTAACGCGGGTTGGCCGGATCGGGTTCTACTTTGCGGCGCAGGTTCTTGATGTGGGCATCTATCGTCCGCTCGTAGGCTTCAAAGGCGACGCCTTGCACGGTTTCCAGCAGGTCGGCGCGCGAGAAAACGCGCCCCGGCGCGCTTAAGAGCACGGCCAGCAGCTCAAATTCGGTGGGGGTCAGCTCCACTGGCTGACCGTCTACCGTTACTTCCCGGCGGCCACGATCCAGCACAAAGGGCCCGGCGCGCAGGATTTCGGCAGGAGCGGGAGCGGCTTGCGTCCGCCGCAACACGGCCCGGACGCGCGCCACCAGCTCGCGCGGGCTGAAGGGTTTGGGGACGTAATCATCGGCGCCTAATTCCAGACCGATGATGCGGTCGGTCTCTTCCACCCGCGCGGTGAGCATGATGATTGGCAGCTGGGGCTGTTCGGTGCGGATACGGCGGGTGAACTCCAATCCATCCAGCCGGGGCATCATCAGGTCCAGCACTACCAGGTCGGGCTTCTCCTGCCGGGCAACAAAGAGCGCCTCCTGCCCATCCCGCGCCGTGACGACGCGGAAGCCGGCCTGCTCTAAGTAACCGCGTACTACCCGCACGAGCTGGGCTTCATCATCAGCCACTAAGATGGTCTGGGCCATGTCATTCTCCGGCTGCCAGGGCCGCTCCAATCATGCCGGCGTCGTTTTGCAACTGGGCCGGGACGACCGGCGTTTTCAGGGTCAGGTAGGGCAGGAAGTGCTCGGGCTTTTTGCTGACCCCCCCGCCGACAATGATCAGGTCAGGCCAGATGAGCGCTTCCATCCGGTGGAGGTATTCGTCAAAGCGGGCCGCCCATGCTTCCCACGAGAGGCCTTTGCGTTGCCGGGCGGCGTCGGAGGCCCGCCGTTCGGCTTCCTTGCCCCGGATTTCAATATGGCCCAGCTCGGTGTTGGGCAACAGGTGACCGTCAATGAAGAGCGCTGACCCGATACCGGTGCCCACAGTGACAATGAGGACCACTCCCGGCTGCCCTTTGCCGGCGCCAAAGGCCATTTCGGCCAGACCGGCCGCGTCGGCATCGTTGAGCGCGCGGATGGGGCAGCCGGTGGCCTGCTGTAACAGCGCGGCGAGGTCGGTGCCGATCCAGCTCTCGTGGATGTTGGCGGCCGTCACGACGATCCCGCGCCGGATGGCGGCCGGGAAGCCGCAGCCGATTGGCCCCTGCCAGCTGAAGTGTTGGACCAGTTCGGCGACCGTGTGGGCCACTTCAGCCGGCGCGGCCGGGTTGGGCGTGGGCAGCCGGTAACGCTCGGCCAGCAGGACGCCCGTTTCCGTTTCCACCGGTGCGCCTTTGATCCCTGAACCGCCGATGTCAATACCCAGACAGTGCATCGCTCACCTCCTGCTCGCTGATTCACTGACTCATGGAAACGCTGTGCCGCTTATGTTTTACATCCATTGAGCCAGATGGCAAATCTTTGCCGGGAGGGAGACCCGCTGAATGTTGCTGAGAGCTCAATGCTGACCGCTGACGGCTGACTGCTGTTCGCTGCAATACGAACCGGGGGAGTATGGTGGCTCCCCCGGTTAATGGAAAGGTGGTGGTTACGGCTGCGTCTGCCAGCCGCCGCCGTGGAACTTGCCGCCACCGCGCAGCATCCCGCTGCCCATCAGTCCGCCTCCGCGTAGCATCGTACCGCTGTCGGCCGTCCAGGTCTTCGCCACCTGTTGGGTGAGGGTCTCGCGCATCAGCTCCACCATCAAGTCGGCTTGCTTCTGCGTCAATTTCCCCGCTTTGACGGCCTCATCCAGGTCGGCCTTGCGCTCGGCGACCAGGGCTTCCACAATGTCCGAGGCTTTCTTCCCGGCGCTCTCGGCAATCTCGGCGAAGGTTTTGCCTTCTTTGAGTGCGGTCACCACTTGCTCCTCGCTCAGGCCGGTGACTTCAGCCGTAGTGGTCACCAGTGGACCTCCCGGTTGCCCGCCATTGCGAGTTGGCCAGGTCTTGTCCAGCTGTTGCGTGGCCTCTTCACGGGCCAGTTCCAGCATGAGATCGGCTTGCTTCTGGGTGAGGTTGCCCGCTTTCACCGCGGCATCCAGCTCCGTCTTGCGGGCGGCCACGAAGGCTTCCACGATGTCCGTGGCTTTCTTCCCGGCGCCCTCGGCGATCTGGGCGATGGTCTGGCCCTCTTGCAGGGCGGTGGTGACTTTGTCCTCGCTCAGCCCGGTGACTTCGGCGGTGGCGCTCACCAGGGAGCCGTTGCCTCGCCCGAAGCCTTTCATCCCACCGTGACCGCCGCGCCCGCCATAAGAGGAGCAATCGCACGTACAGCTATTATCCGTAGTGACCGGCGGTTGAGTATCCTGGGCTAAGGTGACCCCCGCCACTCCCAACACCAGCACTCCGGCCAACACCAAAGCAATCCACAGGCTTTTCTTTAACATTCATAAACCTCCTTAAACAGGCTGTATCGTTTTGCCTGAACTGCTCATAGTATAGCCGGCTTGTGTGAAGATTTGATGAAGAAACATCGTGGAGTGTGTGGAGGTCGCCGCGTGGGGGCAAAGGTTTCCCAAACGCCAAATCTGAGTACAATCTCATTCAGTGAAGGTTCGCCGGCCGTCCACGAATGATTTCACGAATATTCGTGTATTTGTGGGCGGCAAGCCAGCGCGTTGAACGGCGCTCCAGCGCCTGACGACGTACTTTCCACAACTCTTTTCAACTGCTCACGATTCTCTACCCACTGCTCATCAGTTATGTTAAGGAGTGTCGGCGATGGAAGCTGTGACCGGGACAAGCGTGGAGATTGAAGCTAAATTTAGCGTGCGGGAGGCGGAGACCTTCCGGCGGCTCCTGGAGGTGCCGGAACTGGCCGGGTTTACGCTTTCGGCGGGGCGACCCAGGCCCCTGTGCGATACCTACCTGGATACGCCGGCGTGGTCCATTTTGGCTGCCGGCTACGTGCTGCGCCGCCGCGAGGAAGCGGAGGGGATCCGGCTCACGCTCAAGGGGATGGGGGGTGTGACCGGGGCAGTACACCGCCGGGAGGAGGTGGAGCTGGTACTGCCGGCCGATCTGCCCCCGGCGGAATGGCCGGCCGGTCCCTTGCGTGAGCGGGTGTTGGCCTGGAGCGGGGAATCCGCGTTGCTGCCGCTGGTGACATTGACGCAGACGCGCTTCATCCGCCGGTTGAGTGAGGGCGAGCGCGAGGTGGCCGAATTCAGCCTGGACGAGGTGACGCTGAGCGCCGGGGAGCGCCGGACATCTTTCCGAGTGTTGGAGATAGAGCTGGCCCCGGCGGGCACGGAAGCCGACCTGGCCGCGCTGGTCAGGGCACTGCGGTCGGCCTGGCGGCTGCGGCCGGAGCCGCTCTCCAAGTTTGAGCGGGCCTTCGCGTTTGCCGGCGGGCGCCTGCTTTTGCCCTACGAGGAGCCGGTCCTGCAACGTTGGGCGATGTGGGCCGATCGCCAGGGGCAGCGGGCGCGCGCGTTGCTGGCGCTGGCCGAGGGGCAAGGGGTAGACGAGGTGGCCGCTCTGACCGGTTTGACGGTGGGCGCGGTGCGCTATCTCCGCCGGCGCTTCCGGCAGCAGCGGCTGGCGCTCTTTCCCCCAGCCGTGGGGGAGGCGAGCGAGTCGCCGGCGCTTGTCCCTGTGCCGCCGGCTCCCCCCGCGGCTCCCTCCCCGGCTCTCACCCGCCCTGGCCTGGAGCCGGATGATCCCATGCCCGAAGCGGCCCGCAAGGTCCTGGCTTTCCACTTCCAGCAGATGCTGGCGCACGAGGCCGGCACGCGGCTGGGCGAGGACCCGGAGGAGCTGCACGACATGCGGGTGGCTACCCGGCGGATGCGGGCAGCGTTCAACCTTTTCACCAATTTCCTGGATGCCAGGCAGATGAAACCGTACCTCAAGGGGTTGCGGCGCGCGGGGCGGACGTTGGGCGCTGTCCGCGACCTGGATGTGTTCCACGAGAAGGCGCAGCACTATCTCGCCGCGCTGCCGCCGGAGCGCCACGATGAGTTAGCGCCCTTGCTGGCCGCCTGGACCGCCGAGCGGGAGCAGGCGCGCGCCAGTCTGCTGGCCTACCTGGACAGCGATCTTTACCGGCAGTTTGTGGGGACCTTTGGCGAGTGGCTGGCGCACCCGCAGGAGTGCCCCCCACGTCTCTCAGCGGAAGGGGCACCGCTGCCGTATCGCGTGCGCCATGTCACGCCGGGGCTGATTTACGGCCAGCTGGCCGCCGTCCGGGCCTACGACGAATGGCTCACCGGCCCTGACGTGCCGTTGGCCCGTTTCCACCAGCTGCGCATCGCTTTCAAAGGGCTCCGTTACACGCTGGAATTTTTCCAGGAGGTGCTGGGACCGGAGATTAAACCGGCGATCAATCTGCTCAAGGGGTTGCAGGACCACCTGGGCGATTTGCAGGACGCGGTGGTGGCCAGCACGCTCCTGCGCGACTTTTTGACCTGGGGGACCTGGCGTCCTCCGACCGGCAAGAAAGCCGTGGCCCCGGCAGAGCCGGTCATTGCGCCGGGTGTGGCGGCCTATCTGAGCGCGCGCCAGGCGGAGTTACAGCAGCTGGTGGCGACCTTCCCGCCGGTTTGGGAGCCGGTCCGGGGGGGAGAATTGGGGCGGTTAGTAGCCGCGGCGGTAGCCGCGTTATGAGGAGGCAGGGGGTGACGATTGACGAGCTCAAAACGTGGTTGCATCTCCAACCTTTGCTGCCGGAGGGCGGATTTTTCGCCGAGACCTACCGGGCCGACGAGGTGATCCCGGCCGAGGCGTTGCCGGAGCGTTATGGGGCGCCGCGCGCTTACGGCACGGCCATCTATTACTTGTTGACGCCGGAGACCTTCTCGGCGCTGCACCGCCTGCGCTCCGACGAGATCTATCATTTCTACCTGGGCGATCCGGTAGAGTTGTTCCAACTGTTGCCAGACGGCACCGGCCGGGTCGTGCGGTTAGGAACCGCACTGGCGCAGGGCGAGCGCCCGCAGACGATGGTGCTGCACGGCGTCTGGCAGGGCTCGCGACTGGCTCCCGGTGGGCAGTGGGCCCTGCTGGGCACTACCGTCGCGCCGGGCTTTGATCCTGCCGATTTTGAGGCCGGTGAGCGAGAGGCGTTACTGGCCGCTTACCCGGCGTTCCGGGAGTGGATCCTATTATTGACTCGCGGCTGAGCACGGGTTGGTTGGGGGTTGCCAAACCGGGCTTTTTGAGGTATAAGGGGGGCGCAGGCGGATACCCCGGTTCTCCTCGCCTGCAGGTAGCCATAATTATCCATGGAAACTGATTCTACTAATCGGCAAACAGAGCCTTACTTAGCTTACTGGCTATCTCTGCCCGACCTGGTGCTCGCAGTTGAGAGGAGGTGCGCTATGCTGCCTCCTTCGTGACGCGCACTTGCCGGGCCGGCCGGGCTTTGTCTGCCGCACTGGGGCTGTCAGCCGCTTCAGCACGGAGCGAAAAAACCATTCTCTTAAGGAGGCAGGCAATGATTACCATTCTCAGATCATCTGAAGCCGGTCCGGTGACGCTCAACGAGGTCTATCCAGGCACCCGGGTCAACGTGGTTGATACCACGGCTAAGCAGCATTCCCTCCCTGAAGCAGAGGGAGTGCTCTTTGTTTATCTTGCTCTCACTGCTCGTTGCAGCGGGCCAGAACCCCGTTTGCTGCGACCAAGTTCTATTTCGTTAACCGCGCTCTATTCTCAAGCCCCGTTCGGACGCACTACGAGCCTGCCGGCTGAGTCTCAGCACTACCTGACCGCTGGTGGCTGCTTGCCTGCCTGGGTCTCATCTGAAGTTTGAAGCAGGAGGACTGCCATGCTATACCTCAGCCAATTGCAAGGACGGCAGGTCTGGGACGCCTGGGGACATCCTGTGGGGCGTTGTGTGGATGTGCTGGTGGGGGCGGTGGAGCAGCCCTTCCCGCTGGTCCGGGCGTTGGTGCTCCGTGATGGCGATGAGGGGCGCCATTTCATTCCGGCGGCGGAGATCAGCACGCTCTACCCCAGTATTACTCTAAACGTTCCCAAAGAGCGGAGCAAGCCCTATATGCCGGTGGGCGATGAGCTCTGGTTGGTGGATCGTATTCTGGACCGCCAGATTGTGGATACCGATGATCGGCGCGTTGTGCGCGTCAATGATTTGCAGCTGGCCCGGGTCGGCGAGCGGTATTGCCTGACGGGAGTGGACGTGGGGACGTTCGGCTTGTTACGGCGGCTGGGATTAGAGAAAATGGGGCGTTGGGTGGCCCGGCTCCTCAAATATCACGCCAAGAGCAACGTGATCCCCTGGGAAGATGTAGCCCCCTTACAACAGGAGGATCCCCTGCGGTTGCGGGTCTCCCGCGATCGCATCATCCAATTACCTCCGGCCGATATTGCCGCCATCCTCAACGACCTGGACCACCATACCGGCGAGGCGTTGTTGCAAACTTTTAACAATGAGACGCTGGCCGATGCGTTGGAAGAAAGCCCCGCCGATGTGCAGGTAGCGGTACTTTCGCAACTATCGCCGGAGCGGGCGGCTGACGTTTTGGAGGAGATGGGGCCCGATGAGGCGGCAGATCTGTTGGCTGATTTACCCACGGCCACCAGTGAGCAGCTGCTCTCGTTGATGGAAGGCGATGAAGCGGCTGAAGTGCGTTCATTGCTGGCCTACCCTGAGGATTCCGCAGGGGGCATTATGACCACTGAGTTTGCCCGCGCCCCCCGTGGGTTGCGGGCGGGGGAACTCCTGGACTATCTGCGCCATTCAGAGGCGGCCCAGGAGGATGAAGCCATGTACTACGTCTACCTGGTTGATGATGAACAGCGCCTGTGCGGCGTCATCAGCTTGCGCGATCTGGTGATGTCGCCCCCCGAAGCGGAGCTGGCTCCCTGGATCACTGCGGAGCCGGTCACGGTGACCCCGTTGACATCGCAGGAGGATGTGGCCTACACGGTGGCAAAGTATGATTTGCTGGCCGTGCCGGTAGTGAACCCTGACAGCGGCGTCTTGCTGGGAATTGTGACGGTGGATGATGCCATTGATGCGGTGTTGCCGACGGCCTGGAAGAAACGCCTGCCCCGTTTCTTTCAATGAGAGGCAATCGGGAAGCTGCTAACTTTTTCTGGAGAGTGAGATCATGAAGCGTAATTTGCGAATTCCTGCCTGGTTGCGGAGAGTTTTCCTTTACCTGTCCATTCTGGGGCCGGGGATGATTACGGCCAGCGCTGACAATGACGCGCCGGGGATTGCCACCTACTCCATGGCCGGTTCCACCTACGGGTATCGTTTCCTGTGGCTGATCGTGATCATCACGATCGGAGAGGTCATTGTTCAGGAGATGGCGGCCCGCATGGGCGCAGTGACCGGCAAGGGCACGGCGGATCTGATCCGCGAGCGGTTTGGGGTGCGTATCACCGCTTTTGCCATGTTTTGTCTGCTGCTGGGCAATCTGGGCACCACGATTGCAGAATTTGCAGGCGTAGCCGCCGGTACGGAGCTGTTGGGCATCAGCCGCTACATTACTGTGCCGTTGGCTGCCCTGTTGGTCGGCTTTCTCGTGCTGCGCGGCTCGTATGAGCGTGTGGAAAAAGTGCTGCTGGTGCTCTGTCTGGCGGCCTTGAGTTATGTGGTCACCGCCTTTGCCGTGCGCCCCCCGTGGATGGAGGTGCTCCGCAATGCCGTCACGCCCACTTTCAAGGGCGATACCAACTACATTCTGGCGGTGCTGGCGACCATTGGGACGACGATTACCCCGTGGGGGATTGTCTATATGCAGGCTTCGGTCGCCGACAAGGAGATCAAGTTAAAGGACTATGCTAATACCCGGCTGGATGTCTCCTTTGGGGCGGCCTGGGGGAATGTGGTTTCGGCCTTCATCGTGATTACGACTGCGGCCACGCTGTATGTCCACGGCATTCAGGTGGAGACGGCGGAACAGGCGGCGCAGGCGTTGGCGCCCCTGGCCGGAGCCGGCGCGCGCTATCTGTTCACCGCCGGCCTGCTGGGCGCTTCTTTGTTGGCCGCTTCGGTGCTGCCGCTTTCCACGACTTACGCGGTTTGCGAGGCTTTCGGCTGGGAGCGCGGTCTGGATCAAAAGTTTAACAACGCGCGGGTCTTTTACGGGCTCTATATCGGGATTATCGTGTTAAGCGTGCTGGTGGTGCTCATTCCGGGGATTCCCCTCTTCCCGATTATGTGGCTCTCGCAGTCGCTCAACGCGATTTTGCTGCCGGTGTTGCTGGTGCTGGTGCTCAAGTTGGTCAACGACCGCCGGATTATGCGGGACTGGGTCAACGCGCGCTGGCAAAACCTGCTGGCCGGCGGGTTGACCATTTTGATTGCGCTGGTCACGGTGACCTTGCTGGCCTCGCCACTGCTGAAGTGAGCAGTCCAGCCACTCTTTGAGGTTGGAAGAAGGGAAGTTTGCACGTGGCCAGGCCACGCCAAACTTCCCTTCAAACTCTCTTTGAAATACCCCCGGCGCGACGGGTGATTTGACTTCTCCCTCTTTTGTGATTTACTCCCGGTCTGTATAGCCTGGGATGGAAGGGGAAGAGGGTTGAAGAAGATCGTTGGCTGGTTATTCCGCCCGCGTGCAGTACGGTTGCCTTTACTGTTGTGGCTGCTGGTGCTGGCAGGCCTGGTCTTATCGCTCTGGCGGCCTTCCATAACGCCTTCCGCACTTCCTGGTGAAGTGCGTTATCTTGTGGCGACCCCAACGCCAGGCGCGGGGCAGGCTACGCCCGGCCCCACGCCGACGCCGGTGGGCAGTGGCGGCACCTTAGCCTTCACTATGCGCCATAACGGTAATAGTGACATCTATCTGCTTTCCCAAAGTGATCGCCAGCTGCTCCGGCTGACCTTTGACCCGGCGGAGGACCGCGATCCGGCCTGGTCGCCCGATGGTCACTGGCTGGCCTTTGCCTCCCACCGCAGCGGTGATTGGGAGCTTTACTTGATGGACATGACCTCCGGCACCGTGGTCCGCCTGACGCGCGATCCTGGTTTTGATGCCGGCCCCACCTGGTCGCCGGACGGCCAGTGGCTGGCTTACGAATCATACCGCGATAACAACCTGGACCTGCGGATCATCAGCGTGGACGGGGAACAGAATTACCGGCTGACAACCGCCCCCGCCCCGGATTATTCACCGGCCTGGTCACCGGATGGTCGCCATATTGTCTTCACCTCTTATCGTAATGGCAACCGCGATCTTTACCTTTTCCCCCTGGATACCGGTGAGAGCGGCGTCGTCAATTTGACCCAGACGCCAGAAGAGGATGAGGACCGGGCGGCCTGGTCGCCGGACGGCACGTTCCTGGCCTATACCACCGGTGTGGCGGGCAATGAGACGCTCTGGTTCCTGCCGGTCGTTCCCGAACAGAGCACTTCCACCGAAGAGAGCCTGGTGCGCCCCACACTTTTTGGGTTGGGCGGCAACGCGGCCTGGGCGCCGGACGGCAAGGCCCTGGCTTTCATCGCGCGCCGCCAGGCGCAATCGTACCTGGTGGCGGCTGACATCACCGGTTGGGGCGTGGCGCAGGAGGGGTACAGTACCGGCGATTGGCTGGATCATCCCACCTGGACCCATGTGGCGTTGGAAGCGGAACTGGTCAACCGGCTGCGAGCCCGGATGGCGGAAGCCGAATCGCCGCTCTACACGGAGCTGCACCTTTCGGCCAGCGTGCAGCCGACGCAATACCGGCTGGTAGGGCTACCCGATGTCAACGGCGGGGACGGGCGCGAGCAGCTCAGCGATCAGGTGAACGATAGCTTCAATGCCCTGCGGCGAGCCGTTTTAGAGCAAACGGGTTGGGATTATCTTTCGGTACTGGGGGATTCGTGGCGACCCATGAATCACACCCCGCGCCCCGGACAGGGACGGATCTCCTGGCATGTCTGTGGCCGGGCGGTAGACATTGATCAGGGCTATCTGCGCAACGGTAACGCGGAACTGGTGAAAGAGGAGATCGGCGGGGTCACTTACTGGCGTGTCTACATCAAGGCCAAAGTTCAGGATGGGACGCTGGGAGAGCCGTTACGGGTCGCGCCGTGGGACCTGGCCGCCCGCGATAAAGGAGGCGCGGCCACGGCGCAGGGGGGGGAACTCAAGGCGCAGGTGCCGGCCGGGTACTACGTGGATTTCACCGCTTTGGCGGCGGATTACGGTTGGGAGCGGCGGAACGCGCTTTCCAACTGGCGCAGCTCGTATTACGATATTGAGTGGTGGCACTTCCAGAAGACCGAGGGGATCAGCTGGTACGATTGCATGTTGGAACTCTACAGCGCGGAGGAAATCAAAGCCTCTTACGGCGACCTGCCCTGGTGGACGAAGTGGCCGGAGTGGAAGATCCTGGCGCTGCCGTGAGCCGCCAGCGGCCAACCATCAGGAACCGGCTTAGCGCAAACTTCAGTTGGCGTTCAAAAGGGAGAAAAGTTTGTAGTAGCGCGCTTAAGACGGCGCTAAAGCGCCTGACTACGAACTTTTACGCCGTTTTCAGGGGAGAAAGGTTGAAAGGTTTGTAGTAGCGCGCTTCAGCGCGCTTAAGACGGCGCTAAAGCGCCTGACTACGAACTTTTACGCTATTTTCAGGGGAGAAAGGTTTGTAGTAGCGCGCTCAAGACGGCGCTAAAGCGCCTCACTACGAACTTCTAAGAACTTGAGCGATGACCTGCTCCAGGGCCGCGTAGAAGCGCTCCGGCGCGAACCGCGCGGCGCTCGCCTGGCAGGCTTCGGGGTCTACCGCCTCAGCGTCAAAGGCGCGGACCGCTTCCGCTAACGCGGCCGGCGTCGGTTCGTAGAAGAAAGTCCCTGTCACCCCTGCCTGCACCGTATCCAGGGCGCCCCCTGCGCCGAAGGCAATTACCGGCCGCCCGGCGGCCTGCGCTTCCACCGGCGTGATCCCAAAATCCTCTCGCCCTGGGAAGACAAAGGCCCGGCAGCGTGCGAAGAGCTCCGGCAGGGCTGCATCGGGCACGCGGCCCAGGAAGCGAATGGTGGGGCCGGCCAGTGCCTCCAACGCGGCCCGGTCGCGCCCATCCCCGGCGATCCAGAGCGGCAGCCGCAGTTCATTGAACGCCTGGATCGCCAGGTCAATCCGCTTGTAGGGGATCAGCCGTGAGACAATGAGGTAGTAGTCATCATGGGTGGGGGTGGGGCGGTAGCGCGTCACGTCCACCGGTGGGTAAACGATGGTGGATTCGCGCCCATAGTAGCGGCGGATCCGCTCCTGGATTTCGGTGGAGATGGCGACAATACGGGTGACACGCCGGGCGGCAGCATAGTCCCAGCGGCGCAGCAGCGCGATGAGGGGGCGCAGCGCCACTCGCAGGAGTGGCGGGAGTGCCTCGCGCGCTGCGTAAGCCTCGTACTCCCAGACGTAACGGGTCGGCGCCAGACAGTAGCAGAGATGGGGCGTAGTGCCCGCGCGCAGCCCGTGACAGAAGCCGCTCTTGTTGCTGAGGATGAGGTCGTAGCCGGCGCGGCTCAGATCCAGGCGGGCAAAGGCCAGCGCGTAGAGTGGGAAGTAGGCCTGATGGTGGCGGTAAATCCCCGGCAGGCGGTCCAGCCAGGTGGTGTGAATGTCCCACTCGCGGTAAGCGGCGGGCATCCCCGCGCGCCAGTACATGCTGGTGTAGACCGGCGCGCCAGGGAAATGGGCTACCAGGGCTTCCAGCACGCGCTCGGCGCCGCCGTACTGGTTGAGCCAGTCATGGACGAGGGCAATCCGGGTCATGCGGTGGGCAGCGTGTTCAGCGTCTCGCCGTGCAGCGCCCGGCGCAGGGCCTCACGGTCGTCCCAGGGATACTCCACGGTGCCGAAGCACATACTCTGTTCGTGCCCTTTGCCGCAGGTGATCACCACATCGCCGGGCCGGGCCAATGTCACCGCGTGGCGCAGCGCTTCTCCCCGGTCGGCCACGCGGAAGAAATCACGTCCCTCCTGGCGGCCGGCGCGGGTCAACGCGGCAGCCGTCTCGCCCATGATGGCTTCCAGCGGCTCGGTGCGTGGGTCTTCCGCCGTTACCACTGTGATGTCGGCCAGCGCGGCGGCGACTTCGCCCATGAGCCGCCGTTTGGCGCGGTCACGCAAGCCGGCGCAGCCGAAGACCACGATCACCCGTCCGCCCGGCGGCGTGAGCTGGCGGACCGTCTCCAGGGCGCGTTGCAGAGCGTTCGGCGTGTGGGCGAAATCTACGATGGCGGTGAAGGGCTGGCCTTCATCTATGCGTTCCATGCGACCCGGTACGCCGCGCACGGCGGCGATCCCGGCGGCGATGGCTTCAGGGGCGAGCTCCAGCCCCAGCCCTACCGCGACCGCGGCCAGCAGGTTGCTCACGTTAAAAGCGCCCACCAGCGGTGAGGTGACGGCGACTTCCCCCCACGGGCTGACCGCCTGGAAACGGAGTCCGGCGGGGGTGTACTCAAGCGCCTGCGCCTTGACCTGCGCTTCCGGGTGCGCTATGCCGTAGACGATCTGGCGGTCGGCGGGCAGCGCCTTGAGATAGGCGTAGGAACCGGGATCGTCGGCGTTGAGCACGGCCAGCTTGGGCACGCCCGGTTTGCGGTAGGCCGTGGTCAGATGGCGGAAGAGCCGCGCTTTGGCGTCGCAGTAGGCTTCAAACGTGCCGTGGTAGTCCAGGTGCTCATGGGTGATGTTGGTGACCACGGCGACATCAAAATCGCAGCCAGCGAGCCGCCCCTGGGCCAGGCCATGCGAGGTGGATTCCAGGACGGCGTGGGTGGTGCCGGCGGCGACCATCTCGGCCAGGTAGTGCTGGACTTCCGGCGCGGGCGGCGTGGTGGTGTGCAGGCCGGTGTCGTAACTGCGGTCGCCGATCTGGGCATTGACGGTGCTGATCAGGCCGGCGTTGTAACCGGCGGCTTTGAGAATGGCGTAGATGAGGTTGGTGGTGGTGGTTTTACCATCGGTGCCGGTGACGCCGATCAGCGTCAGGCGGCGCGCAGGGAAGCCGTGCCAGGCGGCATGGAGCCAGCCTAAGGCCTCGCGGGCCTCGGTGACGCGCACGTAGGGGAACCCGGCCGGCAGTCCCGTTTCGGCCAACGGGCGCTCACCCACCACGGCGCCAGCGCCGGCCGCCACGGCCTGCGGGATGAAGCGATGCCCATCTACGGCCAGCCCGGGCACGGCGACGAAGAGGGCCCCCGGCTGCACCTGACGCGAGTCATCGGTGATAGCGGTTAACTCCGGGTCAGTAACCGGGCGTTCCTGGATCCCTGGCACAGCGGCCAGCAAGGTGCTCAAGTGCATGGTTACTCCTCCGTCGTGAAACGTGATGCGTGAAACGTAAAACGTGATACGTGAAGCGTGAAACGTAAAACGTGAAACGTAAAACGTGAGAAGAGTCACGTTTCACGTTTCACGTTTGGGTTTGCAGAAGCGGGCCGTTACTTTGACGCTAAGCGCAGACGACGCCACCACTGACCGCGCGGCGCAGCTGCTCCAGCTGGCCGGCCATGCTGCCATCAACGACCTGATTGCCCAGGCGCAATACCACTCCGCCCAAGAGCGCCGGGTTGACTTTGAAGGTCACGGTCGGCTCATGGCCCAGGCGGCGGGTCAGGTCGGCGCGGAGGGTGGCCTGTTCGGCCTCCGTCAGCGGGACGGCGCTGGTAATCTCCACATCGGCGGCCTCACCCGGCTGGACCATTTCCAGGATAGGCACGCGCTCTTCCTGGATGCCACTGAAGAAGGCGGCCACCAGCTGGCGCTGGCGCTGCTCGTCCAGCGACTCGCCGATCAGCCGGTTGGTGGCGGCGATGGCCAGGGCGGTGATTTCGTCGCGCGTACGCGAGAGGATGCGCTCTTTTTCGCGCTGCGCATCGGTGCGGGATTGCTCCAGCAGGCGACGGGCTTCCTCGTTGGCGCGCTCCACGATCTCTTCGCGGATCTTCTGGGCCTCTTGCGAGGCGGTGGCGATGACCTGGCGGGCTTCATCGCGGGCCGCGGCCAGCAGCTGAGCGTGTTCTTCTTCAGCGCGGGCATGGGCCGCCGTCGTCTCCTGGGCTTGCTGCTGCATCTGTTCCAGCAACGCACGCCGGGCTGCCAGCCGCTTCATCGCCGGTTTCCAGAGCAACGCCGTGAGGGCCGCGAACAAGATCAGGAAATTGACAATCTGGGCCAGGATATAGCTGGGGATAATCCCCAGAGTTCCTAAGGTGTCCACAGTGGACCTCCTGAAAGGGTTGAGTGCTAATGAACCGCCAGCGGGGCCACGGGCACGAATTTGATAGCTAAGGCAATGACCAGCGCGTAAATGGCGATGGCTTCCGCGAAGGCGATAGCCAGAATCATATTGGTCAAAATAGTCCCTGAAGCGCCCGGATTACGACCAATGGCTTCCATGGCTTTACCGGCCAGAATACCGATGGCTAACGCCGGTCCAATGGCGCCAACCCCGATGGCAATGGCGGCCGCCAGCTGAGTAACGGCTTCGTATCCCATAAATCCTCCTTGCCAGATTTAAAATTTAGCTGTGATGTTCTGCTTCCTCACCGTGCTGTTGCGCAGCCATCATGAAGAAAATCAGCGAAAGCATAGAGAAAATCAGGGCCTGCACTACGCCCACAAACAGCTCTAAGCCCATGAAAGGCAGCGAGACCACGAACGCGGCCAGGTAACTGATGACAATGAGCAGGACTTCACCGGCGAAGACGTTGCCAAACAACCGGAAGGCAAACGAGAAGATCTTGATGAATTCACTGATCAATTCCAGCAGGCCGGCAAACCCATTAGAGAACATCAAAAGGGGCCGCAAAGCACCACTATCCTTGGGGGCCGTGAAATTGAAGAATTTCCGCAGATAGTGCTGACCCTGGAAGCGGAACCCGAAGTACTGAATGGCAACGAACGAGATCAGCGCCAGGGCGAGCGTCACGCTCAGGTCGGCATCGGCGCCGCGCAACAGGGGGACCAATATCGCCTCCCCGTTATGTTCCTCCCAGACGCCGATAGAGCCCACGCCGGGCAGCAGGCCCATCCAGTTGGCGGTGAGGATGAAGAAAAAGAAAGTGCCTACCAGCGGAAACAGGATTGGGGTCAGCTGGGGGCCGGCAATATTGCTCACGAAGTTATAAACGGTTTCAAAGATGCCATCGACTGTCGCGATCCAGCCGCTACCGCCTTCGGTGGGGGAGAGCCGGCGTACACCTCGCCAGTAGGAGAGGCCTACTCCCAGCAAAATCAAGGTGGTCAGCAGGGTGGTGGGCAGGGTGTTGGGGATGGCGTACCCGAACAGGTGGAACTTTTCGGGCGCCATGCTGATCTCCGGCATCTCCTTGCCCGGCAGCAGCAGGCCACCCACGCATAGGAAAAGCAGCAACAGGATCCCCAGGATCAGCCAGGGCTGCTTGCGCGATTTTTCAGGCGCCATAGCACCTCCTCAGAAATAGTCGGTTGGTCATTGAGTTGCCTTGTCAATCGGTTCCGTCGTTTTACCGTTAGTCTGGGCCACTTGTGGCTGGAGACGCCGGCTTAAGGTTCTGAAATGTCCGTTGGCTCCGAGGGGGTTGCGGTCTCCGGCGGCCTCTGCTTCATCCGGTTGGCCACCCGTTGCAGGACCCACCGGTAAACCATCACCGGTCCCACGATCATCCCCACCAAAACCAGGAGCAAGGTGAAAAGCGGCAGGGTCTTCAAATGGGTGTCCACGATATAACCCAACGCCAGACCGAGCAGGACCGGGAAAACGAGCAGAAAGCCGGCCTGGCTGCCTACTGTCAGCCCCCAGGCCACGTCTCGCCATTGCTCATGCTGCGGTTCTTGCTGCATGGAACCTTACTCCTGCGGTTCACTCAACGGCATAATGTGCTGATTATAACATAACCTGCCGGGCAATCAACCGGCGAAAAAGAGCTGCGCCGCAGATTCCAGCCAGGGCAGGACCAGGCTGGGGAACAATCCTACCAGCAGCACCGCGCCTAAGGTCAGACCCAGGGCAATTTTCAACAGCGGTGGGGTCTCCAGCTTGTCCTCCCGGATCATGGGGGCCAGATAGAGGGCCTGGATCACTTTCCAGTAGTAGCCGACCGAGATGACGCTGTTGATGACGCCCAACACGGCCAGCCAGACCAGGCCGCTTTCTATGGCGGCGGAGAAGAGCCAGAGCTTGCCCATGAAACCGGCGGTGCCCGGAATCCCGGCCAGCGAGAGCAGGCAGATGGTCAGCACGGCCGCCAGCAGAGCCGCCCGTTTGTGGCCGCCGGCGTAGCTGGCGATCAGCTCGCTGCCGGTCTGGTTGGCAAAGGCGATGATGGCGGCAAAGGCGCCCAGGTTGGTGAGGGCATAGGCGACCAGGTAGAAAAGCACGGCGGTCACGCCCCGGCTGGTGGCAACCGCCACGCCGATCAGGATATAGCCCGCTTGCGCGATGCTGGAGTAGGCCATCAGCCGTTTGATGTTCTCCTGGCCCAACGCGGCCAGGTTGCCCACCACCATCGCAAACGCCGAGAGGAAGGTCAGCAGCGGCCAGCGCAGATCGCTGCCTAAGGTCAGGGCGCTGGGGAAGAGGACCAGTACCACGCGCAACAGCAGGGCGAAGCCGGCAATTTTGGGCGCGACCGAGAGAAAAGCCGTGACCGGGGTGGGGGCCCCTTCGTAAGCGTCCGGCGCCCAGTGGTGGAAAGGAGCGGCGGCCACTTTGTAGGCCAGCCCGGCCAGGATCAGGATCAGGATGGGGACCAGCGCCAGGGGCGAGATGAATTGCTCAATCATGCGGAGACTGGCTGCAATCCAGAGCAGGTCGGTGCTGCCGGTCAGCCCATAGAGCCAGGAGAAGCCGTAGAGCATGACCGCCGAGAGCGTCGCCCCGTAGATGAAGTACTTAAAAGCGGCCTCGGTGCCGTATTGGTCGTGGCGCAGGTAGCCGGTGAGCAGGTAAGAGAGGATGCTCAGCAGGTCAAACAGCAGGAAGATGGTAATGAGCTCGGTAGCGGCCCCCAGCAGGCTGATGGAGAGCGCGGCCAGCAGCAGCAGGGCATAGAAGAGCGCCGGCTGGTCGGTATGCGCGCGCAGGTAATCCTCGGAGACCAGCACCAGCAGCGCCATCGTCACCCAGGTGATGGCCTTGATGCAGACGGCAAACAGGTCCAGCTGAAAGACCGCCAGCACTCGCTCCGTTTGCTGTCCCAGCGTCACCGTGGCGACCAGCGCTAAGGTCAGCCCGGCCAGCGAGACATAGGGCAGCCAGTGCTGGACCCGCTGGTGTTCAACCAGGTCCAGGCCCAGCAGGAGGAGCGCCGTGGCCAGGACGATCAGCTCGGGCGAGAGGTACCAGGCGATGGCTCCCCAATTGAGCAGTGTATCCCCATACAAGGTTTACCTCCCTTAAGGCAGCGCTCGCAACAACGTGGTCATAGCCGCATTGAACATTTGCAGCAAGGGGGTGGGATAGAAGCCCAGGAAGACCATGCCCAGGACGAGCGGCCAGAGGGTCACTTTTTCCCACCAGGTCATGTCAGGCAGCTGGCCCCAGCGCTCTTTATCCAGGGTGCCCAGGAAGACGTATTGGACGATTTTCCAGAGAATGTAGCCGGCGGTGAAGACCATGCCCAGGACGCCGATGAAGGCCGCGACCGGGATGAAATAGACGGTGCCCCGGAAGACGAAGAGCTCGCTCCAGAAGCCGGCCAGCCCCGGCAGCCCCAACGACGCGAAGCCGGTGACCATCGTGATCCCGTAGTAGTAGGGGACCTGCGAGGCCAGCCCGCCGAAAGCTTTGATCTCGCGGGTGTGCGCCCGCTCGTAGATGATGCCGACCAGGAAAAACAGCGCGCCCGTGATGAGACCGTGGGCGAACATCTGCATCGCGGCCCCGTTCAGGCCCGAAGCGGCGGCGCTCAGCGCGTTCTCCGGTTGCAGGTTGGGATACCCGGCGGCAGCCGAAGCGATCCCCAGCGTGACGTATCCCATGTGCGCCACTGAGGAGTAGGCGATCAGCCGTTTGAGGTCCCACTGGGCCATGCAGACCAGCGCGCCGTAGACGATGCTGATGACCGCCAGGACCGGGATAATCGGGACATCCACCACGTAGTAGTGGAACTGCTGCGGGAAGAGCGGCAGGGCGATGCGGATCAGCCCGTAGGCGCCCAACTTCAGCAGGATGCCCGCCAGGATGACGCTGCCGGCGGTCGGCGCTTCGGTGTGCGCATCCGGCAACCAGGTATGGAAGGGGAAGGAGGGCACTTTGATGGCAAAGGCGATGAAGAAGGCCCAGAAGGCCATGCTGGCCCAGGTGAAGTTATGGGCAAACGGCTGCGCCTTAGCCGCTTCCAGGATGTTGAAGGTGCCGGTCTGGAAGTAGACGCTCAGGATCGCCAGCAGCATGAAGACGCTACCGGCCAGCGTATACAGGAAGAACTTGATGGCCGCGTATTCCCGCCGTTTGCCGCCCCAGACGCCGATGAGCAGGAACATGGGGACCAGGCCGATCTCCCAGAACAGGTAGAACAGCACCAGGTCCAGCGCCATGAAGACGCCCATCATCCCCAGTTCCAGCAGCAGGAAGAGGAAGAAGTATTCCTTGACCCGTAGCTTGATGACATAGGACGAGTAGAACAGGGAGAGCGTGGTCAGCAGGCCGGTCAGGAAGATCATGGGGGCGCTCAACCCATCGGCGGCTACTTCGTACCAGATGTGGAACGAGGGAATCCAGGCGTAACGTTCGGTCAGCTGCATGGTCTCAGCGCCCTGTTGGGCGACCAGCCACCAGATGAGAGCCCCCTGCACCAGCGTGATGAAGGCAAAAGCCGTGCCGATGCGCCGGATGGTCTTCTCATCCTCGCGTGGGATAATCAACACGAGCAGGGCTCCCACCAATGGAGTAAACAGGGTGACGCTCAAAATTGGAAAATTCATACCTGCGCTCCTCAAATCAGATTTGACGGAATAAGATGACAATGACAATCAACACGACAATCATCATGATTGCGTTCCAGAGATAATCCTGGATCAGGCCGGTCTGCATCTCGCGCATCCGGCGGCCCAACGAACGGGTCAAGTCGGCGGTGGCGTTGACCAGGCCGTCCACGATTTTCTCATCAATCACGTTGCCCAGCCAGGAGAGGAACCGGCCCATCATCCCGGCAGCATTGACCAGACCGTCCACAATCGTGGCATCCAGCCAGTTGAACAGCGCCGAGAGCCCCCGCACCAGGCGCGGCACAAAGTTGACCACGCCATCCACGACGGTGCGGTCAAACCAGGCGCTCAGCTCCGAGGCCCGCAGCGCCAACCAGACGAAGGTGTGCTGGTAGAGCCAGTCAAAATAGAAGCGTTCGCGCATGGCATCATACAGCCAGCCCAGGTAAAGCGCGCGCAGCGCCCGCTCCAACCGGTCCGGTTCGCCGGCCACCATCGGCTTCCACCCGTAGACCAGATAGCCCAACAGCAGGCCCCCCAGAGCGGCGGTCAGTCCGGCCGCCAGTGGCTGCCAGACGAAAGCTGCCGGCTC
>Ga0067045_1003484_pt1 | contig 26390 bp, 21 predicted proteins | sample TerdegcTABiofilm_FD_59184 | JGI IMG/M metagenome (GOLD analysis project Ga0067045, IMG submission 59184) | Combined Assembly of (Gp0054472, Gp0054536) Wastewater bioreactor microbial communities from Singapore -Terephthalate degrading... | reverse complement strand
CCCCACGGCGCACAGCAGCGGGATGAGTTGTTTGACGCCGGGGCTGCGGCGCAGCCGGAACAGATACTTCTGCCCGCGCGTTTCGCAGTCGCTCATCAGGCTTTCGTTGCCGAAGCTGGCGTCGCCGCACACCAACCAGGGCCGGTGTTCCGGGGGCAAATTTTCCCACACGCGCCAGAGGTTGTCGCGGCTGTGTGTGGCGGCGTGTTGTTTGCCAGGACGCACTTCCACGTCCAGCACCAGGCGCAAGTGGCGCAGGAACAGCGTGTGATAGGTGTGGCTGGGCCGACCCGGCTTGTGCGGGTTGTAGCCCACTTCGGCCCCTTGCTGCTTCCCGTAGATCGGCTTGACCGTCACGTCCAAGTCCAGAATCCACGGCCACCGCAAGGCCGCCTGCCACGTTTGTTGCAGCGCCCCGCTCTGCCAGGCGGCACAGGCCTTGGGGTCCACGTCGGCGAAGGCACGCCGCACACTGTCCTCGCTGCACACCTTGCGCATGCCCAGCCCTTGGGGATTGACGGTGTCGGCGCGCAACCCGGTGACATGCGCATAGCGGTTCTGCCCGGCCAGCACGGCCAGCGTGATCGTGCCCAGCAAGTCGGTCAACGCCGGAGCGTTGGGACTGGTGAAGCGCAGCGGACAGGTGCGCACCCACTCGGCGAAGAGTCCCCCGGCGGCCAGGAACTGGGCGAAGAAAACCAGTTGACCCAGTGGCGTGACCGGCGCGTGCGGATCCCACTCGACGTGGAAGCGGCGGCCCAGCGTATCCACCGTCAACGGATCGGAGAGCACCGCGCGGGCGGCGGCGGCGCGGGGATCGAGGACTTCACCTTGCGGGTGAACCTCTACGGACGCAATTTGCAGCGGCATGGCCCATGACACCAATTACTTGCCCCTGTTGGCAAGCTCCCCAACTGCCGTTTCAAGGTTGATCCACTTCACCAACGGCGTGGAACGGCTGGTCATCGAAACACGATTTACCTCGGCGGGCACCCACTTTGCCTGGGTGCTGCCACTGCCCCGCCAACCCGTCATCGAAGAGGCGACCCCAGGCTTGTTTCCTACCTTGCAGTATTTGTTTCAGCCGCGCGTCGAGCACACCGTGCCCCGGTACTTCATTGGGGTCTGCTGCTGCCTGGGCCTGGTTTACCTTCTTTTGTTTGTCCGGCCTCAACGGCCGGTCCATTGGCTGGACCTGGCCGCCTGTCTGTTGGTCGCTGGTTCCCTCGGACTGGTGGACCCGGCCTTGGGGACCCTCACGGGTGTCGCGTTGGCCGCCTCGATTGCTGCCGTCCGGGTTTTCAAAACCACGGCACTGACCATTCTTTTCCTGATCCTGATTTATTTCGTGTTGCTGGCCATGATGTTCCCGGCGCTGGGACGCGCCCAAGCGGGCGCAATCGCGTCGTCGCATCCGGCCGTCTCGATTCTTGAACGCAAGATCGTTGGCGCATTTGAAATCACCACCCTTGCGTCCGAGGACGCCAGTGCCCTCGGCAGGTGGCTGCGCGATCAGGGCTTTGGCGTCTCGACCAACAGCGAACGGGTGATTGCCGATTACGTCAGACAGCAATGGGTATTTGTCGCGGCAAAACTGAATCGCGGGTCAAACCATGCCGCTTCCGAAACCACGACCATCCATCCCTTGTCCTTCACCTTTCCCACCGCCAGGCCCCTTTACCCGATGCGGCTTACGGGCGTGGACAATGGCCCCGTCAGTGTTGAGTTGTTTGTTTTTGGACCTGACCGGGCGCAGGCGCGGGGATTCGAGGTCAAGGATTGCGTTCAGCCGGATTACCCTCCGCCGCCCTCTGACTGGACAAGTCGAAAGTCTGAAAGGATAGCCATCGTGCATCCCTTGCTCCGAAAGTGGGTTGAGGGCGCGCCGGTGGCTACACGCTTGACCAGCACCCTCGCTCCGGAGGCCATGCGGGAGGACGTGGTCATCAACTGGGTTCCTTTCTCCAAACAGCGGGCGCGCCTCTACAGCCCGGCCGGTGCGCGAGTGCGCGCCTTCAATTGGGCCAGTGGGGTGTTCGCTGCGGGACTGCTGGCGGCATGCGGCGTCTCCTACAGGCGCAAGGCGTTGATCTGCCGGTTCCCCTCACTGACTTGGGCCCTGGCCGCCCTGGTTCTTTTCACCGGTGCCTTCATCTATCTTGCCTCGCCCAAGGTCGAGGTGCGGTTGGTTAAAGCACCCGCAGTTCGGGCCCGCCTCAGCGTGGAAAGTGTGGGACGGTCATTAACGGACGGGGCTCACCCGGACCCGGCGGTGCTTTCTGCCGAAGCGCGAGAGCTCCTTCGCAACATGCACGGCATGGCCGGCATGGGGTCCGAAAACGTGCTGCTTGGCGGCGAGATTCGCGAGGAAGACTCTCCCGGCAATTACACCATTCGGCGTGGCGGAGGTGGCGTCGAATTCGTGACGTACGATTTGTGGGGCGCCGAGCATGTCCTTCGAACGATTCCCCTGCGACCCGAGTCCAGTTTGACGACGGAGGACCGTGAATAGCACGCCGCGCCGACAGTCAACAAGGCGCGGCAGGCCCGCGGCGGCTTTCCCGTCCGAAGGCTCGGACCCGGGTTCAGCGGGACGGATAGCGCCAAACCCAGTCACCTTTGGTGGGATCGGCCCGGCCGCTTTTGTTGAATTCAATTTTGCCCCCCTCATCGGTCCGGTTCCACCCCACCGAGTAGAGCACGAACTGGTGCTCGGTGGCGAGGTGGTATCGCAGGGGCTGGCCGTCAATCAGGTCATGCGGCAGGGGGTCAATGAATCGGGGAGCCAGGGCCGCAAGCGTTTCAGGATATCGGCCATTCGCCAGGCGGTATCGCTCCAAGGCACAGGCCACCCGCGCCTGATCAATATACGACTGGATCTGCGCATTCTTTTGCGCAACTCCCGCCATGCCCGGCAGCAACAGGCTTGCAAAGATATTATAGGGGTTCCGTCGTGAAAGCCGCCGCTCCATGAGAGACCTGAACTGACTTACAATTTCCGGCCGCACCAGCCGTGATTTGGGGTCAACGGCAACCAGCAGGCAACTCCGGTAGAGCTGACCGATGGCGTATTTGTTTTGGTCGAACCAACCCGACGGAACGAGCTGGAACACTGCCGCCCCCAAAGACTTTTCCCAAGGGGCGGGTTCCACGGAATCGGTCCCGGGCATCCCCTCGCTGAAGACTTTCTGCCAGCCGACTTTGCGCGTGTAATCAATCGTCCAGAGACTCAGGGCACGTTCTCCGCGCATGGCAAAATGGTAATCAGCCAGAAAGTCAAGCCGGACCAGCTCACCCTCCAGCGATGCCAGGTCCGCCTCCGTCCAGCACCGGTCGTTGAGGCCCTCCCACACTGGCTGCAAGGCGATTTGCACCATGGCTGCCCGCACTAGGTGTGAGATGAGGAACGGCTCGTGCCGAAGGTATTCCGTGATGCGCAGCAGGGCCCGAATGTCCTCGAGGGCGGTTTGCCGCTCGCCGGTTTTCAGGGCGGCTGTCGCGTGCAGCGACAGGTAGCTGGCGCAGCCGCGCATCCGTGCCAAATGCGGCAGCAGGGCCGCGATACCCGCGTCATAGTTCACCCAGAAACGGCCGTGCGGGCGCCGCGCGGTTTCAATCAGCAGTTGGCGGTTTTGTTCGAAGCGGCTGAGCGCCAGGAGCACGTCCCTGGCCGGACTTTGCGGGCTGGCGGCGACCGGGAAATAATTGGTCGAGGTGCCGTTGGCGGCGGCGAACAGGTTGTTGCTGCCGCGATAGAACGCCTGCCAGGCGGCCAAATCCACCGGCGTCGCCTCCTGCCAGCCACCGTAGCGAGGCGCTTCCCGGCCCTCGGGTCCATAGATGTCGAAAAGGGTTCGCTTGCTCGACGGATCCTCGTCGCCGGTTCCCGAAGGGGGGGGCTGAGCGGACCGGAGGTCGCTCCAAAGGGGGCTCGCAAAAAAATTCTCCTGCTCGGGTACGGGGGGCGGGACATAGGCCGAAAGGTCAAATCGTTCGCCCAAGGCCTCCTCGCTTCGCTTGAACTCGAGCCAGGCCCGGCGGCCGCGCCAGTTCTCGACGGCATACAACAGAGCAACGAGGGTAGCCAGGCACAGAGCGACGAAAAAACGGTAGCGCAGCAACCAGGCAAGGCCCCGGCGAACCGGCGGTATCCAGGCCAGAACAAAGCAGGGCAGACTCACCAGGAAGCCCAACGCGAAACCCAGCGCCGCAAATGCCAGCGGCACGTTTGGCTGCGACAACACAGTGCCCCCTGTCACCAGGGTGCCGATCAACCCGCACACGCTTAGCAAGGCCAGCCAGAAGAAAAAGTGACGGGGCTCGGTCCACGCCCGCTGGAGGATTTCGTTCAGGCTCTTTTTCATATCATAAATCTTTCAAGTACAGAAGGTTGGATTGCGGATGAATCCGTCCGAGGTCCCGGCGGGACTGGTTCGCCTTCGCCGGCTTTTGAGGACGCGACCGATTCGGCAAAATCCGCCATTAACAGGCGCTTTTGCCACAAGGCCATCCGCATTTCGGCAGCGGAAGGCGTGGGCGCCGCCGCGCCGGGCGGTGCCGCCGGTTCGCGCGCCGCGCCGTGCAGGGACAGGATCACGACCCACACCGCCGCCAGGCCGGCCCACGCTGCCGGTGATGGCCGCAAAGCGGTCCGGAGGTATTGGCTTAGGCTTGCCCACCGCGGGCGGATTCCGCGTGAGGCCGAAGGGCGCGGAGCCGGCGCGTTCTTGGGGGAGGACAGCACCTGTTCCTCAATGGCTCTCCACAGGGCGCTGGTCTCTTGACGTTGCCTGAGGCGAGCCATGATGGGTGTGTCGAGTGCCTTCCGACTGGCGAACTCGCGCGCGCACTCCGCGCAGCTCTCCAGGTGCTGCTCGACTTCCACCGTTGTCCGCGCGTCCAATTCGGAATCCAACCACGCATCGTACAGGCGCTGAATCTCGTCACAGTTCATAGTCAGTTCTCCTTGCGAAGTTTGGTGCCGGGATGGCAACGGCCTAACAGGAGACGCATCTTCTGTCTGGCCCGGGCAAGGTTGCCCATGACGCTCCCCAACGGAATGCCCAGGGTGTCGCTGATTTCGCGGTACCGCAGTTCGCCAATGGCGCGCAACAAGAGAACCGCTCGTTCCGTGTCGGTCAAAGTCCTCAGGCCGGCGGTAAGCGCCGGCTCCAGGACCTTGTCCAACTCCGCTTCGGAGATCGGCGCGGCCCCGTTGAGCCTTGGCGGGTCTCCGGCCGCAAGCTGCTCCAATTCCTCCGGCTCAAGTTGGAATTCGTGACGGGCCAGGCGCACGCGCTTCCGATTGATGGCCAATGCCTCCCGGGTCACGATTTGGAACATCCACGCCCGGAAACTTGCCCCCTCGCGATACCGATCAAATGCGGCAAAACCCCGTAACACCGCGTTCTGCAGTGCGTCGGGAGCCTCCTGAGGTTCCCAGACCAGACGCCGACAATAGTTCTCCAGGTCCTGCTCGATGGGCTTGACCAGGGCCAGGAATCGGTCGGCGTCGCTTGTCCCGGGTTCGCTCATGTTTTCTCTTTCTGTTTAGATAAAGCCGGCTCCCCCTCGTTTTATTACAGTTTTCTTTCGATTTTTGTTGGATGCCGCCTCCGACCATTTCGGATGCCGCCCCCCAAATTGCCTGTTGCCCAACGCGATTCATGCCCTTCCGCAGACGGCGGCCCTTACAGCCTTCCCTGCGCCCAGAGCATGAGGCCCGCAAGCAGCTTCGCCCCGGAGGTGTCAATAATTGCATCCTCCGCCATGAGTGGCTGAGTGGGTGGGGGAACCAGACGCGCCAGAACGTCCAGGTTGAAAAGCGGTTCCAGAAGTTTGCGCCCCGGCTCCGCCTGTTGGCGAATGGCTCTCCAACCCGGACCATTGAAATCCAGCACCCGGTAGTAAAACCGCCGTTCACGCTGCCTTCGTGGCAGCCAATGTTGCAGGGTGGAATGCAGACTCAGCAGGCGCTGCTTCCCCCAAGACGGGCGAAGCGGGATTAACGGCCGAATGTCGTACGCATTCCGGTCCAACGGCAGGCGCGCAAGGTCGGGAAAGCGGGTGATGACCAGGTGCTCCTGCAACCGGCGGCGGAGCATTGAACCCAGCGGTATGCCGCTCATGACCTCGAGCACTTTGCGGTCGGTGGTGGGCAGAACCGGCCAGCCCCATAGTCCGTGCAGCCCCAGCACGGGCGAAGTGTGGAACCGGTGGCGGTGCAGGATGGTGTACGCCCAAGCCTTTTGGAAATCCTCGCCACCACAGGCCTCGAAATCCTGGCGCATCCGCTCGATCGAGCGGTCAATCGCGTCCGAGAACCTCTCCGGACGCAGCAGTTGTCGCAACACCGGCGCGGGAATGCCCCAGCGGTTGTCCCGCGCGAACAGATGCTCGAAGCGTACGCGCCCCTCGGGATCCGTCTGAGATTGCTGAACCACGATGCCGCCGCCGATTACGATATCCATCGCCTGGCCGGAGGTAAAACCCCCGGATGCCGGGGGAGTCTGCCGTTGCTGCCAGCAGAATACGGCATTGAAGCCGTTGGCCAGGCTGCGCCACTGGACCTCTCGCTGCGCAAACTCGGGGTAGCTTGCCTCGTCCACCGGCTGGGTTTCGTGCTCGAGTCTCAGGGCCTTGACCACCTTCCGGGCACAGTGCATTTCCAGATCGCCCGAGTCGCCCCACGTGATGGCCTTGGGGCGCAGGCAACGCTGGCGCAGGAAGCCCCCCAGCATCCGCGAGTCCAGCCCGCCTGAGAACAGCATCTCGTAGCGCGGTCCCCCCGGCATGTGCCGCGCAATGGCTTGGTCCAGGCTGGAGGCTGCCAGCTCGGCATGGGCTTCGAAGTCCAGGCCGAAATAGCGGTCCGAAACCGGAATGCGATACTGAGCCTGCTCCCGGGCTTCGCCTCCTTCCCAAATCAGCAGGTTGCCAGCTCCCAGCCGCCGCGCCCCGGCCCAGAGCGTCCGGCCGTCGAGCAAGTAATTCGCTGTGAGAAGGCCGGCCAGGCCCTCAAGGTCCAACCGCCCGCACCACCCCGCATGGCAACGAAACAATTCAGGACTGGACGCCACAAGCAGAGCCCCGCCCACGCGGTAATAATAAACCGGGAACCGGCCCAGAATATCGGCTCCCACCAACAGCCGCCCCGGGCGGCGCCAGACCAGCGCGCCGTAAAGCCCGTCAAAAGGGGCGGGAATTGCGCCGGGCGCGGCTGCCCACGCCTGGGCCACCTCGCGCGCCGAAAGACTCCGCGGCGCGCCATCCAGCGCCTGGCCAAACAGCAGCGCCACCGTATCGGACGCTTGCCAACAGTTGGCCGGTCTTCCCCACGGGGAGGCCCAGACGGCTGCAACGTCCGACGTATCGAATGAAGCAATGGGAAGCCCCAATTCTTCGAGCTGTCGCCCCGCGCGGGCCACACAATGCGCGCGGGCCTTGGGACTTTCGTCCACCACCGCGAGAAAGTGGCTCATGAAAACAGCGGGGCGATTGTGCTGGAAACCGTCGGGTTCTTTCCATCCGGTGGCAACAGAGCCGCCCCCGTGATCACCTGGGGAAATTGGGGCAGGGGTGGCATGCGGTCCTGCCGGCGGGGTGGAAGGACGAATGCGGGTTTCATTGTTTCGGGTTTGCCCTTCGGTTTGGTTGGCGGCATGGCGGGGATTGTGCCGTGGCGGGGCAGGGCGTCAAGGCGGTGCATCCTGGCCGGGGGACGGGGACGCTGGTTCATAAATATAAGAATGTCGAATGGTGAGTATTAACAGGCCAAAATTCGTGTTCCCAAGCATAACCCCCACTTGCACCCTCCATTGCCAGAGGTTATGAATCTCCGCGAACAAAAACCAGATGAAGTCCGGCGAATGTTGTCTTGGTCAAGCGGTCAATGGTCAAAACTTGTCATGGATAAAACAATTGACGTTTAGGGCAAAAGCGCAATATTCACAAATCCTGTATGTGGTGTAAGGCGCAATCTGATGGCGGCCGATCCTTGCGGGTTGATCCACTGCGAACCGCCGGGGATTGGACCTGACCCTTTTGACACAATGTCTGCGATTTTTCCAAAATGGACGAATCGGTTGCCCCTGATGGTGCTGACGGGTGGCTTGCTGGTGGGGGGGGCCTTGGTGGCCGGGGCGTGGTATTACCTGACCCCCAAGTACTCGCGCGTGGGTTACAAGCCCATTCAGCCGGTGGCCTTTTCGCACAACACGCACGTGAATCAGTTGGGCATGGACTGCCGGTATTGCCACAACGCTGTCGAGCAGTCGTGGTATTCGAACCTTCCGGACAGTGCCAAGTGCATGAACTGTCACAACCAGGTATTGAAGGATGATCCGCGCCTGGCCCTGGTGCGGGAGAGCGCGGCGACCGGACAGCCGATTCCGTGGGTGCAAATCCATCGCGTGCCGGATTACGTCTATTTCAACCATTCGGTTCACGTCACGCGGGGCATTAGCTGCGTGGAATGCCACGGGCAGATTGACCGAATGGAAGAGGTTTACCACGCGCAGCCCTTGAGCATGACTTTTTGTCTGGATTGCCATCGGCATCCGGAGTTGAAGCTGCGTCCGTTGGACAAGATTACTGACATGAATTGGCAGCCGGAATCCCCCTTGCAACAGCGTGAGTTTGGACAGCGCGCCATAAAGAATTGGAAAGTCGAATCGCTGGAAAACTGCTCCGCATGCCACCGATGAACCCTCTGCCCTCCGCTTCCCCGCCTCCGGAATCCGGCCGCGCTTATTGGCGGAGCCTGGATGAACTGTCCGACACGCCCGAGTTCCGCCAATGGCTCGAGCGGGAATTTCCCGAGGGGGCCAGCGAGTGGTTTGACCCGGTGTCGCGGCGGCACTTCGTGCGGATCATGTCGGCGTCGTTTCTCCTGGCGGGTTTGGGCCTGGCGGGGACCGGGTGCCGGCGGCCCGAGCAAAAGATTCTCCCGTTCAGCAAAATGCCGGAGAATTACACCCACGGAGTGCCGCAGTATTACGCCACCTCGATGCCGGCGCGGGGCGGCTCGTTACCCCTGGTGGTCAAATCGCACGACGGCCGCCCAACGAAGATCGAAGGCAATGCCTTGCATCCCGATAGCAACGGCGGCACCGACCGTTTCGCCCAAGCTTCGATCCTGAACCTTTATGATCCCGACCGCGCGACGCGTTTCCTGAAGGACGGAATCGCGACCACGCCCGAGGCGGCGCTGGATTTTCTTGCCACGCTCTCCCGGCAGCTCCAGACCGGCGGAGGCCGGAAGCTGGCCTTGCTGGTCGAACGCAATTCTTCTCCTTCCCGGGAGCGGCTGCTTAGCCTGCTAACCGAAAAGCTGGGGGCGCGGGTCTTTTTGTATGAGCCGGTGCAGACCGCGGCGGATCAATTGGCGGCGCAGCAGGCCTTCGGCCGGGCGGTAAAACCCATTCCGCATTACGACCGGGCCCGGACGATCCTCTCGCTGGACTGCGATTTTCTGGGGTCTGAGGACGGCGTGCACAACCATATCCGGCGCTTTGCGCAGGGGCGGAAGATCGAGAAGCCAGACGACTCACTCAACCGGCTGTATGCGGTGGAGAGCCTGCTCACTTTAACCGGGGCCAACGCGGATCACCGGTTGCGGGTGCCGAGCAGCGGGGTGGCGCTGGTGGCCGCCGCCATTGCCGCCCACATCCTGCGGGGGGACTCCCGGCCTCAAGGATTGGATCAGATCGCCCCGCCACCCGGCGTGGACCCGAGGTGGATTTTGGAATGCGCCAAGGATCTTTTGCAGCACCAGGGTCAGAGCCTCGTGGTTGCCGGCCACCGCCAGCCTCGCGTGGTTCATTTGCTGGCCTATGCCATGAATGTGGCCCTCGGCAACGTCGGCAAGACGCTGGTCCTGAATGAAGCGCCGCCGTTGCGGGAACAGAACCTTCCGGAACTGGCTCGCGCTCTTCATGCCGGCGAGGTCGAAACGCTGGTAATCCTCGGCTGCAACCCGGTGGCGACCGCGCCGGCGGATTTGGACTGGGCCAGTGCGCAAAAGCGGGCGCGGACGGTGGTGCGGCTGGCATATTACGAGGACGAAACCGCCCCCCTCTGCACGTGGCACCTGCCGGCAGCTCATTTCCTGGAGTCCTGGGGGGATGGTTTGGCTCAGGACGGCAGCCTCGTTCCGGTTCAACCGCTGATTGCCCCGCTGTTTGGCGGGTTGACCGAGCTGGAGGTGTTGGCCCGGATTGCGGGTTATCCCACCTCCAGCCCCTACGAAGTGGTTCGCGAGACCTTTGCCGGGTTCGTTAAAGGGGCGAACTTCGAGGAGGCGTGGAAGAAATTTCTCCATGACGGTTTCCTGGCCGGGTCGGCGGCCCGGCCGGTCGCGGCCACGTACAATCCAGCGCCGCTGTCGCAGGCGCTGCCGAGCCTCCAACCCGCGTTGCCGTCCAAAGACCGGCTCGAGGTGGTCTTTCATCTGGATTACAGCGTGGACGACGGCCGTTACAACAACAACGGCTGGCTGCAGGAAATGCCGGACCCGATCACCAAAATGACCTGGGACAACGCGGTCCTCATCAGCCGCAAAACCGCCCAGGAGCTCGGGGTGAAGAACCACGAGATGGTGGAAATCGCCCTGGGGGGCCGCGTCACGCGCGGCCCGATCTGGATTCAACCGGGCATGGCCGACTACTCGCTCGGGCTGGCGCTGGGCTATGGCCGGACCCGTACCGGGCGCGTGGGGCACAAAACAGGTTTTGATGTCTATCCGCTGCGGACCACCGGAGCCGAACATTTCGCCGTTGGGGCCAGCCTCAAGCCCCTGGGCACGACCTATCCGCTCTCGTGCACCCAGGACCATTGGTCCATGGAAGGTCGGCCGATTGTGCGCGAGGCCAATTTGAGCCAATATCGGGAGCATCCGGACTTTGCCACGCGGATGAACGCCGAGGAACCCCCGGTCAACCAGCCCCTGTATCCGAACCCGTTGGACAAGTTGAAACCCAGCGCGCTGCATCAGTGGGGCATGGCCATTGATCTGAACCGGTGCGTGGGCTGTTCCGCGTGCATCATGGCATGCCAGAGCGAGAACAATGTTCCCATCGTGGGCAAGGAGCAGGTCCGCCGGGGGCGCGAGATGCACTGGATTCGGATTGACCGCTACTATGCCGGCAATCCCGCGCAACGGCAGTACACGGACAGCTACAAACGCGAGCAGCAGCAGCAGTTCGAGGCCTGGGTGGATGACCCGCAGGTGGTGACGCAGCCCATGCTCTGCCAGCATTGCGAGGCGGCGCCATGCGAGAACGTCTGCCCCGTCAACGCCACGGTACATGATCACGAGGGCCTTAATGTGATGGTGTACAACCGCTGCGTCGGCACCCGGTATTGTTCGAACAACTGTCCTTACAAGGTGCGCCGCTTCAACTACTTTGATTACAACAAACGGCCCATCACCGCGCTGTATCTCGGGCCTTTTGGACGGCGCAAGGACGATGAATGGGACCTGCTGAAGATGGTCAAGAACCCCGACGTCACCGTGCGCATGCGCGGGGTGATGGAGAAATGCACCTTCTGCACTCAGCGAATTGAAGCGGCCAAAATCGCGCAGAAAGTCAAAGCGGGCGCGACGGGCGAGGTGGTGGTGCCGGAGGGAACCTTCACCACGGCCTGCGCCCAGGCGTGCCCCGCGGGCGCAATTGTTTTTGGCAACCTGAATGACCCCAACAGCCGCGTGGCCAAACTCAAACAGCAGGACCGCAATTACAGCGTCCTGGACCTGCTGCTGACCAAGCCCAGGTTGACCTACCTGGCCCGGGTGCGGAACCCCAACCCGGCGATGCCGGACTACCAGGAAGCGCCGCTGAGTTTCGAACATTTCCGCGAAAAAATGGGTGATCCCTTCAAGCACTCCAACACGGGCTCTGGACAGGGTCACGCGACAGGGAAAGGAGGCCACTGATGGCCGCGCGAGCCACTCCCTTGACCATTCCCGAGCCCCCGGCCGAGCTGCAGCGGCCGTTGCTGGTGGACAACTACCGCAGTTTCGGCTGGATCTCCAACCGCGTTTGCTCGCTCACCGAGGGCAAGGCCCCGGTCTGGTGGTGGGTGTTGTTCATTCCGAGTGTTCTGGCGCTGGGGATGTTGCTGTTCATGCTCGGTTATCAAATTTCCACGGGCGTGGGCGTTTGGGGCAACATGCATCCGGTGATGTGGGGCTGGGATATCATCAATTTCGTCTGGTGGATCGGCATCGGCCATGCCGGTACTCTCATTTCGGCCATTCTCTTCCTCCTCCGCCAGCGCTGGCGCACGGCGGTGAACCGGGCGGCCGAGGCCATGACCATTTTCGCGGTCATGTGCGCGGGCATTTACCCGGCCTTGCACGTGGGGCGGGTTTGGTACGACTGGTGGCTGTTCCCGATCCCGAACTCGAACTCCATCTGGCCGCAGTTCCGGTCCCCGCTGATGTGGGACGTTTTTGCCGTTTCGACCTATTTCACCGTCTCGGTGTTGTTTTGGTACATGGGCCTGATTCCGGACCTGGCGGTGATGCGAGACCGGGCGCGGACCAGGATTCGTCAGTTCGCTTACGGGCTGTTTGCCCTGGGATGGACCGGCTCGAACCGGCACTGGAGCAATTACGAAAAGGCCTACCTGATTCTCGCGGGGCTTTCGACCCCGCTCGTGCTTTCGGTTCACTCCATCGTGTCGCTCGACTTCGCCGTTTCACAGGTGCCCGGCTGGCATACCACTATTTTCCCGCCTTATTTCGTGGCTGGCGCGATCTTCTCCGGATTCGGCATGGTGCTGACGCTGCTGATCCCGCTGCGAAGCATCTTCAAACTCGAGGACATCATCACCCTGCGGCACATAGACGTGATGTGCAAAGTGACCCTGGCGACCGGCTCGATTGTGGGTTACGCCTATGGCATGGAGTTTTTCATTGCGTGGTATAGCGGCAGCCCCTATGAGCGCTTCGCGTTTATCAACCGGGCGCTCGGGCCGTATTGGTGGGGGTATTGGACCATGATTGTCTGCAACGTGGTGGTGCCGCAGTTGTTCTGGTTCAAGTCCTTGAGGCGCAACCTGGTGGTGGTGTTCATCATTTCCATTCTCGTTAACATCGGGATGTGGTTCGAACGCTTTGTCATCATCGTGATCTCGCTGCATCGGGACTTTGTGCCGGCCAACTGGGGTTACTACTCGCCCTCGTGGGTGGATATCTGCACCTACGTTGGCACCTTTGGCCTGTTTTTCACCCTGTTCCTGTTATTTATCCGGTTCTTGCCCATGATCGCGATTTCCGAAGTCAAGGGCGTCACCCCGCAGTCGGATCCGCACCATCCGCTGGGCGGCGCCAAAATCAAGGAGATGGCCCTCCATGAATAATGCGCCCAAACCCTACGGCATCATTGCCGAATTCCGCACGGCGGCGGACATTTTGCACGCCGCGGAGAAAGTGCGGGACGCCGGCTATCAGAAGTGGGATGTTTTCACACCCTTTCCCGTGCATGGCATGGACCGCGCAATGGGACTCAAGAATTCGAAGGTGGGTTGGTTCGCGTTTCTCGGGGGGGTGGCGGGGTACACGACGGGGATGTTGATGATCTGGTTCATGAACGCCCTGGACTATCCGCTGGTGGTGGGGGGCAAGCCGATGTTCAGTCCGTTTTACGCCTTCCCCCCTTCTTATGAGCTCACGATTTTGTTCGGGGCCTTCGGCTCGCTGTTCGGGATGTTGTTCTTGAACCGCCTGCCGCGGTTGTACCATCCCCTGCTCAAGAACCGCCGCTTCGCGCTCGTGACGCATGACCGGTTCTTTCTGGTCATCGAATGCGCGGACCCGAAGTATTCGGAGGCCCAGGCTCGCAAATTGCTTGAAGAAGCCGGCAGCCGGCACATCGAAATGGTGGAGGACTGATGCGCTACTTTTTCGCCCTCTTCGCCGTTTCCGTCGCGGCCGTGATTGCTCTGTTGGGTTTTCGCGGCAGCCACTTCCGCAAGCCGCCGCTTTACATTTTTCCGGACATGGAATTTCAATTGAAGCTCCGCCCCCAGGCGCCCAGCGGCTTCTTCCCCAACGGCCGGACCTCGCAACTGCCGGTCCCAGGCACGATTGCGCGCGCGGTGCCGGTGCAGACGGCATCGGGGCCGGTGTTCCCCTTTGAGGATGCGCCGGTTAACACGGGCTGGGTTGTCGGAACGACCAATTTTGTCGAGCACAATCCGCTGCCGATCACTTCCGCATTACTCAAGCGCGGCCAGCAGCGATACACCATCAACTGCGCCCCTTGCCACGGCGGGCTGGCGGATGGGAACGGCATTACGCGGAAGATCGGGGCAATGGCCGTGGTTGCGAATCTGCATGACAAACGCATTGTCGAGATGCCGGATGGAGAGCTGTTCTACGTGATTACACATGGGCGCAACCTGATGGGGCCGTACGGGGCCCAGGTCTCGATCGAGGACCGGTGGGCCGTGGTTGCCTACCTGCGGGCGCTCCAACTGGCCCGGCTGGGGGAACCCGAGGATTTGCCGCCGCAACTGCGAACCTTGCTGAAATAGTGGCTCTATGAAGAAGTCCATGTCCACCCCCCTGGATTTGTCGCGCTGGCGGAAGGTGCCCCTGCTGTTGACGGCGGGCGGCGGCTTGGTGGCTCTGCTGGGCTTGCTGGTCAACCGGGAGCAGTTTGCCTTTTCGTGGCTGCTGGCGTTCATGTTCTTTTTGAGCTTGAGCGCCGGGGCGTTGTTCCTGGTGATGGCCCATCATCTGTTTGATGCGGGGTGGTCGGTGCCCCTCCGCCGGTTCCTTGAGCACCTCGCAAATCTGTTCCCGTGGCTGGCGGTCCTGTTTGTGCCGATCGCGCTGCTGGCGCCGACGCTTTACCAGTGGATGAGCCTGGATCCGCATCTGGACCATGCGTTGCACGCGAAGCAGCCCTTGTTCACGCGGCCGATGTTTTACGCGGTGGCCGCCATCTGTTTCGGCGTGTGGATCTTCCTATCGAACCGGCTCCGTCACTGGTCGCTTGAACAGGACCGCTCCGGCGCGGCCCTGCCCACCCACCGCATGCGCTTTTATTCGTGCGTCGGAATCTTTCTGTTTGCGATCACGTTGACGCTGGCGGCAATCATGTGGATGAAGGCGCTCCAGCATCAGTGGTTTTCAACGATGTACGGGGTGTACTATTTTGCGGGAAGTGTCTGGATGACCCTGGGGACGGCATACCTCATCACCCTGGTGCTGGACCGGCAGGGGGTGCTGACCGATACCCTGCATGATCACCAGTATTATTTCCTGGGCTCGCTGCTGTTCGCGTTCACGGTGTTTTACGCCTACATTCACTTTTCCCAGTATTTCATCATTTGGAACGGGAACATGCCGGAGGAGACCTTCTGGTATGTGCTGCGCGAGAAGGGCACCTGGTGGTGGGTGGGAATGGTGATCATTTTCGGGCATTTTTTCCTGCCATTCCTCGCTTTATTGCGCATAGATGTGAAGAGTATGTTTGGGTTCATGGCGCCGCTCTGCGGCTGGACCTGGCTGATGCACTACCTTGACTTGTCTTTCAACATTATGCCGGTGAAGCATCCCGACGGGTTCGTCCTGCATTGGATTGACCTCGGGTGCTGGGCATTCATGGCGGGGTTGCTGACGATGATCTTTCTGCGGGAGTACGGCAAGCATCCCCCCTATCCCCTGAAGGACCCGCGGCTGGTGGAGGCAATGGGGTTCGCGCATCCGATTCCGACGCAGATATCCGGCGGAGAGCTGGATGAATGCGATGACACGCCGGCTGTGCATCCGGAAGTGCAGGGAGGTCGCCAATGAACGAAGGTGGATTGAAACAAGGTGCTTCAGCCGCCCTGGCGGTGGCGATTGTGGGGACGTTCCTGATCGTGGCCGGACTCGTGGGGGTGATGCGGCGGCATACGCAGGCGCCGCTGGTGGATGCGGCGCGGATCGCGGAGCGGAGCAAGGCGCTGGCGGAACTGCGGGAAGCGGAGGCGGTGGCCTTGAGCACGCCGGCCTGGATTGACCAGGCCAAGGGCCTGGTCCGGCTGCCCATTACCAATGCCATGGACTTGGTGCTGCGGGCCTGGGAGAATCCGGCCGCGGCCAGGTCCAACCTGATTGCGCGGGTCGAGAAAGCCACGGCGGCGCCGCCCAAGGCGCCGGAGAAACCCAGTGAGTTCGAGTGATGGTTTCTCCGGAGGCAAAGGCCAAAGCGGCGGCAGGCGCGCCGGCGATTGACGCTGGGAGCGCCGAGGAGACCGTTTCGTGCCGGTGGCCCTTGCTGGTTTTGTTTTTGGGCGCGGCGGGGTGGCTGGTGGCAGGCTCGCTGCTGGGGCTCCTTGCCTCGATCAAATTTCATTCACCGATGTTTCTGGCTGAACCGGCCTGGCTCACGTACGGCCGGGTGAAGGCAGCCAGCGCGGCCCTCCTGGTTTACGGCTTTTGTGTCCCTACCGCGCTCGGAGTGGGCTTGTGGTTGATGTCGCGCCTGGGGCGCGTGGCCCTGGCCGGGCCGGTCGTGGCGGGATTCGGCGGGGGGCTCTTGCATGCGGGCGTGGCGGTGGGTTTGGTGGGAGTGTTGCGGGGTGACGGGACGGGATTTCTTCATTTGGAGTTTCCGGCGGGGGCGGCGGGCCTGGTTTTTTTGGGGTATTTGTTGCTCGGGACGGTTGGGGTGCTGACGTTGTATCGGCGCCGGGAAGCGCGGATGGAGGCGGCGCAATGGTTTGTGCTGGCAGGGTTGTTTTGGTTTGGGTGGATCTATTCGACGGCGAATTTGTGTTTGTTGGTGTTCCCGGTGCGGGGTGTGGCCCAGGCAGCCATCAATTACTGGCATACAGGCAACTTGCTCGGGGTGTGGATGGGGTTGATGGGGCTGGGGACCGTGTTTGCCTTGCTGCCTAGGCTGGCGGGGCGTGAACCGGGCCGGGAGTATGTCGCCATGTTTGTTTTTTGGGTCTTGTTGTTGTTCGGGAGCTGGACAGGCATCCCGGCGACGGCGCCGTTGCCGGCCTGGATGCCGGCCCTTAGCACTGTGGGCACAGTCTTGAGCGGATTGGGCGTGCTGGGAGTGGCGGTCATTGTTCATCAAACACTGGCTGGCAGGTATGGTTCGGTATGGCGGGATGAGCGGTTGCGGTTCCTGGGGTTGGGTGTGGCCGCGTATGTCGTGGGAGGGGTCATGCAAGTCGTTGAGGCTCTCAGCGGGAGGTCGTGGATGCTGCACTTCACCTGGTTCACAGCCGCGCGGGAGTGGATGCAGGTTTATGGTTATCTGGCTCTGGTGATGTTCGGGACGGTTTATGCCATTGTGCCGGCGTTGGTGGGGGTGGATTGGTGGAGCCGGCGTTTCTTGCGGTTGCATTTCTGGCTGGCGGGCGCCGGTTTGTTGTTCGTGGCGGCCCCGCTGGCGGCGGGCGGTGTGGTGGAAGCCGCGAGGCTGTTGAATCCTGCACTGGGATTTGTGGAAGTGAGCCGTGGAACGCTGATGTTTTTGCGGCTGAGCACGATTGGCGAGCTCTTGATTTTGGCTGGGAACGGCTTGTTCTTCGTGAATCTGGCGGGGACGGTGGCGGGTATTTGTCGGCGCGCCCTGGCCGATGCACTCCGACGTTGGGGCGCGGAGACGACGGGAGAGGGGGCTGCGGCATGAGGCATGGCGCGTTGGTTTATCTGGGGGCTTTTTTTGCCCTCGCCCTGTCGTGGACGGGTTTTGTGCTGACACCGCAGATGCAGGTGGGACAAATGGTGGCAACGAACACGGTGCCGGCAGGGGCCCGCTATCCGGTGGCGCGGCCGGGTTTGGCGCAACAGGGACTCCAAGTGTATCGGGCAAACGGTTGCGCCTATTGCCATAGCCAGCAGGTTTGGCAGCAGGGCACCGTGTTTGATGTCATGTTGACCGATGGCGGAACCAACCAGCCAGGGGTGGTCGCGGCCCTGCAGGCGGTGATGCCCCGCTTGTCCCGGCCGGAAGCTTTGCAGTTGCTCGAAGGGTTGCCCAAGCCCGTCCTGCGGGGCGTCAGCCGGGAGGAGGCGGAAAGCGCGGTCAAGAAGCTGACGACGAGCGGAGCCAAGGCCACCCTGTGGATCGAGGCGGTGGGGCCTGATCTTGCCCGGGGCTGGGGAAAACGGCGAAGTGTGCCGGAAGATTTCTTGTATGATTACCCCGTGCTGCTTGGGGCGCAGCGGGTTGGACCCGACCTGGCTGACGTCGGTGTTCGTCAGCCGGATGTGGGCTGGCATTTGAGGCATTTGTATGCGCCAGCATCGGTCGTGACCGGCTCGGTCATGCCGGGGTATCCGTATCTGTTCGAAAAGCGGCGTGTCGTAGGGGCGGGGTCCGCAGACGCCCTGGCGTTGAGCGGGGACCATGCTCCCGAGGTCGGATACGAGGTCGTGCCGAAGCCGGAAGCCAAGGCGCTCGCAGCTTATCTGGTGAGCTTGCGCGCGGACGCGCCCTTGTTTACCGCGCCGTTCAGTGTGGGGGCCTCGGGCGGCCCGGCGGCGCCGGCAACCAACGCGGCGCCAACTGCGGGAGGGGGTGTTCCATGAGCGTTGAAATGCGGCGCCCTGCGCAGCCGGCAACTGAGGGGCGGGAGGAGCCGACGCCGCAAGGTGCGGTCCCGATGTGGCTGTTTATCCTCCTGTTCGTGGCGTTGTTTTGGGGTATGAACTATTTTGACCGCCACGGCGCGTGGTTCAACGGGCGGGTGTACGCCCCCTACCGGTCGCTCGCCGAGTTGCAGATGCATCAGCCGCCCACGGGCGGCATCAATTTGGAGCGCGGCCGCGCCGTTTACGAAAGCGTATGTGCGCTTTGTCATGGCGTGGATGGGAAGGGCAAGCCCGGACAGGCGCCGCCGCTGGCGGGGGCGGAGTGGGTGCTGGGGCCCGTGAACCGCTTGGTGCGGATCCCCTTGGCGGGGTTGACGGGGCCAATCGAGGTCAACGGACAACAATGGAATCTGGCGATGCCGGCAATGGGAGCGGCGCTGTCGGATGAGGATTTGGCGGCAGTCTTGAGCTACATGAGGACCTCGTGGGGGAACAAGGGCACGGAGGTTACTGCCGAGCAGGTGGGCGCCGTCAGAAAGGAGATCGGCAACCGAACGCAACCGTTTACGGCTGCGGAGTTGCTGACCGTGCAGTGAGCCCGGCCCTTTCGGCTTGAAACGGCCGGAGGCGGAATCCAAAGGCAACGGCAGCACGGCAAAAAAATTATAGCGGGGGCCTCTATTCGGGGTTATTTTGCCGACTTTGAGCACCCACGATGGGTCGGGACTGGCAACGCCTTGGCTGGCGCCGCCAGCGACCCAAAGCGAAATGACTAAGCGTGTTGATTCAGACAGCTTCGCTCCCCGCCCACGCAAAGGCGGTGTGCGACAGCAAGCCGGTACCCACGAGGGCCTTCCGCAGACCAATCGCCAGCGTTTTTTGGCCGCATGCCGGTGCGAGCGGGTGGATCGTCCCCCCGTGTGGCTGATGCGACAGGCGGGACGGGCCTTGCCGGAATACCGTGCGCTGAAAGAGAAATACACTTTTCTGGAACTGGTGCAGACGCCGGAGCTGGCTGCGGAGGTGACGTTGCAGCCGATTCGGCGATTTGGCTTTGACGCGGCGATTTTGTTCAGCGACATCCTGGTCATCGCGGAAGGGCTGGGGCAGAAATACCAGTTTCGGGACCAAGGGGGCATCGAGATGGAGTTTCTGCTCAAGGGCGCAGACGACATCGAACGGCTCGAAGTGGGGGCGGTTTGCGAACGACTTGAATATGTGGCCCGGGCCCTGAAACTCATCAAGGGCGAACTGAGAGGACGGACGGCCTTGATCGGTTTCGCGGGCTCGCCCTGGACCTTGGCCAATTTCATGATCCAGGGCGGCGGCGTAAAGGAATACACCAAAGCCAAGGCGCTTTTCTACACCGACCCGGGCCTCTTCAGGCGGTTGATGGAAAAGTTGACCTCGGCCGTCAGCGACTTTTTACGGCTCCAAATTGACGCGGGGGCGGAAGCAGTCCAGATTTTTGATAGCTTGGGCGGGGTGTTGTCCGATGGCAGTTTCGGGCCCGCCTCGGCAATGTGGATCAAAAGAATTGTGGAATCAGTGAACGGCCGGGTGCCAGTGATTGTTTTTAGCAAGGGCGCGCACGGGAATTGGAAAGACTTGGTCCAGACGGGGGCCAATGTCCTGGGAGCGGACTGGACGGTCCGGTTGGCGGAACTGGCGCTTCGCCTGCCGGCGACGGTTGGGCTGCAAGGGAACCTGGACCCGTTCGTCCTGAGCACCTCCCCCGAGGTGGTGGGCAGCGAAACCAGCCGCATCTTGCGGGAGATGAATGGGCGGCCCGGGCACATATTCAACCTCGGGCATGGCGTGACGCCCAACGCGAAGCTGGAAAACATTGAGCGCCTGGTCGCGACCGTTCGCGAATTCAAATGAGCATGCTGACCGTTGATCTCGATCTGGTGAAGAAGTACAACGTGGCCGGACCGCGTTACACTTCCTATCCCCCCGCGACCCGGTTTACCGAAGCGCTGAAGTGGGCCGACCTGGCCGGGCTGGTGCTCGAAAACAACCGGACGGAACGGGATCTGTCGCTTTATTTCCACATTCCCTTTTGCGAGACGCTTTGCTGGTATTGCGGCTGTACCACGGTCATCACCCTGAATCACGCCCAAGGGGAGGCTTACGTGCGCTACCTGGACCGGGAGATGGCCCAGATGAGCACTTTGCTCAGCCCCCGCCGAAAGGCCGTGCAATTGCATTGGGGTGGGGGGTCCCCCACCTTCCTGGCTCCGGACGAAATCCGGCGGCTGGGGGAGAGCATCCGGCGGCATTTTGTTTTTTCGGAGGACATCGAGGCAGGGGTGGAAGTGGACCCGCGCCGGCTGACACGGGATCACCTGGTGGCCCTGCGCGAAATCGGGTTCAACCGCGCTTCGATCGGGGTCCAGGACTTCGACCCGACGGTGATGAAAGCAGTGCATCGGGAGCAGCCGCGGGCGCTGGTCGAGCAGGTGCTGGGCTGGGTGCGGGAGCTGGGCTTCAGCTCGGTGAATTTCGACCTGATTTATGGTCTGCCGTATCAGACCGTGGAGTCCTTTAATCGAACGCTGGACGCCGTGGTGGAGATGGGCCCGGACCGGCTGGCGGTATTCAGCTACGCCCATGTGCCGTGGGTCAAGCCGGCGCAACGGATTCTGGAACAAAAAGCGTTGCCCGGCGCGGAAGTCAAACTCCAGCTTTTGAAAACCGTCATCGAGCGTCTGACGGCGGACAACCGATATGTGTACATCGGCATGGATCATTTTGCCCGGCCGACCGACGAGCTGGCGGTGGCCCAGAGCCGGAAGCAACTGCAACGCAATTTCCAAGGCTACAGTACCCGCGGTGGGGCCGATATTTACGCCTTCGGCATGTCCTCCATTTCACAGATTCCCGAGGCCTACTGGCAGAATGAAAAGGACCTGCCCAAGTATTACGCCGCACTCGACGCGGGCCGGGTGCCCCTGGCGCGCGGGTATCGCGTCACCGAGGAGGACAAAATCCGGCGGGAGACCATCATGCGGGTGATGTGCGACTTGTCTTTGAACTACGCGGCGATGTCGCAGCGTTTGGGGATAGATTTCGCCGCGCACTTCGAGCGCGAGCTGGAATCGCTCGCGGGGTTCGAGGCGGATGGCTTGGTGCGGCGCACGGCGGAGGGAATCGAAGTGACCGGCACCGGCCGCCTCTTCATCCGCAACATCGCCATGAGCTTTGATAACACGCTGGCGCCCGAGGGCGAGCGGAAACATTCGCGGACGATTTGAAGGGGGACTGCCTGCAGGATGCTGCGAACTCACTGGAAACCGGTGACGAAAGAAGGATGAGCCCTGTTGCAATCATCGGCGCGGGAATCACCGGGTTGACCGCTGGCTTCTACCTCCAGCGCAAGGGCATCCCGGTCACGGTCTATGAAGCCGGCTCCCGGGTGGGAGGGGTCATCGAGTCCCTCCGGAGCCATGGCTTTCTGGCTGAGTTCGGCCCCAACACAATCCTCGAGACGTCGCCCAGAATTGGGGAGTTGATTCGCGACGCGGGGCTGCAGTCCCGGCGGCTGGATCCGGACCCGCGGGCCTCGGCGCGTTACGTCGTCCGTTACCGGCGCCCGATTGCCATGCCGGCCTCGCCGCTGGGTTTTTTCACCACGAAACTTTTCACCGCCAAAGCCAAGCTGGCCGTGTTGCGGGAACCGTTTGTGCCGCCCCGCCGCGACGGCAAGGAGGAGAGCGTGGCGGAGTTCGTGGTGCGCCGGCTGAATCAGGAGTTTCTCGACCACGCGATTGACGCCCTGGTGGCGGGAGTTTATGCGGGGGACCCGCACAAACTGTCAGTGACGCAAGCCTTCCCGAAGCTGGGGCAGCTCGAGGAGCGCTACGGCTCTCTGATTCGCGGTCAAATCTTCGGCGCCCGCGAGCGGAAACGGCGCGGAGAAGTGGCCAAGGACCGCGCGCCCAAGTTCTCATTTGATGAAGGGCTGCAGGTGCTGCCCGAAACCCTGCGGGAGCAGTTGGGGCAGGGGGTGCGGCTCAACACGAAGGTGACAGGTTTGCGGCGGGTGGGCGGCGCTTGGGAGCTACGCTATGTGGCGGGGCGGCAGGAGGGCCGGGCGGAGCACAGCGCGGTAATCTACGCCGGCACGGCGCATGCCCTGGCTGAACTGGGAGTCGAGGCGCAGCCCCCCATCAGTCTCGAGGCATTCGCCGAAATCCGATATCCGCCGGTGGCCAGTGTCGTGCTGGGATTTCGCCGGCAGGACGTGGCGCATCCCTGTGAAGGCTTTGGCATGCTGATTCCGAAGGTTGAAGGCTTCAAGATTTTGGGAACCATTTTTTCGAGCTCGTTGTTTCCCAATCGGGCGCCCGCGGGGCACCTCACCCTGACCAGTTACGTCGGCGGGGAACGCTACCCCGATCTGGCCGGATTGCCGCCCGACCGCCTGACCCAAATCACCTGCGATGATTTGAAGGTCCTGCTTGGAGTCAGCGGCCGCCCAATCTTTGAGCATACCGTTTACTATCCCCGCGCCATACCGCAGTACGTGGTGGGCTACGGTCGTTACCGGGAGCTGATGAACGAGATTGAAACGCAGGCGCCGGGCCTGTTTTTTGCCGGCCATTACCGCGACGGAATTTCGTTAAGCGATTCGATCGTATCGGGCTGCAAAGCCGCCGAGCGTGTGGCTGCCTGGATGGCGCAAGCCCGTTCCGGACCTCCGGAGGAGAGCGGCCTCCGGCCGTCTGGCGCTCCCGCTAAAGGGCACATTCGATGAAGAAAGCGGTTTTGTTGGTGAACCTGGGTTCTCCGGACTCGCCCTCGGTGCCGGATGTCAGGCGCTATTTGCGGGAGTTTCTCATGGATGGAAGGGTGCTGGATGTGCCCTGGCCGGTGCGTTTCTGCATCGTCCATTTCGCGATTTTGCCTTCGCGGCCGAAGGCGTCCGCGCACGCCTATCAAAGCATCTGGACGCGGGCGGGGTCGCCCTTGGTGGTGACCAGCCGGAACGTCCAGCGCCAACTGCAGCAACGGGTTGAAGTGCCGGTCGAGCTGGCCATGCGCTACCAAAATCCCTCCATTCCCAACGCGGTCAAGCGCCTGGCTTCACAAGGGGTTGACGAACTGCTCTTGATTCCGCTTTTTCCCCACTACGCCATGTCCAGCTACGAAACCGCCGTCGAGCGCGTTCGCGAGGTGGCCGCCCGCCGGGCTCCGGCGATGCGAATTGTGGTCCAGCCGCCTTATTACGAAGACGCGGACTATATTGCGGCGCTGGTGGGCAGCGCGCAGGACTATCTGGCCGAGCCCTACGACCACCTGCTGTTCAGCTTTCACGGCGTGCCGGAACGGCAAATTCGAAAATCGGACCCAACCGGTCACCATTGTCTCAAGGCGCCAAACTGCTGCGAGACGCCCAGCCCGGCGCATGCCTTCTGCTATCGGGCGCAGTGTTTCAAGACCGTGGCGGCCTTCAACCGGGCGGCGGGCATCCCGGCCGGGAAGAGTTCGGTTGCGTTTCAGTCGCGGCTGGGGCGTGACCCCTGGTTGACCCCCTACACCGACCAACAGGTGGCCGCCCTGGCCCGGGGCGGGGTGAAACGGTTGCGGGTGATCTGCCCCGCATTTGTCTCAGATTGTTTGGAGACGATTGAGGAGATTGGCATGCGCGGCAAGGAGACGTTCCTGGAGGCGGGCGGAAAGGATTTCAAGATGATCCCCTGTCTGAACGAGCATCCGCTCTGGATTGCCGCCCTGGAGCGGATGGTGCAACGGTTTCTCGCCCCCGCAAAAGCCGGCGTGGCTGTGGGAGTCTGAATTGTTCCAGGGCGCAGGAACCCGGCATACGGGAGCCCGCCGCAAAGCGGCGCCCTGGGTAAACGTTTTGCAGGCCTGACGTCCTGGCCGGCCCTCGGGGCGGCAAATGCTTGCGGTGGCCTTGAGGGCGGCTGCTCATCCCCATGACTTGTCCAGCCGCTTTACGGTCCCGCGGCCCGGCCATGCGAACGCCCCCGGCAAGAAACTTTTTCGTGACTCCGCCCCACAACTTCCCTTATTTTCGCTCCGTTTTCGGAATTCTGAAACCAAACAGACATGCAAACGCGTTTTGACCTGACCCAGGCCGACATTCCCCAAAGTTGGTACAACCTCTTGGCTGATTTCCCCGAACCCCTGCCGCCGCCGCTTCACCCCGCAACCCGGCAGCCGGTCCCTCCCGAGGCCTTGGAGGCGATTTTCCCCAAGAACCTGGTGCATCAGGAAATGTGCCCCGACCGATATGTTGAAATCCCCGGACCGGTTCGGGACATTTATGCCTTGTGGCGGCCGACGCCGTTGATGCGCGCGGTGCGGTTCGAGAAGGCGCTGCAAACCCCGGCGCATATCTACTACAAATATGAGGGAGTCAGCCCGGCCGGCAGTCACAAGGTGAACACCTCGGTTGCGCAGGCCTTTTTCAACAAGGAAGCCGGCACCAAACGCCTGGCCACGGAAACCGGGGCGGGGCAGTGGGGCGCCTCCCTGGCCATGGCCTGCAAATTGTTTGGCCTCGCGTGCAATGTTTATATGGTCAAGGTGAGCTATCAGCAGAAGCCCTACCGGCGCATGCTGATGCACACCTGGGGCGCAACGGTGCATCCCAGTCCCAGCGACCAGACCGAATACGGACGGAAGCTCCTGGCCGAAGACCCGCACTGTCCGGGCAGCCTCGGTATTGCGATCAGCGAGGCGATCGAGGACACCATCAAGACCCCCAATACCAAGTACTCGCTCGGCAGCGTGCTCAACCATGTTTGTCTGCATCAGACCGTCATTGGCCAGGAAACCATCCGTCAAATGGAGTTGGCGGGGGAGGAGCCGGACACAATTTTCGGTTGTTGCGGGGGCGGCAGCAATTTCGCGGGCCTGGTTTTCCCCTTCATCCAGAAGAAGATCAAGGAGGGGAAGAAATACCGCATTATCGGTGTGGAACCGTCCGCCTGTCCGTCGTTGACCAAGGGCGAGCTGCGCTACGACTTTGGCGACACGGCCGAGACCACGCCCTTGCTCATGATGTACACGCTGGGTCACAAGTTTATTCCGCCCTCCATCCATGCGGGGGGCTTGCGATACCACGGCATGGCGCCGATGGTGAGCCACGCCTTGAAGCTCGGTTTGATCGAAGCCGAGGCTTATCACCAGACCCGGGTGTTCGAATCGGCCACCCTGTGGGCGCAAACCGAGGGCATTGTGCCCGCGCCCGAATCCGCGCACGCAATTGCGGCGGTGGTCGAGCACGCCGTCAAGGCTCGTGAAGCCGGGCGGAAAACCGTGTTGCTGTTCAATCTTTCCGGCCATGGCCTGCTGGACCTCAGTTCCTATGAGACGTTCATGACCGGAAAACTGCAGGACGTTTAAACCCGTAAAATAAACCCATGAGAAGAATCAAAACCATTCAGACCATCCCCGGCCTGCTGGTCGCAGGTCTCATCCTCATTCCCGGACTGCTGTCCGCCCAACCGTCGGCGCACTACGTGCCGGGAGTGGAGGGCATCAAGGGCGCATCGCTGCCGCCTCCGGGCGTCTATGTGCGCGACTACAACGTCTTTTACTTCGCCAACCAGGTGAATGACTTCAGCGGCAATGAAATCCCCGGCGTTGACCCGGAGGTCTTCATTTATGCCAACGTTCCCAGGATCATTTGGATCACCGAGCTGAAAGTGCTGGGGGGAAACATCGGGGTGGATGCCCTGATTCCGCTGCAGTACACGGATATCGGCCTGATTGATGACAGCACCTTCGGCGTGGGGGACGTATTCGCCGAAGTCACGTGGTCCCGGCACTTCCAACAGTTTGACCTGTCCCTCGGATACGGCGCCTA
>Ga0067045_1028878_pt1 | contig 26394 bp, 29 predicted proteins | sample TerdegcTABiofilm_FD_59184 | JGI IMG/M metagenome (GOLD analysis project Ga0067045, IMG submission 59184) | Combined Assembly of (Gp0054472, Gp0054536) Wastewater bioreactor microbial communities from Singapore -Terephthalate degrading... | reverse complement strand
TAAGTAGGGGTTGCGTCGCATGTGTGGCATCGTCGGTATCGTCGGTAAGTCGAACGTCAATCAGGCGCTGTATGACGCGCTAACCGTCCTCCAGCACCGCGGCCAGGACGCTGCCGGTATTGTGACCAGCCACGACGGCCGGTTATTCCTGCGCAAGGACAATGGTCTGGTACGTGACGTGTTCCATCAGCGTCACATGCAGCGCCTCGTCGGGCACATGGGCATTGGCCATGTGCGTTACCCGACTGCCGGTAGCTCGACCTCGGCCGAAGCTCAACCGTTTTACGTCAACTCGCCTTACGGCATCACCCTGGCGCATAACGGTAACCTGACCAACGTTGAACAGCTGGCCAAGGAGATTTACGAATCTGACCTGCGCCACGTCAACACCAACTCTGACTCGGAAGTGCTGCTCAACGTGTTCGCTCACGAGCTGGCCCAGCGCGGCAAGCTGCAGCCGACCGAAGAAGATGTGTTTGCCGCCGTCACCGACGTGCATAACCGTTGCGTCGGTGGTTACGCGGTAGTGGCGATGGTCACCGGTTATGGCATCGTCGGTTTCCGTGACCCGCACGGCATCCGTCCGATCGTGTTCGGCCAGCGTCACACCGATGAAGGCGTCGAGTACATGATCGCCTCCGAAAGCGTGTCCCTGGACGTGCTGGGCTTCACCCTGATCCGCGACCTGGCACCGGGCGAAGCGGTGTACATCACCGAAGATGGCAAGTTGCACACCCGTCAGTGCGCTGTTGCGCCGAAACTCACTCCGTGCATCTTCGAACACGTCTACCTGGCGCGTCCGGATTCGATCATCGACGGCGTTTCGGTGTACAAGGCGCGCCTGCGCATGGGCGAGAAGCTGGCCGACAAGATCCTGCGCGAGCGCCCTCAGCACGATATCGACGTGGTGATCCCGATCCCGGACACCAGCCGTACCGCTGCGCTGGAGCTGGCCAACCACTTGGGCGTCAAGTTCCGTGAAGGCTTCGTCAAGAACCGCTACATCGGCCGCACGTTCATCATGCCTGGCCAGGCGGCGCGCAAGAAGTCGGTACGCCAGAAGCTCAATGCCATCGAACTGGAATTCCGCGGCAAGAATGTGATGCTGGTGGATGACTCCATCGTGCGTGGCACCACCTGCAAGCAGATCATCCAGATGGCCCGCGAAGCTGGCGCGAAGAACGTGTACTTCTGCTCCGCCGCGCCTGCCGTGCGTTACCCGAACGTGTACGGCATCGACATGCCGAGCGCCCACGAGCTGATCGCCCACAACCGCACGACCCAGGACGTAGCCGATCTGATCGGCGCCGATTGGCTGATCTATCAGGACCTTTCCGACCTGATCGAAGCGGTCGGCGGTGGCAAGATCAAGATCGAGCAGTTCGACTGCGCGGTGTTCGACGGCAAATACGTGACCGGTGATGTCGATGAGGCTTACCTGAACAAGATCGAGCAGGCGCGTAACGACTCGTCGAAGATCAAGACCCAGGCGGTCAGTGCGATCATCGATCTGTACAACAATTGAGTAAACACCGGCCCTGAGGGGCCGGTTTTGTATCTTAAACAAAGCATTGAGTAAGGAGTCGCAGCATGAGTCAGGAATGGGATGCCGGTCGGTTGGACAGCGACCTCGATGGCGTAGCTTTCGATACCCTGGCTGTGCGCGCCGGTCAGCACCGCACGCCGGAAGGCGAGCACGGTGATCCGATGTTCTTCACCTCCAGCTATGTGTTCCGCACCGCTGCCGACGCCGCTGCGCGTTTTGCCGGTGAAGTGCCGGGCAACGTCTATTCCCGTTACACCAACCCGACCGTGCGGGCGTTCGAAGAGCGTATCGCCGCACTGGAAGGCGCTGAGCAGGCGGTCGCCACGGCGACCGGCATGGCGGCGATCCTGGCGGTGGTCATGAGCTTGTGCAGCGCCGGCGACCATGTGCTGGTGTCACGCAGCGTGTTCGGTTCGACCATCAGCCTGTTTGAGAAGTATTTCAAGCGCTTCGGTATCGAAGTGGACTACGTGCCTTTGGCGGATCTTTCCGGCTGGGATGCGGCAATCAAAGCCAATACCAAGCTGCTGTTCGTCGAGTCGCCGTCCAACCCGCTGGCCGAGTTGGTAGACATCGCCGCGCTGTCGCAAGTCGCGCATTCCAAAGGCGCCATGCTGGTGGTCGACAACTGCTTCTGCACGCCGGCGTTGCAACAGCCGTTGAAGCTGGGTGCGGATGTTGTCGTGCATTCGGCGACCAAGTTCATCGACGGCCAAGGCCGTTGCATGGGTGGTGTGGTGGCGGGGCGTAGCGAGCAGATGAAAGAAGTGGTGGGTTTCCTGCGCACGGCCGGCCCGACCCTGAGCCCGTTCAATGCATGGATCTTCCTCAAGGGCCTGGAGACTCTCAGCCTGCGGATGAAAGCCCATTGTGCCAATGCCCAGGCCCTGGCCGAGTGGCTGGAGCAGCAGGACGGTATCGAGAAGGTTCACTACGCCGGCCTCAAGAGCCATCCGCAGCACGCATTGGCCCAGCGCCAGCAGCGCGGCTTCGGTGCGGTGGTGAGTTTTGAAGTGAAAGGCGGCAAAGAGGGCGCCTGGCGGTTTATCGACGCGACGCGCCTGATCTCGATCACCGCCAACCTGGGTGACAGCAAGACCACCATTACCCATCCGAGCACCACGTCCCACGGCCGCCTGGCACCGCAGGAGCGGGAAGCGGCGGGTATTCGCGACAGCCTGATCCGTGTTGCGGTGGGGCTTGAAGACGTCGCTGACTTGCAGGCTGACCTGGCCCGTGGGCTGGCGGCCTTGTGATCGAGTGGTCCATGGAAGCGGCTGCGGGCGGTAACGGCCGCGTCGCGCTGGTGACGGGCGCTGCCCGGGGCATTGGCCTGGGGATCGCGGCGTGGCTGATTAGCGAAGGCTGGCAGGTGGTGTTGGCCGACCTGGACCGCGAGCGCGGCTCCAAGGTCTCCAAGGTGCTCGGCGAGAACGCCTGGTTTATCACCATGGACGTGGCCGACGAGAAGCAAGTCGCCCAGGGCGTCGCTGAAGTGCTTGGGCAGTTCGGGCGCCTGGACGCATTGGTGTGCAATGCGGCGGTGGCCGACCCGCGCAATATCACCCTTGAAAGCCTTGACCTGGCCTCCTGGAATCGCGTGCTGGCGGTGAACCTCAGCGGCCCGATGCTGTTGGCCAAGCACTGTGCGCCGTACCTGCGCGCCCATGGCGGTGCGATCGTCAACCTGGCCTCGACCCGGGCTCGGCAGTCGGAGCCGGACACCGAAGCCTACGCGGCGAGCAAGGGCGGCGTGCTGGCCCTGACACACGCCTTGGCGATGAGCCTTGGCCCGGAAGTGCGGGTCAATGCCGTCAGCCCTGGCTGGATCGATGCGCGTGATCCGGCAGCCCGTCGCGCAGAGCCGCTGACCGACGCCGACCACGCCCAGCATCCGACGGGCAGGGTTGGCACGGTGGAGGACGTGGCGGCGCTGGTGGCATGGCTGCTGTCGCGCCAGGCCGGGTTCGTCACCGGCCAGGAGTTTGTGGTGGACGGCGGCATGAGCAAGAAGATGATTTACAGCGAGTAGGGTGGATAGCCGTCTTGAAACTATTTTGTCTTTTTCAGAAAAACTTCAAGCAGGCTATTGACTTAGGTCCGCTATCTGCGTAAATTTCGCGGCCTCAACGAAGCAAAGGGTGATTAGCTCAGCTGGGAGAGCATCTGCCTTACAAGCAGAGGGTCGGCGGTTCGATCCCGTCATCACCCACCACTTCTTGAGAGTTTTGCCCTAGGGTAAGACGCAACGTTAAAGGTTGCACCGACGCGCAGCGGTAGTTCAGTCGGTTAGAATACCGGCCTGTCACGCCGGGGGTCGCGGGTTCGAGTCCCGTCCGCTGCGCCATATTTGCCAGGTTCGATTCGTCGGGCTTGAGGTTGAACAGCCAAGGCTGATCAGCCAGATGTTTAAAGACGGTCGAGGGTTTACGCTCGGCCGGTCAAGCGATACGCAGCGGTAGTTCAGTCGGTTAGAATACCGGCCTGTCACGCCGGGGGTCGCGGGTTCGAGTCCCGTCCGCTGCGCCATATCTGCTTCAAGGCCCACTGAACGCCTTGCAGCACAAAGAAAGCCGTTGGCTGCCTTTGATCCGATAGCAAAGACCCTGGTCGAGAGACCGGGGTTTTTTGTGTCTGCGATTCAGCATTGATCAGCGCGTGTCGGCAAGCTACCTCAGTCCCCTGTGGACGCAAGCTTGCCTGCGATGATGTCGGCTGAGTGCGCCGTGCCAGCATCCCAGGCAAGCCTTCCCATCAGAACCCCAGCTTATCCCGTAGCCCGTAATACCAGGCGCCCATCGCGGCAAACGGCGTGCGCAACAGTTGCCCGCCGGGGAACGGGTAGTGCGGCAGGTCGGCAAACGCGTCAAAACGCTCTGCCTGGCCTCGAAGGGCCTCTGCCAGTACCTTGCCCGCCAGGTGCGTGTACGTCACGCCGTGGCCGCTGCAGCCTTGGGAGTAATAGATGTTGTCGCCCAGGCGACCGACTTGCGGCAAGCGCGACAGGGTCAGCAGGAAATTGCCGGTCCAGGCGTAGTCAATCTTCACATCCTTGAGTTGCGGGAAGGCCTTGAGCATCTTCGGGCGGATGATTGCTTCGATATTGGCCGGGTCCCGCGCGCCATAGACCACGCCGCCGCCGAAGATCAGGCGTTTGTCACTGGTCAGGCGGTAGTAGTCGAGCAGGTAGTTGCAATCTTCGACGCAGTAGTCCTGTGGCAATAGCGTTTTGGCCAGCTCGTCCCCCAGCGGTGCGGTGGTGATCACCTGCGTGCCGCACGGCATCGATTTGGCCGCCAATTCCGGCACCAGGTTCCCCAGGTAGGCATTGCCGGCGACGATGATGAACTTCGCCCTGACCTTGCCCTCGGCGGTGTGTACCACTGGGTTGGCGCCGCGCTCGATGCGCAATGCGGCTGACTGCTCATAAATCGTGCCGCCGAGGGACTCTACGGCTGCTGCTTCGCCCAGCGCCAGGTTGAGCGGGTGGATATGTCCGCCGCTCATGTCCAACAGGCCGCCGACGTAATTGTCACAGGCCACCACCTCGCGGATGCGCCGCTCGTCCAGCAACTCCAGCTGCGTATGGCCATAACGCTCCCACAAGCGCTTCTGCGACTCCAGGTGACCCATGTGCTTGCTGTTCAGCGCGGCGAATACTCCACCGTCCTTCAGATCGCACTGAATCTGGTACTTGGCGATCCGCTCACGAATGATCCTGCCGCCCTCGAACGCCATCTGTCCCAGCAACTGCGCCTGCTTCGGCCCGACGCTGCGCTCGATCACATCGATATCGCGGCTGTAGCTGTTGACGATCTGCCCGCCGTTGCGGCCAGACGCGCCAAACCCTACCTTGGCCGCCTCCAGGACTGTCACGCGAAAACCGTTCTCCAGCAGAAACAGCGCGCTGGAGAGCCCGGTGTAGCCAGCACCGATCACGCACACATCGGTTTCGACTTCACCTTGCAGCACTGGGCGAGGCGGAGCCGCATTCGCCGACGCGGCGTAATACGACTGGGGGTAGGGGGTGTTCGCCATCCTGGAACCTCTGTTTTATATTTTTTACGAGTGCCCCGATCCTACCTGAGTTGAAAATCGCCTGCCAGCCGCCCGAAAAATACGGGTGTACGGGCCGAAAATAAAAAATTCGCATATTCATAGGGTTAGCTGCAAAAAAGATGTTGACAGCCCTCCGGAATTCCGTAGAATGCCGCCTCACAGCAGGCACGTAGCTCAGTTGGTTAGAGCACCACCTTGACATGGTGGGGGTCGTTGGTTCGAGTCCAATCGCGCCTACCAAACAAAATCCGCTCTGCTGGGCGGTGTGAAGGGGAATCCGAAAGGGTTCCCCTTTTTCTTTGCCTAAGAAAACGTTCACAAATTATAGGCTTCGTTCACACAAGGCAATGTGAACGTGGATTCATGCCTGCCTCTGTTCACACTCAGATTTGTGAACGACTCTACCTAACCCATTGATATACATGGCTCGTTCACTATCTTGTCTAGGTGGTGGTACGTTCGCAAGCTCACTCCCTTGCCCGTTGCTCGTGCCTCGCAAGGGCAGGCTTCTAACCAACTGAGCTACGTGCCTGCTGTGAGGCGGGTACGCCTGTCGGCCACGCTCAACGCCCTACGCTCTGTGGTGAATCCTGAACGCTCTGTGTGCTGCTGTAGGGCTGGCGGGGGCGTCTCTCTAGGGGTGGGGCAGGGGGTGTGGGGTGGGGGGCTTATATATGCAATGTAGCTTCTGAATTTCTAGCCAAAATGGTCGGACCCTGATTACTATGGGATATATCAAGGAGCCAGATATGACTTTCTCATTACCACCGTTTACTTCAGCCCCCGTCGACATATGCAAGCCCAAAGATAATTGGCCCGCTTATTTTGTCGGTTTGGCAGAGCGGCTAGGTAAGCTTCCGAAGCTCCCTAATTTCGCAGAGGATAAAGGTGTTTTTGTTTTTTCCGATTACGGTGGTGAGCATAAAGGAGCAGGGTTCCGAACGTACACGTATTTAATTGTTTCGGCAGATAAAATCTCTGTATTTAAAAAAGAGTCGGAGGCAATACGGCTAAAGTATGGGTTGGGGACCACGGAGATAAGTTTTAAAGATCTTAACTATGGCCCTGTCCGTCGCGCGCTACCTGATTATTTAAATGCTGTGAATGGGTGTCTTCACGGAATGCTTCTGACTGTGGGAGTAGATGTAAATATTCATTCGCTTTTTGGCGAGAGTAAGAAACAAGGGCGAATCAATCTTGAGCTTGTAAGAGATCAAGTCGGTAAGGGGGACTGGTCGTATAAACGGCTGGAAAAAATGTACCGGATCTATGGCCCTTTAGTTATCATGTTGCATTTGCTTTGTGCCGAGGATCACAAAGTGTTGTGGTATGGTGATAGTGATACGATAAACGAGGATGGTAAAGGGTCGACCTTTAAGGATGCGCAGTATCACCTTCAGGTAATGTTGGCTGAGTTTTCTGGTAAGAACTTTAAGTTGTTTGGTTTTGCCAAATCCTTTGAAGAACATTCGTATTTCGATGACCTTTCAAGCGTCGCAGACCTTGCGGCGGGAATGATGCAGGATTTATTGCGGCATCAATATCATAATGCGAATGTCGAAGTGAATGAGCAGAAGGCGCTTTTGTGTAAATGGTTAGGCACTGAGAGTCAGTTTCTTCAAAAGGTAAATTTAGCTCTGGTGTTGAGGAATGAGCAGGTGTACTTTGATTTTGTCGATATAGATGCTATTGATAAATAGGTGTGAGTGTTTCAGGTCAGCGTATTGTATATCCGCTGGTTTGATCAGGTTCACTCAAGGTCAATGCACCCCTCCTGTCTTAATAAATAATTATCTTGGTTTGCTGTCTACGAGCTTCATTCGTCGAATATCTGCGTCATATTCTTCCTGAATGCGTTTGTCGATTGCAATTTCACGCTCAGCCTCTAATTTACGTGGGCGTCCTACAGGTCTTACGCCACCAGTTACCCTTAACATCTCCTTAACGGCACTGATGTTTCCATTGACTAGCTCTTGTTTCAATATCTCAATTGATTTGTCGTGCCAGTAGATACGGTGTTCCTCTTTCCAACCTTGTTCTTCTGCGTAGGTGTCAAGCGTAATCATGCTGACGCCTAAGCGCTTAGCTAGGACGCAGTGTGAGTTTGTCTCAATGTATTCTGTCTTGTCTTTATCTGTTAGGTTCATTGCTTGTCTCTGTTTTTAATTATGGTTGTTAGAGTTGATGAGTAGCGGACGCTCTCTCAATTTCCTCTAGTGAACATCTTGATAGATAGCCTACTGCTTGAAGAGAGATGCCATGATTATATGAGATGTAATACAGCGCTTGGTGGTCCTTACGCTTAGCAATAATCTCTTTGGCTAAACCCCTTCGTATGGTGATGCTATGAATTACGAAAGAGGTTAGATCAGGTATTCGAATGTTATCATTGTCTGACATGGTATTGTCCTGGGTGAGTTGTCTTAACGTCACTGCGTGACAGAAGCAAAAGCAAGAGCACGCCACGGAGTGGCATACGCATAAAGAAAGATCAAGAGCGATACACTGATACATGCTCTGCTTTTGATTTTCTCTTTTAATGCGTGCTCTTTGTCGGCTATGCCGACGTTGCTCTTGATCTTAAATGGGTGGAGGAGGTGTCCACTTTTCCTTAGAGAGTTCTAAGAGAAAGTGGACAGGACTAGCTTCATTGCTCAGACTTCAACCACTTAGATACTATGCTTTTGCTAACGCCCATGGTCGCTGCAATGCTTCGCAATGAGAGCCCATCAGATGACAATCCTTTTGCTGTGACGATGTTGTCCTTTGTCTTGTATTTAGCATTGCTAGTTGGGGCGTGCCTAGTCAAGTCTTTGAGGATGTAGTGACATCCTGTCAAGTCGAATGCTAGGTGTAGTCCTGACTCTTCTGTAGGTACGAAGTGCATAGTAGGTCTGTCGTTATTGAAAGTCCTAATGCTGCTTCGTGTAGCTGCTTGGAATATTAACTCCCTATAACGCTCATTGCGTAGAGCTTGCTTACCAATTAGCTTGGAAATAGCCATCTTGCAAAGCATCTCAGAGTTATTCTGATCCTCTACTGTGTTTGGATTACCATGAATCAGTGAGAGCGTATGGTGTACGTTCGAATATTCATTCAATCCCCTAGCGTCAAAAGGTATACGTATTGCGTTAGGGTAATCCTCAAATGGAAATTTGCACCATTCGTGAACTTGAACAAGGATGGGTTCTCCTTGTACGAATTCAATAGCGTCTCGCAACAGTGCGTGCCCAAAAACTTGCTCATTCCACTCATCGGCTACGCTACCGTCAGGAAGAGTAAGTAGCATGGTCTTGCTAATCCTACTCCCCCCAATCAATGGATAGATGTAGCTTGGGAACTTGTAGGCTCTATATTCTGGTGTGAACTTTGAGACTTCAAGAGTATACCCCTTGGTCAAGGCGTGCTGGTAAGCTAACGTACCCGTGACGTTGGCACCTAGGATGTGTGTTTCCTGAGCCGCTTCATAGATTCCGCTTAAGTCAAAGTAATCAACTACCCTGACTTGCCACTTCCATCTACTGTCTTTCTTATCTACGTATTCTTTGATGAATACATCAGCCTTGCCCCTTAGAAGGGCGCCTAGGCAAGTGCAGATGGTTGACATACCCTTGTCGTTTACCACGTCAGAGTAGGTGGCTCTGGCTTCCTTCGTCATTCCTTGTTTGATAGACGCTCTGGTGGATACGCTATCAATCTCAATGAATTTCTCTAGGAAGTTGGTGTAAGCGTGGTCGCCAATATCTTTGGTAAGATTGTTGGCGACTGAAGGCACTTCATCAATGACTACAATCCAATCTTGTAGGTAGCAAGGATCAAGGTCTAGCAAGGTCTTATGTGTAATGATAAGAACCTTGGGGTCATCTTCAAGGAGCGAGCATTCTACTGTATCAGTTACGTTCTTGTGGGTGTCGCTATTGATTACGTAAGCATGAGCTACGCCGATTGCATGGATACGCTTTACAACGTCTTTGGTAAGTACCTTGGTGGGGACAGCGTATACGTATCGCTTGTAGGGGGCGGCATCCAGTTCTTTAATGAATTGTTCTGTCTTGCCTGTGCCTGGGGTAGCTTCTGCTACGTAAATAACCTTTGGGTTGCTTGGGTTCAATCAGTTTCCCTTCTGTGATTAAGTTATCTATCGTTCGGATGATATGTCTAGCGTCTGTGAAAGTACCCTCAAGCTCGGCTGGGAGTGTGTTGCTACCATGAACAGACAGCACCTGATATGAACCATATTGAGTCATGCCATACTCACTCCCTTTGTAGTCCCTAATACCTGAGATGAGTCTGTTCTTTTGCTCAATGCTATAGTCGATAGCTCCTAGCGCTGATCGACGTTGTTCTAGTGTTTTAACTTCTGCTGGTGTTAGGTCTACTGCTTTCATAGTTATTCTCCTTGGTTGTACATTGCGCGAATGGCTGCCATCAGTTCCGCTTGCTCTTTTGATGTTGCTCCTGTGAGCAGTGATTTAGTGGTGCCTGTAATATTTCCAAACGCATCACGTTGGACAATGCTTTGCTTGGCCTGCTGAGCGGATGAGTTATATGCTGTGTCCAAGTCAGTAAGCTGTCGAACAAGAGGGTCTGCTTTATAAAGCTCGTCTCGTACCTTCTGCTTAGATGCCTTCCACTGTGCTAACGCATCCTTAGAGGAAGTCAATGGATTACCTCTAGGTGCGGGAGGTTCTTCGACTAGCTGATAGCCCCGTTCGATAAGGTCTGTTAGGACTGCCATTGAGGTATTACCTGTCTGACGTGCGAGTTCGTTGATTTCTGTCATGGTTATTGTGTTCATTAGTCATACTCCAGCGGGATTGTTTTAAATTGATTGCGATATGAAGACCCAAGTCTTACCTTTCGGATGGCTATGAGTTCATGCTTTACTAGATATTGAATTACTTTGCTGCATGCGCTAGGTGACTTGCCTGTCGCTGAAGAAAACTCTGTGAGAGAAATTTCACACCAGCGTGCGCCATCGTTGCTATTATTTCTGATCATCAAGTACATGAGCTTTCGGTCAGTTGTGTTAAGGCTCATGGCTTTACTTTCTATGATTTTTTCGATTTCCATTATTGTCCTCTCTTTAGATTCCTCTTCAGCTGTGTTGTTTTGGAAAGCTCATCGCCCAGGCAATAAAAAAGACCGCAACCTACTGACTCTGTGTAAGCAGTGTGAGGAAGCAATCTTTATGCTGGTATAAGCTATACTGGTTTTTCGAGGTAAAGGTCTACAAGGCGTGACTTAAATAGTTTGGAAAATTGCTTTCTATACCTATCTATACTCGTTTCTGAGAGAAAATAGGACACCGCTTTTTAAAATAATTTGTAGTCCTCTACGTATATACTTGTTTTTGAGGGAAAAGGGGACAACGATTGCGAAAATAATTTCAGTTCCTATACGTATATACTTAAATCTAAGAGAAAACTCTACACGGATTCTCGAAAATAATGTCTATCCGTAACTCCCATGCACACCCATTCCTTTACTCGTTGCCACTGTAAGCCCCTATGAGGGGCTACAGGCTTACATGGCTATATGGGTGGCAGTCGATTGCCTATCGTTGTTCCTGTACGCTCACAAGTGGCTTAATCAATGAGGTGAAGTACATCCTTCGCATTCAAATGTGAGTATCTAGCCACGGACCTAGTATCCCTATGTCCCGATACAATCATTATCTGAGCGTTGTTGAATCCTTTCTTGGCTACATTGGTTATACGTGTATGTCTTAACTGGTGAAGCCTGACGCTACAGTCAAGCCCTGCCTTGTTCCTTGCCAGCCTAACGGCCTGTGACACTGCATGAGGCGTCACAATAAACAGTCTCCCCCTATGTGCCTTGTTTGCTAGAGCCAGCCGCTGTGCTTCTTTCAGTAGCTCTATGGCACGCATGGTCAAGGGCACAGACCTAGTGCCGTTCTTACCATCCACTACATCCGCAATACGCTCATCCAGGTGAAGGCATTGGGTTGTGAGCTTGAGTATTTCTGAGCGTCTCATCGCTGTCTCATAGGCTAGTTCCACGATTAGGGCCATGGTGGGGGAGAGCTTGTTCAGCAACTGCCTAAGCTCGCCAGCACTGATTACCTTGTCGCTCGACTTGTCTGGCTTGGGTAGGGCTATGTCACTTACGGGGTTGTGTATGTCTATGAGCAGGCCACGCTTAGCGAACCTGAAGAAACGAGACATGAACGCTAGCTGTATGCGACAGGTCGCAGGCTTGACCGTTTGTAGACGCTTCAGCTTGAAGTCATTGACTAGCTGGGGGGTGATGTCATGGATTGACTGAGGGAAGGCAGCAAAGAGCTGGTCAACAATCTTGATTGCGTGGTCATAGCTACCCTTGCCCTTGAGCATGGTTTCGCAATAAGTCATGCCTAGGGTGTACAGGGTGTGCGTCTGATGCGTCTTGGTAACAGCCTCTAGCTGGTCAGCCCATGCCTGAGCCAATGCCTGAGTTGGGAATGTTTTGGATTGCGGGGGACTTCCTCTCAACCGAACCTGAGCGTTCCAATTGCCAGAGGGAAGGGAGCGAATGTTAGCCATGGTTGACGCCTCATAATGTGAATGGGCGTTTCCTTAGGGCTATAGGCTGCGTGGCCTAGCGCCTAGCATGGTGGCTCTTGACATGGTGGGGGTCGTTGGTTCGAGTCCAATCGCGCCTACCAAACAAAATCCGCTCTGCTGGGCGGTCTGGAAGGGCTCACCGAAAGGTGAGCCCTTTTTTGTTGTCTGAAATTTGGGCGTCGTTTTGCCACGCCCCGTTCGCGGCGGACGGTGAAGCGGGCGATCAGAAGAAAAGCTGAGCCACCGCTAGCAGACAGATGATCTGGACGAACATCTGGCCGAGAATTTCGCCATTGAACGTTTCCATATGCGTTTGTCCGGCGTACATAGTGGCTAGCCTCTTTGTCGGCAATCTTGCCCTGAACGATGCACAGAACGTGCGGTTGCTTTGTTGAGTGTAGTGGCTGAATGAGAATCTTCACGCCGGGCCGACACAAGGCGATCACCCCCCCCCACGGTTTGTCGGTCTGCAGCAACAATTCTCCCGCCTTGGAAAAAACCACTCGAAACACGTCGCTCCGCCCTGGGCTCTGCCGCTGTAGCGCCGGGGATGCGTCGCGTGAGCGCTGTTGGCGTTTACAAGCGTCGAGGTGATCCGTAGATTGCCTCGAGTCTATTTTTGTCGTCGCCTGCGAGGAAGCCACACCGTGTCCATCCCCGGTTCAGCCGTATTTGCCCAGCGTTATCGCGCCTTCCTGTTCGATATGGATGGCACCTTGCTCAACTCCATTGCGGCTGCCGAACGGGTGTGGAGTATCTGGGCTGAACGTCATGGCCTGGATGTGGCGGCGTTCCTGACCACCATTCATGGCGCGCGGGCGATCGATACGATCAGGCGTCAGGCGTTGCCTGGGGTCGATCCTGACGCTGAGGCGCAATGGATCACCGAGGCCGAGCTGAATGATGTCGAGGGTGTCGTGGCGATTCCCGGTGCCGTTGCGTTCTTGAATGATGTGCCCAGCGATCAATGGGCGTTGGTGACGTCCGCTCCCAGGGAGTTGGCGCTGCGGCGCCTGCAGGCGGCGGGCATCAGTCCGCCGGCGGTGTGGGTGACGGCCGAGGATGTCGCCAACGGCAAGCCGGATCCCGCCTGCTATAGGCTGGGTGCGCAGCGTCTGGGTGTCGCGGCCCAGGACTGCCTGGTATTCGAAGATGCGACGGTGGGGATCCGAGCGGGGGAGGCGGCGGGCGCGGATGTGATGGTCGTGACCTCGACGCACCTGACACCCATGGTGACTGCGCATGCTTGGATCGACGGGTATGAGCAGTTTCAGGTGCGGCGCGACGCTGAAGGCCTGCTGCGCGTCGAGCGCCGAATGGAGTGAGAGGAAAAGGGCGCGCGTTCTATCGGCCGTGGCCTTCTTCACACGTGCCTGGGGCGCCGGGCGTGTGCAAAGGATAATTTTTCACGCCCTGGCGCGACAGCACCATCTCTCTGAGTATCTCATTGGCAAGTCGGGCAATCGCTTCTTCGCCACGATAGTGTGCGCGCACGATGCCGGTGATTGCGAAGTGGTCGGTGTTCGGGCCGCTGAGAATGGCTGAGAGGGTGCCGTCAGCATGTAATGTGCAGACGACCTTATAGCTGGGCAAGCGCGATGCCAGTGCAGATTCGATTTGGGATTTGCTCAGGGTGTCCATCTGCTTCAACGCCTTTCAGCCGACCGTGCAAGGCCAAGCATAGGTGCTGCTGCAGGGCTGTAAATACCGGCGATCTGATAGCCAGGCATCAGCCGTCAGTGGGTAGTTCTCCGGTGTTCGCCGGGAGCTGCGCGCTGGCACATTTTGCGCTGGACGGTTTTCTGGATCGGCTTGAGGCAGAACACAAACAGGTAGCCGCCGAGCAACAGCGTCAAGTCCAGCCATGACGGCACATCGGTGACGTAGATATCTTTGATTTCGAACCTCAAGCCGCATTCCAATCCTGCAAAGACGAGCCCGATGAACAGGGCGATCATCCAGGAACGGGCGGCAAAAGGTCGCTTCGTGCTAGGCCTCATCGATGTGCTCCTGAGTGCACTCGTATGGCGGAAGAGGTTCTCACGAGGTTCGGCTGCAAATCATGTAACAAGTTCCGGGCGTAATGACAGTTTCATCTTTTTAGCGACGATGAAAGGGCCGGATACGCTGAACGCGAAAAGAACGCGAGCAGGCCAATAGGGTTTTCGCCAGCCGTGACCGTGAACGAAAAGGCTGGCTACTGAAGGCGCTTCAAGGCGTCTGGTTTTTGTCCGGCGCCGTCAGGCCGGCCTGGATGCGCTGGTAGATTTCCTCGCGATGCACGGCAACATCCTTCGGTGCATTGATGCCGATTCGTACTTGCTGGCCGCTGACGCCCAGGATGGTGATCGTAATGTCATCACCGATGTTTATGCTTTCACCAACTTTACGGGTGAGTATCAGCATGGACTTCTCCTTGATTACTTTTAAGGACACATGTTTCAGACAGGGCAGGTGTCGGATGTGTGTAGCTTACTGCTAAGCGCTTCCCTGTGACTGCCTCTTTTAGGACGCATAGAGGCGACATTAATTCCCATGGCGTCATCATACAGGTCTGCGATACATGATTCGCATTGTTTAACCCAACGTTTATGACGGCCAGAATAGACAGTGGATGATAAAGTTGCCTCTTTATCCTTAAAGGAGCAGGGCAGTGCGTAAAGTAGCGATGGCAATGGCGGTGTTGGCATTGGCCGGTTGCGGTGAAGGCAAGCGTGTCGAAGAGCCCAGGGCCAAGCCCGCCGTGACTGAAAGCCAGCCGCAAACCGGTGCGATTGCCGCTCAGGAGTGGGACCTGCGCGTGGGGCCGCCGGATCACAAGCTGCAGGCGATCACCGACCTGACCGCCTGGTTGCTGGAGCATGGTTTCAATTTTTATATCGTGAAGGAAGACGGCAAGGATGTGGTGCTGTTGGGGCCATTCCAAACCAGGGCCGAGGCTGAAGCCAAGCAGGCCTTGCTGACGGAAAAACTTGCCCGTGCCAAGAAAAACGACACCGAGTCGCAGATCATCGAACACAAGGTCGCGCAGTAACCGGCCGATTGGGCGGGAAAATACCGATTTTTCCCGCTCGGTTTCAGTTGCAGGCTTTCAGATTCACCGGGCCGACGAACTCGTTGCCGCGACCCATCACGCAGGCTACCGTCTGATTGCGTTGGCGCTCCCAGGTCTGCACCGGATAGGTCTTGTTCCAGGCTTCGTACAGTTGGCGATCCTGTTTCGACAGGCGCAAGCCGTATTGTTTGCTCATGTAAAAATACGTCCGTGCGATCATCCCGCGAATGGACGGACGCGGCATCACCTTCTTGGCCTTGAAGTCGACCTGGGTCAGGCATGAACCGTACTGCCCGCTTTGCACCGGCAGCCAGCCAAAACTGAAGTTGTTCCGGTCGCCATTGACCTCGCCGATGCTCGGCACGAGGTTGTGCAGGTCGGCTTCGGCGCGTTTGAACACGTCGTCATACCGCGTACAGTTCTTGCGCCCGCCATTCTGCCAGCACTGGCGCTGATGCCCGATCTGCCAGGCTGGCACGATATGTTCCCACTCGATGCGCGCGGCGCGGCTGGCGTTTTTGCGTGGGATGTAGCCGCAGGCTTTCAGGTCTACGCGGTTGCCCGTGTATTTGCAGCCGCAATAGAACTCGGTGGATTGTGGTGCGTAGAGTTTCCAGGCGATTTTCTTGGCTTCGCTGAACGTTCGGGGCGCTTGGGCGTGGGCGGCGACGGCAAAAAACAGGCACAAAAACACAGCAGTAAAACGGACACTCATTGAATCAGTCTTCCTTCGGCACAACCCAGAAAATCTGCACGCCACCGTCGTCCCGGTAGGCGAGTGTAACGTTGTCGTTCTCCGCAATTTCCTCCAGCAGACGTTGCCATTCGTCCTCCGGTTCATCCGGCAGGCGGAAGATCAAGGCTGCCTTGGCTTTCTGGGCGTTGGTCGAATTGATGATCTTTTGCACACGAAGGGCCAGGCGTTCGTAAGCATCAGGCGGGGTTGGCGCTGCGGAAGAGGACTTTGCCACGGAGTATTCCTTAGTAAGCTGTACGTGCATACAGTATTTAACTGTAAGCGATTTCGCAACTGCTTAAAATTCAACAAGCTCGTCTGACAGCGATTCAAGCGAATTGATGTAGGGCGGGGAGATATGTAGCGAGGGTTTTGCGGGGAAGCAGGGGCGGGCGAATCCGCCCCTGCACAGGTGTTACCAGGAATCAGTATTCCCAGAACATCCGTTGCAGCTCTTTGCTGTCCTGGGTCTTGGTCAGGCCAACCATCGCCAGAATCCGCGCTTTCTGCGGGTTCAGGTCGTGGGCAGCCACCCAGTCGTACTTGTCGTCAGGCTGTTCGGCGTTGCGCAGCACGAAACCGCCGGCATTCACGTGGGACGAGCGAATGATCTGCACGCCTTGCTTGCGCAGTTCCTGCAGGGCCGGGACGACCTTGGAGGACACCGAGCCGTTGCCGGTGCCTGCAAAGATGATGGCTTTGGCGCCGGCCTGGGCCAGGGCCTTGGCGGCAGTGTCGCTTACGTTGCCGTAGCCGTAGGCAATTTCGACGTCGGGCAGGCTCTTGATGGTCTTGATGTCGAACTCGGAGTCCATGGTGTGACGCTTGGCCGGCAGGCGGAACCAGTAGGATTTGCCTTCAACCACCATGCCCAACGGGCCCCATGGGCTCTTGAACGCTTCGGTCTTGATGTTGACCATCTTGCTCACGTCGCGACCCGACTGGATCTCGTCGTTCATGGTCACCAGCACGCCCTTGCCGCGGGCATCCTTGCTGCCGGCGACGGCGACGGCGTTGTACAGGTTGAGCATGCCGTCTGCCGACATGGCGGTACCTGGGCGCATCGAGCCGACAACAATGATGGGTTTGTCGGTTTTTTCCACCAGGTTCAGGAAGTAAGCGGTTTCTTCCAGGGTATCGGTGCCGTGGGTGATCACGATGCCGTCGACGTCCTTGCTGTCAGCCAGTTCGGCGACGCGGCGACCCAATTGCAGCAGGTTTTCGTTATTGATGCTTTCGGAGGCAATTTGCATGACTTGCTCGCCGCGCACATTGGCGATCTGGCTAAGCTCGGGAACACCGGCGATCAATTGCTCGATGCCGACTTTGGCTGCCTGGTAGGTGGCGCTGTTAGCGGTGCTGGCGCCGGCGCCGGCAATGGTGCCGCCGGTGGCGAGGATCACCACGTTGGAGAGTTTGGCTTTGGTTTCGACTTCTTTTGCCTGAGCGGCAACGGGGAACAGCAGCAGGAGGGCGAGTGCGCCCGGAACAAAGGTCTTCAGTGCAGATTTCATTATTTTTCTCTCTGGTTTTTGATGAGTGCGGTAGCAAGTTCATCTAGAGCGCTCGGGCGGTTCTGAACGCCTCGAGGTGCAGGAAGGGAGCAGGATTTGTACCAGCCTGAACGCCTTCGTGTTTATTATCTAAGGTGTTGATTTAAAACAAATTAAAATTATATTTAAGAAGGTTTGTCCATGCACTTGTCCGGCTTTCCGAACAAAGCGTGGGTGTTGCGTTCGGTTGTCCGAAAATAATGACGGGATAGTCGCCGGAGGCGTATGACATCGGCGGCACTGCCTGTCGTTTTAGAGAACGATCCGGCGACGGTGATGTTTAATAACCCCGCGAGACAGGCTGGAACGCAGGCGCTAGAGGGCTTGGGTGGAGGGCGGTTTTCTTCCGTTGACAAATCCTGGCAAGGTTCTCATAGTTTGTTTAACGCAAACGTTTGCGAGATGTTTCGCGGGTGCGCCCTGAACGTCTTGAAAGCTCGTATCAGTCACCCGGGTGGGTGGGCTGCCGAAGTGTTCTTCGGTGCAAGCGTTGCTCCCAATAATCATAAGATCGGAGTGAACCCATGAAGCTGCCATTCGCTGGACGTCTTCTTGCTGTCGCTGTGCTTGCCGCCGCATCTGCTGCTCTGCCTCTCTCTTCTGCATTCGCCGCCGACACCGCCGCCAAACCCAAGGTCGGCCTGGTGATGAAATCCCTTGCCAATGAATTCTTCGTCACCATGCAAGAGGGCGCGAAGGACTACCAGAAGTCCCACGCCGCTGATTTCGACATGATCACCAACGGTATCAAGAACGAAACCGATACCAGCGCGCAGATCGATATCGTCAACCAGATGATCCTCGCCAAAGTGAACGCCATCGTCATCGCACCGGCTGACTCCAAGGCACTGGTCACCGTGCTGAAAAAAGCCTCCGATGCCGGCATCAAGGTCGTCAACATCGATAACCGCCTGGACCCGGGCGTGCTGAAAAGCAAAAACCTCGATATTCCCTTCGTCGGCCCGGACAACCGCAAAGGCTCCAAGCTGGTGGGTGATTACCTGGCCAAGCAACTGGCCGCGGGTGACAAGGTCGGCATCATCGAAGGCGTACCGACCACTACCAACGCGCAGCAGCGCACCGCAGGCTACAAGGATGCGATGGACGCGGCCGGCATGAAGATCGTCTCCACCCAATCGGGCAACTGGGAAATCGACCAGGGCCAGAAGGTCGCCTCTGCGATGCTGAGCGAATACCCCGACCTCAAGGCGCTGTTGGCCGGTAACGACAACATGGCCCTGGGCGCCGTCTCGGCCGTGCGTGCGGCAGGCAAAGCCGGCAAGGTTCTGGTCGTAGGCTACGACAACATCGCCGCGATCAAGCCGATGCTGCAGGACGGCCGTGTCCTGGCGACCGCCGACCAGGCTGCCGCACAGCAGGCCGTGTTCGGTATCCAGAACGCGCTCAAGCTGGTCAAGGGTGAGAAGGTCGACGCTCAAGACGGCGTGATCGAAACCCCGGTCGAACTCGTCCTCAAGAAGTAATCCCGGCTGCACCCAACAGCGTCCGCTCACCCTGAGCGGACGCCTGGAGATTTTCCTATGTCATCTTCCGCCCCGAACGCTGTCCTCTCGGTCAGCGGTATCGGTAAGACCTATGCCCAGCCGGTTCTGTCCGACATCACCTTGACGCTCAATCGCGGGGAAGTGCTGGCGCTGACCGGTGAAAACGGCGCAGGCAAAAGTACCTTGTCGAAGATTATCGGCGGGCTGGTCACGCCGACCGCCGGGCACATGCAATTCAACGGTCAGGACTACCGTCCCGGCAGTCGCACCCGGGCCGAAGAGCTGGGCGTGCGGATGGTCATGCAGGAACTCAACCTGCTGCCGACGCTGACCGTGGCCGAAAACCTGTTCCTGGACAACTTGCCCAGCCACTGTGGCTGGATCAGCCGCAAGCAGCTGCGTAGCGCGGCGATCGAAGCGATGGCGCAGGTCGGCCTGGATGCGATCGACCCGGACACCCTGGTCGGCAGCCTGGGTATCGGCCATCAGCAAATGGTCGAGATCGCCCGCAACCTGATCGGCGACTGCCATGTGCTGATTCTCGACGAGCCCACGGCTATGTTGACCGCCCGTGAAGTCGAGATGCTGTTTGAGCAAATCACCCGCCTGCAGGCCCGGGGCGTGGCGATCATTTATATTTCGCACCGGCTCGAAGAGTTGGCCCGTGTCGCCCAACGCATTGCAGTACTGCGTGACGGCAAACTGGTCTGCGTCGAGCCGATGGCCAATTACAACAGCGAGCAACTGGTGACCTTGATGGTCGGCCGCGAGCTGGGCGAGCACATTGACCTGGGGCCCCGTACCATCGGCGGCCCGGCCTTGACGGTGAAAGGGCTGACCCGTGCGGACAAGGTCCGCGACGTCTCCTTTGAAGTGCGTGCCGGCGAGATCTATGGCATCTCCGGCCTGATCGGCGCCGGCCGCACGGAATTGCTGCGCCTGATCTTCGGTGCCGACCTGGCCGACAGCGGCACCATTGCCCTGGGGGCGCCGGCCCAAGTGGTGAGCATTCGCTCGCCGGTCGACGCAGTGGGCCACGGCATCGCCTTGATCACCGAAGACCGCAAGGGCGAAGGTCTGCTGCTGACGCAATCCATCAGCGCGAATATCGCCTTGGGCAACATGCCGGAAATTTCCGGCGGCGGTGTGGTAAATAGTCGCGACGAAACCGCCCTGGCCAAGCGTCAGATCGACGCCATGCGTATCCGCAGTTCCAGTCCGGCGCAGTTGGTGTCCGAATTGTCCGGCGGTAATCAGCAGAAAGTCGTGATTGGCCGCTGGCTGGAGCGCGACTGCTCGGTGATGCTGTTCGATGAGCCGACCCGTGGCATCGACGTGGGGGCCAAGTTCGACATTTACGCCTTGCTCGGCGAGTTGACCCGCCAGGGCAAAGCACTGGTGGTGGTGTCCAGCGACCTGCGCGAGCTGATGTTGATCTGTGACCGCATCGGCGTGCTGTCTGCCGGGCGGTTGATCGAGACCTTCGAGCGCGACCGCTGGACCCAGGATGAATTGCTTGCCGCCGCCTTCGCCGGCTATCAGAAACGTGACGCGCTGCTCAATGACGCAGCGCTTAGGGATGCCCAATGAAAACAACAACTTCCCCCGGTAAAGCGGGCGGCAATTTTTACGGCCTGGGCACCTACCTGGGGCTGGCGGGTGCGTTGCTGGCGATGATTGCGCTGTTTTCGGTGCTCAGCGATCACTTCTTGTCCTACGACACCTTCAGCACCCTGGCCAACCAGATCCCGGACCTGATGGTGCTGGCGGTGGGCATGACCTTCATCCTGATCATCGGCGGTATCGACCTGTCGGTGGGCTCGGTGCTGGCCCTGGCGGCGTCGGCGGTCAGCGTGGCGATTCTCGGCTGGGGTTGGAGCGTGTTGCCGGCCGCCGTGCTCGGCATGGGCTGCGCCGCGCTGGCCGGCACCATCACCGGCTCGATCACCGTGGCCTGGCGGATTCCGTCGTTTATCGTGTCCCTTGGCGTACTGGAAATGGCACGCGGCGTGGCGTACCAGATGACCGGCTCGCGCACGGCTTATATCGGTGACTCCTTTGCCTGGCTGTCCAATCCGATCGCCTTCGGGATTTCGCCTTCGTTCATCATCGCTTTGCTGGTGATCGTCGTCGCCCAACTGGTGTTGACTCGCACGGTATTCGGCCGTTACTTGATCGGTATCGGTACCAATGAAGAAGCCGTGCGTCTGGCTGGGATCAATCCCAAACCTTACAAGATCCTGGTGTTCAGCCTGATGGGCCTGCTGGCGGGTGTTGCGGCGCTGTTCCAGATATCGCGCCTGGAGGCGGCAGACCCGAACGCCGGGTCCGGCCTGGAACTGCAAGTGATCGCGGCCGTGGTGATCGGCGGCACCAGCCTGATGGGCGGGCGCGGCTCGGTGATCAGTACGTTCTTCGGTGTGTTGATTATTTCGGTATTGGCGGCTGGCCTGGCGCAGATCGGTGCCACCGAACCCACCAAGCGCATCATCACCGGGGCCGTGATTGTGATTGCCGTGGTCCTCGATACCTACCGCAGTCAACGCGCCAGTCGGCGGGGCTGAACCATGGCGACGATTAAGGATGTGGCAGCCCTTGCAGGTATTTCCTACACCACCGTGTCGCATGTGGTGAACAAGACGCGCCCGGTCAGCGAGCCGGTGCGCCTCAAGGTGGAAGCGGCGATCAAGCAACTGGACTATGTGCCCAGCGCCGTGGCGCGTTCGCTCAAGGCCAAGACCACCGCCACCATCGGCCTGCTTGTGCCCAACAGCCTCAACCCGTATTTCGCCGAGCTGGCCCGGGGGATCGAGGATTACTGCGAGCGTAATGGCTATTGCGTGATCCTCTGCAACTCCGACGACAACGCCGAAAAGCAACGCAGCTATTTGCGAGTGTTGCTGGAGAAGCGCGTCGATGGCTTGATCGTGACCTCGGTGGGCGGCGACGACAGCGGCCTGGCCGCGGGCTTGAGCGCGGTCCGCACGCCCATGGTGATTGTCGACCGGGCGCTGGACGGTATTGATGTCGACCTGGTGCGTATAGATCACGAGCAGGGCGCCTACCTGGCGACCCGGCATTTACTTGAACTGGGCCATCGGGACATCGCCTGCATCGGCGGCCCTGGCCATACCCGTGTGGCACAAATGCGTCTGGCGGGGTATCACCGCGCTTTGCGCGAGGCGGGTATCGACGTTGCCGCCAATCGCACCCTGGAAAGCGACTTCACCAGCACCGGCGGTTATGCCGCGGCAGTGAAGTTGCTGTCGGAAAACCCGCCGAGCGCGATTTTCGCCAGCAACGACATGATCGGTTTCGGCGTGTTGCGTGCGGCAGCCGAGCGCAACATCCGCGTGCCGAGCGAATTGTCGGTGATCGGCTTCGATGACATCCAAATGGGCCGCTACGTGTACCCGGCGCTGACCACGGTCGGGCAGTCGATCGTGCAATTGGGCGAGACGGCGGCCGAGTTGTTACTGCGACGAATTGCGACCCCCCAACTGCCGATCGATCAACGCATCGTGACGCCGAGTATTGTCTTGCGTGAGTCGACGGCGCCACTTGCCGGTGTGTTCGCCCAATACCGCTGAACCGAATTGATGAGTACTGATGTATGCCAGCAAAAGTAGTGGTAGTAGGCAGCTTGAACATGGACCTGGTCACCCGCGCCTGCCGGTTGCCCCGCGCCGGTGAAACCCTGATCGGCCAATCGTTCTCCACCGTCCCCGGTGGCAAGGGCGCGAACCAGGCCGTCGCATCGGCGCGGCTGGGGGCTGAGGTGGCGATGATCGGCTGCGTCGGCTCTGACGCCTACGGCATCCAATTGCGCGATGCGTTGCTGGTCGAAGGCATCGATTGCCAGGCTGTGAGCCGTGTCGACGGGTCCAGCGGTGTGGCGTTGATTGTGGTGGACGACAGCAGCCAGAACGCGATCGTGATCGTTGCCGGCAGTAACGGTGAGCTGACGCCCGCTTCGTTGCAGGCGGCTGATGCGGTGTTGCAGGCCGCCGACGTAATCGTCTGTCAGCTTGAAGTGCCGCTGGAGACCGTCGGGTATGCGCTCAAGCGCGGGCGTGAACTGGGCAAGACGGTGATCCTCAATCCGGCCCCGGCCAGCGGTCCTTTGCCGGCGCAGTGGTATGCCTCGATCGATTACCTGATCCCCAACGAGAGCGAAGCCACCGCCCTGAGCGGCGTGGCGGTGGACTCCCTGGACAGCGCCAAGCTCGCCGCGGCGCAGTTGATCAAGGCCGGCGCCGCTAAAGTGATCATCACCCTCGGCGCTCAGGGCGCGCTGTTCAGCGATGGCAACCGTTTTGAGCACCTGGCGGCGCCCAACGTCAAGGCGGTGGACACCACGGCTGCCGGCGACACGTTCGTCGGCGGTTTTGCCGCAGCGCTGGCCCATGGCAAAAGCGAAGCCGAGGCGATTCGTTTTGGTCAGGTGGCGGCCGCGCTGTCAGTCACCCGCGCCGGCGCGCAACCCTCTATTCCTACGCTGCACGACGTTCAAGGTTTTGTGCCCTCATGAAAAAGACACCGCTGCTCAATATCGCCCTGTCACGCCTGATCGCCTCCCTCGGGCATGGCGACATCCTGGTTATCGGTGATGCGGGCCTGCCCGTGCCGCCGGGCGTCGAGTTGATCGACTTGGCCCTGACCCAGGGCATTCCCGACTTCATCAGCACCTTGCGCATTGTGCTCAGCGAAATGCAGGTGGAAAGCCACGTGCTGGCCGAAGAAATCCTGCTCAAGCAACCGCCGGCGCTCAGCGCACTCAATGCCCTGACCGACCAGGCGGCGCTCGGCGAGCGGCGTCTGCTCAGTCATGACGCATTCAAGCAACTGAGCCGCAGCGCGCGTGCCATTGTCCGCACGGGCGAGTGCCAGCCTTATTGCAATATCGCACTGGTGTCCGGCGTCACGTTCTAGAGTTTCCCAACGACAAGGAGTGTTTCATGCCGCGTAATCTTCCAACCCTGAGAAATCTGTTCCGGAGTGTTTTGCTTTTGTCTGCACTCACCGCAGTGAGCGCCCAAGCGGCGGAAAAAATCGACCTGATCATCGACACCGACCCTGGTGCCGACGATGTAGTGGCCTTGCTGTTTGCCATGGCCTCCCCGGAGGAGTTGAACATTCGGGCGCTGACCACCGTCGCCGGCAATGTGCGCCTGGACAAGACCTCGCGTAACGCGCGCCTGGCTCGTGAGTGGGCAGGGCGAGAGGACATCCCGGTGTACGCGGGCGCGCCGAAACCGCTGCTGCGCACGCCGATCTACGCCGAAAATATCCATGGCAAGGAAGGCATCTCCGGTGTCGCCGTACATGAGCCGAAAAAGGTCCTGGCCGAAGGCAATGCCGTTGATTACCTGATCAAGACCCTGAGCACCGCCAAGCCGCACAGCATCACCATCGCCATGCTTGGCCCGCAGACCAACCTGGCGTTGGCGCTGACCCAGGCGCCTGAGATCACCCAGGGCATCAAGGAAGTGGTGGTGATGGGCGGCGCGCACTTCAACGGCGGCAATATCACGCCGGTGGCCGAGTTCAACCTGTTCGCCGACCCGGTCGCGGCCGAGATTGTGCTCAAGAGCGGCGTCAAGCTGACCTATCTGCCGTTGGACGTGACCCACAAGGTGCTGACCAGTGAAGCGCGCCTGAAGAAGATCGCCGACATCAACAACAACGCGAGCAAAGTCGTCGGCGATATTCTCAATGAATACGTCAAAGGCGATATGGAGCACTACGGCATTCCTGGCGGCCCGGTGCATGACGCCACAGTCATCGCGTATCTGCTCAAGCCTTCGTTGTTCAGCGGGCGTCAGGCCAATATGGTGGTGGACAGCCGCGAAGGGCCGACCTTTGGCCAGACCATCGTCGATTGGTATGACGGCCTGAAGCAGGAAAAGAATGTGTTCTGGGTTGAGAATGGCGACGCCCAGGGCTTTTTCGATCTGTTGACCGAGCGCCTGGCGCGCCTGAAGTAAGGTGATTGCCGGTCGGCGCTCGCCGGCCGGTGCTTATTCGCGCCCGGGGTTGTGTGCGCCCATGTGATCGGCCGGGTATTTCTCGAAAACCTGGCCAATGAACGCTTGCGCGGCCTGGGTGCCCAACTCCTTGACCAACAGGTCGATACCGATGATCGCCAATTCTTCCGGGCTTCCGGGGCTGTAGGAACTCTGCCCTTGGGGCCACTTGGCTTTGATGTCGGCTTGGAGCGTTACGGTGGTCATGGGTGTCTCACGAGCTGGAAGTACGGGGTGATGCGCTGAAACGCGGTTCTTACGTCGGCAGTTAAGCATTTTGTACGGCGTTTGGCACTGCTACTTACGCATGAGGTATTTCGAAATGAGGCAAGCAGTGTGCGACACTGTCAGCCTGTTTTAATGACCGGGGAACACCGCGTGCAGATCGACTTGAACAACCCCGAGAACCTGACACTGGCCGCCGTGCGCCAACTGCTTGCCAGTGCCAGTGACGATGAACACACTCAATTGCGAGTCACCAGGGCAGGTATTGCCTACATCTCCTCCGGCAAGGCTGTCGGCGGCGTCGATATCGATGGGTTGCTGTTTCGCCTGGAAACCTGGGCCAAGGGCTCCGGTTACGTCGGAAACGTGGCCGCCAGCGATGAGGTCTGGGTCACACAGATTTTCAATGCCTTGAAACAGAACTGGCCAAAGCCACCGTTTGACTACATCGACATCTACTGAATTCGTTCATATCTGGTGACGATTGATCGGGCGAATGCCTGCCCTGAGTCAGGCAGACTTGCCAGCAGGCGATTTACGTCTTGAAACCAATCCGCCTGATCGCTGTCGCACGATCTCTGTCCATTTTTTATCATAGGAGGCTTCATGCCTTGGAAGCTCGCATCATTCGGTACTTTGTTGGCAGCACTCGCGTTGGCGGGTTGCAGCACCCCGGGTACCTCTGAGCCAGCCAAAGATGCCGCCGTGACCGATGCCGGTCATAGCCGCTGTGAGGCGAAGGCCGCCGAGTTCACGATCGGCCAGAAAGCCTCGCCCCAGTTGCTGGAGCAAGCGCGTACCCGTGCCGGTGCGCAGAACGCCCGAATTCTCAAGCCTAACGATATGATCACCCTGGAATACCGCTCCGACCGCCTTAACCTCAACACCGACGACAACCTGGTGATCACCCGGGTCAATTGCGGCTGATAGCCACAGGCTTTTGCAGCGCTCATAAAAAACCCCGTCACATGGACGGGGTTTTTTTAGCTCAGCGGAGAATTACTCGCCGCGAACCTGTGCAGCTTGCATACCCTTTTGGCCTTTCTCAGCCACGAAGGAAACGGTTTGGCCTTCTTTCAGGCTTTTGAAACCGTCGCTTTCGATAGCTTTGAAGTGTACGAAC